>Ga0308309_10000367_pt1 | contig 29795 bp, 23 predicted proteins | sample HubBroMetageWFT5_FD_192491 | JGI IMG/M metagenome (GOLD analysis project Ga0308309, IMG submission 192491) | Warmed and freeze-thawed soil microbial communities from the Hubbard Brook experimental Forest, New Hampshire - Hubbard Brook CCASE Soil... | ecosystem: Environmental > Terrestrial >...
GAGACTCCCATCGCTGCGGCCGGCCGCCGGTCGCGTCATAGAGCTTGCGCATGATGCGAACCGCCGTCGTCTCGACCGCGCTAATTTTTGGCGGGCTTCTTCGGCGCTTCGGTGCTGTGCTCTTTGGCATAGGGGTTATCAGGGAAGGGACGTAACACAACGAAAGTCCGACATGGCATAGTCGCCACATGGCTTTTCGAATCGACTACTATAAAGAAGGCTTGATGGCCGGCAGCACGCCGCATCCAGGACCCCAACAAGAGACCGAGAAGTTCGCCAAGGATGGCTTGATACGGCATCGCGCGGATTTCTATCGAATCATCGACGTGGACAGCAATGCTGAGGTCGCGTCCGGCCGCCGCGATGGCTAAGGGACTAAAAAGGGAGAAGCGACCGGCCGACGTTGTCAGCAGGGACAGATCTGCGCGCCTCAACGTTCGACGACATTAGTGTGTCCGCCCGCGCTAGTTCGGACGCATCGCTTCCGGTACCAATGGCCAGGAACGCTTTTGCCGTTCGGTTGCTCTTTCCGCGAGCTTTCGCCACTGGAACGCAGCGACGGCCAACAGGGTGCGAGTGCCTTGGGTGTTGGCGAGTAGGGCAAGCCGATCGCACTCCGACGCTTCACGCAGGCAATCTTCACGGGATTCCATGTGCCCCCCAAGCTGAGATCCATGCTGTGGCAGTGGCGCGATCCCACGCAAATCCCGCGCCATCGCCCTACCTAGTCTGGCTTGCGCCAGCAATACCCGAAGCCAGTGTAGCTCTCGATCTCGTCGAAGGCCGGGTCGAGGGCGCGAAACTTGTTTCGGATACGCTTGATCACGGACCGCACATTCGCCCGATAGCCATCGGTCCCGCTTCCGGCGATGAAGCCCTTATAGTGCAGCCGGTCGTAGATCGCGCGGTAAGTCTTGAACTGGCCCACGTCCGAAACCAACATATCGATGAGGTTGTACTCGCGGAAGGAGACCCCGACATCACGGCCGTTCCAGTAGGCCCGCCGGTCATCCGAACGCAAAAGCAGCCGGCCGCAGATCATGGGTCCGTCCTGCGGCGCCTGGTCCATAGGCCCGAAAGACTCGACCACGTTTTTGAAGGCCACGCTCCTGAGACGCCTGGTCAGCATCTCCACGCCTTGCAACTTGTTGACGGCCTGGGCCGGGAGTGCCCGCATGCCCAGGAACACGACAGGGACGTTGACGCCTTGCCGCTGCAACTTGATCAACAAGTCGAGGCTGGATTCCTTCAGCAGGACGACGATGACGTCGACATCGACGGCCTCGCGGAGCGCACCGAGCAGTGCACCGCTATCGCCGAAACTCTGGATGACGAAGCCCTGCTTCGACAGTTCGTCGGTCAGGGCCCCGCGGTGGATCGGGTCGCCATCGAAGAGAAGGACGCGAACGGCGCCCGCCTTGCCGATGGCGGCCGGCGCTGCCGATCGGACCGGCAAGAGCATGTGGTTTTGCCCGAGACTGATCGTACCGTCCCGCTCGTCCGGCGCCATCATGGCTGGCAATCGGTTTAGGCTCTCCACAGAGGAGTATCCACGCCCATGGCGTGCATCAAGCTGGCTCATCACCCAGTCTCCCATCTGTTCCACCCTTGATGCTGGTCGAACGGTACCCCTACCGTCCGGACATCAGGGCCTTCCACACACGCGGAGACTAATAGCACCGAAACTGCGGAATGATGTGATGACGATCACGTTATGGGGCGCTTAATTTCCAGCAGCTTCGCCGGTGAAACAGCGTCGCTCAGAAAGACGAAAGGCCGGTCGTTGGGAGCGACCGGCCTTGGTTAACTAGTCCGCATAATAAGGAGTCTAGTCGAAGCCTTGGGTGTGTGTGGGAAGGGGCTTCAAGGAACGGCTTGGGAACCGTTGGCGGACTTGGGGTGCGCTGTTCATAGCATGAGCGACGTGCTCCGGGACGTGCAAAGTTGCATATCTACCCTGGCCGCCGTTGCCAATATCTGGGAAGTCTCTGCTTTCGGTATTCAAAAACGAATATCTTGCAACCGCCGATCACGCACATGGGGCGGCGATGATGCGTTGCAAGTTGCCCCTTTCAATCACCAATCGGGGCCCATAGGCAGGCACCCAATGCTCCGCAAAGTAGCAGCCACCTACTAACGCGAACGCGCGAGCATGTGGCGGATGCTACTGGGCGCGGTAGGGTTGTCCGAGAGAGCGAAATGCCCATGCGCGGCTAGTGCTGCGGCGATAGTTCGCAGGCGGCCGAGGAGGCAATGTCCGCTCTAGACGGCCAGCAGCCGCGAGACTTGCATGGCGTCCCAGCGGTGCCGACCGGCAGGGGTCCGCACGCCGCCGCGCTTCAAACTCAGAGGCAAGTCTTCTCCGGCGGCAGACCAGCCAAGTCTCAGCGATCCGAGCCTCATCAAGGCTAGACTGGGCTTTGCCAGAATGGCGAAAGATTAGAGAAGACCATCAGAGTCACGGCTCATTCGAATATTGATTTGGTTTGGGCGGCGGTGGACGCGCCGCGCACACCGATAAGAAGAAGGCGTCGGGACTCAGCCAAGATCGATCCGCTGATGGCGGCGTTCAACGCAATGCCGCTAATGGTCACAAACCCTTGGTCGGCGCAGCCAAGATTACTTTGGATCTAGGGCCACTAGTCTGCAGCCGCCTGAAGAAGCGCGGCTTTTTCTCACAGAGTTAAGCCAGAGATCTGGCGGGCCAGTTGGAATAAAACCGCTAACATGTATGTCATTGATATCTCTACATAAACGCCAACTGAGTGAAAGACGTTTTGATGCGCCACGTCGCAGCACGGCAAACCCGTTTGAGGAAGTGTCGGTGCCGGCCGCCGCAAGGACAGGTTGTGGCCTGCGCAGGCCGACAATCGCAGAGGCCGACCACTCAGCAGACCCAATCTGCTTTTCTGCGAGTCATTTTCTCTTCACTTTCGTCAACTCCCGACCAGGTCCATAGTAGCCCTTGGCATAAGGCAGAAGCCTGACCACACGTGTAGGCTCGACCGGGCCCGCGGTGCCGCTCTGCATAAGGCTGCAGCCTGACCACAAGAAAATTACGGTCGATCCAAGGCTAAGTCGACACGACTGATCACTGCGCACACACCGATATCGTAGGAGCGTGGAATGGCTGGCCAATGGAATTCCATCCCTCTTCCGCCCAATGTAGCCTCGGGTGGCTTCAGCGCCGAGACCATGTTGCTACTGACCGACGGCACGCTGCTGATCCACAACGGCGGGGGGACCAATGGCCAGAAGGAATGGCTGCGCTACACCCCCGACCCTGTGAAGGGTTACGCCGGCGGTTCCTGGACCTTCCCGGACGGCTCCAGCACCGAATCGGACATGGTCAACACTCGGCAGTACTTCGCCTCCGGCGTGCTGCGCGATGGGCGCGTGTTCGTCGTCGGCGGTGAGTCGACGAATGACCCGGCGGCGCCCAACGGCGACTCGGCGCTCGGCGAGATCTACGATCCGGCGATCAACGCATGGGCCGCGATGAGCGCCCTCGACAAGCCGGCGGCGTTCAGCAACATCCAGGGCGACGTCCCGTCGTCCGTGCTCCCCGATGGCCGCGTGATCATGGGCGCGATCTTCTCGAGCGCCAACGCCATCTGGGACCCCGGCAGCAGCAGCTGGGTCCAGTCGGGGACCGCATTCGGAACGGTGGCGCAGACGAAAATCGGCATCTGCAACGAGGAAGGCTGGACCCTCCTTGCCGATGGCAGCGTGCTGACAGTCGACACCAAGGTCCCCCTGGCAGGCGGACTGGCCACCTCGCCGACCTCCGGCGAGCGCTATCTTCCGTCAAAGGACATCTGGATCGCTACCGGGACGCTCCCGAACGTCCTCCCCTTGACCACCGTCTTCGACAGCGTCACCAACACGCAGATCGCGGTGTTCGAGATCGGCCCAGCGATCCTGCTGCCCGACCAGTCGGTGATCGCCTTCGGTGCCACCGGCCACACCGCCCGATTCACGCCCGACCCCGACCCCACCAAGGCCGGGACTTGGGCGGCCGGGCCCGATTTTCCCGCCGACCCGAACACCACGGTCTATCCTGCCAAGATCCTGACGCTCAGCGACGCGCCGGCCTGCCTGCAGCCGAACGGGCGGGTGCTGGTGGTGGCCGGCACGCTGTACCGCAATGCGGGGCCACCGGTTGATTTCTTTTCCCAGAATTCGCAGTACTTCGAGTACGACCCGCTCGCTCCAGTCGCAAGCAGCCTGAAACTCCTGTCGGTGCAGCCGCCGAGTGCCGCCACCAGCCAGGATACCTGGCTGGCACGCTTCCTGGTGCTGCCGACCGGCCAGGTCATGCTGAGCATCCAGCAGGCGCAGGTGTACATCTATTCACCCGATCCCGCGGAAGGCAGCTACCAGGCCGCCTGGCAGCCCACCATCACGGCCTTCCCCAACGCGCTGATCGTCGGCCACAGCTATCTGCTGTCCGGCCAGGGGCTGAACGGCCTGTCGCAAGCCAACAGCTATGGCGACGACGCGCAGATGGCGACCAATTATCCGATCGTGCAGATCACCGATACGGTCAGCAACGCCGTCTATTATCTGCGGACGCAGGATTTCTCCACGCTCGGCGTCGCGGTGCCCGGCAGCCAGACCTGCAGCGTCACCGTGCCGCTCGGTACACCGAACGGCTCCTACAGCTTGGTGGTGATCGCCAACGGCATCCCGTCCGTGCCGCAAAACGTGGAGATCGGCACGCAGGACATTCTGTTCCTGCTCGAGGAAACGACCTATGGTGGCGGCCAGGTCCAGGCGCAGATCAACGTTGCGGGCACGCCTGCGGTATTTCCCGCTGTCCTGTACGTTCAGGTGGAGGGGTTCAAGCTCACCGATTGCGGGATCACGGGCCCCGGCAGCCTTACCGCGCCGGGTAACCAACCGACGGTCGGCAGCGCCGATTCGCGCGTGACCTTCACCTATAACGGCACGACGGTCGTCGAGGACATTACCTATGCCGGGCCGCAAATCGTACAGTTCCCCTTCGAGGTCTCGTTCCGGGATGACAGCATTTTCCAGGACACCACTCTGTTTCCCCCCGGCGTCAAGTCGGCAAGCCTGACGATCAGCGCAAAGTTCACCCCGCCGGGCGGCCCGCCGTTCACCGCGCAGGCGATCCTGACGCTGACGCAGACGCCGAACCCGTTCATATTGCACAACGACCCTAACGTGGAGCAGTCCTGGTTCCTCAGCCAGGATCTGCGCGTGTTTCAGGTCACCGCCGGCCAGCACTTCCTCGGCAAGCAGGTACCCAACACTGGAAATGCGCGGCAGGACGCGACAGGTTACATCACTGGCCTGTTGCAGGCCTTCAACACGGACAAGGGCGTGGCCGACACGCTGTTCGATACGCTGTCGGAAGATGAAGGCGATACCTCGCAACTCACGCTGGCGCCGACCGACAGTAGCAACACGCCGGTATTCAATTTCGCGCTCGCCCGCGTGCGCACGCAGGATGTGACGGCGGCGACGGATATCCGCGTGTTCTTCCGCATGTGGGCCGCGCAGCAAACCAACGCGACCTACGATCCCACCACCACCTATGCCAGCCGTACCAATCCCGACAACGAGCTGATCCCCGTGCTCGGCGTTCAGAACGACCAGATCGTCACGATTCCGTTCTTTGCGACGCCACGCATCGACGCCAGCACCGTCAGCATGGCAACCCAGACCGACCCGCCGAACGTGCAGCCCTCTATCCCGCCCGATCCGCTCGGTGCGGAGGTCCATACGTTCTTCGGTTGCTGGCTCGACATCAATCAGACCGCCAGCCCGCAGGAGAATCTGTTCCCTGCGGTCGTGCTGGGCGACGCGGCCGGACCATTCACCAGCGACGGCCCGCTGCAATTGATCCAGTCGTTCGCGCGCAGCGACCATCAATGCCTGATCGCGGAGATTTCAGACGCGCTCAGTCCAGTGCCGCCCGGTTCTGATCCGTCCGACACCGACAAGCTCGCGCAGCGCAATCTGAGTTTCGTCAACGTGCCCAATCCCGGCCAGCCCCATTCCCGCCGGGCGCCGCAGACCTTCGAAATACGGCCCTCGCCCACGATACTGCTGTCAGACGGCAAGCCGGACGAGTTGCTGCTTGATTTCAGCGCGCTGCCGCAGGGCGCGATCGCGTCGATCTACCTGCCCGCCACGAATGCACAGACCATACTCGATTGGGCAGACCGGCTCTATACGACGCACCGCCTGACCGCGGCCGATCCGCATACCATCCAGGCCCCGGCGACCGGGCTGTGCTTCGTGCCCATTCCGCAAGGTGTTGGCATCAACTATGCCGGGCTGCTGACGTTGGATTTCCCCGCGACGGTTAAGAAGGGCCAGGTGTACGAGGTCGTCATCCGCCAGGTCACCAGCGCCGGCGGCTTCCGCAACGACAGCAATAACACCACAGCGACCCGCCAGGAGGCGGTCGTCAAGAGGCATCCCTGGCGGCGTGTGCTGGGCCAGTTCAGGCTGACCATACCCGTGCTGACCAAACACGAGATCCTGCCCGGGGACGAACGCCTGCTGTCCATCTTGCTCTGGACGTTCAACACCATCCCGAAGTCGAGCCGGTGGTATCCGATCTTCCTGCGCTATCTGGAGCAGTTGAAAGGTCGCGTGATCTTCCAGGGTGGCGAGCCGGCGAAGATCTATCCTTCGCCCACCGGCGTGTGGCAGATTCCCTACAAGCCGGGTTATGGCGAGGGCGGACACGGTAAAGGTCGTGGCGGCCGCCACGGCGGCGGCGCTGGCGGCGACCACAGTCACGACCATGATCACTGGCATGACCGCGAGCGGGTGCACGGCAAGGTCGAAGCTCTGGCATATGACCATTTCGGCGACTTCGAGGGCTTCGTCCTCGAAATGCGGGACGGCCGCCGGCGGTTCTTCCGCGCCCGTGAACAGCGCTTGGAGGAGCTGGTGCGCCGCGCCTGCGAGGAGCGGCTGGTGACCATGGTCATCGCGGCGGAGGACGACCAGCAGATCCTGTCGATCGTGTTGGACGAGGCACGATAAGGAAGCCAGTCGCGGGCCATCTCCTCGCACCGATCCTGGGCCGGTTTACTGAGGACTTCGACATCTCCGATCTGGTTGAGGCAAGGCGCTGCCCGGAGAGATCGCGTAGGTTGGCAACGAGGGACAGCATCAACGTTCGTCCGGAAGTTCTCTGTTTTGTTCAGAGGTGGCGGGCCAGTTGGAATAAAACCGCTAACATGCATGTCATTGAAATCGCTACATAGTTTCGCAGCGGCAACGACCTTGCCTCGCACCTAGTAAGGCCTACCCAATCCCGCCGGCTAATCCGGCGCAGATGATGGCATCGTTCAATGCCATTGCGCTGCTGGCGACCAATAAACCGGCCACGTCGAAAGCCGCTGGCGATGTGCGCTGTTCCACCCTTTGCGGACTCAAGTCGGACGTCACGCTAAGTCCGAGAAGTGCCATTAGCTGACCTGGTCCGGTCAGCATCGCTTTGAAGTCGGGGAAGTGCGACTTGGGCATCACGAAGGAAGGTTGCCCGCCGCCATCTTGGGCTTCGTGTTTGCAGTTGCTTAGAGAATGTTGTTCTCCGGGTGGCAATCGCAGATGATTGGCATGGGTGCATTCCCTTGCGGCAGGGATGGCGGTCAATTCACTAGGGAGAAAGCGATGCGCATAGTCGTTTTCGGAACCGGTGGTGCGGGCGGGTATTTCGGCGCACAATTGGCGCGCGCCGGAGAGGATGTCGTGTTCATCGCGCGTGGTGAGCACCTCAACGCGATCCGTACCAACGGACTGCGCATCGAAACTCCCGAGGGAGCAATGGTAATTCGGCCGGCCGAGGCGACCGAGGACCCCAAGCAAGTAACGGAGGCCGACGTTGTTCTTGTAGGCGTCAAGGCCTGGCAGGTGCGCGACGCGGCACAGTCCATAAAGCCGATGATGCGGCCATCGACATTCGTCGTTCCGCTCCAGAACGGCGTTGAAGCCGCGACACAAATGACGGAAGTCCTGACGCCGGAGAGCGTGCTGGGAGGACTATGTGGGACATTAAGCTGGGTCATTGGCCCCGGCCAGATAAGATGCGTCAGCCCCGCCGGGCCCGGCAACTTCATCAGATTTGGCGAACTGGATAAACGACCTAGCGAGCGCTGCGAGGCTTTGCGCAAAGCTTTCGAACGGGCAGGTGTAGTTGTCGAGGTTCCCGCGGATATACAAAAGGCCCTCTGGGAAAAGTTCATGATGGTGACCTCGTTCGGCGGCATGGGTGCGATAACGCGGGCTCCAATTGGCACGATTCGCACAGTGCCGGAAACGCGGCGCCTCCTGAAGGCGTGCGTGCTGGAAATCGATGCCGTTGCGCGGGCACGCCAGATCGCTCTGGCAGATACGGCGGTGGCAGACACCATGAGATATCTTGACACGGTTCCGCCCCCGAACGGCACCACATCGTTGCAGCGCGACATTACCGATTGCAAGCCAAGTGAGCTGGAGTTCTGGAACGGCGCCGTAGTTCGGCTGGGGCGGGAAGCTGGCGTCCCAACGCCTGTACACGAAGCAATCTATTCCTTCCTACTGCCGCAGGAGTTGCTTGCAAGAGGCAAATTGGCGTTTGCAGCCTGAGAGACGATCGCATCGGCGCCGCCACCCCGGGGCCTACAGTGCAGGCCCGATGCCCGCTCCGGGTCATTTTGAGACCAAGTACCGATCCAGGTACCGATCCAGCGAAATGATCGCTTTGCCGCTGAAAGCGGACGTCGCCTAGCGACAACGCTCTACCGCGCCTTCGTCAAGGCTTAGCAACGCCATCCTGGTCACCACACAAGCCTCTGGTTAGGCCAAGATTGATCCGCTGATGGCGGCGTTCAACGCCATTGGGCTGATGGCGACGATTCTTGCGTCGGCGCACCCGCTGCTTTCACAAGACCATCGCTTGCAAGGTGTGGGGATACGACCAATACTTGCTGGATCCCACAGGACGGCCTCGATGAGTCTCAAGACGGCGACCCTCGACACTGGCCCGACGAGTTACTGGCCATTGGACGATGACGTCGGTGGCTCGTGCCACGATGAGGTGGGGCTTCACGACGCCACGATCTCCGGCGCCGGGGTCAAGCTGGCCGCGATTCCATTTGGCGCGGCGAGCGCTCCCTATTTCGACGGAAATATCGGCAGCGTTCTCACCGTGGTCGACGACGCCCGGTACTCGCAGCCATACAAAAAAGCCCTCACCGTAGCTGCCTGGATATGCCCGCTGGCGCTTGACAACGCGGAGACTGTAGGCACGAGCGATCAGTACGTGCATTTTATGGAAAAGGCGGTCAATTCCACGACGGAGGTCGAGTGGGCGATGCGGTTCTACAACAGGACGAACCCGAACCGGCATTCGCGACTTTCTTTCTACACCTTCAAGCTGGTCTCACCCCTGGCGAGGGCAACGGCGCCTATATGGAGTACGGTGTGTCGGCGAATGACATGACGCCCGTTGAGCTAGGCGGCTGGTTGTTCCTCGTCGGGCAGGCGGAGCGTTGGATCTCGGAAAGTGATCTGACGACAGGATGCGTTCTTTGGAAGCAAGGAGTTGAAGCGGTGCGCACGCCGGCTGACAAATACGAACACCCACCCTACAACGTGCAGCCACAACACGGTTCCGGCCCGATCAGTATCGGCGGGACCGACTCGTCCGGTTTCAAGGGGTCAATTGCGCATGTCGCGATTTGGAACCGGCTACTGTCATCTGACGAAATCATGTCGATCTGGACGGCGGGTCAGACTGAACTTCGCGACACGCCCATGTACCACAGTTACCTTTAGCGCGCGGCGACGAGCCGCGGCGCATGCGTGGCACTACAATTTGAATGGTGCTATCGAGTAAAAAAGGGGACAGCGTATGACCAACACGCTTTATGCCCGGCTTGGCGGATACGATGCCATTGCGGCAGTGGCGGAAAACTTGCTGCCCAGATTGACCACTGACCCTCAGCTTGGACGGTTCTGGAAAAACCGCAGCCACGATGGCGTGCGTCGCGAGAAGCAGCTTCTCATTGACTTCCTGTGTGCATCCGCCGGTGGACCACTGCTGTACGTTGGCCGCGACATGAAGACATCGCACAGTGGGATGAATATCAGCGAAAGCGACTGGCAAGCGTTTCTAGGTCATGTTGAGGCAACGCTCGACAACTTCAAGGTTCCAGCCGTCGAGCGGGCCGAGGTGCTCGCCTTCGTCAACAGCACCAAGAGCGACATCGTTGAGTAGGGCGCTGGCGATTTGGCGGCCACGCTGGCATTCGTGCTTGGCCGCGCTAATCGCGGGAATGTGTTAGCCCTGACAGCTGCTGTCGACGAACCCTCTACCACGTCGATCCTTAGGGGGCCGTTGTCGTTGGCAGTGGGAGTTCACGCATCAAAGCGTCGCAGCACATTGCGGTACCTGTCGTTTCGAAAGAGAAAGCCGGGAAGGGGAGTATTTTTAAATGCCCGACACCACGCTTTGGGCGTCTTCGACAGACCAGCGCGCTGTATTGCAGGGAGCTCAATCTTTTGGAACCGCTGGACGGCGACGTCTTTCCGCCGGGCTACCAACCGGTAGCTGAGCGCGACGCTGCCGGTGCCCTGATCCTGCTCGCGTACCTGAAAGCCAGTGCGAGTCCGGCTGCTCACATAGAGCCCCTTCGAGTCCCCCTCGGGCGAGAGAAAAACGTGATAGTCGTCAGTGCGCACCACCGCTGCAAAGTCCCGGTCAAGCATCACTCTGGCGGCACCGCGAACCAACTTGGCGCGCCCGAAGTCCTCGAACCAGCATTGCGGGCTCTCCATAGCATAGAGCAGCCGATGCGAACCGTCCGAGTGCCGAACGGCTGCAGACTTGAAGCCCGTGACCACCTGGTTGCCCGAGACAGTCAGACCGCCGAAGAAGGAGCCGCCGAAGCTCGACGAAGAATCCGTGATGCCGGCGACGCCGACGCCATTCGCCGAAAAGCCGACGACGCCGGCGATTTGGCCAGCACATAGGCGCGCTAGTTGTGGGCCGCGGGCACCTTGTGGCGTGCAGCGACCTCGGCAAGTCGCTTCACGAAGGTCGCGCCGACTTGTTGCGGCCCATCTCGGTATAAGCCGCCTCGATTTCGGCATCGGTTACGGGACTGGCGAGCGCCAGCCGCCAGCCGCGCGGAATGTGCCGTAAGCAAAGTGATGGTCTCTTCCGTCGGTGCGAGCTCGGTCAGTAGCTGGAAGTCCTTTGTAAGCGTCTCGGTCGCGAACTGGGCTGACGACGGTGAGATTGCCGCCGGGACGGGCAAGATTGTCGACCAGACCATCGGCGCCTGGTTACATCGTTGACGGCGCCGCCAACCGAGACCAAGCTCGTGGTTTCCCGTTCTCAGTTCCCGTGGTCAGCGTGGTTGCTTGTCACTCCTGCAAGCGGGAGGACCTGTTGGCGCAACTGCAAGGCGATCGTCGTGGGCGTCGCCCTTCCGCGGTCTCATGCCACGCCGCCTGCTTGGGCACGGGCCGCCTGGACGAGCACGCCCATTCTCCTTCGGTGCGCACGGTCAATCTTCTGAAGCGGGCATTTGGCGAGCTGGGCGGGATAGGCAGCGTTGCGTTCCAAGTTTTTTCAGCGAGGAGCGGCTTGGGAGGTAGACAATGATCAAACTGGGAAGGCGTTCAGTGCTTCGCGGCTCTTTGGCTCTTAGCGCGACGGGAGCGTTGGCCCGCCCCCATATTGCCAATGCCCAAGCAAAGACCGCGACCCTGTGGTGGACGCAAGGCTTCGTCAAAGAGGAAGACAATACGTTCAAACGGATCGTCGCGGATTACGAGAAGGCGAGCGGCAACAAACTCGACTACTCCCTCGTACCCTTCGGTCCGCTGGGCCAGAAGGTGATTTCGGCGCTGACCAGCGGGGACGTCCCCGATCTAATCTCCTATGACGGCGCTCAGGCCAGGGTGCTGCCGCAGAATGCCTGGATCGACCGCGCGGTTGACATGACCGACGTCGTCAAGACGCAGGAGGCGCACTATCACCCGACCGCCCTGCTCGCCGCGCAGTACTATAACAACATCGAGAAGCGGCGCACTTTTTACTTCGCGCCCTACAAGACCGCTGTGCTGCCGTTCCACGTGTGGAACTCGCTGGTCGAGAAGGCGGGTTACAAGATGTCCGACGCGCCTAAGACCTGGGACGCGTTCTGGGACTTCTTCAAACCGATGCAGAAGAAGCTGCGCGAGACCCAGCGCGGCGTCTACGCCCTCGGGCTGCAGATCACGACCACTGGGCCGGCCGACGGCAACGCCCTTTTCCACCATTTCATGTTCGCCCATGGCGGCAAGGATATCGTCACGCCCGACGGTCGGCCGCATCTCGACGATCCGCAGGTCAGGCAGGCGGTTGTCGAAAGCATCGACTACATGACGACGGCCTACAAGGAGGGCTACGTACCACCTGGTGCCCTCAGCTGGAGCGACGCCGACGACAACAACGCGTTCCACGCCAAGCAATTGATCATGGATCTGGACGGGACGATCTCGACCGAGGTCTCGCTTTTTCACGAAAAGGATAAGTATGACGACATCGTCACCCTGGGTTTGCCGGCCGACAACCACGGCAACGCGGTTCCGGCACAGCTCGGCGTGGGCGGCGGGTTCATCCCGAAGGGCGCCAAGAATATCGTGGTCGCCAAGGACTTCATGAAATACTTGATCCAGCCGCAGGTGGTGAACGACTATCTGAAGGGCGGGCTCGGCCGCTGGCTCCCCGCCATGCCGGAACTCGCCAAGACGGACCCGTTCTGGCTCGCGGGCAAGGACCCGCACCGCGAGGCGTACACACGCGAGGGCGTGCTTGGCCCGACGGTGCCGGTCTACTCCTGCTACAACCCCGGTTACGCAGAGGTCGAGGCTGCGCAGCTTTGGGGCGTGGCCCATGCCGACGTCATCCGGGAAGGCATGACGCCGCAAGCTGCGGCGGACAAGGCGCTCAAGAGGATCGGCGAGATCCTCGCAAAATACCCGGTCGGAAGGAGGAGCTGACGAGCCGAGATCGAGCGAGTTGGCGCGCCCGCTCTCGAGGCGGGCCGCCGTGGCCGCAATAGTCAACAATCGCTATGTCTAGGCGTCACTAACAACATCTCTCGCCTGAGTCGGCGCAGCATGAGCCGCTAATCGCCGAATGACCGTTCTCGGTCAAACCCACGCGCTCCTGTCCGCCCGGTTGGCACGGTAACGTTGGCTGCCGCCGTTGCACTCGATCTCCCGGCTCACAGTCGACGGCGCCCGTCCAAGGCCATGGGCAATCTGTCGGATCGACTGGCCCGCCGCAATGCCACGGGAAATCTCTTCGCGTTCCTCAAGCCTTAGCGCTGCCAAAGCTCTCCGGCGGCGTGCCGGCGCGATTCCTCCATGGAGCGTCATAATTCGCAGAACGCCAGTCTTGTTCCTCCGATCCAGTGCCCGGGAGATCGCTGCAACACTTAACCCGCTCTTCCAGCGCTCCCACAGCTCGGCCTTCTGCCTCGCCGTGAACCATATCCGTGATGTCACCATCGGCCACCTCCTGATCCAGCGAGATTAGAAGGTGTTGCGCCGACCCATTGAATCCACCCCTTGAAATCGGACATCCTTCTGCGCCTTGGCGGCGTCAGCTCGGTGCCAATCGCAGACATTGGCACGCGGTTAGCCCTCTACGAGGTCAGCCAAGATCGATGCGCTGATGGCGGCATTCAATGCAGCGCGGACACCAATAAGAAGGGCTGCGCCTCAGATCAGCCCGCATTCCTCCAAGAGCCGCACACCGTCGGCGGTTATTGCGACGCTCTTTGGCGGTTCACCCGCACCTACCAGCCAGCCACTTACCTCTGCATAGTAGATCGCAGAATCGACGCCATCCGGTGCGTGGCTCAGGTTTAGCGTTGAGCGATCAACGTACCATGGCTGGGTTCGGCCCCCCGCGACTTCGTAAACTTGAGTCACCATTGCGAGGACCAGAGCTGGAATGTCGTCACGCTTGTGCTTTGCCACTCGTCACCAGAATTTGAGGGACGGCCCGCACGGAGGGAGGTTCATGCGGGGCCTGACTACTTTGCGCAGAATTTGAAGATGTGCGGTCGGTGGTACTCGCAACCGAAGCAGCCCACATTTTGACCAGCGCGAGACGATATTGTGACTTTGGTAGCAGCCGCCACGGCGTAGACACTTCGTGCAATTTGCACTTTGTGAGCGGCTGTGGAACTGCGTGATATCGGACAGCGCCTTATGGACTTTGGCTCCACCATCATCACCAAGGAGGCCTCGGGTTCGGCCCGGTCGATCCCCTGATGGCGGCGTTCAACACCGTTGCGCTAATGGCCACAAACCCTTGGTCGGTGCAGCCAAGTGTAACTTGGATTTAGGGCCACTAGTCCGCGGCCGCCTGAAGAAGCGCGGCTTTTTCTCGTTTTTCAGCCTGCACTGCATGCTCGCGCCAGAGTGCTGCCGAAAATAAACACTGCTCGCGAAGCCACTTCACTTTCGCGGTTATTGCCTTCCGCTCGAGCTTTTCGGCTTCTGCATAGCACTCTGCTGATGACCTCACGTTCCTTGCCTCGTTGCTCGTTTGCGGGAGTTCTAGTCACGTCAACCGCGACCGTCACGAACAACAAACCTCATTGTAGATGCATTGACCTTGCGCCCCGTCCCCCGTGCGGATCTTTCACCGCAAGTTCCGGCCAGATTGTGGGCTCGGCTGGCTGGAGGCCGGCAGCGCAAGGATTGCGACTATGCTTACAAGGGTGGCGGCCGTCACGTACCAGGCGGGCGAGTTGGGATCGCCGGTGGCGCCGATGAGCCAGGTGACGACCAGCTGCGTCGTGCCTCCGAACAGGGAAGCGCCTGCCGCGTAGGCAATGGCAAACCCGCCGGCCCTGACCGATGGCGGAAGAAGCTCGGGTATGGCGGTGAGTGTCGCGGCGCCGCTCATCGCCGTCAGCGCCGTGAGCGCGAGAGTGGCAAGGTAAAGCGTTGCGGCGCTGGGAAAGGCGTTGAGCAGAAGGAACGATGGAACGGTCACGATGGCCGTGATCACGCGCGGCGCCAGGATGATCGACCGCCGGCCGTAGATGTCGCTCATCCAACCGCCGAGGAGGGCAAAGACGGTGGTGGCGAGCCCGCCGACGACAGTCGCCGTGAGTGCCGTCGACGGCGGCAGGTGTAACGTAGCGATAGCGTAGGTGGTCATGTAGACGCCGACATAGGTCGACACGGTGCCGCCCAGGATGATGAGGACGGCGAGCACCAGCAGCCGGACCTGTCGGCCGAGCGCTGCACCCCATGACGGCGCAGTTGCTGCCCGCTTCTCGAGCGTCTCCGGCATCATCCGGCGCAGGTAGAGGCCGACCGGCACGAGCAGTAACGACAGCAAGAACGGCACGCGCCAGCCCCAGGCGGCGAGGTCCGCCTTGTCAAGCAGCAGGGAGAGAACGAGGCCGATGGTGCCCGCAGCCAGCGCCGCCAGCCCTTGGCTTGCGAGCTGCCAGCTGCCGTAGAGGCCGCGCCGGTCGCTTGGCGCGATCTCGATAAGGAAGGCACTCGCGGGCCCGACTTCGCCGCCGATCGCCAGTCCTTGCACCAGCCGGCACAGGACGACGATGACAGGAGCCGCAAGGCCGATGGAACTGTAGGAGGGCGTAAGGGCCAGTCCCACCGTGCCCGTGGTGATCAGGACGATGGTGAACAGCATCGCCGGCCTGCGGCCGGCGCGGTCGGCAAAAGCGCCGATCAGCACGCCGCCGAGCGGGCGGAAGACGTAGCCGACGCCGAACGCGCCCAGCGAAAGCAACAAGCTGGCGAAAGGTGTCGATGCCGGAAAGAACGCCTGGCCGATATAGACGGCAAAGAAGGCGTAGGCCGCGAAATCGTAGAACTCCAGAGCATTGCCCAGGACAGCTGCAACGACGACCTTCCTGGAGAGACCTGGTTTCAACGACGTCCCATCTGTGCCAACAAGCGCGGTGCTGTTCTCATTGCTAGAGGTCGATGCGTCAAGTCTCTTCCGGACATGCCGCATCGATCCGTGTTGCCGTGACTGTGAGGCCTCCATGCGATGGTATTGTCAGCACCGACTGGAGCGAGGATCGCCGCCAGTTTGCGCTGCTCACGGGCCACGGGAACTGCCCCACACCAGACTTGGCGACTTGCGTGCCGGCATGTTGGAGGGCGATATCCCGCGTCGATCAGTTCGTCGAAGTGCGCACGACGCGCCCGATGCCATACTGATCGCCGACGCGACTGACCTTGCCGTCGACAAAATCGATTTCAATCATGTCCTCGGACGAGCCGATCAGACCCAGGGACTTGTGGGTGTGAGCGTCGAATATCTCGGTGGCCTCGTCACTGCTCTTGTTGGGCGCGACATAGGCGTATTTGCCTTCGATGTTGAAGGTCAACCAATGAGACCCGCGGCGGCTTTTCATGCTGATCCGCTCCGCCAGGACCGGGGCCATCGGATCGCGCATGCTCCATACATAAACGTGCGGATCGCCCGCGCTGCTGCTCTGCCACACCTCGCGCTCGTCGGGCGTCCAGCCAATCCCGTGCAGCAGCCCGGGCTCGCCGGGCGGATGCTGCGCAAGGCTGGCGGTGACGATGCGGCCGCTCTTGAGCTCGGCAACCTGCATCCCCCATAGGCCGGTCACGTTGTTCACTACGTAGCGGCTCATGCCATCGACTGCGTAGGGCCCGAGAATGCCGGCGTAAGGGCCGATGCGAGAGACCGCGTAGCTCTGCGGATCGATCAAATAGAGGTATTTCCCGCTTCCGTCCTGAGCCTTGGTCTCCTGAAAGAGCGGCCCAGACACCGGGAACAGAGTATCGTGCGATCGATTCGAGAAATACACCTTGCGAACGACATCGCCCGTGCTGGCATCCAGGACGTTGATAAAGTCGGCCGAGCCGTCTTCCCAGGTTGGAACGTACAAGAGCTGCCCGCCCGGATGAATCGCCAGCCGGTCGATATCGGGATCGATGGCCCGATTCCAGAGCACCGCATCATCGTAGACGTTAAGGCAATAGATCATCCCGACGCCTGAGCGGGTGCGGTAGGCCACGTAGAGCCGGCCGGTCACTGTGCTGGCGACGACGCCCTTGACGTTGTTCACGTCGCGAACAGTCTCGATGGTCTTAACAAGGCGATGACCGGCACCGATGTCGTAGACCGATATGGAACCCCGTGTGGCCGCCGCCTGATTGACTGCGTAGAGGAAACGCCCGGTGCGCGGTTCGAATGCGGCAAGCATAGGGCTAAACGCCATCCATGCCAGCGCCGACACTACCAGAAGCGCCACCCCGGCAACGCCAATTTGGCGGCGGCTTGTTAGCTCCCGCAGACCGGTAGATTTTGTAGGAATAGCTTCATTCGGAGCCATCTACACCATCCACACGAGTCACCTCGTCGTTTGACGTAGCAAGAGCAGCAAGACTAGTACGAGACAGCGAGGATAACGATAGGGAATCTGAATTGGTATTCGACTACAATTCGACGCGACGGTTTCTGGGCTCGCGGATCGGGGCGCGGGTGCTTGCAGGGCGGCCACTAGTGCTGGCAATGCCAGGGCTGCGAGCCTTGCGCGTGGTGGCCGAGGATGCCACCTCTTGGCGGCGTCCATTCTTGCGGTGGGCATATCGAGGAGCCCGAGCAGCGCGAGCAGCTGGAGCAGGTGCTGCAAGTGTCCGCCGAACTCCAGGGTGTTCTTCGCCGCGGCGCAGAAGCCGCGATGCGTCGACACTGAAGTCAGAAGGCGTTGGATGTTGAAGGTATTGCAGACGGCTTCATGGGTTGCGTACCGGAAGCGCCAACCGGAGCAACGTCAGGGCTTAGCAGACGATCAGCTCGGACGTGCACTCATAAATCGAGCGCACTGACGGCCGCTTGCTCAATGTCTGCTTTGCCCCTGATAGCGGACGAACCGCTGACATTCCGGGAGGTCCGGTTTGTGCCATTAGCGGACTCACGCACTGCCAAGGCGATCGAGTGATGAAGCAGTGACCATTTTGCCATGTTGATAAATGCATCGCGCTCTCGGGCGGACGGCTGGCGCAATCACCGTTGGCTGCGTTGATCTGACGCGATTGAAGAAAGACCAGACGTGAATGGCGCTCTGGTATTACCACCGGTACCGGACCGTTGCTGTCCCGCCAAGAGTCGACGAGTTCGAGGCGAACTCGCCATCGAACTTCGCGAGTAGCGAGAGGCCATTTGCGAGCCGAAGCTCGGCGCCAACAGACGTCAGTACCGAGTTCTGCGGCAGCGTCGCGCCATTGACGATGAAGCTCGAGCCAGGGAGCGCTTGGAACGCCGCCGTCAGAGTTGGATCGCTCACCCAGTCGTGCGCGTAGGCAACGCGCCCGCGCAGTGCCAGCACCGCGTTGGAATAGACCGCCAGCACCCCGTCGTACCGCGCACCCGCCTCGGCCCGGATGTCGGACGCGTCGCGCGCGCTGAACGCGAGTGCAAAGTCGTTTTGGATGGGGGCCGTTTCGCTGTAGCCCGGCGTGTGGAAGTTCTGCCCCTCGATCGCGGCATAGGGCGTTATGCCGCTGTAGGGCGTCCCAAACTTGTAGCCTCCTTCAAGCCGCCCGCCGTAGCTTTGCGCATTGAAGTTGGCAGTCAGGTGTTCGTCGACGGCGAAGCGGCTGGTGTTCGTCCAGTGGTTGGAGAAAGCGAAGGCCGCGCTGAGATAGGCGGGGCCGTATTGGGTGGAGCCGTAGAGGCCGGCCTGGAACGCACCGCTCGTGCCGCCGCCCAGCCCCTGCGACAGATTCCAATTGGTACCGCCGCCACCGACTGCGAAGCCCACCACGGTATCGGGCGTGAAGTGATAATCAAGGCCCGCGGCGCCGCCAAACGTGCCGGCGTACAAATCATGGCTGCCGGCGTTGCCGCCGCCGGTGTGGTTGCTGCCCCCATAGGCGGCGCCCCACACCGTCCACCCCGGCTCATAGACCGGCGGGCATTGGCGCCCAAAGCCAAGCAGCGACTGGTCGGGGTGCGGCGGCTGGTCGGTGCGGCCGATCCTGCAACGACCATCAACGAAGGGATCGAGCATCAGGTTGAGGAACTGGTCGAACATCTGGAATCCGACCTTCTGCGCGCCGGTCGCGGCCTCGCCGGACAGCTGGTCTAGCGCACTGGTTAGATTGTTGCCCGTAAGGTTGAACAGCGACGCAAATGCCGGCGGCAGCGCCCCGCCGTTGTTGAAGAAATTGTCGATCGTGCGCCCGACATTGAGTTGGTTGACGGTGAAATTCGATAGCGGTGCTCCAGCCGACGCTCCAGCCGGCGGATCCGGTGGAGAGGGCTGCTCGGATGGCGGCAGCCCCGGTACCTGCGGAATTGTCGGAGGTGGCACCGTCGGCCCCCCGGGACCGGGGGGTTCAGGAACGAGTTGCGCGCGGAGGTTCAGGAATGCGGTATTGCCGACGTTATTCACACTCACTCCGAAGTCGGCCGGCAAACCGCGGGTTACGAGGCCGTCGAACGTAGTGCCGTTGAACCCGCCGTTGGCCGTCAAAATGGGGTAGCTGCGCGTCATATAGGTGCCCGGCGCGAAAGCCGCCCCCACGGTCCCCGCGAGCGAGGCGGTGCCGCTCACAATGGTGTTGGAGGCCGTCGCGGGATTGACCTGCACGACGTAGAAAGAGCCGGGCTGGAAATTGAGATTGCCGGTGACCGTCATCGTGCCGGGCTGGTGACCGGGAGCGAGAAAGCCGCCGGTATTGACGACGGTCGGACCCACGGTTCCGGTGCCGATGAGCGCGGCACCGCTGTTCACCGTGGTCAGGCTCGATGACGCGATCGAGCCATCCACGCTCAGCGCGCCCCCACTAACCATCGTTGTGCCGGTGTAGGTGTTGACGCCCGACAGTGTCAGGATGCCGGTGCCAACCTTCACGAGCGATCCGCCATTGCCTGTGATGCTTCCGCTGACCTCCGTTGAGGTATTATTTGATCCAACCGTTAATGCCTTGGAGGTAAGAGTAAATGTCCCGGCGCCCGCAATCGAACCGAGGGTGGTTCCGGTTGTGCTCAGGCCAAAAAACCCGACTTCGCCACCAGCGTTGCTGATGACGGTCGCTTGGGCGCCGCTGCTCTGGTCGTTGAAACCAATAAACCCGCCATTATTGGCAATGAGCGTCGCCTGGCCAGCGTTGCTCGAATTAAAAAAATTGACGGACGATGCATCCTTCACTGTGATCGTCGCCTGGCCAGCCGTGCTGTTGCCGGTGAAAAGAATGAAGCCCGCATTGAAACCGCCAGCTGTATCAACGTCTTGGCCAAGAATGAATTTCGCCGTGCCAGCCGAGCTAAAGTTATTGAAATTGATCGCAGGGGTTGCGCCAACAGTACTCACTACATTGAACGTTGGCGCATTTGCGGGAAGGGCCGCCTGGACGCCGCTGCCGTTGATGTTTACCGATGCGGCGTCGACATTGAAGACATAGTTCGGTGCAGTGAATTCAAGGGTGCCGACGGCAACCGCGCCGGCCATAGAAATCCCCGTCGGAAGATTCCCGGTGAATGTGGCGGTTCCCATCGGGCCTGGGATAGTGGGTTGGGGAGTTCCAGAAATCCAGTTGGCCGCAGTGTTCCAGTTAGTATTAGCGCCAGGGGCCCCCCATGTTGCATTTTGGGCAGAGGCCACCCCGGAGACACCGTTCAAAAGAATGACTGGAATAGCAATGCGCGCGGTGAGATTGAGCGCGGCACTCGCCAGCACCGCGATCGCACGCAGGCGCGGCCGCTTCGGCAGCGGCAGCCCGAATGGCTGCGAGCCGTTTGTGCGACGACATGGTTGTTCTTGGAAAATCCTACTCGCTTGAGCGGACGAAGCCGCGAGCAATGCCGCAGCCGCTGTCGTCGTCAACAACTGTGCGTGCATCGAGCCGCTCCCTTGATCGCCTCAGCTTAGTAGGAACGTTGTCTCGATATGCTTGCCCATTCGCGACGGAATGCGATTACTTTTACGCCACATAGCTTCGATTGTGTTGCCACTGTGGCGTTTTTGCATTATTTCGGCGAATGACAGCTCACTTGAAAGGAACCGCCCGCTTCCACCAGTGCTCGCCGTGCGCACGTTGCATGATCGACGCAGAATTGTCGGTTAACCACAGTAGTGCAGCAACGTGACGCAATCAGGCCTGCACTGCCGCGCCCGCTTTCGCGTCAAGCGGCATAGAGCCGCTCGACGACCGCCCCGTCGAGCTTCACCGCGCCAGGCGTTCAACCTCGCTGCGCTTGTAAACAGCCAGCTCAGCGTGCACCGGCCGCGCTCACTGAGAATTCGCCAGCCGTTTCCTGCTCGCGGAGCAGTCACTCCCGCTTGGCTGCCGCCTTCAGGAGCGCGCGCTCGAGGTCAGCGAGTCGGCGCTGCTTGTCGGTTGCCGAGCCCCGGTGATCGGGATTCATGATCTCCCGTCCCGAGTGACGGTTCGACTTCACCATCCCGTCATCGCTTCTCGCCCGCGCCGACGAGGTGATCGCGCGCCGGAATGCTTTCATGTCCGCTTTGGGTCAGTCTCGGACTTGGCACGATGTCGTACTTGAGTCCGCAATGCGCTCCAAAGCGGACATCGGCCCACTGATAAAGATTCAGTGCCACGAGCGCCGGCTCGCATTGTACGACGGTAGAATTGTGTACAGGGGAGGGTGGAATGGCGGCCGACGCGATTCTGTACGCGAGGGTGAGCACAGGGCGACAGGGGCGATGGCCTCGGACTTGAAGCTCAGCAAGCAGCCGTTGGCGCGTTTGCCGCACAGCACAGGTTCAAGCTGGCCGGGGAGTACATCGAGACCGAGACAGGGAAGGGCCACGACGCACTGACCCGGCGGCCGAAGCTGGCCGCAGCACTGGCACACGCCAAGAAGCTCAAGGCCCCGGTGATCGTGTCGAAGCTTTGCAGGCTGGGCAGGGATGTCGCGTTCATCTCCGGTCTGATGGCGAACCGCGTACCGTTCATCGTCGCCGAGCTGGGGCCCGACGTTGACCCCTTCATGTTGCACATCTATGCGGCTGTTGCGCAGAAGGAGCGTAGCCTCATCGCTGCCCGAACCAGCGAGGCGCTACAGGCTGCCAAGCGACGCGGCGTGAAGCTGGGTAAGACTGGGAAGCAGCGCGCGAGGGAGAACAAGGCGGCGGCCGAGGCGCAGGCCAAGTCGCTAGAACCGACCATTCGTGAACTCCGGGCTGCGGGCATCACCTCGGTTCGTGCCATCGCTGCGGAGTTGAACGACCGAAAGGTGCCAACCGCCAGGGGTGGAGAATGGCACGCCACATCGGTCGCTCGCCTGCTCGCCCGGTTGGGTTAGCGCTGAAGGCCGAGGGCGCGCCGGGGTCGGGAGAACCGGCCATATTCTCGGCCCCTTAAAAAGGGTGGTCGGGCCGCCTGGCAGCGGCACGAAGGGGAGTGGGAGGCCGAGCGCGCGCATCCCAGGAAGACCGGTACCGCGAAAGCCTGCCCATCTGATCGCCGAAAATTTTTGCAATCGCCTACAACTTTGGCTTTTCGGTAATACCGAATTTCTCACGGCGGAGGCGCAGACGAGGGCAAGGGGCCTCCCGGTTCAGCTGGGCGCGCGAGACTTTCCTGGCATGCATCGAGCCTCGTCCTGGGGCGCATATCCTGCAAGGATGTTGTTTTGGCGTTTATGTCATGGAGAGGAAACCTGGATGAAGAGGCCCTTCAAGCCTACGGTTGACTATTGGGCGAGCTTTGGGCTCGTGGATATGGACTTCACGAAGGACCAACTTGCGGGCATCGGCAAGGTGGCGATGACCTACAACGAAACGGAAGCATCGCTCTATCATCTCATGAGCATCGCCATCGGGATGGATGGAAGTCTTTTCTCCGAGATTGCCATGCGAATTAACGGCATTGATGGTGTCGTTGCCATTATTTCGCATGTCGCTGAGCGCATAGGGCTGCCAGAGGACGAACTCGTCTTTGTTAGGGAGACTATCGGCAACGGAGGATTTGGCTTTTACAAGAAGTGCCGAGACGCGGTCATTCATGCCCGCTCCTACAACGCCCCCGCCGGAATAGGCGTTCGCGTGGAGCGCCGAGCACAGGTGCATGAGGTGTTGCTCACATCAGAAGCGCTTGAACTGCTGGGTAAGCACCTAGCCGTGATCAGGCATGAGATGGATCACCTGGCCGACCTCGTGCTTGATCGGAAAGGTCTGCTGGACCTCGTCCAGTCCGACTCAGAAAAAGCGTCAAACGAAAGGTTTATTCGAGAGTGCTTCGCACGAGCCCAAGAGTGCCGGAACAGACGACTATCTCTTGCGCCAATTCCTGAGTTTCCAGCAGAATCTGAATTGCGCGCAGCTCGCGACAATTGGAAACCGCTCTCTGAGCTACGCATCAAGCCCCAAGAGTAACTGGTCCACTGTCACGCCAGGGTGATGTAATATTCCCTCGTGACAGTGAGCGAGAACGATTTCCTCTCTAGTCCGTTGGGCCTGCTGCTGCTGCACTCGCGGCGTCAGCGTCGGCGCTTTCATTTTTCCATTGAGGAGATTGAACCGCGCGGGAAGGATTCTATGCCTGAGCGGGCCAAAGATGAACTTCAACGCCAGCTTCTCGGCGGTCTTGCCAGATCCAGGCGCAGGGCGTTCTCAGGCCCAATTGCTCTCCGTCTACGCCTCCAAACGACACACAAGGCCGCGTTCGTCCTTTTGGTCCTCTACTCCACGATCACGCCGGCCAGGGTATTGCGACTTTGCTACGGCCGCCGCTCTCTCCGGCATGGCCTTATGGGGGGAATGTCGTAGCGATCATTTTCGCGGCCGTCGCGTCAAAGGTGGTCAGGCCGTGCAGGGCACGATCAGGTCGGGTGGGGAGGCCGATGGCCGCGTCCCCCAAGAATCGGTACCCGTGGAAGCCGCCCCCGCACAGCCCCAAATCTTCTCAATCCGTACCCTGCTCTTCGCCAAAAATTCGGGCAGAAAAATTCCACCATTGATGCCGTGACCTGAGGCGATTTCGTCTTCGAGCCCTGCGGTACGCCGCTCTGCGCTATCGCTGGATAATATTCTTGTGCCCTTCCTTCCGTATTGCCCACCATCGCGCCAGTTCTCACCGCACCGAGGGCGGGTTCGGGATCGATCAGCATCCTGTCCGCGATCCGCCAATTGTGACAGCTAGCGTTTTCGACGCAACGTCTTGGGATTCTTCTTGGCCTGGATACGTTTCACCCTTTTGGCATGCATAGTTTTCACCTTCTTGGTCTCGGTCAGGATTTGCTTTGCGCCCTTCTCGATTCTGGGCAAGTCCCGCTCGAAATCGATGTCATCCCAAGTTGCCCCTATTGCTAGCAAAGCTCTCTTCAGTTTGCCGATGCCTAGCCCGGTCGTAACCGAATCATTTCGCCGATCATCATCTTTCTCAGCCATTCGCTCCCCCATGCTAGTCCCCTGATGCTAACGTGGCTCGCGATCTCGATAAATACTCGCGACGAAAAAACGTCGCGTTTTCATCCCATTGGAGACTGTCGTGAAGAAGATCATCGCTCCCCTTGTGCTGATTGCCGCCTCTGTGACGGCACACGCCCAGACGCCGACGGTGGGCAAGGCGCTTGAAAAGTCGATGCTGGCCGGTTCGTCTTTTGGCAGCGGCAGCTGCACGGAGCTTACCGATGTGTTCAACGGCAACGTCGAGCGAGCTTATGGCAAGGCCAAGAAGGACCAGATTACCATGGCGCTTACGGGTTGGTTCGAGGGATACATGGAAGCGTTCCGGATTTCGACGGCCTACAACCGCCCTGATCTGACCTCCAATATGACCGGCCTTAACCTAACGAAAATGCAAGGTGAACTCAAAAACTACTGCATGGCGCACCCTGATTGACCCCTCCTGCTCGCTGCGGGGCGTGTCTCCATGCAGATCGCGCAGGACGCAACCGGTCGGTACAAGTGACGCCCGCGCATTGCTCAGCGAGATCGCGTTTGATAGCAAATCACTCCAATACGAATCCCCCAGTGGAATGTTGCGCTCGCTCGCGTCTCCTTCAGCTTCCGCATCCTTCGGCGTATTCGTCGCCAAGGGCCGGCACTGAACGTGGCTCATCTGATGCCGGAGCACGATTTGTGGCTCGTTCACCATGGTCGCTGGTGGAGGTTTACGCATTTCGGGCATCGCATGTCATCCGTGTTGCGAACTCGATCACGGACAGTCCGACTGGTACGACGCCACCGCCGATTCGAAGTCATCGTGAGCAGACTGGAGTGTTGAGAACTCGCTCGAACAATCGTCGTGCCCATCACTGTCGGCAATGCAGGTCGCGTAAGCTCGAACGGCTGTTGCGACGTCAGAACGCGCGGATCTGAAGCTGCTGATTGCGTCGCGGCAATCTCGGACACCGGCACGAACAGGAGCAGCGAGAAGTCCGATCAGGCATAGCAGAATCAACGGTCGCATTGCTCCCCCTTCTCCCGAAAAGCGCAACGTCACTTCGGCATAAGCTGTGCGGGGTCAGTTGCGACGATCTCCGGCTTACCTTTATAGGACTCGATCTTTCCGGTCGCGCACAGCCGTTTCCCTATCAACTGGACCTCCGGGGTGCCGAACTTAGTCCGGTCGCTTCCCCAGATCACCACTGTAAACACCTGCCTCGGGTACGGCTGGTCGAGATTTAGGAACGTGGGCTGCCCCTTGGTGCGAGTGGCATAGTTGGCTGACGCGACGGTGCCACAGACAGTGGCAGTCTCCCCAATGTGTGATGCCGCTTGTTGCGATGTAAGTTGCGCGGCCGCTGTCTGACAAGACAGTGCATACACGCTAAGCAACGCAATGATCATGGCCAATATTCTCATAGGGTCCCCGCCTAGTTAACGGAGTATTCGATGCCGCCCTCGATGGTCCGCAGGACTCGGATGCGCTGCCCTTCAACCAGGATTGACCCGCCGATCGGCGCGGAGAGTTGAACTTGGCCGGCCTGGATCGGATACGACGATGATGGTGCAGGTGGGATGTAGGTCGGAGTCCCCACGGTGGTCTGGGTGGCCGAAACCGGGATCGTTCCAACATTCCCGGTCACCGTCGACGTTTGATAATTCGGCATGAACAGCGGCGTGCGCGACATCGTCGTTTCGTTGCTCTGGATCACGACATCTTGGCGAACGAAAATGGCTTGGTTGCCTTCAAGGCCGATGAAACGCACGATTACTCGGCCGGCATCTCGCGTGCGGCCGAAAATGTCGGCCTTACCCACCACATTCGGTAGCGACTGCGTTTGCTTGAGATCCATGACGGTGTCGCCAACGCCGGCGACATAGGCCCTTCCGGCTACGGCCGGCTTTGCCATCGTGGCCTGCTGTTCGATCGGACTACATGCCGTTGTCGCAAGTGCCAATCCCACAGCGACCAATGCCAAAGTTCTCATGGCTTCCCCCAAGCCGGTCGCATTATGCGAAGATGCTACCACCTGACGACGTGGGGGCTAGATGAATCTTCGGCTGATCGTGGCTTTGTTGCTGGTGCTTTTCCCAATCAGCAGCGACGCTTGGGCCTGGGGCGATCAGGGTCACAAAATCATTTGCGAAATAGCCCTGCGCCTGGTCCAGCCCAACACACGCGCCGAGATCCAGAAGCTCATCAGCACCGATGAACGGTCCAGCTCCTTCAGCGATGCCTGCACATGGCCGGATCATCCGCGGCAAAGAGCGAGCGAGCATTTTCTGAACCTGCCGCGAGACTCGGACGGCCTCCACTCCGAGACCTGCCCGGGTGCATCGGCCTGCGTCGTAACGGCAATCAAGAAGGACTTCGAAGTCCTGTCGTCCAACAGCGCGAGCCAAGCGCAGAGACTCGCTTCGTTGAAATTTCTCGGACACTGGGTCGGAGACATCCATCAACCGCTCCATGTCTCCTTCGAAGATGATCGAGGGGGAAACAGCATACTGGTGACCGGCATATGTGGCACCAATCTGCACGCCGCCTGGGATACCTGCCTTGTGCTCAAGGCGGTGGGAGAAGACGTGAATGAAGCCGCCACTGAGCTAATGAAAACGATCACGCCGGCCAGAATTGATGGCTGGACCCATTCGAAGCCGAAGGACTGGGCAAACGAGTCCTTCGCCATCGCGGAGCAGGCGCAGACGAAATACTGCATTCGACGGGGCGCGTCCTGCGACCGCCCATCGGGGAAAGTGATTATCGATGCGGCCTATATTGCCGCGAACTCGCCGATCATGCGTGAGCAGTTGCAGAAGGCGGGCGTCAGGCTCGCGCATCTGCTCGATGTTGCTCTGGGAAAGTAACTCCTGCATCCCCACTCAGCCCCGGTCAAAAGCCGGGGCTTTTCCTCGGCGTCATAGTAGGTCCAGGGCAGGGTCGCCTCCTCAGTCGCTAATCCTCACTACCCAATGACTTCGAAGAGCGGCCCGTTCAAGCCGAGTAAAGCATGGGCTTCATCAAGTGAGTCCACTACGGTCAGGTGATTGTCTCCAGCCAGTCTCTGGCTTTGCACGAAAGTTTCCACGAGGCTGCACGCTGTTGTTCGGGATTGCACCAGCACTCGCTGTCCGCGCACAATTGAGGGGCGGCTGCCTCGCTCCGCGGCCTTTGTCTGCGGCACTGCTATCGCAGCAATCTCGCTGAAGTCGTAGAGGCCTCGGATCGATGGCCTATCTGCCATCTCCTCGCGGGCGAGAAAGGCGATCAATGCAATGTCGAGATCTAACAGATCTTGAGTAGCAATCACTCCTGCAGCCTTCGCCCTAAGCACCCTATGCCTGCGCTCGAAAGTCAAAAGGAACTTCATGAGTTTTGCTCTCGCCTCGATCGACTTCCACAGGGCGTCCGATCGGCCAAGACCGGCCGCAGTGGCCCCATTTGTCCATCGCAGCGACCATAGGTGCCGACAGCGGGCATTTAACCATAGTTGAACGGTTCAATATCGGCGGCCGACCATCTTCCGGTGTGGCGCTTTTGCTTGGGACATCTTGTAAGACAATACGCTGACAACGTGGGGATAATTAGTCTTACATATTCCCACGACTGGGCTGGTGTGGTTCTTGGCATAGGGGCTATCGGGGAAAAGGCGCAACGCGGTCGCGTGCGGCCACGCCGCGAGTTCTGCGTGGCTTGGCGTATCACACCTTACCGTTAGCTGGGGGAAGGCCATGGAACGCGGCCTTAAGGCACCGATAGAGCCGCGCCGCCTCGTCGAGCAACCATTTCGGCGGGAGCCAAGCGTTCAGTGGCCCTCAGGTAAGTTCGTCGACAGAATAGTCGTTCTCCATCGCCCAAATAGCCGCCTGCGTGCGGTTGCCGACCCGGATCTTCCGCAGGATCGACTTTATGTGGACCTTGACCGTTGCTTCCGTGATGTCGCACGCGCGCGCGATCATCCCATTGCTATGCCCTTTCACGAGACCTTCGAGGATCTGGGCCTCGCGCTCCGTCATCCTGGGCACACGCTGCTGATTCGATGCATCGGCACCGTTCGTCGGAGACTTGGCGTGTATGGCGCCTATGCTAACTGATATGTCGCCGTGTTCGGCGACGTCCGATTGGGGCTTGATCTCTGACTGACGTGTTTCGTCTGCTTGGACTGGCTGTATCACCGGATGGTTCGCGTCGGCCACGACCATGACGCGGACATCTCTGGTCACGATCATGTCTAGCGTGCTGATCATCGTGTCTGGAGATGCGAACAACGGAACACAGCCATTTATCTCCGACTTTAGCAGCTTCTGAAAATCGGCAGGGGAAGCATACTCGTACAGCAATATGATCTTGCTATCGGGCCACAGCTTCCGGGCACTGACTGCCTCGATGAGAGCAGTGTCGGCGGATTGCGCGCCCAAGATTACTAGCCTGGGTTCATCACTGCCGATCGTCGGGAGGCCGATGCCCGATATGGATCCAACTTCGCAAACGACGCGATAGGAACTTTCTTCCATCAGCAATTTGAGCGCTTCGCGAACGAGCAGACGCGATTCGACGACAATTGTCGCTGGCCTTGGCCCCATGATCCGCACTGTTCCAGTATCCCAACAAGGCTCTTCCCAAGCGCCGTTTCCCCACGACCCCTCGCAGTAACCCTACACCGAACCATCGCCGCAGAGGGTCACTCTGAGGTAGTAAAGGCTGGGATCAGCATCGCTTGAGTGATACCCATAAAGTAGTACGGCTGTTGGCGTGGTGGAGCTGGCCGGCGCGGAGCGTCACCAGTGCGGAGCAAGCCAGTGCGGCGCTTGACGGCGCGATGGGTCGGACCCGGCGCCCTTGTGGCGGCGCTTAGTCATAGTCGCCGCCCGCATGAGCGACGCCCGAGGTTCATCCCCTCACGCCTAGATTTGTTCCGAGAATGACGCACGATTGGTGGCAACCGACCGGATCGCTGCTTCGGTGATGGCAGCGGCGTTCCGTGCCGAGTCGGGATTCAGCAGGCGGCCATTAAATCCATCGGCAGCATAGCCGTTCTCCATCGCCCAAATAGCTGCCTGCGTGCGGTTCCCCACCCGGATCTTCCGCAGGATCGACTTCATGTGGACCTTGACCGTCGCCTCGGTGATGTCGCACGTGCGCGCAATCACCTTGTTGGCATGCCCTTTCACGAGGCCGTTGAGCATCTGGGCCTCGCGCTCCGACAGACTAATTCGCGGCGGGGGCACGTTCATCGGAGGCTGAGTATGCTGCACGGCGCCGATGCTGACGGATACGTCTTCCTGTTCGGCGCCGTCCGACTGAAGCTTGATCACTGGACATTTGGCGTCGCCCACGACCATGACGCGGACATCTCTGGTCACGATCATGTCCAGCATGCT
>Ga0308309_10000369_pt1 | contig 29692 bp, 28 predicted proteins | sample HubBroMetageWFT5_FD_192491 | JGI IMG/M metagenome (GOLD analysis project Ga0308309, IMG submission 192491) | Warmed and freeze-thawed soil microbial communities from the Hubbard Brook experimental Forest, New Hampshire - Hubbard Brook CCASE Soil... | ecosystem: Environmental > Terrestrial >...
TTCAATCCGCATGTTCACCAGCAGCCTTGGTATCGGTTTCTGTCTTCCCCGACGGCCGGAGTTCCCTACTTGCTCACGGTCCATGCAACCGGCAAACTCACCGCCAACCGGGTGGTGATCCGTAAACTTGTCGGCAACCACGTCTCGGCGAACGTGGAATTTAACAAGGGCAAAATGCGATTGTCTGATGTGCGAGGTGATGTCCTTGGCGGCAGGCATACGGGGGAATGGGAAGGCGACTTTACTGCTAAGCCTCCGGAGTACAGCGGCAGCGGCACGCTGGAACGGGTCGCGCTCAGTCAGCTTTCCGAGAGCATGAACGATGATTGGATCACAGGCACGGCAACGGGAACTTATCGTGTGAAAGCATCGGGCTTGGACGCAGGTCAATTGTTCGCATCCGCCACCAGCAACCTGAAGATCGACGCACGGGACGGCTTGCTGCGTCACGTGGCACTGGTCGAGGGTAGCGGGCCGTTGCAGATGCATCGCTTGACGGCTCGCCTGTTGCTGCAGGAGGGCAAGTTTGAAATTCAGGAAGGCAAGCTCGAGACTCCGGCAGGCGTCTACGAGGTGAGCGGCACGGCATCGCTGACTCGTATCCTGAATCTGAAATTGGAGCGCGAAGGGGCGCCCGGTTTCAACATCACGGGTACGCTGACGGAACCGCACGTGTCCCCCATCCTGAGTCCGGAGACGCGAGCGGCGCTTAAGCCGTGAGGAGTCTCAGGCTGAGTCCAATCACGATCCAAATCCCTAGCGCCAGCCATTCGTACGCGCTGAAATGCCCGGGAATACCGGGGACAAGTTTCATCAGGATCATGAGTAGGCCGACGATCACTCCCACCATCGCAATAAAACGTTTGTGTCGCGGCGGACCCATCCGGTAATAAGCCGCGCAAGCGGCCAGCCATCCGATTGCGGAAGCCACCGAACCAACTTCGGAAACTGGCACGAGAATGGCATCGCCCAGAAACATGCATGCAGCGGTGGCCAGCCCGATGCAAAGCACGGCTAGCGAAGGCGTCTGATTGCGCGGATGCACATGGCCAAGACGCTGGTCCACCAATCCGCGTCGTCCTATCGCGAACAACAGCCGGCTGGCTGCGACGAAATTTCCGTTGAACACTTTGAACAGCGAAAGCATCGCCGTTGTAAGTATGACTCTCACGATCCAGCGCGATCCTACGGCGCGCTCAAAAACAACCGCGGTCATGAATTTCTCGTGGGTGAATTGCTTCCATGGGGCAACATATCCAACCGCCGCAATGACGATGGTGTAGAAAAGAATGCCAACCACAATCGCCATCCAGATGGCCTTGAAGAACCCGCGGACGCGGAATTCCGGACTGGCTTCTTCCGCGCCTTTTACTACAGATTCAAACCCCGTCATAAAATAAGGCACGATCTGCATGACTAGAAATACGGATACGAATGGGCTATGGGTGAAGAGCGGCGAAAAATTTCGTGGCGACCCCTTGCTTACTCCGAAGCCGACAAACAGCGCGAACAGAGCCAGCGTGCCGAAGGCTGTCCAGTTCTGAAAAGTGGCGCTCAAGCGGATGCCGCTATAGTTCAGAACCGTGAGCAATCCAGTGAGACCGAGCCCGATCACCAAGTGTGGCAGGTAAACTGGCTGGCCTGCGATGCGATACAGTTCGATCGAATCCAGTGCGGGAAAGATGTAGCCAGCGATTTTGCCGACTGCTACAGCCTCCCAAGGGCACACGATGAAATAGGCCAGGATCATCATCCAGCCCGTGGCAAAGCTAATCGCTTGGGGAAAAACTCTGGCGGTGTAAGCGACCTCACCCGCGGCATCCGGCATTGCCGCAACCAGTTGACCGTACACATACCCAATCGGCAGCAGCAGCGCCCCGCCAATTGCGAAACCCAGGATTGCGCCCAATACTCCGCCGCGCAGCAGCCAGTCGTCCATTACGACCAGCCATCCCACGCCCACCATCGTGCCCCAGCCCAGGGCAAAATAATCTACTACGCGGAGTTTGCGGGCGAGCGTGATCACGCGGCGCAAATTATAAAGCATGGCGTCAGAAGACGCGGCGATGGAAGGCGAAAGAGCCTTGTGATCTGGCCGGATTTCCGCAGTCGCATGTTAGTATCAAATCCAACGCCTGATGACCCTGCAGCATGTTGACATCCTGTTTCAACTGATCGTTTTCTTGTTCGCGATCAGCGTCCACGAGTCGGCGCACGCCTGGATGGCGAACCGCCGTGGCGACCCGACTGCACGCATGTTGGGCCGGGTTACGTTGAATCCCATCAAGCATATTGATCCGGTTGGAACCGTGTTATTGCCCGTCATTGCCGCGCTAACCCACTTCCCGATGATTGGATGGGCCAAACCTACGCCGGTGGATCCGCGCAATTTCAAGAACCCAGTGCTTGACGATATTTTGACTTCTGTGGCGGGGCCGGTGAGCAATTTTCTGGTTGCGATCTGCGCTTTGCTCGCACTGTTGCTGATCAAACTTTCGTCTCCACTAGGGCAGCAGATCGTCTTCGGTATTCCTTATGGAATGATTTCGCCTGAGATGAACTCTGCCCTTGTGCCCTCGAGTTTGCTGCTCTACGAACTCATGAGAATCAACATCATTCTCGGGGTCTTCAATTTGATTCCGGTCCCACCGCTGGACGGCAGTCACGTGCTGCGGCACTTTCTACCCCCTAATGCGCTACGCGTCTACGATATGCTAGGGATGTTCGCGCTGATGGCGCTGGTGTTTCTGGGTGGTGGACTCTTGGGCAAACTGATCTTTCCCGTGGTCGGAGTTTTTAACTATATCCTCTTGAGAATCTGATGCCTTCTGGATCCAATCAACGTAAACGCGTGCTGAGCGGCATGCGGTCGACCGGCAGATTGCATTTAGGCAACTATGTCGGTGCCCTACAGAATTGGGTGCTCATGCAAGATCACTACGAATGTTTTTTCTTTGTGGCCGATTGGCACGCGCTCACGACCGACTACGCTGATACATCGCGAGTGAAGGAAAACTCAATCGACGTTCTGCTGGACTGGCTGGCTGCTGGGCTCGATCCGGTGCGCTGCACGATGTTTATTCAGTCGCACGTGCCCCAGCATGCGGAGCTGCATCTGCTGTTCTCGATGATCACGCCGCTGGGCTGGCTGGAGCGGGTGCCTACCTACAAGGAGCAGCGCGAAAATATCACCGAGAAAGACTTGAGTACTTACGGCTTTCTCGGATATCCAGTGCTGCAGGCGGCGGACATTCTCATCTACAAAGGCGACTTCGTCCCGGTGGGCGAGGACCAGGTGCCCCACGTGGAATTGACGCGCGAGATTGCACGCCGCTTCAACATGTTCTATAGCCACAAGGGGAGGTCCGTGTTCCCCGAGCCGCAACCTTTGCTGACGCCTACTCCGAAGTTGCCCGGAACGGACGGCCGGAAGATGTCGAAGTCGTACGGGAACACGATCATGCTCACGGATCCGGAGCCGGTCGTGCGGCAGAAGCTCAAGACCATGGTGACCGATCCCGCGCGCGTACGCCGCACTGATCCCGGTAACCCCGATGTTTGCCCGGTCGGTGACCTGCACAAGATTTTCAGCGATCGCGATACGATGGCCAAGGTGAACGAAGGTTGCCGGTCCGCGGGGATCGGGTGTATCGAGTGCAAAGGCTGGGCCGCCGACGCCCTGGTTAACATCTTGAATCCCATGCAGGAGCGGCGCAAGAAATATGAGGACAATCCACGGCTGGCTTGGGATATTCTTGAAGCTGGCTCGGCGCGGGCGAGCAAGGTCGCCAGCGCTACAATGAACGAGGTACGTGAGGCCATGGGGATGTCGCTGGAATATGAGGCACCGCGCGCTTAGGCAAGTCAGGACAAGAACGCGATGAACGAAGACGCAAAAATCGCTTTCGATGGCACGGCAGCGTTGGATCTTGGCCCCACGCTCGTAGAGAGGTCTGCGCCGCGCGTCGAGGAAAAACCACGGAACGAGGAAAGCGACTTCCCTTTTGCCGTCACTGTGGGCGATGTCTATGAAGGGCCGTTGGACCTGCTGCTGCACCTGATTCGCAAGCAGGATATTGATATCTACGATATTCCGATCGGGAGAATCACCGCGCAGTATCTCGCGTACGTGGAAAAACTGCGCGAGTTGGATGTGAACGTCGCGGCCGAGTTCATCTATATGGCCGCGGTTCTAATTCACATAAAGTCGAAAATGCTGTTGCCCCGTGATCCTGCCGCGGCTTCGGACGCTCAAGACGACCCACGCGCCGAACTGGTTAACCGGCTGATCGAGCATGAGAAATTCAAATCCGCGGCGCAGATGCTGATGCAGAAACAGCACATCGAAGAAGCCGTGTGGTCGAATCCGGGGCTGAACGAGTTCAAGGACGCGGAAGGCACGGAGCCGGAGATCGCGGCCGACGTCATTGATCTGGTGAAGACTTTCCAGGAAATTCTCGAGCGTGCCCGCAACCGGCCGATGATCCAGGTGGACGAAGAAACGGTCACCGTCGGACAGATGATCGAGTATCTGCGGCGGCGGCTGGCGATGGAAGACCGGCCGATCCGATTGAAACAAATGTTGCGCAACGTTGAGTCGCGACAGGCGCTGGTCTGCATGTTTTTGGCGCTGCTCGAAATGGTGCGGCTGCAAGCCATTCAATTGCGGCAAGACCGCCTGTTTGGAGAAATCTTGCTGCGCAAGCATGTAGGGTTTGAGGCGGTCATGGCGGAACAGGCAGCTGTACGCGATGACTGGAGGTAGAAGCACTAGAAGCTAGGAGCCCATGAGCCTTAAAGCCAAACTCGAAGCTATTATCTACGCCGCCGAAACCCCGGTGACGCTGGATCAACTGATTGAATTGGTGAAAGAGTCGGTCATCGGCGAAGGCGCTTCGGACGGCACTGAAGTCAAGTCGCGCGTTCGGATGGCTTTGGAGGAATTGGTCGTCGATTACTACTCTCCGGATCACGGCGTCGAAATTCGCCAGGTCGCGGGTGGATATCGCATGTCGACAAAGCCCGAGCACCACGACATCGTCCGCGCCTTTGCCAAGAGTCTGAAACCGCCAATTCGCTTGTCGCTGCCCGCGCTCGAGACCCTCGCGGTGATCGCGTACAAGCAGCCCGTAACCGTGCCGGAGATCAGCGAAATTCGCGGCGTGGATTCGAGTGGAGTCATTGCGACTTTGCTCGATCGCAAGCTGATCACGACCGCTGGCCGCAAGGCTGTCATCGGGCGGCCGATTCTTTATAAGACGACCAAGGAATTCCTGATGCGATTTGGTTTGAAGGATGTCGGTGAACTGCCCAGCATGGAGGAGTTCGAGAAATTAGTCGCGGAATCGTTTCAGAGCGATTTGTTGCCGGCGGAGAGTGAATCGACAGAAGTGGCCACCGGCCCATCGATAGCTGAGGCTGAAGATTCCGAGCCGACTCAAACCACCGAACATTCAGAACTGGCTACCGTAGAAAAGCTCCACTCGGGCGAGAGTGATCCGGCTGCTTGACGTGGAAGCTTACCCAACAACTCCACCGATTCTGATTTTGAATTTTCATGCCCGCTGAACGTCTGCAAAAGATTATCGCCGCCGCAGGAATCGCGTCTCGCCGCAAGGCCGAGACGTTGATTACTGGTGGGCTGGTGTCGGTGAACGGGCAGCCGGTCACGGAACTCGGCAGCAAAGCTGATCCCGAGAAAGATCACATCCGCGTGAACGGGAAACTCCTGCACGGCCCCGAGCGGCATGTTTACCTGCTCATGAACAAGCCCAAGGGATACGTCACCACGCTGCGCGATCCCGAACACCGGCCCACTGTCATGGATCTGCTGCACGGGGTAGGAGCGCGAGTCTATCCGGTTGGACGCCTCGATTACGCGAGCGAAGGCCTGCTCCTGCTTACCAACGACGGTGAATTCGCGAATCGCCTGATGAAGGCTGCGTCCCATGTGCCCAAGACTTACATGGTGAAAGTGGCCGGCACTCCATCGGAGGATGGCCTGGCGCGGTTGCGCGAAGGTATTTATATCCCGTCAGATCGCGGAAAGAGAGTAAAGACGGCTCCCGCCAGGATCCGAGTGATTCGCGAATCTGCCAATCCCTGGTATGAGGTCTCATTGATTGAAGGCAAGAATCGACAAATCCGGCGGATGTTTGAAGAGGTTGGCCATCACGTGGAAAAGATCAAGCGAGTGCGTTACGGTCCGCTGGAATTAGATGTGCATCCTGGAAAATTCCGCAAGCTCACCGTCGAGGAAGTCTCGAAACTGAAATCCTTAGCCAGATAGATCATGCGCATAGATGACACTTCCCGTTCCACATGGTAAGGATTAGATAGCCGAAAGATGAGCGACTTCAGCCGGTTTGTGCCCGAATACGTACGGAACCTGAGCGGGTACACGCCGGGCAAATCGCTGCGCCAAGCGCAACAGGAGAGCCACGTGAACTGCATCAAAATGGCCTCGAATGAGAATCCGTTCGGGCCTTCGCCGAAGGCGGTGAAGGCGATGCAGGCCGCACTCGCCGAAAGCAATTTCTATCCCGACAACGATGCTATCGAACTGCGGCAGAAGTTGGCAGAGCGCCACAATGTTTTGCCGGAGCAAATCGTTCCCACTGCCGGCTCCACCGCATTGCTAGGCATTATTGCACGCACTTTACTGGCGCCAGGGCTCAATGCGGTAACCAGCGAGCGCTCGTTTATCGTGTATCCGATTGCCACGCAAGCAGCGGGAGGGCAGCTGATCCAGGTTCCGATGCGAAATGATGGCTTTGATCTGGACGCTATAGCTACGGCGGTCGATCAGCATACTCGCATCCTCTACATTGCGAATCCCAACAATCCAACCGGGACACTCATCCCGGCAGAAGTGCTCGATTGCTTTTTGGAACGCGTTCCGGAGCATGTGGTCGTTATCCTCGATGAGGCGTACTACGATTTCGCAGAATACTTTGCGATCCGCAGCGGCGTCGATTGCTCGAATGCTCTCGATTATGTAAAACGCGGCCATAAAGTGGTTGTGCTGCGCACATTCTCGAAAGCCCACGGTTTGGCGGGAGTGCGGGTTGGCTACGGAATCGGTCCCGCCGAACTGATGTCCTATTTCGCCCGTATGCGCACCACATTCTCCGTTTCTCATGTAGCGCAGGTGGGGGCGTTGGCCGCGCTCGACGACGAAGCTCATACTCAACAAACACTAAAGAACAATGCTGAGCAGGCCGAGCGTCTGGTCGGGGAAATCACGGAACTGGGCTACCCGCCGATTCGAACCTGGGCTAACTTTCTGTATTGCGAATTGGGCGACGATGCCGCCGTCGTCGCCAAGCGACTCCAGGCCGAGGGCGTAATCGTGCGACCGTTAGGGCCGTGGGGCGCGCCAACTGCGATCAGAATTACCATCGGCACGGCAGAGCACAATAATATTTTTCTGAGGGCTTTCAAGAAAGTAATGGAGCGAGCGACCACACGGTAGAGACATCTGCTTTGTAACGTCTCAGGCTCGGCAAATCAGGGTTCATGGCGTGAGACGTAGCTAGCTACGTCTCTACAGAAATCTTATTTCTGGCAATTAGGACAATAGTGGCTGCTACGGCCGGCGATCACGACGCGCTTAATCGGAGTCTTACAAACCAGGCACGGTTCACCCTCGCGTCCGTAGACCCGATGCTGAAGTTGAAAGAATCCTTCCTCTCCGTCGGCGTCCACGTAGTCAGAGACGGAGGAACCGCCTAGCGCAATGGCTTCTTTGAGCACTTCCTGGACCGCAGCGTAAAGCAGAACTAATTCCTTGCGAGTAAGCGAGGCGGCTCTGCGCCGGGGACGGACGCCACTCCGAAACAGCGATTCGTCCGCATAGATGTTGCCTACCCCGCGCAGCAGCTTCTGGTTCAGCAATGCGCTTTTGATTGGGGTTTTGCGTCCACGAAAAAGATGGATGAAGGCATCCAGTTCGACTTCGAGCGGTTCGGAGCCGGCTGCTTCAAATCCATGGGCGACGCTCAGACGTCCAAAGCGACGCGGGTCCACGAATCTAAGCTCTCTGCCCGAGGCTAACTTCGCCACCGCGTGCGTGTGTTTCTCGAGCGCTTGATCGGAGTCGCAAACCAGCATTCGTCCAGTCATGCCGAGGTGCACGATCCACTGAGCTGTGTTTGATGGAGGCGCGGATGCTTTTGAGGACTTCTGGCGAGATTTTTGTTTGACGGGCGAGGACGCCCGTCTTCCGTTTTCCAGATCGAATACGATGTGCTTCCCGACGCGGTGCACGGCGCCGATACGCTTGGATTCGAGAGTCGCAACAATCTCGGACGCTGTGGATTTCAGCGGTTCTGGCTTGGATCCAAGCCACACCGACTCGATGACGTCGCCAGTGACACGGTTGGCGAGGCCACGAGCAATGGTTTCAACTTCCGGCAGTTCGGGCATGAAATCAGTTTACAGGCATCGGGCATTGGGCTTCAGACATTAGGAAAAACTGGTGGCTGACGCGTGTGGCCTGAAGCCTGCCCGACGAATTGCCATCTCGTGCCCACCGGGTTATCATTATAAGTACACCTCTGCTCCGCCTTTATCCTTTGTAATTCAGCGACCCGTTGGTTTACTGCGGGCAACGAGTGTGTGCGACCCTGCATTGCGGCTGAGGGCGGCCGCGCGATTCATCTTCCAAGGAGTTGGCATTTGAAGAAGGGCAAAGCTGCGGTTATCGTGGGCGCCCAATGGGGCGACGAGGGCAAAGGCAAGATTGTCGATGTGCTCTCGGAAAACTTTTCTGTCGTGGCACGTTATGCGGGCGGACACAATGCCGGCCACACCGTCATCATTAATGGAAAGAAATTTGTCCTGCAGTTGGTGCCGTGCGGAGTCCTGCGTACCGGCTGCCGCAGCGTTATCGGCAACGGGGTCGTGCTCGATCCTGTCGCCTTCCTCAAGGAGGTCGCCGCTCTGCGTGAGACTGGCGTAAAGGTGGACGGTAGCCTGTTCGTCAGTAATCGCGCTCACGTAATTCTTCCGTATCATCGCATGATCGAGTTGGCGTCGGAAAACGCCCCCGGACGCGTGAAGATCGGAACGACTTCGCGTGGCATCGGTCCCGCGTACGAAGACAAAATGGGACGTCGCGGTTTGCGCGTTGCTGATCTGCTCGACTTGCAACTCCTGAAGACTCACATCCAAAACGCCTGCCACGAGAAGAACATGATCGCGCACGCGTTGTTCAACTCGGAACCGCTCGATGCGGACAAAATGTACGAGGAATATGCCGCCGCATCGGCGATGGTTGCGCCGTTTGTCTGTGACACCGCTGCGCTGTTAAACAAGGCACTGGTCCAGGGCGACTCGGTTGTGTTCGAGGGCGCTCAGGGCACGATGCTTGACATCGACCACGGCACCTATCCGTTCGTGACTTCTTCGAGCGCCACTTCGGGAGGCGCCGTGACCGGAACCGGCGTTGCTCCCACGGCGATTGATACTGTGATCGGCGTTACCAAGGCTTACTGCACGCGTGTTGGCGGCGGACCGTTTCCCACTGAGGCACTTGACGCCAATGGAGACATGCTGCGCAAACGGGGCAACGAATTTGGTGCGGTAACGGGGCGTCCGCGCCGCTGCGGCTGGCTCGATTTGCCTCTCTTGCGTTACGCTGGCATGATTAACGGAATCTCCTGGCTGGTCGTGACCAAGTTGGATGTTTTGGATGAACTGGCAGAGATCCCGGTATGCGTGGGTTATAAAATCAACGGCAAGGAAACCGACGAGGCGCCGCCGCAGGACAGCGGCTATGGTCAGATCGAAGGTATTTATAGGAAAATGCCTGGCTGGCGCACGTCGACCCAGGGAATTACGAAACTGGAGAAACTGCCGAAGACCGCGCGCGAGTATTTGGCTTTCGTCGAGAAGGAGAGCGGAGCACGCATCGGCATGGTCTCGACCGGCCCCGGGCGCGAGGAAACCATATTCCTGGATGAGTTTGCGGGAAAACTTCGGGAATTGACGGGATCAAAAACCAGGGCGCAGGCAAAACTTTAAGGACGGAGCGAGCGATGGTTGTTCTGGTTGTGACGTGGATGGCGAAGGTGGGTCGTGAAGCGGATGTTATCGGCGTGTTTTCCAAGCTAACCGAAGAATCCCGGAAAGAGCCCGGATGTCTGGTGTACCAGGTCCACCGGCACAAAACCGAGCCGCGTCGATTCTTCATCTATGAACAATACAAGGATGACGCCGCGCTGGAAGCCCATCGCGCCGCGCCCCATTTCCTGCAGTACGCGAAAAAAGAATTGCCCAAGTTCGGAGAGCGGATCGAGGGCCATCTGTACGAGCCGCTAGCTTGAGCGGTGTGGCGCGGGCGCCCTCGCCCGCGTTGCTTGTCGCGTGATGACCGAGCTCCGCGAAGGCGTTACTTGCCTTTGTCCGCCATTAGCACGCCCCCCGAGGCGTAACTTTCCTTTGGGACTTCGTTAAAGACCACGATAACGGCTTCGCGACGCGCAGCTGCTTCTTCCACCATGGCATCGGTGATGCGTTGTGCCAGTTTGCGTTTCTGATCGGTGGTACGGCCGGTCAACATCGTGATTTGTACCAGGGGCATAAGGTGACTCTCGCAGAGAGATCCTTCACTTCGTTCAGGATGACGGCGCGGCTCGGACGCAGAGCTACAAGATCCCTCACTTCGTTCGGGATGATGCCGGCTGGGCTCGGACGCCCAGCCAAACGGCATCACTTAGCCAGTTCGTATCCCGCAAAGAAATAGCTTAACTCGAAGCGGGCGGTCTCGTCTGCATCCGATCCGTGGATGGCGTTGTGCTCGATATCGCTCGCCCACTTCTTGCGGATCGTACCTTCATCGGCATTCGCCGGATTGGTTGCGCCCATGAGTTTGCGCAAGTCAGCGATGGCATTTTCCTTTTCGAGAGCAAGCACCACGATCGGCCCACTCGACATGAAATCGGTTAGGGAATGGAAAAAAGATCGGCCGGCGTGCACGGCGTAGAACTGCTCCGCCTGATGCTTCGAAATTTCGAGCATCTTCATCGCTAATATTCTAAAGCCATTTTTCTCAAACTGCTCGATGATGTCACCGACCGCGTTCTTGGCTACTGCGTCTGGTTTGATGATAGTAAAAGTGCGTTGCAGAGTCTTCATAGTTTGGTAGTTTGTCCTTAGTCGTTTGCCCTTGGTCGTTGGTCTTTAGGCTTTTGCCGCAACACCCATTGCCGCTACGACTGTCTCGCCAATTTCCGCGGGCGACTTGGCGACGCGAATGCCCGCGGATTCCATTGCCTTGATCTTCTCGGCTGCAGTTCCCTTCCCGCCGGAGATGATGGCACCCGCATGGCCCATGCGGCGGCCTGGAGGCGCGGTTTGACCCGCGATGAATCCCACCACCGGCTTTTTCATGCGAGACTTCACATATTCCGCCGCAGTTTCCTCGGCGTTGCCGCCGATTTCCCCGATCATGACCACCACCTCGGTTTGGGGATCCTTGTTGAACAGTTCCAGCGCGTCGAGGAAGTTGGTGCCAATAATGGGATCTCCACCGATGCCAATCGCTGTAGACTGGCCAATCCCGCGCGTGGTGAGCTGATAAACCGCTTCATAAGTCAGCGTGCCCGAACGCGAGACAATTCCGACTGACCCTTCGAGATGAATCCGCGCTGGCATAATGCCGATCTTGCACTTGCCCGGTGAAATGATGCCCGGACAATTAGGCCCAATCAGCCGTGAGCGGCGGTTCTGCAGATACTCCCACGCGCGTACCATATCGAGCGTCGGAATGCCCTCGGTAATGCAAACGATCAGTTCCAGCTCAGCATCGGCGGCTTCCATAATCGCATCAGCCGCAAATGGCGGAGGAACGAAAATGACCGATGCATCGGCGCCAGTCTTGCCGACCGCTTCCTGGACGGTGTTGAAGATGGGCCAGCCTTCGTGAGTGATGCCACCCTTGCCGGGAGTGACTCCGCCAACGATCTTGGTTCCGTACTCCGCGCAGGCTTTCGCGTGAAATGTGCCTTCCCGTCCAGTCAGTCCCTGTACGATGACTCGAGTCGATTTATCTACAAGAATGCTCATAAAATTGTCTCTTCGTAGAGACGTAGCTTGCTACATCTCCCGCGTCATGGCGCAGACGCAGCAAGCGGCGTCTCTACAGCGATCAGTTATGCAGCTGCCGCTGCCACGACTTTCTCGGCGGCGTCTCTCATAGTTTCTGCGACGATGAAGTTCAGTCCCGACTGCTTGAGAATTTCGCGGCCGGCCTCGACATTTGTCCCTTCGAGACGCAGCACGATGGGCAATTGAATCTTCGTTTTCTGCGCGGCCTCAACGACCCCTGTGGCTAAAGTGTCGACGCGAAGGATTCCGCCGAAAATATTAATCAGCACCGCCTTCACGTTTTTATCGCTAAGCAGGATCTCGAAGGCATGAGTAACCTGTTCGGAATTGGCTCCTCCACCCACATCGAGGAAGTTGGCCGGCATCCCTCCGGCGTACTTGATGATGTCCATCGTAGCCATCGCCAGCCCAGCGCCGTTCACCATGCAACCCACGTTTCCGTCGAGCTTGATGTAGTTCAAGCTGTACTTCGAGGCCTCTACTTCGAGAGGATCTTCCTCGGTAATGTCGCGCAGGTCGCGGAGATCGGGATGCCGGAACAGGGCGTTGTCATCGAAATTGATCTTGGCATCGAGCGCAAACAGCCTGCCATCGGAGGAACTAACGAATGGATTGATTTCCATCAGGGACGAATCAGTCTCCTGGAATACGCGAAACAGTCCAGTCATCAGACGCACGGATTCGTTAATCTGGGCTGGCTTCAGTCCCAACTTGAAAGCTAGTTTGCGAGCCTGAAACGCTTCGAGACCCATACCGGGCTCGATATACTCTTTTAGGATCGCTTCGGGGTTCTCAGCTGCGACCTGCTCGATTTCCATCCCGCCCGCCGCGGACGCCATAAAGACCGGTCTCGCTTCTACCCGGTCGATCACGATTCCCAGGTAAAGTTCCTTCTCGATGGGCAATGTTTCTTCAATGAGCAGGCGGCGCACCACGCGACCCTCGAGTCCCGTCTGATGCGTCACCAGCGTCATCCCTAGAATCTTGGAGGCCAGGTCGGCGGCCTCATCCACCGATTTCGCGATCTTCACTCCGCCGCCTTTACCACGGCCCCCGGCGTGGATCTGCGCTTTGATCACAACCCCACTTGCACCCGCATCAAAAAGCTTCTTCGCCGCGGCTTCGGCTTGCTCGCGGGTTTCGGTCATTTCACCACGCGGGACGGCAACCCCATACTTTTTCAGAATCGCCTTGGCCTGATACTCATGAATTTTCATAACAATCCCAGATTCACTATGATTTTTCGGCAGGGCATGCTTGCAGCTTAGGACCGCGGGCGGCAAACACTTGATTCTATCGAAGGGCATCGTATACGGCAAACGCAACCTGCCACTTCTTTAGGCGAATCGCGTCCTCTCGGTCTCATTTGGGACGCAGACTTTTGCCTGCGTCTGGTCCACTACGATGCTACTCTGGTATTCCATCGATGATCACCGACGCACTCCATCGCATTGCGAATCACCGCCAATCGCTCTCCCGTGTTGAGGCACGTAGCGTTATGGCAGAGGTGTTGACCGGCAAATGCACCGATGCGCAAATTGCAGCTCTTCTGGTCGCTCTGCACATGAAGGGCGAGACGGTTGAAGAGATCGTTGGTTTTGCGGAAGCGATCCGCGGGGCAGCGGTGCCGCTTGATCTTTACCCAAACCATATGGTGGACGTCAGTGGCACCGGGCGCGATGCATTGGTTGACACCTGCGGCACCGGCGGCGACGCCAGCGGCACTTTCAACATTTCAACAGCTACGGCTCTTGTCGTCGCTGGCGCGGGGGTGCGCGTGGCCAAGCACGGAAACCGCAGCGTGACCTCGAAGTGCGGTTCTGCCGATGTAATGGAGGCTTTGGGCGTCAACATCAATCTGCCGCCTGCCCGGCTGGTTGCCTGTTTGGAAGAAGTCGGCATCACGTTTCTTTTTGCCCCGGCCGTGCACTCCGCGATGAAGTATGTTCAGTCTGCTCGCCGCGAACTGCGCCTGCGAACCGTTTTCAATCTGTTGGGACCGCTTACTAATCCGGCCCACGCATCGGCTCAGGTCGTCGGCGTATATTCCGTCGCGCTGGTGGACAAACTGGCGGAAGCCCTCAGTGTGCTGGGATTGCACCGGGCCTTGGTGGTGCACGGCCTGGACGGGTTGGACGAAATTACCATCACCGGTCCAACCCGGATTGCTGAATTACGCGAAGGAACGGTTCGCACTTATGAAGTCACGCCGGAAGAGTTTGGGATGAACCGAGGCACGCTTGATGAGATCTCCGGCGGAGATGCCGCGGCGAACGCGTGTATTATTCGTGACATTCTCGCCGGCAAGAAATCGCCCAGGAAGGATGTGGTGTTATTGAATGCGGCTGCGGCCTTGGTCGCAGCTGGCAAAGCGAACCATCTCGCCGACGCTCTCCCTCTGGCATCGAAATCGATCGATTCCGGTGCCGCCGCCAATAAACTCGAGGCGATGGTTCGGTTCACTAATGTGCAACAGTAACCAGACCTTTGCCCCACGACCAAATGTAGTAATGTTGTCTCCGAGATTTCTTTACCGTCGAGGATACAGATGAGACATTCAATTTTGGCGCTATTGCTCGTCTTCAATGCGGTTGGGGCCACGTTCGCTCAGGATATCCAGGTGAACCGCCAGAACAAGACCATTGCCGTGACCGCCGAGGATTCGGTCACGGCTGATGCTGAAGTAGCTGTGCTCGCAATTGGTTATCACAACTATGCGCTCACTCAAGACGCGGCATTTCAAGAAAACGTCCGGGTCGCTGATCAGATCACGAAAGCGCTCCTCGCCGCGGGCATTCCAAAGGCGAACATCGAAACCGACAAATTGCGTCTGCAGCGAGCCCAGGCCGAAGACAAATGGACGCCCGAGATGAAAAAGGACCGGCAGTTTGAAGCGCAACAATCTTGGAGTGTTACGGTGTCAGTTTCTCAAGCGCAGGCTATCGTCGGCCTCGCCGTGCGGAGCGGCGCAAACGATGTCGAGGACGTGGAATGGAACGTCGTTGACCCCGTAGGGTTGCAAGCCAAGGCGGGTGGCGCCGCACTGGCAAAAGCTCACGCCATCGCCGAGCAAATGGCGAAGGGATTAGGAGCAAAGCTGGGCGAACTGGTCTATGCAAGCAATCACGCGCAAGTGCCCAAGCTGTGGCGAAACATGACGGTGCAAACTTCAATGGCTACATTAGGGGGAATGATGCGGAAAGAACCAGAATTGACATTGTTCCCACAGAAGATCAAAAGTGATGCGACCATTTATGCGGTATTCGCGATCGAGTAGAACTCGCCGACAAAGTTATTTCCCGGCAGCCTCTTCCTTCAGCCGCTCAATTTGTGCCAAGTGATTCGTGCCATGAGTTCCCATCTTCTCGACGTACTCCGCGACTGTGACGTCGTGTTTGAGTTCGGGATGGTACGCAGACTTCCCCAGGTCGCTCGATTTCAGCCGGCGCAACAACTGCAACGTGTGGTGCCGGTTCAATCCATAGAGCGCGATCAACTCCGGCGCGGGAGTCTCCAGGTAGCCGAGATTTCGTGCCCAGGCATCCTGATCCATGGGAGCAATCACCGGCTTTTTGTCAGCCAGCATCTGCCGGAAGCGGTGCGCGTACACGATTTCAATGTCCGCCAGGTGACCCAGAACCTCCAGGATGCACCACTTGTCCGGTGACGGTTTGTAGCGCAGTGTCTTGTCGGGCAGTCCCGAAACTGCCACCGCAATTTGCTTCGGACTTTTCTCGGCCGTATCAAGATGCTTCTTCAATTCAGCTTCTGTCATGGGAACCTCGAATTTGAACACCGCCAGATCTGCAACATTACACCATTACCCGATCGCTAAGTGATCTGCACTTTCTGCATCCACTGCGCCACTTGGACATTCCATCCCATTTCTTTAGTTATGGTATCGCGCAACTGCGTGGATGCCGCAGGCTCGCCGTGGACCAGGTAGGTCACGGGCGGCTTCCTGGGAAAAGTGCGCAGCCACTGCAGCAATTCTGGTGTGTCGGCGTGATCGCTGAACTGCTCGAGCGCCGCTACCTGCGCGCGGATCGGAACAACGTCACCGAAGATCTTCACTTCAGGCGCGCCACTCTTGATGGTGAATCCGCGCGTCCCCGGCGCCTGGAAACCAATAAAAATCACAGTGTTTCTTGGATCAGGTAGTCTTTGCGCGAGGTGATGCAGGATGCGTCCACCCGTCACCATGCCGCTCGAAGAAACGATGATCGATGGAGTTCTCACACCATTGATCTTTTTCGACTCGTCGGCAGTTGAGGCAAATGTAAAGCCCGGCCAGTCTAGCGGCGACCCGTGCTGACCAATAAGACGGCGCGTGTCTTCGCTGTATTCCTCGGTGTGCTTCATGAAGATCTCGACCGCCTTGATCGCCATGGGGCTGTCACAATAGACCGGGATGGGCGGGAGTTGCCCGGATTGCATCAGCTCTTTCAACATGAAAAGAAATTTCTGTGTGCGCTCAACCGCAAACGCGGGCACGATCACACTCCCCCCGCGTTCAACGGTCCGACGAATCAGTGATGCCAACTCCGGTCGCGGATCGGAGGTCGGGTGTTGTCGGTTACCGTACGTAGACTCCATCACAAGGATGTCCGCTGTCTCGCCTTCCGTCGGCCCGGAAGGTACGACTTGTCCGGGCGCGACATTCTGATCTCGTACACGACCAATGTCTCCCGTAAACAACAAACGGCGATTCTGCCCGTTGCAGCGTAGCGAGAGTTCAACCATCGATGACCCCAGAATATGCGCCGCCCGCACGAAGCGAAATGAAGCCTCCGGGCAAAGCTGCTGAGTCACCCCGAACTGCACGCCGTGAAAATACTGAAGCGACTCTTGCGCTTCCTCGAATGTGTACAACGGCAGTGCCGGGTCGTGTTTCGATTTCTTGTGCTTGTTGTAGAACTCGGCGTCCTCTTCCTGCAGGTGGCCGGAGTCGGGGAGCAGGATGCCACACAAATCGATGGTCGCTGGAGTCGCGTAAATCGGTCCGCGGAAGCCTCCTTTAACCAGACGCGGAATCCATCCCGAGTGGTCGATATGCGCGTGGGTCAGCACTACGGCATTAATTTTCCGCGCGGAGACCGGCGTCTCCTGCCAGTTTCGGTCGCGCCACTCTTTCGGCCCCTGAAACATGCCGCAGTCAATGAGAGCTTGGAAGCCGCCACTGGAATCGGAGCCGGTATTGATCAGGTGCTTGGAACCGGTGACCGTGCCAGCGGCGCCAAGAAATTGGATGTACGCCAAGAGAATCCTCCCGCGATTGCGTTCACACCAACGCGAATTTTCGATTTCCCACCGCCGTTGGCCGTCACTTAGCCGCGTCGGACGGCGGTACTTTGAAGACGTTGTTGCTCGTATCGCTTTCGGGCACACTGCCATCGTTCACCACGATTTCCCGCGGTGACAAGTTGGTTTCAAACCGAAGCGCGGCCTTGGACTTCGCGTGTACTTCAACTCGTTTGGTGACTTCGCCGTCTTCCATTCGCAAGGTCACCGGCACCTCTGCTCCGGCGTCTCCGAGATTATTGATCGTCACGGTCAAAATGGAACCGCCGTCAACCCTCGCGCGCGGATAAGCGGACTCCACACGAAAGTCGGGCAAGCCTCGGTCACGATAAACCCAGTCGTCGAAGAACCATTCCAAATCGCGGTGAGTCTGCGCCTCGATCAAATGCTGCACGTAAGAGGATTCCTTATCTTGATCTGAATGGTACGCTGACAGCGCTTTCTTTAGCGCCGCATCGCCGACCATATCGCACAGCATCCACCACACATACATCGCCTTGCTGCGATAGAACTCCTCGATGCTGGCATTGATCAGGGACTGATTGGCAGCCTCATTCTCGGTATGCGCCGCCGCAACCGTCTTCTCGGCATCGACGATGGCGGTTCGGTGCCGGCCCATAAAATCCAGCGCTGCGGGACGCCCGCTCTGTTGTTCTCGCTCCAGCGCCTGAGCAAAGTGTGCCAGCCCTTCATAAATCCACGGGCGCGATGAGAAGAACGCGGTATGAGTGAGTTGGTGAACCGCGCTAAGCTCGTAGACAGCGGAATTGGTGCTGCTCAGCGGCGTGAGTAGCATTGGGCCACTCTCGAAAGGCGCAGCCTCCGGGTCGGCTAGATCTACAGTTTCTGCTTTTTGGCGCGGCGCGCCAAACCATTCGGTTACGAGTGGGACGGCCAGATCCGCAGCCAGCGCGTAGTTTTCGGCGCCGGACTTGTGTCCGGGCAGAAAGGACGTTTTCAAACTTGGCCGCTCAAGCGCGTCGTAGCTGCCGATCACAAAGAGAGGCACGGTCGTACCCAGCGGTTCAAACGAGTATTCGGCCTGGACTGAGTACGGTATGCCCACTTGCTCGTAAAACTGCCTGCCCACTATACCGTTGCACAACACCTTCACGAGCTCTGCGGAACCTTCCCCCGAATCGGTCAGCTTGATCTTTAGATTTGCCTCTGCTTCCCGCGCTTTCCATCGGCCCAGCGTTTCGAATACGGTGTTCCCTTCCGACAAGTCCGCGGACTCCGTCGCCACCGGATACCACACCACGTATCCGATCCCGCGCACGGCGGTAAACGACTTTCCGATCTGGTCCCAGTCCGAGTGCCTGGCTTTGTCTTCGGGCACGCCAATTCGCTTAAGCCGCGTGACGTCGAGCGGAACCACTCCTTCGTACCCGATGTCCAGGTCGATTGTGCCCTTCGGTGGCACTTCGTGAGGCAGAGTCACGATGGCTTCAGACAGTGCGCCCGTGTGATCGATATCCGAAGTGTATTCGTGGGTAACGAAATCCGCGGATTCCCCGCCGATCTGAATCGTGCTCCAATCCAATGTGGAAGACACTTGCAGTGCAACATTTTTCTGGGGAACGAGCGAATCGTTTCGCAGCGTAATCTTGCCACGCACACCCAGACGCTGCTGCTCCGGTTCAATCCGCACGTCCAAATCGTAGTTGGTGAAAGTAAAAGCCTCGCGATCAAGGGCGAGACTCGGCGTAATCAAAACAGAGAGCGCACACAGAACACCGAGCCACCTCATGCGGACTTCTTTCTCCGCTGCCGCACGATCTCATAAAGCATCACTCCCGCCGCGACGGATACATTCAAAGATGGCACTTTCCCAAGCATCGGGATCGACACCAGGAAATCGCACTTCCTTGCCACCAGGTCGTGCAAGCCTTTGCCTTCTGCGCCCAACACGATGGCGCAGTCCATGTTGTAGTCGAGTGAGTCGTAAGATTGCGCGCCACGTTCGTCCAGGCCAACCATCCATAGGTTCTGCGCCTTCAATTCCTCAAGGGTGCGGGCAATATTGGTTACCTTCGCGATAGGCAAGTGTTCACTGGCCCCGGCTGAAGTCTTGGTCACGATCGCGGTCACACCCGCAGCCCGGCGTTCGGGAATTACAACTCCATCGGCACCAGCGGCGTCGGCCGTGCGCAGAATCGCGCCCAGATTGTGCGGATCTTCCACTCCGTCCAGCACGACCATGAGCGAATATTGGCCACGCTTGGCGGCGACCACATCTTCGAGATCGTTGTACTGTTTCGCCGACGTTACGGCGACCACGCCCTGGTGCGCATTGTTGCCGGCCATGTGATCGAGTTCATCTCGCGGGACAAATTTCACAGCAACTCCCTGACGGCGGCACTCATCGACTACATGTTTCAGGCGAAGGTCATGACGCTCTTTTGCGACGCCCACCCATGCGAAGGTGCGTCCTCGGGCCTTCAGCGCCTCAGCAACAGCGTTGATACCGTAGATATAATTCATGTTCTCGTAGTTTACTTCAGTGGGCGAATGACCGTCGTCAACATCGACTAGACTGAACGGATGTTCAGAACCAGATTCAAGAAAGAAATCGTCGCAGAGTTCTTGCCCCCGGCTCGCTCCAGCAAGAAACAGCAAGTGATTATTCTTTGCGATGGCATGCCTTCGATCCCCAGAAAGCAGCCTCTTGCCGAGTATCTTTCGCGTAAAGGATATTGGGTTTTTTATCCCCGTTGGCGTGGAGCGTGGGAGAGTGGCGGCCAATTTCTCGAGCGCTCTCCACACGAGGACGTTCTCGATGTCGTCAGCGAGCTGCCTAAAGGAATCCGAGAGCTTGCCTTCGGCCGACAATTCCGTTGTGTGCCCGACAAAATCTTCGTCATTGGCGGAAGTTTCGGCGGGGCTGCTGCCATTCTTTCGTCGCTGGACCCACGAATCACCAAAGTGATTGCCAATTGCCCGGTTGTCGATTGGGCGATCTTGCAGAAAGAGCTAAAAAAGGAGACTTCAAATCCGAGCTATCCAGCGTACATCCGCGCAGCTTTCGGCAGTGGATATCGCCTCTCTGCCAAGAACTGGAGCAAACTAAACGACGGCGTATTTTACAATCCCGCTCATCATCTCAGAGAGCTTGCGCCCTCGAAGATATTGATGTTCCACGCCAAAGACGATCCATTCATTCCCTGGAAACTTGTGGAGGGTTTTGCGCGACGCGCGGGCATAAGTCTCAAACTTCTCTCGCGGGGCGGCCATCTAAGAACCGAACATGTCGTGCAACAATATTGGCCTCAGATAAAGAGATTCTTCGACTCGTAACTGCGCTGGAAGGCCTGTCGTCCGAAGCTTTGACGCTCATCGGCGCATCTAAATCCCTGCTCCATCAAATGCTAGACTGAAACCCGGAGGCACGGTTGCCCGACGTTTACATTCTTTCCGCTGTGCGCACGCCAATCGGTAAGTTCGGGGGTTCGCTGGCATCGATGACAGCCGCAGACATGGGAGTAGTTGCGGCGAAAGCCGCCATCGAGCGCGCCGGAGTGCGCTCCCATCAGATCGAGGAAACGATTTTCGGCAACGCCCGTCAGGCTGGCGGAGGCCCGAATCCTGCCCGCCAGATCTCCATCCGCAGCGGCGTCCCGCAGGAAGTTCCGGCTTACACGGTAAACAAGGCCTGCGCCTCAGGTCTCAGATCCATCGCGCTGGGATATCAGGAGATCGCAACCGGCAATCTCGATTGCGTGCTGGCTGGTGGCACAGAATCTATGTCTCGTCTGCCTTATTACCTTGACGGAGCGCGCTGGGGCTATCGGCTGGGCAATCAGGAACTCGTCGACGGCATGTATCGTGATGGCTTTTTCTGTCCCTTGGCGAAGATGTTGATGGGTGAGACCGCCGAAGTGCTGGCCGAACAATACAAGATCACGCGCGAAGAGCAGGATGAATTTGCCCTGTGCTCGCAGTCGCGCGCATCGGCTGCCATTGACGCCAAACGATTCGACAGCGAGCTAGCTTCGGTCACTCTCGAAAACAAAAAGGGCCCGCCGGCGTTTAGCCGTGACGAGCATGTTTTCGTCGGAGCCACGATGGAAAAAATGGCCAAGCTCTCTCCCGTGTTCTCGAAAACCGGAACCATCACGGCGGGCAATTCTTCCGGCATCACGGATGGTGCGGCTGCGGTGGCGCTGGCGGGCGAAGGCTTCGCCAAGAAAAACAACCTCAAACCGCTGGCTCGTGTCCTCGCCGTGACTTCTGTGGGCGTGGATCCGCGCATCATGGGGATCGGTCCAGTACCGGCGTTGCGCAAGATGGAGCAAAAGCATCAACTCCGCCTGACTGATTTCGATTTGATAGAGCTCAATGAGGCCTTTGCCGCTCAGGTCCTGGCCTGTGATCGGGAATTGCATTTCGATCGTGCGAAACTCAACGTGAACGGCGGCGCAATCGCACTCGGCCATCCCATCGGTTGCACTGGCACGCGGATCACTGTCACCCTGCTGCACGAAATGCTCAGACGCAAGGCCAAACGGGGCGTGGCGACCCTGTGCGTGAGTGGCGGCATGGGGATGGCGCTGGCGCTCGAGAACGTCGCCTGATGCATGGAACCGTCTTCCTCGTTCGCCACCCGCCTTGACGATTGATTGTGCCAACGATTGGCAGGCTTGCTCGTTCGAATTATCACCCGTCGTGCATTTTCTCCTATTCTTCGTGCGGTTTTTCGCTACAATGCAGACGTTCTCGCCTTACGTTTCTTAACGCTCGCATTTTGGGAGACTTTCGATGCATTCACCGTTGAGACTTGTTTTCTTTGTGGCACTGTTTTCAATGCTGCCTGCCATGCTCTTTGCGCAGGCAGATTTTTCGGCTGATGTGGTGAACAATTCGGGTGATGCATCCTCTGGACCAGCAAAAATCTACGTCAGCAAGGACAAGATGCGTTTCGAGAAACAGGAGTCGAGCGGCCACGCTGGCACCGTAATCATCAATTTTGTCACGCAGACAACGGACATCCTGATGCCCGAGCGAAAAATGTACATCGAATCTGCGATGGGCCAAGGCCCGGGCGCTCCGCGGACGTTCAACTTTTTTCGCGCTGCCGATGCCGAGAATGCATGCGATGAATGGAAGAAACTGGCAAACAAGCCCGGCGGAACTTGCCACAAGGTCGGGGACGAAGTTGTGAATGGGCGGAGTTCCGTTAAGTATGAGGGAAGATCCGCGGATGGCGACGTCAGTTACGTTTGGATTGATCCAAAACTCGGCTTCCCGGTGAAATGGCAGGGCAAGAACAGCGGGGGAGAGTTGCGTAACATCAAAGAAGGAACGCAGTCAGCAAGCCTTTTCAGCGTTCCGGGCGATTATCAAAAACTGGACATGGGAAACATGAGAATGCCCGGAGGGACTGCTCCTCATTGATGTTATAACGGGATGTCTTCTATACTCGACGTATAGGCCTCCTTGAGGAGAAGCAATGTCCTTGTCCGCTGTAATCGTGGACGATGAGCAACTCGCCCGCGATGAACTCGCCTTCCTGCTCAAGAACGTGGGGGACGTCGACGTTGTTGCCCAAGGCAAAAACGGCGTCGAGGGCGTCAATCTCATCCGCGAACACAGTCCCGACCTGGTTTTTCTCGACGTGCAAATGCCGGGTCTGGATGGCTTTGGCGTAATTAAGAAGCTGCTTGATCGAAAAGTTCCCCTCCCAAAAATTATCTTTGCCACGGCTTTCGACCAATACGCGGTAAAGGCGTTTGAGGTAAATGCCGTGGACTACCTGCTCAAGCCTTTCGACAAAAAGCGGGTAGCACAGTCCGTGCAGAAAGCGCGAATCAAGACCGAAGCTAGCGGCGCATCCTCGGAAAAATTAGACACACTTATGCGGATGCTGGAGTCTCAAAAACCGCAACCCTCCAAGATTCTGCTGAAGGCGGCTGGCCGCTTGTTCCTGGTCAATCAGAAAGACATTTGTTTCGCGTCCATTGAGGACGGCATTATCACCGTGGTGACGAGTGGCCTGAACGGCATGGAGGGACAATCCAACTGCCGCACACTCGAGGAACTGCTGGATAGCCTCGATCCTAATATGTTCTGGCGGGCCCACCGCTCGTTCCTGGTGAACATTAACCGAATCAAAGAAGTCGTTCCCTGGTTTAAAAGCTCTTATCAGTTGCGCCTGGACGACAAGAAGCAAACCGAAATCCCGGTCAGCCGCGCTCAGACCAAGCGCTTGCGGGAACTCTTTGGGCTTTGACCTTCCTGAGTCCCGATCCTTACCTGTGCTACTTCAGGTAAGACCTGACCATCTTGATGACTTCCTCGGCGGCCGACGTTTGTCCGGCATTGGACTTTTTTTCATTGAGCACATGATTGCGGATGTGGCCTTCCAAAAGCTCAGCCATCAAGCTGTTCATGGCTCCCCGCGCAGCGCTCATTAGCTGCAGGACGTCCGAGCAATCGCGCTCTTCGTCCAGGGCGCGTGCCAGCGCTTCTACCTGACCCTGTACACGCTTAGCTCGAAGAACCAGCTTTTCCTTGTCCTTGATGGTGTGACTCATTGTGTATACTATACCCCGTATGGTATTAATATTTTTCTGATCAATCGCACTTTCGGAGAATGTATGAGTATTCCACAACCCCTCGAGAAACTCGACCCCAAAGCCCTTGCGTCCGGCCGCAGCCCGGAAGTTGAACAAGCGGCCCCCAACGCAATGCGGCACGACCAAGAAGTTCCATCCGAGCACGATTTCAACTGGGCCGAACCCCTGCGGATTGCGTTCGTGGCTTTGGCTGCCGCTGCGGTCTGGTTCCGCGTTTGGGAACCCTTTCCCCGGATCAGTGTGATCGGCATCCTGGCCGCTTTGATTGGCGGATACCCGATATTCAAAGAAGCGTTCGAAAACATCGTTGAACGGAAAATGACGATGGAACTCTCGATGACCATCGCCCTTCTCTCCGCCTTGGCCATCGGTGAATTCTTCACTGCTCTGGTCATCACTGCTTTCGTGCTGGCGGCTGAGGTCCTGGAGGGGCTTACGGTCGGACGAGGGAGACGCGCGATACAGGACCTTCTGGATTTCCTGCCGCGAACCGTTTCAGTCCGTCGCAATAACGAAGTGGTTGAAATACCCGCCGAGAACCTTCAACTAGGCGATTCGGTAATCGTGAAGCCGGGGGGACGTATCCCGGTCGATGGCCTGGTGCTGAGCGGGCGGTCTTTTGTGGAACAGGCCGCCATCACAGGTGAGGCCATGCCGGTTGAGAAGTCGCCTGGAAACACAGTCTATGCAGGAACCATCAATCAATCGGGAGCCTTAGAGATCAGAGCGGATAAGTTGGGACGCGACACGACGTTCGGCAGGATTATCGTGGCCGTAGAACGTGCTGAGAAATCGCGAGCTCCGATTCAAAAGACAGCCGACCGTCTCGCCGGCTACCTCGTCTATTTCGCCCTGGGCGCCGCAGTTCTCACCTTCATCATCACTCACAATGTACGGTCAACGATTTCGGTTGTAATCGTCGCCGGGGCTTGCGGCATCGCAGCAGGAACGCCTCTCGCTATTTTAGGAGCAATCGGCCGAGCCGCTCATCACGGCGCGATCATTAAGGGCGGCCTCTACCTCGAAGCGCTGGCCGAGGTAGACACCGTGCTGCTGGACAAAACCGGCACACTGACTTTCGGAACACCTCAGATTCGAGAGGTTATCTCAGCCGACGGGTTTAGCGAGCAAGAGATTCTGGCCGCTGCGGGTATCGCGGAATGCAAATCTGAACATCCTCTAGCCAAAGCAATTATTGCGCGCGCGACCGACCTCGCCATCCCTGTTGTTGAACCTGACCACTTTGCTTATACGCCTGGAAAAGGAATCACTGCGGAGTACCGGGGCGAAGAGATTGTCGTTGGCAGCCGGACCCTTCTCATGGAACACGGAGTGAAAAGGATTTTATCTGCCAACCGTCGGGGCAACGGTGGGACATCCGAAGTCTACGTGGCCAAAGCTGGGCGCGTGCTGGGAACAATACGCATTGCCGATGTATTACGCCCCGAAGCTAAGAGTGCGGTTGCGGCGATGCGAGCGATGGGCCTGAAGACAATCCTGCTCAGCGGGGATGCGCAAGAAGTAACTACGCTAGTTGGACGTGATCTCGGCGTCGACGAAGCTGTAGGAGAGCTCTTGCCGGAACAGAAAGCACGATGGGTCAGCGATCTTCGCGGAAAGAATCGTAAGGTTGCGATGGTCGGGGACGGCATCAACGATGCTCCTGCACTGGTTCAGGCGAACGTTGGAATTGCTATGGGATCAGGAACGGATATCGCGCGGGAGAGCGCCGATGTCATCTTGATTGGAAGCGATCTCTCAAAATTCGTCGAAGCGTTGCGGATCGCCCGGCGCTGTCGTGGCGTCATCATGCAGAACTTCGCAGGCACGCTAATAGTGGACAGCATCGGAGTGGGCATGGCGGCTTTTGGGTTTCTGAATCCGTTGCTGGCGGCCTTTATTCACGTAACGTCGGAGCTGGCTTTTATTCTCAATTCGACGAGATTGTTGCCACGGGGTTCTGCGGTTGGGCGATGAGTTGCTACAATGCAGACAGCGTCGCGATCAAAGTTGAGGTATCAACGTCTGGCGCAGTTTCCGCTGCTGCGTGCGCTGCTGGGGCAACGTCTTTCGCTGAAGTCACAGCATCGGAAGAGACGTGCATCGAGACGGGAGATCATTCAGTTGCTCTTGATCATTTTGGGCTCTATCTTTGCCGTGATAGTGGGCCTCTATGGTGGCATCACTTCTTCGCACCACCACGAGCACTAGCCTCCGATAGACAAAAAACGCTGATGGCGTGTAGGGGGAATCTTGCCTTGGGCCGGGCCGCTCGAACAGGCCCAATAGTACATTACCAGGGTGCTCGATCCTTCGGGAACAACCGGAGTCGCAAGATCAGGCATCCTAATTGCATCCGCGTCGTATTTCGGTGTAGATTCAAACAACGTACTCGTAGAGCAGTTTTCATGCGATCGATCTCTAAAACGATAGCTTGGCTGTGTCTGCTGCTGACATTTTTGTCAGCAGTAGCATTTGTTGTGCATCACCATTCGAGTGCTACCGAAGCAGCAAAGTGTACGGTTTGTGTCGCCGCCCATTCAGCTTCCCCCAAGACTGCCTGTATACTGCCGCACACGACTTTCATTCCGGTAGCCACCTTCCGGGAAAAGCCGGTTTCCGCCAAGCAACGCCTGACGGCTTTTGCCCTTTGTGTCCGCCCGCCTCCCAGCGTCTAAAGATCAGATTTCAGTCACACATAGGCCGGTTCCTTTCCCGTGAGCCGTGTCCTCGATCTTTAGATCAATTTTCTGGAGGAATTCATGCTGGCTTCTTACAAGAAGTCGCTTCACGCGGCTTTTATAGCGGTTTTCTATTTGGCTTTGGGTCTTCACGCTTACGCGCAGTCCAACTCTTCATCCCTGAGCGGCACTGTCCTGGACCCTTCCGGCGCTGTGGTTGCGAATGCAACGGTCGAAGTGCACAACCCGGTCAGCCACTTTGACCGATCGACCACTACGGATAGTTCCGGAAGGTTCACCTTCGCAAACGTCCCGTTCAATCCCTACCATTTAAGTGTCACAGGCGCGGGTTTTAGTCCTTATGCGCAAGATATTGATGTTCGCTCTGCCGTGCCTTTGGACATCAAGATCAACCTGCAGGTCGCCGCGTCGAGTGAGAGCGTTACGGTACAGAGTGAAGCAGGCGAAGATCTTCTGGAGAACGATCCGACCAGTCACACTGATATCGATCGCGGATTATTCGACAAGATCCCTTTGGAAAGCTCCTCATCATCCTTGAGTTCATTGGTTACGCTCGCATCACCCGGCGTCGCCGCAGACTCGAACGGCCTGTTTCATGGTTTGGGAGACCACGCGGAGAACTCGTTCTCGGTGGATGGTCAGCCCATCACGGACCAGCAGAGCAAAGTCTTCTCGAACCAGATTCCGGTAGACTCCGTCGAGTCGCTGGAGGTCATTCAGGGCGCGCCACCCGCTGAATATGGAGGCAAAACGAGCTTGGTCATTGTAGCCACGACGCGCTCCGGTCAGGGGGTCACCACGCCTCACGGCAGCGTGACTACTTCCTACGGGTCGTTTGGCTCTTCCACTCTGGGTTTCAATCTTGCCTACGGGGGCCAGAAGTGGGGAAATTTCATCTCCGCGAGCGGGCTGAATACCGGCCGGTTCCTCGATCCTCCTGAGTTCGCGGTGATGCATGCCAAGGGGAACGAAGAGAATTTTTTCGACCGCGTGGACCTTACGGTATCGAACTCGGATTCTCTTCACTTCAATATCGGCTATTCCCGTTCCTGGTTTCAGAGTCCCAATTCTTTCGACCAGGAATTTCACTTCGGTATCTCCAATCCCGTGACCGGTGCTCCTCTGGGACCAACCGACCAGCGTCAGAAAATAGGAACCTTCAACATCGCACCGACCTGGACGCACGTGATCAATCCATCGGCAGTGCTTACCTTCGGCGGCTATGTGCGGCGCGACGCCTATAACTACTACCCGAGCGCTGATCCGTTTAACGATTATTCTCCGGATCTCCAGAGCGAGACCGTCAGCCAATCACGAAGCCTGACCAATGCAGGCGTTCTCGCGAACGTGACTTACGTGAAGGGCATTCACAACGTGAAAGCGGGGATCGACTACCAACAAACATTCTTGACCGAGAATGACAACATCGGTATTGTCGATCCGACCTTCTATCCGGCAGCCGCCGCGTTTTATAACTGCCTGGACGCGAACGGCAACCCAATTCCGGGTACGCAGTGCGCGGCCCTGAAGCCATACGACTTGACGCAACCCGGCGGCGTTCTATTCCCGTTCCACGGCCACACCGACGTGAAGGAACTCGCGCTCTACGTTCAGGACACGATCAGCATCAAGAACTGGTCTTTCAACCTTGGAATTCGCGGGGACTTGTATAACGGCTTGTCGCTTGGCCGCCAAGCGGAGCCGCGCGTGGGCGTTGCTTACAACATCAAGCAGAGCAATACGATTCTTCGGGTCTCGTACGCCCGAACCCTCGAGTCACCGTTCAACGAGAATCTTGTAATTGCCAGCACTGGGTGCGGCATCCCTTTTCTCGCCGCCTTGGTGCCGCCCTTCGGTGTGCCCTGTAACTCGGGACCGATTACTCCCGGCTATCGCAATGAATTCCACGCCGGGTTGCAGCAGGCCCTCGGACGCTACCTGGTTTTCGACGGCGAGTACATCTGGAAGTACACCCACAACGGCTACGATTTCGGCGTCGTGGGGGCCACGCCCATCACCTTCCCGATCGAGTGGCATAACTCTAAAATCCCGGGATTTACCGCCCGCGTGAGCGTTCCGAGTTACCACGGCTTTACCGCGTTTGTGGCGATGTCCAGTGTGGCTGCGCGCTTCTTCCTGCCCCAGGTTGCAGGTCTGCCCATTGTTCCGCCTGCCACCGGCGTTTTCCGCATCGACCACGACGAAAAGTTCAACCAGACCACGCATTTTCAGTACCAGCCGTGGAAAACCGGGCCTTGGATGGGCTTTAACTGGAGATATGACAGCGGACTCGTAGCGGGCGCGACCCCTTGTTATAACCCGTTAACTGCAACTTGCGCGGGCGCATCGACCATGCTCAACGGCCAACCGGCCATCAACCTGATTAATACGATCAGTGGCGCGCCCTTGACTGCCGACCAGGAATTTCAGGCCGGCTTCACATGCAATGGGGTGCACGCAACCATCACACAGGCTCTTCCAAGTCCATGCCTGGCGTCACAATTTGGATCGACGCTCATTAACGTTCCAGCGCCGAACACCGAGAACGACGATCACAATCCCCAGCGTATCAAGCCACGGAATCTCTTCGACCTGTCCGTGGGCGATGACAACCTTTTCCATGGTGAGAGGTACAAATGGAGTGCTCAATTCACCGTAATTAACCTGGCGAATAACTACGCGCTGTACAACTTCCTTTCAACCTTCAGCGGCACGCACTACGTCACACCGCGTGCGCTGACAGCGCAGCTCGGATTTCATTTTTAGGAGAATGCCCCGAGAGGCAGACGGCCGGGGAGGAGTACCGGCCGTCTACCGCGCTGCGGCCGTCACTACGCAGCCAGCGCTTCCAGCGCCGTTCGATTGCGGATTATCAGGGTCGAGCCGTCCAGTCGAATGAATTCTTTTTTCTTGAGTTCGCTCAACAACCGGGTCACAGTCTCTCGCGAGGAACCAATCATTTGCGCCATCTCTTCGTGGGTCAGGCTCGCCCGGACGCGGATT
>Ga0308309_10000370_pt1 | contig 29664 bp, 26 predicted proteins | sample HubBroMetageWFT5_FD_192491 | JGI IMG/M metagenome (GOLD analysis project Ga0308309, IMG submission 192491) | Warmed and freeze-thawed soil microbial communities from the Hubbard Brook experimental Forest, New Hampshire - Hubbard Brook CCASE Soil... | ecosystem: Environmental > Terrestrial >...
CGCAACGCCTTATCGCCGCCGCCCATCCGGCGGGACTGCCCGCCGGCGAGCAGCAGGCCGACAATTTTCACGCGGCGTCCTCCTCGACGCTGGCTTTGCGCGCGAGGCGGGGATGCTCGTCATCAACCGAACGCAGATCGCCGTCGAAGACGATGCGCTCGCTCCCGGCGAGCGCGACGAACCGTTTCCCTTTGGCCCGGCCGATCAGGGTCAGCCCGGCCTGCCGCGCGAGATCGACACCCCACGCGGTGAAGCCCGAGCGCGAGATCAGGATCGGGATGCCCATCTGCACGGTCTTGATCACCATCTCGGAGGTCAGCCGTCCCGTGGTGTAGAAGATCTTGCCCGCCGGGGAGATGTGATGCCGGTGCATGTAGCCGGCGATCTTGTCGATCGCATTGTGCCGGCCGACATCCTCCATATAGATCAGCGGCCGGTCCTCTTCGCACAGCACGCAGCCATGGATCGCCCCGGCCGCCAGATAGAGGCTCGGCACGGTATTGATCTTGCGGGTCAGCGCGTAAAGCCAGGAGGTGCGCAGTACCGCGTTAGGGTCGAGCCGGACCTCGTCGAACTTCTCCATCAGGTCGCCAAACACGGTGCCCTGGGCGCAGCCCGAGGTCAGCGTCTTCTTTTTCAGCTTGTCCTCGAAATCGGTCTCGCGGTCGGTGCGAACCACGACCGTCTCGAGCTCCTCGTCGTAATCGATGCCGGTGATGCGGTCATCGGCGCGCAGCATGTTCTGGTTCAACAGATAGCCGACGGCGAGATAATCGGGATGATCGCCGATCGTCATCATCGTGACGATCTCACGCCCGTTGAGGAACAGCGTGAGCGGCCGCTCCATGACGACAGCGGTGTCGATCCGCCGTCCTTCGTGATCGATGCCGGCGACGGTACGGGTCAGCCGCGGATCGTCGGGCTGGGGCGCGATGACAAATTCCTGCATGCGTCGATGATGGGGCGGGAGAGCTTCCGCCGCAAGGCGGCCAATCCCATATTGAGGCGGTCATGACGGATCTGAAAACGCTCTACGAACAGGACATAGCCGCCTGGTCGAAGCAGCAGGCCGAGGCTCTGCGTGCTGCCGGGCGCGGTGGCTCGAACCAACCGCTGGACTGGGAAAACCTCGCCGAGGAGATCGAGGATTTGGGGATATCGCAGCGATCGGCGCTCCGTAGCCAAATCATTCGGATAATCCAGCGCCTGGCGAAGCTGGAGCACTCGCCTTCGGTCGAGCCGCGGGAACGGCTGGCGGCGTACGATCCGGCTTCCCCGATTGCAGGCTCAAAGGCGCATCCAGGACAATCCGAGCCTGAAGCCGGAGTTGGGCCGGTTTATCGCCAACGAAACCAGCCGGGGGATCGAACTCGCGATCGCCGATCTGGAAGAGCATGGGGAGGTCGATGAGTTGGATGCGATGTCCTCCGGCGGACTGCCTACACCGAGGGGCAGGTGCTGGGCGACTGGTTCCCCGAGGAGCCGGTGAGGTAGCGCGGCGTAACCATGCCGAGATCGGGGGCGACAATCGCTCGTGGCGCTCCTATCTTAACAAGACGAGCGCGGTGCGAGCGAGCAAGCATGATCGACCCGTTTGGACGAACGATAACCTATCTGCGCGTATCGGTTACCGACCGCTGCGACTTCCGCTGCGTCTACTGCATGGCGGAAGAGATGACGTTTTTGCCGAAATCCGAGCTCTTAACCCTAGAGGAGCTCGACCGCATGTGCAGCGCTTTCATCCGGCTCGGCGTCAAAAAGCTCCGTCTGACCGGCGGGGAGCCGCTCGTCCGCCGCAACATCATGAGCCTGTTCCGCTCGATCGGCCGGCATATCCGCAGCGGCGAGCTCGACGAACTGACTCTGACCACCAATGGCAGCCAGCTCGCCCGTTATGCCGGCGAATTGCGCGATTGCGGCGTGCGCCGGGTCAACGTATCGGTCGACACGCTCGACCCGGCGAAGTTCACCGAGATTACGCGCCGCGGCCGGCTGGAGGTGGTTCTCGAAGGGCTCGCGGCGGCGAAGGCCGCCGGGCTCGCAGTCAAGATCAATGCTGTGGCGTTGCGCGGGGTCAACGAGGACGAGCTCGACGATCTCGTAGCCTGGACCGGTGAGCTGGGCTTCGATCTCGTCTTCATCGAGGTCATGCCGATGGGCGACATCGGCGGGGAAAACCGGCTCGACCAGTACCTGCCGTTATCCCTGGTGCGCGCCCGATTGCAGCGGCGATGGACGCTCGATGAGACCGATTACCGTACCGGCGGGCCCGCGCGCTACGTCACGGTAAGGGAAACTGGCCGGCGGCTCGGCTTTATTACGCCGTTGACCCACAATTTCTGCGAGAGCTGCAACCGCGTTCGTTTGACCTGTACCGGCACCCTCTTCATGTGCCTCGGCCAGGAGGATGCAGCCGATCTGCGGACGCCGCTGCGCCAATCCGAAGGCGACGAGGTGCTTGAAGCGGTGATCCGCGAAGCGATCGACCGCAAGCCGAAGGGCCACGACTTCATCATCGACCGCCGCCATAACCGGCCGGCCATCGCGCGCCATATGAGCGTGACCGGCGGGTGACTGGGCCGCCACCCCGGATCGCCGCCGTCGCGGCGGATACCGAGGCCGCGCAGCAGGCGCTCAGAGAACTGTGCAGCCGTTATTCTTGCGTCCCTCCGGAGGATGCCGAAATCATCGTGTCGCTCGGTGGTGACGGCTTCATGCTGGAGACACTCCACCGCTTTCTATCCACCGGCCTTCCGATTTACGGCATGCATCTCGGCAGCGTCGGGTTTCTGATGAACGCCTACCGGCCCGACGGACTGATCGAGCGGCTCGCCGCGGCGCAGCCGGTCGTGCTGCATCCGCTCGAAATGATCGCGACCTGCGAGCGCGGCGAGAGATGCCGGGCGATCGCCTTCAACGAAGTCTCCTTGCTGCGCGAGAGCCGGCAGGCGGCGAAACTTCGCGTCACTGTCGACGGCGTCGTGCGCATCGAAGAGCTGATGGCAGACGGCATTCTGGTAGCGACGCCGGTCGGCAGCACCGCCTATAATCTGTCGGCGCACGGGCCGATCATCCCGCTCGGCGCCGGCATCCTGGCCTTGACCCCGATCACGGCGTTCCGCCCACGGCGCTGGCGCGGCGCGCTGTTGCGTCACCACGCGAAAGTCCGCATCGACGCGCTCGAAACCGACAAGCGGCCGGTCAGCGCCGTCGCCGACTTCACCGAGGCACGCGACGTCGTCACCGTCGAGATCCACGAGAACCGGCACACCAAGACGACGCTGCTCTACGACCGCGAGTTCAACCTCGAAGAGCGGGTGATCAAGGAACAATTCGCTTCCTGAACCATCGCTAACCGCGGGTTGCGGAAAGTGAGAAGGCCAGCGGCAGCCAGGGCTTGTCGGGCCAGCGATATAGGCCCGAGGCGTCTTTGACGAGCACGCGGAACATGCGCCACGGCACTCCGTCGTGCACGTGCAGCCAGCTGAGAGTCATGCCCGACGCAATCAGGCTGGTAATGACGTCACCGAGGGGATGGATCCAGTTGTAGGTAGTTGCATTGGTGAGCCGCGCTGCGGGGTCTACATAATCGCCCGGGTCCGTGTCGACGATCGGGTCGCGGGAGAAATACGGCGCGAACCAGCTCGGCATGCCGTCGGGAGAGACGGCGCAGTCATCTAACACGTAGGCGGCAGGATGGCCGTCGGCGAGATAGAGCGATCCGCCCGGACGCAGCAGCCCCGCGACGATCTGAGCCCATCGAGCGATGTCGGGCAGCCAGCAGATGGCGCCCCAGGTGACGAATACCATGTCGAACCGATGGGGTGGTGGGATCGCCGCCAACGCGTCATAGAGGTCCGCATGAACAAAGCGCGCGCGGTCGGCGAGACCGAGTTCGCCAGCCAGCTTGCGCGCCACCTCGATGGCTGCGGCCGAGAAATCGAGGCCGACTACCTCCGCGCCACGCTGCGCCAGTGTTAGGCTATCCGCCCCGAAATGGCATTGCAGGTGGGCGAGGCGCTTGCCTTCCACCGGAGGCAGCTCCGCCTCCTCGATGGCGTTCAACTTACCGCGTCCGGCCCGCAGCTCGGAGAGATCGTAGCCGCCCGGGCCAATGTGGACGCCGACACGCTCGTCCCAGCTGGCACGATTGGCGCGATACCACTCGGGTTGGGTCATGGTAAGACCCTGTGCTCCGATGGCCGATCAGGAAAGCCGCTGCCGAGCGACAGCCGGTGGCGGGCGTTTCCCGAGCAGAACGTGGAGGACTGTACGCAGTTGGGCCTTCAGCGCCCCTTTGCGGGGCTCGATGAGGCTTGCCAACCCGAGCGCTCCGCCGAGTGCGAGACCGAAAACAAGGACGCGGTGCAGTGCCCCGTCGGGCGGCCCCGGCATCACGGTACCGAAGAAATTCAGCAGCGGGTAATGCAGCAAATAGAGCCCGAAGGATGTTCCGGCGAGCCCGCGAACCAGCCGTTCGAACCGAGCTGTTGGCATCGGGAGCTGCGCATTGGCGAGACCAATGATAAAAAGCGCTACGAGGGCGCCAAGGACGAAATCATACGCCGAGAAGTCGGGCGGCAGCCATCCGCTGCTCGGGTGCCAAAACAGCCGCTGGCCACCGAATGCCTCGAGCGCGATAAAGCCGGCCAGGCACACGAAAACCAGCGGTCGCCCCAGCTGCCGCGGAAGCTCGGCCCGCCATCGCCACGCAGCAACCCCCATCAGCCATACCGGAAGGAGGAACAGAATCCTTGGTCCGGCCAGGAGCGCAGCCGCGATAAGGGCCGCTATCCGCGGGCGCCCCCGCAGAAATATGGCGGCTGCGAATAACACGTAGTACCAAGCCTCGTAATTGAGCGACCAATAAGGGACGTTGAAGCCGGGGAGAACTCGTATCGTCCAGCTCTCGCCGAGAAAAACCGCCGAGAGCGCATAATCGATCACCGGATGGGCCATGCCGTGGCCCCATTCCGGACCGTACAATCTGGGGTCGATTGCTTTGCAGATGGTATCGAGCACCGCCGTCAGGACGAAGACGGGGATGATGACCGAATAGAGCCGGGCAACACGGCTGAGGCCGTACTCCTCGAGAGTACGTTCCCGCGTGTCGCTCACCCAGGCGATGACGAAACCCGACAGGACAAAGAACACGAGAACGGCGGTTCGCCCACCGTCGAACCGCCAGAACAAACCCCCGCTGATCCGCCCTGTAGCGTAGTGCGACACGAAAACCGCAAGCGCCGCGCCAAAGCGCAGCGCGTCTAGATAGAGCGAAAGTGGGTTGGTCATCGGCGGGGCGGGATGACCCGCCCAATCGCCACGCGGTCCGGCGTCAGGAGAGACCGAGCGGTTGTCCGTCGAGATCCTCTGCTCTGTCGACTTCGATCAGGACGGCATACCCGCTCTTTTGAGGATCGCGGTCTTTCTCGGGCTGGACGAGACGGCGCCACACCTCCTCGTAGATCGGGCCGGAGCGGTAAATCCGGGCACGCCCGTAGAAGCGCGCAATCCCGCCCTTGGGCAGCACGCCCTCTTCGCGCAGCTGCGGCTTGCGGAAATACACGGTCAACGGCGTGCCGTCGGCGAGGTTCTCGTTCGTCGAGCCTTTGCCGCGCTCCCAGAGCGCGATGTGAGTGTCGTCGAACACCATCGTGCTGCCGCGCGGGCTGATCTGTGCAAACCCGTTGGGCAGCACGCTGCCGACCAGGCAGACATTGGCCGGAAAGGCGGTGTTGATGTGGGGCTGCAGGATCTCCGGAATCTTTGCCATCAAGCCTCCACCGGTTCTGCTTCACTCATGCGACTACATCGGAGACCGCGGAGCACAGCCGCCCCTCACGTCAATCATTCTGCCGCCGCACAGGTGCGCTCCTCAAGTCTGCCGCTGGCAAAACCTTTCAGGGCCTCGATCATAAAGGTAATATCGGCCTGCAATCGCCCGAAGCCGCGGGTCTTTTCCAGCGTTTTCTGGTCCATGTAGAGTGCGCGATCGACCTCGATCTGCAGGCTGTGCCGGTTGGCTGCCGGACGGCCTTGCCGCTTGACGATTTCAACCCCTTTATACATCTCGTTGATGCGCACCGTGTAGCCGCGGCCCCGCAACACCGCGGCGACAAAATCGGTGAATTCCGGGGCGCAGGTAGTGCCATCACGATCGCCCAAGACAAAATCCGCACAGCGCCCGCCCTTCTTGCCGCTGCGCTGAGACGGCATCGAATGGCAGTTCACATGCCAGACCGTACCAAATTTGCGATGGGCCCGGTCGCAAGCCTCATCCAGCACGCGATGGTAGGGGGCGTGGCAGCGCTCGACCCGCGCCATGACCTCGGCGGCGGTCAGCTTACGGTCATAAATCGGGATACCCGGCCTGGCAACGCGGCGCACCAGGCCGAGGCCGGCCCGGGTCCTGTGGGATGGTGATAAAGGCGTCGGCCAGGTGCCGTCGATATGCATGGTGTCGAGATCGTCTGCCGCCCGGTTTGGGTCGAGATAGCTGCGCGGAAATACCGCGCCGATTAGGGTTGCGCCCAATTCCGGTGCGGCCAAGTAAAGCTCGTCGACATAGGCGTCCTCGGCCGTACGCAAGACGTCGAGGGAGCAGCAAAAGCGAAAATCCTCGGGATACTCGGACCCGCTGTGCGGCGAGTCGAAGACCAACGGCACTTCAGGCGCCCGTGGGTCGCGGCGCCACAACACTCCGGGAATTTCGAAGCTCATGCTGTCAGGCTCGTTGGTTGCGGTGACGCTCATGCCCTTGCGCTCGAGCGCCGGCAAATCGACTTCACGCCCGATGCGCCCGTGACGCGTAGGGGAGCGGCCATTGGTGAGCAATCCCCGGCGAATTTCGAGCCGTGCATTCATGGCGCAAATCTACGCATGCTCCTGTCTGCGAGCAAGCAACGAAGGTCACCGCTCGGATTCTGACGGGTCGGCTTCATCTCCGGCACGACGTCGGATTCAGCCTCCTGCGGCCTGTTGTCGGCGTGACGACAACAGCAATCGGAGGCAAGATGCCGCCGATCACACTTTGAGACTAGGAGTGCCGTTTTGCCCGAGCCGACCTATGCCGTCGAGCTGACCCCGCCCGACATCAAACCCTACCGGGCCGGCAATACCGGTATCGATTACGTCACGACCTTCGATAGCGGGGTCGCCGGACCGCACGTTCTGGTCACCGCCTTGACACACGGCAACGAGATTTGCGGCGCGATCGCGCTCGATCGTTTGTACCGCGCCGGGCTGCAGCCGCGACAAGGCAAGCTGACCCTGGCCTTCGACAACATTGCCGCCTATCGCAGCTTTGATCCGCGGATTCCGACCGCATCGCGGTATGTCGACGAGGATTTCAATCGCCTCTGGTCCGCCGCGGCGCTAGACGGCCCGCGCCAATCGGTGGAGCTGGCGCGCGCTCGCGCCTTGCGTCCGATCGTCGACGCTGCCGATTTTCTGCTCGACATTCACTCGATGCAGTACGCGACGTCGCCGCTGATGCTGGCGGGGACGCTGGACAAATCGCTGGCATTGGCGCGGCAAGTCGGGATCCCGGAGCTGATCATGTGCGACGCGGGTCACGCCGCAGGCCCCCGCATGCGCGATTATGGCGAGTTCGGCGACCCAAGCTCGGCCAAGACCGCGCTGCTGATCGAGAGCGGCCAGCATTGGGAGCGCCGGGCTGCCGAGGTCGCTACGGATGTCATGCTGCGCTTTCTGGTCGCACTCGGCACCCTGGCGCGCGACGACGCGGAGGGGCTCGCCGGCCCGGATTTCGCCGGGCATCCGCGGCAGCGCGTCATTCAAGTGACGGAAGCGATCACGATCACCGGCGACCAATTCGAGTTCGTTCAGGATTTCCGCGGGCTCGAGGTGCTGTCGCCCAAAGGCACCCTGATCGGCCGCGAGAACGGGCGCGAGGTGTGCACGCCCTATGATGATTGCGTGCTGATCATGCCGTCCCGCCGGCTCGCCAAGGGCCAGACGGCCGTCCGCCTCGGCCGTTACGTCGAGTGAGCGGCGGACTCGACCGCAGCGCCTCGGCCGCGCCCGTCAAACGCAGCTTTCCGCCGGTCGTCGACGCGCAGGCGCGCGTCCTCGTCCTGGGCACGCTTCCGGGTGAAGAGTCGCTGCGCCGAGGCGAGTATTACGCCCATCCGCGCAACCTGTTCTGGCCGATCATTTTTTCTTTGTTCGGTGAGCCGCCGGCTTTGAATTACGCGGAGCGGCTGGCGTTTCTGGCGGCGCACCGGATAGCCGCATGGGACGTTTGCGAGATTGGCGAACGCGAGAGGAGCGCGGATACGACTATCCGGTCGGAACGGCCCAACGCGATCGATCGGCTGCTCGACCGCCATCCGCTGATCCGCGCCGTCGCGTTCAACGGCACGACCGCGCGACGCCTATACGACCGCCATTTCGCGCGCCGCGCGGCTCTCACCTATCTCGCATTGCCCTCGACGAGCCCGGCGCATGCCACGATCGATTTCTCCGCTAAGCTTGCCCACTGGACGGTATTGCGGGAGGTCCTCGAACAAGACGGACGCCCGTAGTCGGGCAAGCGATGCGATTGCTTGAGAGGTTCCAGCTGACGGCACCATGGGTCCCAGCTTTTCGCCGGGACGACGATGGGCCTCTGGTCCTGCGGACGGTCTGATCCCTTGGCGCCGTTTTTACCCGAGCGGTTCGAAGAGGCGCTCGATGTCGCCCGCTTCGAGGCCGGCGCCGGTGCCGCCCGCGGCTTCGTAAATTCCGGCGGCAAGCGCTTTCTTGCGCTGCTGCAGATCGAGCATGCGCTCTTCCACCGTCCCTTGAGCGACGAGCTTGTAGACGAAGACGGGCTTGTCCTGGCCGATGCGGTGGGCGCGGTCGGTGGCCTGGTCCTCCACGGCCGGGTTCCACCAGGGATCGTAATGGATGACCGTGTCGGCCGCGGTCAGGTTGAGTCCGGTGCCGCCCGCCTTGAGGCTGATCAGGAACAACGGCGCCTTGCCCTTCTGAAACTGTGCGACCGGGCCGGCGCGATCTTTCGTGTCGCCGCGCAATTCGACGAAGTCGATGCCGGCTTCGGCCAGCGCCGGCTTGATCAGGTCGAGCATGCTGGTGAATTGGGAAAACAACAGGATCTGACGCCCTTCCTCGATCAAGGGCGGGAGCATTTCCATCAGGTGCTCGAGCTTGGCGCTGGCACTCACTTGACGCGCCGCGGTGAGCTTGACGAGGCGCGGATCACAGCATACCTGGCGCAACTTAAGAAGTGCGTCGAGCACGACGATGTGGCTGCGGGCGAGCCCCTTGTCGGCTACCTCGCGACGTACTTTCTCGTGCATCGCGACCCGCACGGTCTCGTAAAGATCGCGCTGCGGGCCGGCAAGTTCGAGCGGGCGCAGGATTTCGGTCTTCGGCGGCAGGTCGGCCGCAACCAGGCTCTTGGTCCGCCGCAACAGGAACGGTTTCAGCCGGCCCGACAGCACCGCGCGCCGTTCGCCGTCCTGTTTCTTCTCGATCGGAGTGCGGAACACGCGGGCAAAGCGTTTGGCGTCGCCGAGCAGTCCCGGCATCAGAAAGGCGAATTGCGACCACAGCTCGCCGAGGTGGTTTTCCATCGGCGTGCCGGTGAGACACAGCCGATGACGGGCGTCGAGGCGACAGACCAGCTGCGTCGTCTTCGCGGTGGAATTCTTGATCGCTTGCGCTTCGTCAAGCACGGCCATGTGCCATGTGATCGGCAGCAGACGGTCGGCGTCGCGCGACAGCAGCGCGTAGGTCGTCACCACCAGATCGGCATTGTCGATTTCGGGAAAGCGGTCCGCGCGATCGGGGCCGTGCAGCGACAGAACCTGCAACTCGGGCGCCAACCGCGCCGCCTCGGCGAGCCAGTTCGGCACGACGCTCGTCGGGCAGACGACGAGACAGGGCCGGTCGAGGCGGCCTTCACGCTTTTCGACCAGGATATGAGCAAGGGCCTGCACGGTCTTGCCCAGCCCCATATCGTCGGCGAGAATGCCGCCGATCTGGTATCCGCGCAGAAACTGCAGCCAGTTGAGCCCCTCGCGTTGATAGGGACGCAACTCGGTCAGCAGCCCGACCGGCGGCTCGACCTCGGCGATCCCCGAGAAGCTCGATAGCCGCTCCGCCAATTCCCGCAGCCGCTCGCCACCGAGCCAGCGCAGCCGGGTCGCCGCTTCGAGAGCGGCGAGGCCTGTCATCTCACCGGCCGAAATCCCGAGCTTGCCCGTGGTGGACAGGTTCTTCGGATCGTACAGCTCGACGAGGGTGGCCATGATCGCCTTCGTGCGCTCGAGCGGCAGCGCCACATGCCGGCCGTCGTCGAGCCTGCCGAACACCGTGCCGTTGTGCGCCAGCGCGTCGAGCTCGCTTGGTACGTCGTGAACGCGCAGCCGGGCGAGCAGGGAGCTCAGGACCGGCAGCAAGGCCACGCGCTCGCCCTCGACCAGAATCCCGAGGTCGAGCGAGAACCACCACCCGCTGCCCTCCTCCAGCTCGGCGGTCCACTCGCCCGCGCCGTCGACGACGCGATGGCGAAAACCGTCCTCGAATACGATCCGCCAGCCTTCGCGCTCGAGTCGCGGCACGGCGTCGTAGACGAAATTCGGCCAGTCTTGTTGCCCCTCGGCGAAGCCGAAGGCGATTCGGTCCTCGTCGCGATCCTGCGCCTCGAACGTTTCGACCGCCCGCAGCCCGAGTTCCTGCAGCCGCTTCAGCGCCGCGCGCTCGGCGTTGCGATCGCGGCGGCGCACGACGATCCGACCTTCCTCGAAGGAGCGCAACTCATTCCGCCGGTCCTCCGGATGAACCGCACTGCTGCCGTAAGCGAAGTCGAGCAGGGCAAGATCGACGTTGTCGTCCCAATCCCTCGTCCGCACGCCCCAATAGTTCCAGCCTCTCCGCCGCTGAACGAGCGTCAGGGTCGGAACGGGCGGATCTTTGCGGGTCTCTTCGACGATGTCGGAGCGCGGCCGCGGCAATGCGAGCCCCGGCAGCTCGCGATCGAGGGTGGCGCCGACCGCCTCGGCCTGCGCCTTCGTCACCGGCGGCGCCGACAATGCTATCCGGACCAGTGGGCGCGCCAAATCGAGCTCGACCGGACCGGCCAGGTGCGCGGCCGGAAGCACATACCAGGGGGAGGCCGAGGGCAGCACCACCGCCGACGGATCGTCGAGCGCGACGCCGACCGTCTGGCGGCCGTCGGCGCCAACCTGCCAGAAAAACCGCCCCGGGCGGCCGGGACCCAATGCGAGCGGCGGCGAGGCGACATTCTGCCAACGGCAGCGGCCGGTGGCGAGGATCCGGCGCATTGCCAGGTCGGCGATCTCGGCGTCTTCGGAAAGCTGGGGCTGCGAGCTCCAGGGCCCGCCGGCCAACAACCTGATGATGCCGCGGTCGGCCGGGGTCATGTAGTTGGCGGTCGGGTTTTGCAATTGCTGGGAAGGCAAAGCGCGATCGGCGCCCCAGCCGCCCGATTTCAGGATGCGCACGACCCGCAAATCGATAGCAAAGGGGAAGCCCGGCGCCGTGGGCCCGTCGAGGCGGTAGGCGATGGTTTCCGGTGAGGTCGGCGGATGCACCGCCTGTCGCAGTTGGTGCAGCCATCCCCCGACCGCGCCATCCAGCACATTTTCTTCGACCCGCTCGACCTGCGGCGGGTTCCGCAATGCCTCGAGCAGCACGGCTGCCGCATGCTTGCAGTTCCACCCGACCGGGCAGCTGCACCGACCGGAGATCACGACCGGATCGGAATCATCGATTTCGACAAAGACGTGATACGGGCGCGGACGCGTACCCCTGACCGAGGCGATCAGGCGCTGCCCACCTTTGTCCGCGCGCAGGTCGCGAACGGCACCTTCGCGATGGTAGGAACGTCCCTTTTCGAAACTGCCGGGGAGGCAACGTCGGATATCGCCTTCATCGAAGGCGACTGAATTGAATGCGAGATCCTGCAACAAGCTCGTCCGCTTCAAGGTAGGAGGTCGCCAATGGACCATGCCAGTCTCGACCCCGCCTCGTTGCTGTCAAGCGGCAGCCGCCATGCGTGGCCGATCAGCGCTCTCCCTGTGGCAGGTGATGCCGCTTAATGACGAATCGTAGAGCTATCGCGAGAATGCGGCGAGAAATGCGGAAACCAACGGTTTCATGAAATAGCCGTGATCGGGAATGATCGTCGCCTCGACGCCCCGCCGCCGCAACTCTTCGGCAACGATCGGACCGACAGCGCCGATTTGGATCCCCTGCAGCGCGGTGGGCAGCACCTCTTCACGCCGGCTTGCCGCTGCGACTTCAAAGAGCCGTGTCACCTGCGGCGAGCTGGTGAAGGCGATGGCGTCGACGGCCCCATCCGCCATCCGGTCGATCAGCTCGACGACCTTCTCGTCATCGGCCGCGGAAGCATAGATGTAGGGCAGCACGGAGTCGGGCTCCGCACCCGCTTGCCGCAGGAAATCCGTGAACCTGGTGTTGGGGTTGCCCGGGTAGAGCTGCACGCCGACCCGCCGGCCGCGCAAATCGATGCTCGACAGAGTCGCTATCAGGCCGTCGGTCGTCGGCTCCTCGGCGCGCAGGTCGGATTTGAGCCCGAGCTCGCGCAGCGCCCGCTCGGGCTTGGGACCGCGCGTGATCTTGCGCGCTGCCCGCAACCCGTCGAGAAAGACCGGTTGGAGGTTGAACCGTTGCGCACAACCGTGCAATCGGCGCAGCCCTTCGCCGGTGAACAACACTAAATCATCGAACGGCAGGCGGATCAGCCAGTCCCGCACCGGCGCGGGATCCGGAGCGTCCCGGATCGCCACCAGCGGGCAGCGCAGGGTTTCGGCGCCCTGCTCCTCGAACATGTGCGCGAGCCGGTCGAGCTCGCGGGTTTCCGGGAGGGCTATGCGGCGGCCCGCCAGCGGGCCGATTGCGGGTTGGTCGCTCATCGAAGGGGAAGCTGATCTCGGCAAGGCCGTCGTGCAAGACTATAGTCCTGCGAAAGCACCGCAGCGCGGAGGCATTCGAATGGATCACGACTACCGGACGGTGCGGATCGACGACCGCGGAGAGGGACTGCTGCTGCTGACCCTGAATCGTCCCGAGGTCGCCAATGCGTTGAACACGCAAATGGGGCGCGATCTTCTCGCCTTTTTCGACGCGATCAACGCGGCGCCCGGAAGTCACCGCTGTATCGTCGTGACGGGGGCGGCAGAGCGGGCGTTTTGCGCCGGCGGTGACCTAAAGGAACGCAACGGGATGACCGACGAGGCCTGGCAGGACCAGCACCTGCTCTTTGAGCGGATGATCCGCGCTTTTATCGGTTGCCCGGTTCCCGTCATCGGCGCGGTCAACGGCGCCGCCTATGCCGGCGGCTGCGAATTGGCGCTGTGCTGCGATTTCATCTACGCCGCCGAGACCGCCCGCTTCGCGCTGACCGAGGTGACACTCGGCATAATGCCGGGTGCCGGAGGGACGCAGAACCTGCCGCGCGCCGTCGGCGAGCGGCGGGCCAAGGAGATCATCCTGACTGGACGCCCGTTCACCGCCGCCGAGGCTTACGAATGGGGCATGGTAAACCGGCTCTGTGCGCCGGGCCGGGTCGTCGAGGAGGCGCTCGAAACCGGGCGCCGCATCACCGACAACGCCCCAATCTCGGTGCGGCAGGCCAAGCATGCGATCCATTTCGGCATGCAGGTGGATCTCGCGAGCGGCATGATGCTGGAAATCGAGGCCTACAACCGAATGGTCCCGACCGAAGACCGGCGCGAGGGCGTTGTGGCGTTCAACGAGAAGCGCAAACCGCGCTTCAAGGGCCGGTGACCCTCACCCACCAAGCCCGGAGCCTGTCCTCGGGCCGCGCTCTGCGCGGACCCGTGGGGGCTTGGTCCCCCCTCTCCCGCGGTGCGGGAGAGGGGCTTGGAGTTGGAGGGATTACAGCCCCTCTCCCGCACCGCGGGAGAGGGTGCCGAGCGAAGTGAGGCGGGTGAGGGTGCGGCGCACCGGGTCGCGATAGGAGCGAGAATGGACGGAACAAATCTAACCCAAGTTTTGGCGCGCAAATCTGCGGCGCTCGAATACGAGGACTTACCTCGGGACGCGTGTGAGCTCGCCCGGCAATGCATTCTCGACTATTTCGGCGTGGCGGTCGCCGGGGCGGGCGACGAGCTGGTGCGGCTTCTGCTCGACGAGCTGACCGAGGCCGGCGGCGCGCCACAGGCGAGCGTCATCGGCCGTCAGACCCGATTGCCGGCATTGTCGGCGGCGCTCGTCAATGGCGCCGCGGGGCACGCGCTCGATTACGACGACGTCAATATGGCGATGCCCGGGCATCCCTCGGTGGCGATCCTGCCCGGCCTGCTCGCCCTGGCCGAATTGAGGCGCGGCTCCGGCCGCGAGGTGATCACCGCTTTCGTAGCGGGGTATGAGACCGCCTGCCGGATCGGCGCCGCGCTGCAGCCGGGACATTACAATCTCGGTTTTCACTCGACCGGCACGGTCGGCGCGTTTGGCGCCGCGGCGGCCTGCGCCCGGCTCCTCGGTCTCGATGCCGAGGCCACCGCCATCGCGCTCGGCATTGCCGGGACGCAGGCGGCCGGGCTCAAATCGCAGTTCGGGACGATGTGCAAGCCGTTTCACGCCGGCAAGGCGGCGCAGAACGGGCTTCTAGCGGCGCGTCTCGCGGCGCGGGGATTTTCGAGCCGCGCCGACATTATAGAATGCGTCCAAGGTTTCGCGTTGACGCACGGCCCGGATTTCTCGCCCGAAGCCGCTCTGGCCACACCGAAAGCCGGGCTGCACCTGTTCGCCAACCTCTTCAAATACCATGCCGCGTGCTATCTGACGCATGCGCCGATCGAATGCGCCCGCCGGCTGCGCGAGCAGCATCGGCTGACGCCCGAGGCGGTCGCCGGCATTACCTTGCGGCTCGACACAAGCTGCGAGCGGGTCTGCAACATCCCGACTCCGGTCGACGGATTGCAGAGCAAGTTCAGCCTGCGCCAGACTGTCGCGATGGCATTCGCCGGGGTCGATACGGCGAGCCTCGCCGCCTACAGCGCCGAAAATGCCCGCGACCCGGCTCTCATAGGCTTGCGCGAGCGGATCGAAATCGATTGGCAGGACAGCTGGCCACAGACCCTGAGCGAGCTCGAAATCGAGCTCGCCGACGGAAATCGTGTCACGGCGCGCCATGATGCCGGCATTCCCGCCGCCGACATCGTCGACCAAGGCCGGCGGCTCGCCGCAAAGTTCGATGCGCTCGTCGAGCCGTTGCACGGGGCCCCGCGGGCGCACAAGCTGCGCGAAACGATTGCCGGGCTCGACCACCTCGCCGATGTCGCCAGCCTTACGAAACTTGCCGCAGGGTGAGGGTGCCGAGCGCAGCGAGGCGGGTGAGGGGCGTGTTGCAGGATCCGGTCGTCGAGAAAATTGTCGCGCATGTCGAAAGGGTGGCCGAGCATGGGGTGCCCGAGGCCGCCCGGTCTGCGGCCAAGACCTTCATCGCCGACACCCTGGCCGTCGGCATCGCCGGTCGCGGGACGCCGTGGCGCGGCGAGATCTGCGACATGCTCGCCGGCATCGGCGGCACGGAGGAGGCGGCGGTGTTCGGCGGCGGCGAACGATTGCCGCTCGTGCACGCGGCGATGCTCAACGCCTATCAGATCCACGCCCAGGAATTCGACTGCGTGCACGAGGCGGCGGTCGTGCATCCGATGGCGGCCGCGTTGCCGGCGCTGCTCGGATGGGCGGAGCGGGACGGCGGCGTCTCCGGTGCTCGCCTGATCCGCGCCCTTGTCGTCGCGGTCGACGTCGCAGCGACGTTAGGCTTGTGCTCGCGCGCCCCGATGCGCTTCTTCCGGCCGGCCAATGCCGGCGGATTGGGCGCCACCGCGGGTCTCGCGACGTTGGCCGGCCTCGATGGCGCACAGCTGCGCGACGCAATCGGGATCTATTATGGGCAGTGCGCCGGCACGATGCAGGCGCACAGCGAAGGAACGCCGCAATTGGCGATGCAGATGGGTTTTGCCGCACGCAGCGCGGTGACCGCTGTCGAGCTGGCGAGGCGCGGCATGCCCGGTCCGCATGCGCCGATTTCCGGCGATTTCGGCTATTTTGCTCTGTTCGACGGCAAGGCCGACGCCGCGCCGTTCGACCAGCTCGGCGAGCGCTGGCGTATCACAGAGCTCAGCCACAAGCCCTTCCCCAGCGGGCGGGCGACGCATGGCGGCATCGACGGACTGCAGCGCCTGATGAAAGAAGACGGGGTCACCGCCGATCGGGTCGTCGCCTGCCGTTTTCGCGTGCCGCCTTTGACGGCGCGGCTGGTCGGCCGCCCGGCCGTCGAGGGCATGACGGCCGGCTACGCCCGACTGTGCCTGCAATATGTCGGGGCCGTCTGTCTGCACCGAGGCGATGTCGGGTTCGGCGATTTCACCGCGGCCGCGCTCGCCGATCCGGAGACGTTGAGGCTGGCCCGCCGGCTGACCGTCATCGAGGACGGCAACCCGGACCCCAACGCCCTCTTGCCGCAGCGCGTCGAAATCGATCTCGCGGAAGGCCGGACCGTCGCCGCCGCGGTAACCTCGGTGCTCGGCAGCCCCCAGCGGCCATTGTCGCCCGAAGCTGCGCGCGCCAAATTCAGCGATTGCTGGCAATCCGTGGACGATCTTCCGCCGGAGCAGGGTGCCGCGCTGTGGGATGCGGTGTTCGCGCTCGAAACCCTCGACGACGTTCGTCCTCTGGCCGGGCTCAGCGCCCCGCGAGGAGCGTCATGAGGTCGGATTGGGCGCGGTTCGGGGTCGAGCCGGGATGGTCGTTTGCGATCCCTCACCGGGTGCGCTGGAGCGAATGCGACCCCTTCCGGCATGCCGGCCACCGCGCCTATTTCGAGTGGTTCGAGGAAGCGCGCAACCGCTATCTCGAAGCCGTCGGCCTCGCGCCGCTGTCACCGGATACGCCGGGGCCGGTCATCGCCGAAACCGGCATCCGCTACCATCGCCCATTGGTTTACGCCGATGAAATTCTGGTCACAGCCCGCACGGTTCGCCTCGGGCATACCAGCTTCGAGATGGAATACGCGGTGTGGCGCGACGGCTTGTGCGCCCTCGGGCGGGCGGTGCTGATCCTGGTGGTCAACGCCACGGGTGAAAAGACCCCATTGCCGCTCGATCTGCGCGAACGCATCCTCGCCCGCGATCCCTCTGCTGGCGAAACTGTCATTCCGGGCCTGCCCCTTCGGGGCATCCCGGAATGACGATTACCGCCTGATCGGGAGATCGAAATGAAACGCGCCGTCATCGTCATCTGCGACAGCCTCAGGGCGGATTTGATCATGCCACGAGATGCGCCGTTCCTCACCGAATTCGGGCGGCGCTCGGCGCATTTTGCCAACCACAGGAGCGTCTTCCCGTCGACAACCCGAACGAGCGCTGCATCGATTGCCACCGGGTGTCTTCCGGCACGTCATGGCCTGCTCGGCAACACGATGGCCATCGACGAGGGCGACGGGCTCGTCTGCCTGTCGGTCGGCAAGCCGGATTTCCGCGACCGCCTGCATCGGGCGACCGGCCGCACCCTGCATCGGCCCACCCTCGCCGAGCGGGTCAGCCGCCAAGGCGGAACGGCGATCGCGATCTCCAACGTCTCGTCTGGCGCGGCCTATTTCCTCGATCCCGACGGCTTTGGCTGGGTCTACAACCCAGCGGGCAGCTTCGCGCCCGGCCGCTGCCCGCTGCCCGCCGAGGAGGGGCTCGCCATCTCGAAGGGGGATGCCGGCGACACCGTCGCAACCGAGCGTTTCTGCGAGGAAGTACTGCGCGAGCGCGTCCCGACGGTCGCGCTGTTGTGGCTCTCGGAGCCGGATTACACGGGCCACCACACCCCCCTCGGCTCGCCGGCGCACCGCCGCGCGATCGCGAGCGCCGACGAGAATGTCCGCCGCGTCGCCGAGACCGTCTCGTCGCTCGATCCAACGGGCGAGAACATTCTCTTCGTGGTCGGCTCGGATCACGGAATGGAAACGGTCGCGGAGACCATTGATCTCGACAGGCTATTGATCGAGGCCGGGCTGAAGGGTGCGGCGACATCCTCGGAGGTCGTCGTCGCACCCAACGGCACATCCGCCTTGCTCTATTTTGCCGATCCTGCCGGACCTCTCGTCGGAGAGGTGGCGCGGTTTCTCGAAACCCAGGACTGGGTCGGACGTACCTTCGTCGGTCCGAGCTTGGCCGCGACCGGCCTGCCGACGGGTTCCCCGATGCAGATTGCAGTGACACTCAAGTCCGACGACCGCGCGAACCCGCACGGCGTGCCCGGCCGCAGCCCCGTCGTGCGCGATGCGCTCGAGCCCAAGGACGCCACCGGCTTCGGCCAGCATGGCGGTCTCGGCAGAAACGAGCAGAGCCCGTTCCTCTTCATCTCCGGCGACAGCTTCGCCCCCGGCCCCCGTCACGGCCGTTCCTCACTGATCGACATCGCCCCCACCGCGCTGCGACACCTCGGCCTGCCCTTGACCGGGATGGACGGCCAGCCGTTGCCTCTTCGACCCGCGCGGACCATCTAGTCTCGATCACCGCTCAGGTCGAGAACGGCCATGCAATACTGGGCACGATCGCCGACATTCGCAACGATCGTGGTGGCGTCCCTGTTGCTTCAACTATGCTTTTTGCGCAGTGCCACAGCCGCATCCGACCCCCCGAACAGCACCGCCGCGCGCCATAAGCTCTTCTTGTGGCGCGTGACGGGAGGAAAAGGCGCCATCTACCTGTTGGGCTCAATCCACGTCGGGAGAGCTGACCTTTACCCATTGCCGACGGAAATCGAGCAACTCTTTGATACCTCGGATTATTTGGTCGAAGAGACCGATTTCAGCAAAGCAGATCCCGTACAGCTACGGCGGGCTTGGATCCGAAGCGCGCTCTACCCGAGCGGCGACCGGCTCGAAAACCATGTGTCGGACAAAACGATCGTCGCGCTCGCCGACTATATGCGAAGTATCGGACGGTCGGATATCCCCGTTTCGCTGGCGAAACCCTGGTTTTGGGCTATGCTCATCCGCGGATGGGAACTGCCGGCCTATGGCGTATCGGGGCAACGGGGGATCGACCGCCATTTTATGGATGAAGCCAGAGCATTGCACAAACCGATCATCCCGCTAGAACCGGTCGGCCTCCATATTGACCTGCCATCCAGTATGTATTCAAGTCTTTCTGATGACGCCCAAGAGAAGATGTTGTTGGAAGCGATAAATAAGGCTCAGGATTACGCTCGACATATCGATCCTCTATTCGAAGCTTGGAAGAATGGTGATGCTGAAAAAATGAAAAAACTCACGGATGCTGAGTTGCACGATGCACAATTGCAGTCTTTTCAAGATCAGTTAATTTACCAGAGAAATACCGATATGGCGCAACAGCTGGAAACCTACATGGCTACTGAAAAGAAATACTTTGTAGTGGTGGGTGCAGGCCACTTGGTCGGAGACCGCAGCATTCTCACACTACTGCAGGCGAAGCGATATCAGATAGACCAGCTGGTCGTCAGAGCGCGCGCGAATTAGTTCTGCCGGGAATCGTCACGCCGCGTAGACCAAGAGAGTGCGATCTGGTAACTCATTTTCATGTCGCTAACCCTCTACAACACGCTGACGCGCCGTAAGGAGGTCTTCGAGCCTCTCAAGCCCGAGCGGGTGCGCCTCTATGTCTGCGGTCCGACCGTCTATGACCGCGCGCACATCGGGAACGGCCGGGCCATTATCGTGTTCGATGTGCTCTATCGGCTGCTGCGCGACGTCTATGGGCGCGAACACGTGTGCTATGTCCGCAACATCACGGACATCGAGGACAAGATCAACGCCGCCGCGCGCAAGAACAACGAGCCGATCGCGGCCTTGACGGCGCGGACGACCAAGGCGTTCCACGAGGATATGGCGGCGCTGGGCGCCCTGCCGCCCGATATCGAGCCGCGGGCGACCGAGTATATCCCGCAAATGATCGCGATGATCGAACGGCTGATCGCCGGCGGGCACGCCTATGTGGCCGAAGGTCATGTGCTGTTCTCGGTCACCTCAGACCCCGATTACGGGCAGCTCTCGCGGCGCAGCCGCGACGACATGATCGCCGGCGCCCGGGTCGAGGTTGCGCCCTACAAGCGCGACCCCGCCGATTTCGTGCTGTGGAAGCCGTCCGACGCGGACACGCCGGGGTGGGACAGTCCCTGGGGCCGCGGCCGGCCGGGCTGGCACATCGAGTGCTCGGCAATGAGCGAGACGCATTTGGGCGAGACCTTCGATATCCACGGCGGGGGTCTCGACCTCGTCTTCCCGCATCACGAGAACGAGATCGCGCAAAGCACATGCGCGCATGATGGCCTGCCGTTCGTCCGGTATTGGATGCACAACGGGATGCTCACCGACGCCGGCGCCAAGATGTCGAAGTCGCTCGGCAATATCTGCACCGTGCGTGAATTGCTCGATGAGGCGCCGGGCGAGGCGATCCGCCTCGCGCTGCTGACCGCGCATTATCGTGACCCGCTCGACTGGACGAGCGAGAGGTTGCGCCAGGCGCGGCAGACGCTCGATCGCTTCTACCGCGCGCTGACCCTGCCGCGCGACGCCGTATTCGAGCGGTTTGGCGAAGCCGACGCGGCGCTTCGGCCGGTGCGCGACGCGCTCGAAGACGATCTCAATACGCCACTTGCCCTGACGCACCTCCATGAGCTCGCCGGGGCGATCAACCGGACAAGCTCGGACGCCGAGCGATCTGCGCTGCAGCGCGCGCTCGAAGCCGGCGGCCAGCTGATGGGCCTCCTCGGCCAGCCGCCGCTCGACTGGCTACAGGGCAGCGCAAAAGCGGACGCCGAACGCATCGAGCAGCGTATCGCCGCGCGCACGGCAGCGCGGCGCCAGCGCCGCTTCGGCGAGGCCGACCGCATCCGCGCCGAACTCGCCGCTGAGGGCATACTGCTCGAAGACCAGCCGGACGGCACGACGACCTGGTGGCGGAAGGACTGAGCATGGCCGGCACCGATCATCGCCGGCAGGCGGTGACCGATGGTCCCGCGATCATCCTGGTGGAGCCGCAGCTCGGCGAGAACATCGGCACCGCCGCGCGGGCGATGATGAATTGCGGCCTCGACGATCTGCGGTTGATACGACCGCGCGACGGCTGGCCTTCGGACAAGGCAATCGCCGCGGCGAGCGGCGCCGATGCCCTCCTGGCGAAGGCGCGGCTCTACCCGGACATCCCGGCGGCGATTGCCGATCTCGTCCACGTCTATGCGGCGACGGCCCGCGACCGCGGCATGGTGCGGCGCGAGGTGACACCCCGCCACGCGGCGCCGGAGATGCGGGTCCGGATCGCGGCGGGCGAGGCGTGCGGAGTCTTGTTCGGGCCGGAGCGAACCGGCCTCCTCAACGACGACGTAGCACTCGCCGACACGGTGTTGACCGTGCCGCTCAACCCCGGCTTCTCATCGCTGAACCTCGCCCAGGCCGTCCTCATCGTCGGCTATGAGTGGTTCACGTCAGGCGTGGCCGCGCCGCCCGAGATTTTGCGCCGCGGCGGCAGCCGGCCGGCGACCAAGGCGGAGCTCCTCAACTTCTTCGAGCATCTCGAGGAAGAGCTGATTCGCAACGGTTTTCTGCGCAATCGCGAGAGCCGTCCGAGCATGGTCCGCAACCTGCGCAGCCTTTTTCAGCGCGCCCAATGCACCGAGCAGGAATTGCGCACCTTGCACGGCGTCGTCACCGCCTTTGCCGGCCCGCGGCAACGCAGAGAACAACTACCGGAAGGACTGGAACATGCCGAACCTGACTTATGAGACCGCGTTGATCGTCGGGGCCGGATCGGGCTTGAGCGCGTCATTGGCGCGCCTGTTCTCCCGCGAGGGCCTGCGGGTGGCGCTTGCGGCGCGCAACTCGGAGAAGCTCGGCGCCCTCTGCGCCGCGACCGGCGCGAAGGCGTTCAGTTGCGATGCAACCAACCCGGGCCAGGTGGCGCAGATGTTCGCGGCGGTGGAGGCCGCGACCGGCGCGCCGGATGTGGTCGTCTACAATGCCAGCGCCCGAGCCCGCGGCCCCGTGGCCGAGCTGGTGCCGGCCGAAGTCGAGCGAGCCATCATGGTCAGCGCCTATGGCGGGTTTCTCGTGGCGCGAGAGGCGGCGGCGCGAATGCTTCCGAAGGGGCGCGGCGCGATCCTCTTCACCGGCGCCTCGGCAAGCGTCAAGGGCTATCCGCTGTCGGCAGCATTTGCGATGGGCAAATTTGCACTGCGCGGCCTCGCGCAGAGCATGGCGCGCGAGCTGGCGCCGCAGGGCATCCATATCGGACACTTCGTGATCGACGGTGCGATCCGCAATCCCGGCCGCACGGAGCCGCCGGACCGCCCCGACAGCATGCTCGATCCTGACGCGATCGCCGCATCCTATCTGCACCTATTGCAGCAGCCACGCTCGGCCTGGACCTGGGAGGTCGAATTGCGGCCCTGGGTGGAGCGGTTCTGACCCGACGCAGCCTCTTTCCAGTTTACCGCGCACCTCTTCGCGTCTGGGGTGCCTTTGCGCTGCTGCTGATGGTGATGGCGGTGCCGTTGTTCTCGACGGTGCTGCCGCCGCTCTTCGACTACCCCAATCATCTGGCTCGCATGCACGTCCTCAGCGAGGGTGGCAATCAATTCTACGCCGTGCATTGGGAGCCGCTGCCCAACCTCGCGCAGGATCTGATCGTGCCGCCGCTTGCACAGCTGATGCCACTGGACATTGCGTCGAAGCTTTTCCTGGTCGCGATCTTCGGCCTGATAACAGGCGGAACGATATGGTTGAATCGCCTGGGCACAGGCGAGTGGAGAATGTGGCCTCTGCTTGCGTTCCTGCTGCTCTACAACCGGACGTTCTTGTGGGGATTTCTGAACTATCTCTTTGGGATCGGCGTCGCGCTCGCCGGCGCCGCGCTGTGGCTGGCCCTCGAACGCCAGCGTTGGTGGCTCAGGACCCTCGCATCCTCGCTCGTCGCGCTCGCCTGTTATCTCAGCCATATCGCTGCCTTCGGCTTTTACGTATTGGTTATTATGGGGATTGAGCTGTCGCCGGCCTGGGACGAACTGCGTATCCGCCGCTGGCCGGTACTAGGCCGCAGAATAGCGATCGCGGGAGCGCAGTTTGCCATTCCCGGAGTGCTGTTTTTTGGCTATTGGCCCCCGACCGCAGCCGGCGGGATCAGTTACGCGGCGTTCTGGCGCAAAGCCGATCTCTTGTTCAGTGTCTTCGACAACTACGATCGCGCCTTCGATATCATCTGCCTTGCCCTGTTCCTCGGGCTCATAGTGTGGCTAGCCGCAACCCGCCTGCTCCGGCTGGCGCCTCGACTAGCTGGAGCCGTCGGCCTTGTTTTCGCCGCCTATCTATTACTACCGAGCCAAATCTTTGGCGGCTCGGGCGCCGACCACCGGCTGCCGGTCGCGATATTCCTGCTGCTGATCGCCGCGAGCGCGGCACAATTCCCCAATCGGCGTACGGCGGCTGCGATAGGCGCTGCGGCGGCAGTGCTGCTGTTCGCCCGCATTGCCGTCATAGAACACGTCTGGCTGCGGGCCGACCGCGTCTATTCGGCCGAGTTGGCCGGCATCGACATGCTGCCGCGCGGCGCCAGGCTGGCCGTTGCCTATCCGGCCAGCGCGGTCAATTTTGCGCCGGTCCCGGAAGTGCATCTGGCCGTGCTGGCCGTGGCACGGCGCGAGGCCTTTGTGCCGACCCTGTTTGCCTATGCAGGACAGCAGCCGATTGCGCTGAAACCGCCGTACGATATGCTCGCGTACGCGGCGACGCCGCAGGAGTTGTGGGGCGTTGTCGTACCAGGCCGCAACGCGGCAAAAACGGCAGGGCTGCCAAAGGCGCTCCAGCAATACGACTTTGTCGCCGTGACCGGAGGCGAGCCATTAGACGTCCCGACCACCCGGTGTCTGTGGCCTTTCTTTAAGCAGCCGACGTTCGAGATATTCACGGTCCTTCACGATGGCGCCTGTGAGAGCCCAGTAAGATGAGGCGTGCAGAACTACTGGCTGCGGCAGAGCGGAGGCCAGGACAGGATGTGTTGCCAGCGGCGCTGGGCGGCATGCGGAGGGTAGGGCCAAGCGGCAAGGAGATGCCATCCGTTCGGATCATGGCGGAGAAGAACCGCCTGATTGGCCGGCAGATCCCCCAATCCGTTCGGAGTGCATGAAATCAACGCGAGCGGGTAGCCAAGACGGGCGGCTTCATCTAGTGTTGCCGCATCGGCGGTATTGCGGCGCAGAAGATCCAGCATATGATGGCGCGGCGGGGTGTCGGCCAGTACCCCGGCGATCATCGTGGCGACGCTGTTGTTGTCACCGGGCAGCAGCAGTGCCAGGTGGCTGCCATCGCTCAGATAGGGCGAAAGCTTCTTTGCAAGGTCCCACACCAATGGCTGCGGCATGTCGAGGTCAAAGCGCAGCCGTTTGGCAAAAGCAATGGGCGCCAAGAGGGCTATGCCCAGTACAGCCGCACTGGCGACCCGCAAGGGCCTCTCCCAGACCCGGGCCGCGGCGCCGAGATCACGGGCTGTCAATGCCAGAGACAGAACGACAACCAGCGACAGCTGAGTATTGTAGCGGAAATAGGAATGCGCCGCATTGCTCATCTCGGTCGGAAATACGGCAACATAGGTCGTGAAAATAAACATGTTGTATAGGCCGAACACCGCCGCGTTGAATGTCAGAAGTCGAGAGGTGAGCGTCCAACCCTGCCGCCACCGCACCACCGGCAGGGCTAGGATCGCAGCGGTTACGCAGCCGAAGTAGAGTGGTTTTGCCGATACTACGCCGAGAACGCTCGACGCCGTGTCGGAGAAATGGGTCCAGTTCCAATCGGTAAAAGGCAGCAGTTTCAGCTCGTCGACCCCGGAAAAGCCGACGTGATACCGCCAGATCGTAAAAAGGAACAGCGCAGGCAAGACCGCCAGCACCGTGCCCCTCAGCGCCGTTGCAAGCTGTACTGTTCGCTCGGCCCAGGCACTGATCAGGGCGGCCCCGGCGAGCGCAGCGACAAGCGCGATTCCCGTCTGCTTAGTATTGGCAATTGCTGCTAAAGCCAAGGCCAGCGGCAGGAACTGCGCCGGCGGGTTTCCCCAAGCAAGCTCACCTTGTGCCAATATGAAGAGCCAAGCGGCAAGGACCGCCATGGCGGCGAGCGCCGGCTCGCCATAGGCAGCAAAATGGATGCGCGGCACGAAACCCGGGTTGAATAACGTCGCCAGCAAAAAGCCGAGCGCCGTGAGCCCCCAGCCAGGCGGCTGTCCCGACGAGGTCTCCGGCGGGCCGAGTGCGCGAGCGATCGCAAGCCCGGCCACGAGCTGAAGCATGACGTTGACCAGTGACATGCCCCGCGCGGGATAGTCGGCGTCGAGCAACGAGCCGAGAAAGCTCAAGAACTGTGTGTTGTAGGGGGCAGCAGGCAGCAGCGAAAAACTTTGCGGCCGGGCCGCGGTTGGCAGCACGCCATAATCGACCAGATAAAAAGCATTGGGCAAAAGGTTGAGAAAGGTGTCCGGCTGCGACGGCCGGATCGGCGCCATCACCAGCCACAGCGGCAGCGAGACTGCGAGCATTCTACCCAGCGCGAGCCACGCACCCGCGCTCGGCCGCCGTTTCGGCAGCAACATGATGATCAGGGCGCCGATGCCGAAAGCCACCGCAGGAAGCTGCATGCTCAACGGCACGAAAACGGCCCAGCTCGTCAGCAATAGGCACAAGGCGCCCCACCCTGCAGCGATCTGAAATTCGGGCGCGCCGCGATTGCCGGTCAGTCCGGCTCCGGCCAAAAGAAGGGATCCGCCAACCGCCCAGGTTACACAGAGTGCGAGGATATCGGCCAAATGTGGAAGGTAGGGATCCACAGTTCCGCTGGTTAGATCACTTGGCTGGCGTAGCGGCGGTTGCCATGCAAGCGGCGAATACCGTCTCGACCGAGATATCGCCGAGATCGGGTTCCGTCAGAACCTGGACGAGTTTGCCGCGCGGCGCGCACAAGCCCGGATCGGAGGCCCGCGAGAACAGGACCACGACGGGGTTTCCGCCGGCGGCCGCGACATGAGTGGCACCGGTATCGTTTCCCACAGTCAGCGCGGCCGAGCGTACCAGAGCGGCCAAAGCCGCGACGTCGGTGCGTCCTACAAGGTCCACGGCGTCGGGGCAAATATCGCAGATCATGCGGCCGAGATCGGCTTCGCCATGGACACCCACCATGACAGGCAAGTAGTTGGCGCCGTTCAGTCTTATCGCCAGCTCGCCGTAGCGAGTCGCCGGCCAGCGCTTCGCCAAGTGGCGAGGCGACGAGCCCGGAATCAACACAACAAATCGCTTACCGGCAAGCGCAGCTGGTAGAGATCCCGCAGCCGGCAGCCAGGGCACCAGAGAGACGGGGTAAATCCCCGCCATCAGCAATTGCTCGGCTTGGCGGTCCATGGTGTGCTGCCGGTCCCGCTGAGGGTTGGCGTGCGGGTGAGAACACCGCCATACAATCCCCGACCATCCCGGCATTCGACCCGGCCGGAACAGCCAAGCATAGATGCCGGACCGGTCCGAGGTCTGTAGATCGTAGATTCGGTCGAATCGGCCGCGCCGAAGCAAGCGGCGGAGCGCGAGCCAGCCTTCGAGATCGAGCGCCTTTGGACGACGGTCGATCAAAATGTCGTCGAACAACCTCGTTTGCGCGGCGAGCTCTGCATAGCGTGGCGTTGTCAGCAAGGTGATCCGGTCGCCCAAGTGATGGCGCCGGATGTCCGGCATCGGGCCGAGTGCCTGGATGAAATCGCCGAGCGCGCCGAGCTTGATGATCAGAATTTCCTGTGGTGACCGGGGAGCCACCTTTCGGGAGGGCCGCAAGCGGGCCACTCTGTCCAGATCGACATGGCTTGCCAGATCTTCGAAGGCCCGGAATACCTCGGCGTGCAAGGCTGGATTGACCGCACCGATGCTGGCTTTCAGTGAATAGACCAGCCGGCTCGCGGCCGCCACGGCTGGGGAATGTCGGTATCGCTCGACAAGCTCGCGAGCAGCGCGGACGCTGGTTGGGGACACTCCGATTCGCTGGCCGAAGCGCCAGCTAATGAGCGGCCGACATGCCAGGTGGGCGAGACAGACATCGGTTTCGCAGGCAAACCTTTGTAACAGCCTGTGGATGTCGACGGCGATGACATACCGGCGATCCCGTAAATACCGCGCTTCGTTCCAAGTGAAAAACGCATTGAGCGGCGTGTCCGCCGGAAAGGCGTTCGCGTTGAGGCGAGACGGCAACGGAGTGGTAGACTGAGGCACAGAACGAACGATGGCCAGCAACTTTATCGAACAATGCCTTTGACCGGGTGTAACGTTCAAGCAAGCCGGATGACGCAGATCGCTCTTTCGCCGTGATCGCGGATTGAGGCATCGTGTCCCTTTCCGGGGGGACGATCGAGATCGCGATGTTCGAAGCCGAAGCCCGCTGGCTCCGCCGCGCGCTCGACGCGTTCCCGCCCGAGCGTCTGTCGCCCGTTTTGAACCTCGGCAGCAGCTCGGCCGTGGTGCGTAAAGCCGTACAACCTTGGATTGAAGCCGAGGTCTTTTGCCCGCTGCGCAGCCGCGGCGTCGAAACATTCCATGTCGACATGCGCGAGTTACCGGGTGTCGACATTCGGGCAGACCTGACCGTTGCTGCCGATGTCCGCCGACTCGGTGCGGTTGGGCCAAAGGCGCTGCTGTGCTGCAACCTGCTCGAGCACGTCGCCGAGCCCGGAAGGTTGGCGCAGCATTGTCTCGATCTCCTGCCGTCAGGTGGGCTCGTCTTTGTTACTGTACCATTCAGTTATCCCTATCACCGCGATCCGATCGACACGATGTACCGGCCCAGCCCCGCTGAACTCGGCAACCTCTTTGCCGATGCCCGCCTCCTCGACGGCATGGTCCTTGGGGCCGGCATGTCCTACCGCGATGCGGTGTGCGAACGGCCATGGATTCTGCTGCGCCACTTCTGCCGCTTTCCCGTGCCGTTCCTGTCCTTCGAAAGGTGGAAGCGCTCGATGGCGCGGCTATACTGGCTCGTCGCCGAGTACCGGATCACCTGCGCAGTATTCGAAAAGCTATAATTTGGGCCGCACCCTTATGACCGTTTGGCGGTCTGCGCGCGCTTTATCGCCTGCACCACCCCCGGACGGTGGCTCTCGAGCGCCCATCCTGCGGCGTCGCGGCCGGTAAAATCAGTCTTAGTGACGCTGGCGCCCTTGGCGAGCAGGGCCAATACAACGTCGATATTCCCGCGATTGGCGGCGAGCATCAGCGGCGTCATGCCGTTCTTGTTTTCCGGATCGACCGGGGCGCCGACATCGAGGAGAAGTTTTGCCGCCTCGACTTGATTGCTATCGGCCGCCAAGTGCAACGGCGTGTTGCCAAGCTTGTCCTTGGCATCGAGCTTGGCGGTCGCCTTGATCAGAATTGCGATGATCGTGAGATTACCGTTCATCGCGGCATAATGCAGCCCGGTGCGGCCCTCCTCGTCGGTCTGGTTCGGGTTTCCGTCATTGGCTACTAGCGACCTGACCCGGGCCGCATCGTTCTGGCTGGCTGCACGCGCCACGTTCTCCCAATACCCCCCGAAAATATTAACATCGGCATGCGCCGCCGGGCCGAGCACAGCGGTACCGAGCGCGGCCAGCAAGAGTACGGCGGTCAGGCGAGTTCTCATGACACCCTCCTTGCCTCGGAATGGCGGTAGGAGCCGGCGAGCCAGTCGAGCGCCTCCTCCACGGTGTCCACCGCTTCGCCGGGCTCGGGCGGCGGGCGCCGAACCATGATGACGGGAAGGCCGCGCTCCCGGGCGGCGATTATTTTTGCCTCGGTCGCCGCGCCGCCACTCGCCTTGGAAACGAGCACATCAATCGCGTGGCGCTCGATATGGCTGTGCTCTTCCGCCACAGAGAACGGCCCACGGCCCACGATCACCTCGTAGGAGCGCAACGGCAAGGGATGGCGCGGCGGATCCACGAGGCGCACCAGAAAGTGGACTGCGGTCGCGCCACTGAAGGCGGCAATCTCGCTGGCACCGAGGGTGAGCCAGGCGCGCCGCCCCGCGCGATCGACGATCGCGGCGGCGGCCGTGATACCATCGACCTCGATCCAGTGGTCGTGCGGGTGACGTTGCCAAGGGGGCCGCCTCAATACCAGCCGAGGGACATTCGCCTGCTCGCATGCGAGGCGCGCCGCGGCCGAGATCCGGGTGGCGAACGGGTGAGTGGCGTCGATCAGCCGCCCGATGCCGTGCTCAGTCAAATAGGCGGCAAGGCCTGCCGGGCCGCCAAAGCCGCCGGTTCGAACAAGGCCTGCCACGGAGCGCGGCCGTTCGGTCCGCCCGGCCAGCGATGTCGCGACCACCAGCGCATCGCCAAATCGCTCCGCGGCCGCGCGGGCGAGTTCCGCTGCCTCGCCGGTCCCTCCCAGGATCAAGAGCCGCTCGGTCGTCACCCGCCGACTCGCGCGAGGAAGCTGCCTTGGCGGTCTACGATCGCAACTTCGACGGCGGTCTTGCCGCATATCGTCGCCAGCGCCACCTCGCGCGCCCGCCCGGCGATGGCGCGGGCCAGTGTTTCCCGCAATTCGCCGGCAACGCCAAGGATTTCGGCCGCTCCGTTGGCGGTGCGCGCG
>Ga0308309_10000372_pt1 | contig 29520 bp, 24 predicted proteins | sample HubBroMetageWFT5_FD_192491 | JGI IMG/M metagenome (GOLD analysis project Ga0308309, IMG submission 192491) | Warmed and freeze-thawed soil microbial communities from the Hubbard Brook experimental Forest, New Hampshire - Hubbard Brook CCASE Soil... | ecosystem: Environmental > Terrestrial >...
CGAATAGAAGATCTGCAACAGCAAGGACCGCAACAGCCGCTCCGGCGCAATCGATGGCCGCCCCACGTCCGAGTACAACTTCGCAAACTGCGGAGACATCTCCTTCAGAATCTCATCCACCATCTTGCGGATCGGTCGTAACGGATGGTCCGTCGGCACTCGCTTCTCTGGAGAAACGTAGCTGAACATTCCTTCTTGCTGATTATCGTCTCCGCGCATTCGCTCGCCTCCTTGACCTTCTTCCTTCAGACGAGTTTTTCCACTTAAAGTTGCAAAGGGAATGGGTTTTTCAACAAACTGCTAATCGTCCACTGACATCCAGTGGGCTTTCAGTGCCTGTTCCTCTTGGTCCTCTCGATATTAATGAAGCTTCGCGTACTCAGCCTTCGCAGCGATGAGGATAGGGATGTCGGCGTCGGCGTCTTTCCAGAGCGTGAGAAAATCCTGATAGGCCGCCTTGGCTTTGGCGGTGTCACCTTGCGTTGTGTAAGCGCGGGCCATGCCGAGATGCGCAAGCACGCCGAATGCGTCGCCAATCACGATACCGCGGCGTTCCACAATTTTTTGAAATTCCCTGGCGGCTTCGGCGCCGCGATGCAAAGCCAGGTATGCTTGGCCGCGCAGGTAAATCGGATAAAGCGCTCCGAAATACGCAAATGTCGCGCTGCGTGGCGAGCTTAAGTCGTAGGGAACGTTGACTTGGAGAAGTTCAATCGCCTTTGCAGGATCCCCATGTTCCAGTGCCACAGACGCGTAAACTGAGGGGAGGTAGTTGAATCGGACGGAAGTGTCCTCGGGGAAATCTCTTTCCAAATCATTGGCTAGGGACTGAGCTTGGGAAGCCTCGCCCGACATAGCCAGTACGAGAGCCGCGACATACCTGTCCTCCCGGTTCTTCGCAAGGTCAAGCGCATCCTTGGCCGTTAGCTTTGCCATGAGTGCATTCCCGAAAAAGACTTCCCACAGTGCGGCTCTGGTTTCGAATAGAGCTGCCCTTTCGCGATGTCCTGCCTGTTGCGCCAAATCGCTCGCCCGGTGCGACCACGTCCTCGCCTCTCGTAGGTGACCGCTGTACGCCAGAGCAAAGGCCTGGCGATCCGAAATCCAATCTTCTGTACCAGGTTTTCCTTGCGCCGCGGCCACTTCCCGTTGCATCCCTGCGCTGTCGCCATTCAAGAAAGCGACATCGAATCGCAGATACGACAAGGAGGGGGTTTCCATTTTTCGTTCAGAGGTTCTCCGAAGCAAGTCTTCCGCCTCTGCCAGACGGTCAAGGTAAATAAAGTTGTAGGCGAGGAGGTAATAGCCAACGTAAGCGTCCGGAGCAAGCTCAACACCTTTACGGCCCTCATCCACGGCCCTTTCATATCTGCCGAGCACGGGATAAATGAAGCCGGTTAAGAAGTAATGGGGCGCTACCTCGCGCGGATAGGATTGCGCCCAAGCTTCACAGGTCTGCTGCGCTTTTTCCTGGTTTCCTGTTCCGCGACCGTCATAGTAGGCCGTGATGAAAAACTTTTCTCTGTCATTCGCACGATCGCGTAATTCGTAAGCCTTGCGAATGTTCTCTGTAGCGAGGTTGGACTCACCAGTGGAGCCATAAAAAAGTCCGAGTGCAGCATAGCCCATTGCAAATTTCGGGTCGATCTCCACTGCACGCTTGAAAAAAGGCAGTCCGGCATCGCCACCGGCTGTGGCGTTAAGTTCCCAGCCCATACTGTACGCTTGCAAAGCTAGCAGCGAAGACGTGCTGGCTTCTTGAAGCGGGACGTCATGCTGCTGAACAGTGGCCAGCGATTCACCGACTCGCGCTCTGAATTTGCTGGCCATTTCACTCAAGGCATTCAACACATCTTCTTTTTTGGCCGCTTGGACCAGTTGGTCATCGAGGACTTTTCCAGTGCGGCAGTTCTCCGCTCGTAGCCCCACGACGTACTGGTTTCCCAGAGTGGCGATGGAACCTTGCAGCATCGCGGCACTGGCGGTGCGTTGACAGACTTCCCGCGCAAGTTGCGGAGTCAGGTGCGCATCGGCGGGTTGGCCCATCATTTGCAAGGTTTGCTGCACTCGATCCTCTGGAACAAGGCCTAAGAAAGGAGATTGTTCAAGTTGGACCGCCAAACCCCGCCGCAGTGTGCCGTCGAAAACCGTATCGCCGGTCGAGTTCGTGAAGTCCGCGAGGACGATGGTGTCTGTGTCCGTCAGCGCGTGGGCTTTACGGGAGAAAAACAGCCATCCGCCCATGGCCAGTCCGATAACCAGCAAAGTTGCGCCCGTGACCGCCGCCGATCGAAACCGAGTAGATTTTGCGGCAGGCTTCGACTCGACTTGTGCTGTCGCGGCGACTGCACGGCCTAACTCCGAATCGCGCTTCAGCCGCCGTAAATCTGTGCGAATTTCTGCCGCGCTCTGGTACCGCAGCTTCCGGTCTTTCTCAAGCGCCTTCTTGATGACCTCTTCGAGCTTCGGGGAAAGGTCTGGATTCAGTCGTGCGGGCGCAACTGGTGTGCGATTCAGAATCGCTTCCGCAATCACGCCAGCGGTCTCACCCCGGAAAGGCATTACGCCACTGACCATCTCATAGAGGACCACGCCAAACGAAAACAAATCCGTGCGTGCATCTAGCTCTTCGCCCCGCACCTGCTCCGGTGACATGTACGTGATGGTGCCTATCGCTGTGCCAGGACGAGTGAGCATTTCTGGCTCGCTGGCTGTGGGTGTCGCCGAAAGATTCACGGCACCCTCCGCCGGTGTGAGCTTTGCGAGACCAAAATCCAAAATCTTGGCGTCGCCACGCTCGCTGACAAAAATGTTGGCAGGCTTGATGTCGCGATGAATGATTCCTTTGGTGTGCGCGGCATCCAACGCGTCCGCAATCTCAATTCCCAACTCCAGCACTTGCTCTAGCGGCAGCGGTTTGCCGGAAATTCGGTGCTTCAGAGTTTGGCCGTCCAGAAACTCCATAACGATGAAAGCCTGTCCGTTCTGGTCGTCAATCTCGTGGATGGTGCAGATGTTGGGATGGTTCAATGCTGATGCGGCTTTGGCTTCGCGCTGGAAACGGCCGAGAGCTTGCGGGTCCTTGGATACATCGTCTGGAAGGAATTTCAGGGCGACGAAACGATTGAGTTTGACGTCCTCGGCTTTGTAGACAATTCCCATGCCCCCGCTACCGAGCTTTGCGAGGATGCGGTAGTGCGAGATGGTTTGGCCAATCATGGGCAAGCAGTGGCGCAATCTTAGGTTGTGCCAGAAGGCAAGTCAACGAAGGGCGACTCTCTGCGGGCTAAGTCCTGGTTGACGCGCTTACCGGAGAAGTGAAGTACTGGAACCGGACTTGTCCGGTTACGCGACTTATCAGGACTTGACCCAAACGATTCACTTTCCTTCGCAACCGCAGATGTATTGCTCTGGTTTAAAAACCCTGCATTGCTCGGGCATTAGCCACTCAGCGTTGTACCGGGAAGCTTCTTGAGGAACTAGGCGCAGAACGAAGAATCTCATCGCTACATAGACGACCCCGTTTGCGTCAATCGCGGCAGATGTCGGGTAGGTCAGGCGTTCTCCAGATTTGTACATCTCATTCGCTTTCCCGTCTATATCCACTCGAAGGACCTTATCAGGTGTCGCAACGATGATATTCTCGCCGCCGTCGGCAGTTGAAGCCTCAGGCGACCCTCATCGAGTGACGCATAGACGGCTCGCGTTCCCTTCGCTGCAAAACGTCCACCCCTCGAACGAGTGCCCTCGCCACTGATCACATCATCTGGATGGGCCCAGGCAAGTTCGACGGACCGAAAACAGGAATCATCAAACGGCACGGCGGAGAGGCACAGAAGGTCCAGCGCCGCCCGCCAGCCGTCCGGCAATTTCACAAAGGCTCGCCGGTCTGCAGCCGTCCAAACTCTAAAATCAGATCCCGCGTTTTACCTTCACGAATTAACTGACGCGGGGTGCGGTTCTGGAATGCTTCGTTCGGACTGTCCATCCAGCTCGCAACTTGACCGCTTCCGATATGCTTCGACAAAAGCCCGTGCAATTCCTTCAAGTCTCTGTAGCGCCGTTCAGGACCGCGTCCAAGTTTTTCCCAGTTCTGCACGGTCCGTGGCGTAACATCGAGCGCGGCTGCAAGATCGACCTGGGTCAGGTCGAGGTCTTCCCGAAGAGCAGCCGGTGTGTCGCGCGAGGCTGGCTTTCGCTTGCCGGCGACTCCCGTCCGTGCGAGAAAGAGCTTCTCGGCCTCTCCTTCATAGAAGCAGATCTCGGTTCCACGCGGGCGCAACTCGCCGATGATCCTCCCCAATTCCGCTGTTTGATGATCATCGGAGGGCTGCGTATAGACAATGACGCGGAGCGAGCGGTCATTGGACACTTGCCGCAGGCAGCTCCGCAGCGTCGAAGAAGGTTCGGTTCGAGTTAGATACACGAACATGACGCCCGGTTTTTCCTTCTTTTCGCGCCACCGCTTGAGGCCCCCCACAGAACATATCCGTGGCCGAGCCCCGAGTTTCGAAACAAATCGCGTTGCTTCTTCACGGATTTCCGGCTCCGCGCAAACCAGTACGTCAGCCATAGCTTCGACCTCGAAAAACAGTCTAGGCGAAATAGTTCGTATAGTAAATACGAATATTTTCGCTATACCAATATGTACTTGCTTTCAAAGGCTTTATTCAATGAGATTATTCGCCACCGCATTCTGTTTCGCCCGCAAAACAAACTCTCGATCCGCTCGCCGACTGCTCTAGGGCGTCAAACCGCTTAGGGGGCTTGGCAACACTGTGCTGCGCTCGATGGGCCATCCCAAGACGCATGAGACGCTATTTCGCTATTTCACCTTAATACTGTGTGTCTGTTGCGCTGGTTTCACGAGCTTTGCCTGCTTCTCACCTCCTGCGGATCCTTGCTCGTTTTGCCCTTCCTGCCGAAAGGCTGCGCCTAGACCGTCCGCTTCTTCTGTCAAGAGTTTCCGCTGCGCTCCAATGAACGCACAAACAGCGCTCTTGACAGCGCGGACGGCTAGTCGCCGGGGACCCCCAGGAAGGGCATTGGGTTTGAATGCGCCGCTTCGCGGTGCCTCAAACCAAAAACGCACACCCTTCCGAAAGGAGTTCTGGCCCATGGAACAAATCACAAAGCAACTCTTCCCATTGGGGCAAATCGTAACGACGCCCGCCGCGCTGGCGACTCTCGAAAAGGCCGGACAAGGACCAGCAGAGTTTCTCTGGCGCCATGCGAGTGGGGATTGGGGAGACCTGTGCCCAGAGGACCGTCGGGAAAACCAGTTCAGCTTGGAGCGCGGCTTTCAGATCTTTTCGAGCTACCGCACGCGCGCGGGCGATGAGCTCTGGATCATCACCGACAATCACTTCTCGATAACCACGATTCTCTTGCCGCAAGAGTATTAAGACAATTTGGGATTTCAAAAAAGGCGAATAGAGGCGCAAAAGGAGGCAGACGAATCGAGCAGCAAGGTTATAGCCATCCGCGAATAAATCGCTGTAGACGGCGTGCGCCAAAAGACTGGCTGAAGATTATCTCTCGCGGGATGGTTCTCTTGCTTCGGGGGACGTGTCCCCGACAATCCGCATGGCGACGCCTGTGACGCGGCCGACAATTTCCGCTTCGGCCGGGTAATCAAAGGTGCGAACTTCGCGGTGCGCATGTGAGTGAGGGATCACCATCAACCTCCCGCGGTCGATTTCGCACCAGCTACACACATAACCATCCCGTAATTCGGTGAAGTAGATCGGCCTATCGAAATCGGTTTTCCACGGTGCGGGACTGATTTTTCTCTGCGCCGAGTCAATCTGCACGAGAGAACCCGGCCGAATCAGCGGATAGAGGGTGAAGTCCTCAAGACCAATATAGCCGTACATGGACGTACGCAGGTCGAGATGCTGCAACAGACCCAGCGGCACAGCCTCCCACTTTTCGACGGCCCGTGCCAAAAGATTCGTCTTCTCGAACCGAAAATCCGGCTTGAATGCAACGGGCAGCGACAGCGCTTCGGTTTCTGGCTCGCCCAGGCTTTCGAGCAGATGCGTTTTCGGCAGATGGATCGAAGCCATGTCGCGGCGAAGGTCTCCCATCTGCAGGCCATACAGCGAGGCCACTTCGGTATAGTTGCGGTGGTAGATGACGCTGAGCGTATAACCCTCAAAGAAATGCAGGCGCAGGGTTTCTCGCTGATCAGCCGACAGTGCATTCACGATTTTATCTAGACCGTTACGCCCAAAAACAGCTTCGGCGGAATAATCGCTTTCCGCGGTCGGTTTTCCGACCACCTGCGCGCCGTCTGCTTCAAAGTAAGGTTGCGCGTAGAACTCTCGGGACTTCAGGTAGCGCCGCCGGTCTAGAGCCCGGTGATAAGCCATTTGGACGATCCAGGATCGGGCCGTGCTTTTCGCACTGTCGAAGATCCCACACTTCCGTTGGATATAGAGAAACAAGTCTTGGGCAAGGTCTTCTGCCTCGGCTGCGTCCCTCAGGATGCGGACGGCCACGCATCGAATCAATCGCGCGTAGCGTTCGAAGAGCGCAGCCAGTGCTTCGCAATCGCCCATGCAAATCTGATCAATCAACGATTCGTCGGAGACACGGGGGACATCGGGCAGATTGCTCTCAGCGATTGCTGGTGTAGTGGCTTGGGCAGACGCCAACCCGGGAAAACCACTCGACGTTGCGGAGCTCAATCTCCACTCTCTACCTCCCGAAATTCGCGATTGTTCGCCGTGCTTGAGAGCGTCCACCATCTGCGTGTGTCGCAGTCTAATCTAAGTACAGCTTTTCTGCACGTGGTATTTCTGCTCGTGGTGTTTTTGCTGGTGCGCGACTAAATAGAATATGTGGTCGATCACATCATATTCTATAAAGCTCTGGCGCAAAGGGTTCGCCGCATGCGCCTTCGAGAGAATTACACCGTCGAAGACATGGGGTACTTCGGATTTTCAAGCAGGCACTGGCAACAGATTGAGAAGGGGTGGCCCATTACAGGCCGTACCATCCTCCGCATCTGCGACGCATTCCGGACGTCCATGCCTAGTCTTTTGCGGGGCCTCGATCGAGGAGTATATAAACACGAAGCGATATCGCCATTTCTCCTAAAAAAGCTGGCCGCTCGCGCCACATTAAAGCGCAAGCGGCTGTCGTTCCCTCAGACCTCCGAATAGAGACGAGCACAAACAGCTAATCCGCTCGTGGTGTTTCTGCGTGTCTCCGCCTATAAGCTCAAGAGTGGTTGACGAACGCAAATTCTTCCGCTCTCTCGGGGCCAGGATAAAGGGTCTCCGGAAGGGGCGGCGATACACTCAAGAGGACATGATTTCTCTGGGTTTTTCTGCTCGCCACTGGCAGCAGATCGAAGCGGGCCGACCGATCACTCTCAGAACGCTCCTGAAAATTTGCGACACTTTTCGTGTTCCGGCAGGACGACTCGTCGGGGGACTTGATCGCGGCATCTACAAGAAATAGAAAGACCCGCTTGCGTGCCTGACTAATCTAACGTGTGAAGGTACTGATCTCGCCCGGAGGTCTTGTGTTACCTCAGAGCCCGTCACATCTTTGACGAATCCGGCTCTCACTCGTGAAACTGATAAATTCGTACACGAACCGGATCTTTCGAGTCAGTTGCCCCCTGTTGCCCCGCGCGCTTTTACTAAGCGGCTACCGAATAGTCGGATGTCAGCGCCGCCACTCTTGCGATGATTTGTGGACGCTGACTCGGGGGAGAGAGTTCGATGTCTTGCCGCATTGCAGACTGAAGAATGACCGGAAGGCTCCCGTCATTTACGGAATCGGCGGGCCTGGATGGAGCAAGACCCGTAAAACTGGGAGGCGACGCTAACGTCTTCGCAAGCGAGTCGGCTTCGGTAAGCGCCTTGGGATTCGGCAGACTCGTCGGTGTATCGTCGCGCGCCTGCGCGAGAGAGAGTAAGGAAAGCACAGAGTTGGCGGCCCTGGCGCGCGCGGTGAACGGATCGAGGTCGAACAGATTTTCAACCGTCGCAGGAATGGAAGAATGGTCGTAGAGCCGGTGGTCGATGACGTTTTTGGGAATCCATGGCGAAATCACGACAGCTGGAACACGCGGGCCATACCGCTCGAAAGTAAAGCCGTATTGGTTGTGGGCGGCGTTTGGACCTGTATCTCCGGGAGCAACGGCCTCAGGAGGCGCAACATGATCAAAGAAATCCGCGTGCTCGTCCCACGTAATGATTAAAACGCTCTTCTCCCATACAGGTGAGTTCCGTAATGCTTCATACGTCGCCTTGATCAGCCCTTCCCCGAGCCCGATGTCGTCCAGGGGGTGCTGCGAGGTGCCCCCTTTGTAGTCGTTGACAAGCGCGTAACTCGGTTCGATGAACACATATTCACGCTGCAACGTCGACCACGTGGGGTTGGTGGTTCCGGGAGGCGCGGCGGCGTTGGAAGACGGCACAATTCACGAGCTACACGCTCGGACGCTCTTCCACATTCCGGCCGATCCGTTTGGGCACGGCAGTCGGGTCGGCGGTGGACAGCTGGTTCTTTGGGGGATGAAGCTTCAACAGACTAGAAGGTCGGAGCGAATTCAGCCTCTCAGTATAGCTTTGGCGGCATCGTATCCGGTTTGAACGGCTCCTTCCATGAAGCCCTGCCAGTCTGCGATGTGCTCGCCGGCAAAAAACACGTGGCCGAATCGCTTCTGAAGTGCGTTCTTCACGGTGAACCATTGGCCGGGACGATAGAAAGCATACGCGCCTCGAGTAAATGGATCCGCTTGCCAGGGTTGCTGCTGCATCGCTAGAGCGATGCTCTTACTCTCGTTCGCGCTCCAGTTCAGGCCGTTCGCGTTGGCAACATCTTCCACAATCCAGTACTTGAGTTTGTCCTGTGGAGACGATGCGATGTCCACCGCTTTGTCCCCCACGGCGTAACTGCAAAGAATGCGCTTCGTGCCTTTCTGCTTGAATGTGCTGTCGAAGCAGAAATCAGAAGCCAGGTTCGTACATACCGAATAGCCGCCTGATTCAGGCTCGGGCCAAAATCGGCGTGAACACAAAACCGCCGTCTTGGTGATACGGGCGTATTGCAGTTGCGCGGCTGCTTCCAAGTGTTTCGAAGGAGGTTTCTTGCCCCAATCGATGTCGATCATGCAGTGTGCCGGGATCGCACAGACGCAGTAGTCCGCGATGATCGGAGTAGCGGAGCCCTCCACTTGGACGTGAACGCGCTTGTTAACCTCGCGGATTCCGACAACGATTTGTTCGGTTCGAATGTTCTGCAGTCCGATTTTCTTGGCCAAGGCCATGACTAGACGAGAGTTTCCTCCTCGAACCTTGAAGTCCATTTCGTCACTGTCGTCCACCTTTTCGGTCTTGCTACTCAGGTACTCCGTGGCGGCGGTGTAGGCGGAGTTCATGCGGATCGTTTCGCCGAAATCCGTGCTGTCCATCACGTCGCGTCGCAGCAAGTCTTCCCGCTGAAAACCGAGTTGTTTCAGTTGTGTCCACCAGTCGATCTCGTCCATTTTCTTGAGACGTTTGGGGCCAAATTTCTTGAAATCTTTCTGGAATTTCTCCCAAATCGCAGATGCCTCGGCCGACATGCACCACTGCCCTGGCGGGATGAGATTTGCGGGGGTCAGCTCGTTCCAGAACGAATTAGCATATTGATGTTTTTGCAGCCCAAGCCCCAAGTCGTGACAGAGCTCTTGCATCAATGTGTGATTTTGGCCGATCCATTCCCCGCCCAATTCGCAATTCAGTTCGGGAGCTTCGCAAAAATGGTGAGTCAATACCCGGCCACCCAAGCGATCACGCGCCTCTAGCACCGTTACTGTGACATGCCGGTTCGAGAGATAGTAGGCAGCTGCCAAACCGGCCAGGCCCGCACCGATAACGACGCATTCCTTATTTCGCCTCATCAGGGCTCCTCGAGAACCAGGTTCGATCGTTGGGTATTGTGCGCGTCTTGGATGATTGGCAACCTAGACTGACTTTTGCGCCGCGTGGTTCATCCAATCGTCCAGGAAGACCTTTTCGTAGTATTGGGCGGCCGTGGCGTTGTCGATGACCACTCCCGCGTCGCGGTTGCTCAGGACACCTTCACCCGACCAGTTCATGCTGGAAACGACGACAACGTTGTGATCGAACACGAAACCTTTGTTGTGAACATTGTTTTGGATCTTCACGTTGTTGAGATTTATGCCGGCCGCCTGAAGGGCATCCAGTCCGCCGTTCGTGGTCTGGAATTCACTCAGGATTATTTTCACGTCCAAACCGGCATTGATCTTGGCAGCGACCGCGTCCACCAATTCCGTAAACTTGGCGTTCGCAGGATCGCTGGAGGGATGGATGTATTGAAGCTGGATGTAAAGTGAATGTTTCACGGAATTGATGAGATTCAGGATTGCCGTTTGGTAGGCACCTGGATCGGGTGTCAACAGGGGAGTGATGGTGACGGGTTCCGTGATTGATTGCGGCGCGGCGAAGGTGAAATTGCCGATGGCCGTCGTCGGAGTGGTTGGGTTCGGGGGCGGTTTGAGGACCGGCGTGAGATTCGCAGCGTTTTGCGTGGCTATCTGGAAGTCGCTATCCAGATAGGCTTCGAAGGTTTTCGCGAGGGCCGCAGACTGAATGATGACATGCCAGTCGCGATCGCTACCTTTGGCGGTCTTTTGGTCGTCCGGCTTGGGATCCCCGATGGGGTCGATGTCTGGCTGGTTGGAATTGTTCAGATTTCCACTCGACAGCCAAACGGTTTGGCTGTCGCGAACCATCACCTTGATGTGGTAGGCCGTTGGAAATATCCAGGTATCTGCTTCGGGGCTCGATCGGACCAGTGCCCAAGCCTCGGAGAACTTCTTGCCGAGTTTTGCTTGCAGAGCCTTGACGGTCTGCGGGTCCGTCTGATTCGCGCTCGGATTGCGAGGAGGATCATCCAAAGTCATTTGCACAGGCTTTCCGGCCAGTTGGGTCTCGAAAAGATTCAGAATATGTTCCGAAGTAAAATCGTACATGCTGACTTTGAGGTGGTTCTTGGTGCCAGAGATGAATTTCTGCAACTGGGCCCAGCCCGCGTCGGGGCTTACATGGCAGATCATGGGGATCGTTCCGTTTGCCGGGCTGAGCGGAACGTTTGCCGGCGTGTAGTGGAGGGGTATTTTCGTTTGATGAGCGGCGGCGACCTTCGGAGCGATGGGCGCGACAACCTTTCCCGTGGAAGGGTCAAATTCCGGGAGCAGACTGGTCCCTCTGAATTCCGCGCGGTGATCAGCCAGTCGAGAGAATTGTTCGGGTTGATCATGACTGAATTGTTCGACGGGCGTGGCCTGACGTACGTCGACAGGCGTTCCGCCTATTTTGGAAGGAAGTTTAGGAGGCTTCTTGCCGGCCGCTGTGATAGCCACGATCGCTGCTTCTTTGCTCAGCCAGCCCGTTTTGGTGGTGCAATAACCAGGCTTAACGAACAGGACCCCCGGCTTTTTGAACCGAGCGATGTTGCGTTTGATTTTGGGGATCAGGTAATCAAGTTTATTCACGGTTTTTCCTCCGCATCGAAATTTTCAGCGATCTGCTGTAAATGCGCGCATCCGGCCCTCACCGGGTTCGGTAAGGGATTCTGCAGAAGGCCGGTTGCAAGATCCGCCAGCTCCTTGAAGCGTTCGCGGCAGAGTCGTCGGGCGTTTTTCGCGTTGGGCGGGAGCATCACGTGGCGCGTCAGCCCGAATCCTGGGCCGGCGGTTTTGCCTGCGTATTTGTTACCCGCGGGCATAAGCATCAGCCCTTCACCGAGCGGTAGCACGACGCGCGGCATTAGGTCGATCGCGGCGCTACAGAAAGTTTTTAGTGGAGGTTCGACGCCAGCCGCATCGAATTCAAAACTCCATGCCAGCATTCGAAGCATCAGGCTATAGGTGGAGTCGAAAAGAGCGGCGACCTGGACGGCGAGCGGATCGTCAATGGGATTGGCGTTCGCTCCGTAACCGCGTTGCAGTCCCGCAGCAGGGTTGGTCATCGCGGGTCTTGCGGGCGTAAAGGCCGAACCTTCTACACTCGAAGCCTGAAGCTCCTTGAGAATCGTCACAAACGCTTCGAAGTGCGAATTCTCCCGGTGGTGAACGCGTCCTTCGCCCTGCTCGGTAATCTCTTCAATGGCTTGCAGAGCTGAGGCGCGGTCTTTCACGGCTACCAGATCCGGAAAATGCACCAAGTCGCTAGTCATTTGCTGCGTGGGCGAACCGATGAAGAGTTCTTTTTCATCGATATTGCGAATGCCTGATTCGATCAGCGCGTACAGTTCACCAACGGAACCAAATTCGATGTCCTCGGCGTCCTCGCCTGGAAGTCTGAGTAACTCTTTCATAACCATACCCGGAGGCCCCTGCTCCGGATGTTCGTAGAGGATGAATCTGCGAAGACTGTGAAGCCCAAAGGGTTCGAGTTCGATGGGAACGTTCAGCGGATAGTACTTCGAGTTCTGCGGAAAATTGGGCCGGAGGTAGTAGGGCGTTCCGCCAATCGCCGTGGTCACGTTCCAGACGAGAGCGAGATGAAGCATCTCCTGCGAAGCGATGAAATAGAGCTGGGCCGCCCAGCGGCGGATTTTTTGTAGCTCCTCCCACGTGATTCCGCCTTCGGAGATGTCCCGCTTTAAGGAAAAGGCGGCATATAGATAGGAGCACGCGATACCGTGCTCAAGCTCCGCGGCTTCACCGAGAAGCGTCAGTAGGTCCGAACGCGCTCGAATCGTAGCGGCTGGGCTCATGCGCTTCTCTGCGGCTTGGTCTTAGCACCAAGCTGGATGGCGATGTGCTCGGCAGTTCGAAGCGCTAGAGCTGCGAGCGAGAGCGTGGGATTTGGGCTGCCAACGGTGGGAAAGACAGACGCGCCGGCAATAAAGAGATTCTGGTGATCGTGCGCGCGGCACTGGGCGTCGACAACCGAAAGTTTCGGATCATTGCCCATCCGGCACGTGCCCATGATGTGGCCCGCGCCATCGTAGGCTGTGGGATCGGTTCCCAAAGCGACCTCGGTGGCATCTATGAGCCGGAACATATCGGCCATGGTCTTTGTGGCTTGGGCGAGTCCTTTAAAGCTGTAGTCCGGCGGCGTGAAGGTAATCTTGGGACGTGGTAGACCGAGCGCATCCTTCACTGTCGACAGCTCGACCCTATTGTTTGGATCGGGCGCGACTTCAACCGAACAACTCAAACGGACCTGGCGAGCGACGCGTTCGAACACGGCCGATTGCAGCTCCGCCCCAATCAATTGTTTGTTGGTCACAAAATCAATGATTTCGGCATAGGGTGCGTTGTTTCTCGACCAGCCGTCGTTGTTTAGCGAAACACGGAAACCGGCTCGATCCTTGCGGAAATCGCCGTCGCGGAACGATTCAATTCCAGATGTGGATGGTGGACCGCGGAATGGGAAGAGCTTTTCGGGAGCAAGTCCGAACGTGCTCTTGGACAAATGGTCCATGAGATTACGGCCTACCTGACCGCTGGAATTGGCGATTTCGGACATGAGCAACAATCGCGGCGTCTCGATGGCATGCGCCGCGACGACGACGACTTCCGCGGTCACGCTTTGCGGTACGCCGCCGTAGGTGAGGAAGTGAACCGTGTGAACGGAACCGTCCGCGTCCTTGCCGAGTTTTGTTACGACACATTGCTCCCAGAGCGATGCGCCTTCCGCCGTGGCTTTCGCCACGTGCACCGTTCCGTCGTACTTTGCGCCTATCGGGCACAGCGGAACGCAGATCGAGTTTCCGGCGCACGGTGGCCGCCCATCGTAGATTTCAGAGTTTCGCGCCGAGGGAGTGCTTCGCACTCGGTACTCGGCGCCTTCGAAAACTTTCCCGTTGATGCGATCCGATATCCATAGGTCTGAGTAGCTTGGCCAGATCATGCTCATCGGAAAAGCCTTGCTGCGTTGCGAGCCGAACAGGCCATCCCATTCCGACTGTGAACCGGCGACGCCCATTTCTCGTTCGGCTTCGCAATACCACGGTTCGAGGTCGTCGTAGCTGATGGGCCAGTCGACCATTGCCGCTGGAAGGTTGGGTCCGCCGTACTGGGATCTCATTCGAAAATCGTTGCGGAGCAGGCGCGGCGTGTGGGCGAGCCAATGCCAGGTAGAGCCGCCGGTTCTGCGCTCGTAGGTGCTCTTGTAGAGTAAATGAGGCGCAGGCGGCTGCTCGTAGTAGTCGGTCGGACTGTCGGGGCTTGGGGCCTTCGCGTCGGTCTCGGCCTGAACATACGGACTGTGCGGAGTCTTTGCGGCAGCGATCGCGTAAGCGCCGACCAATTGAGCGCGCGATGCGTTGCGACTGCCGGCTTCCAGCATGAGCACCCTCGCGCCAGCTTTCGCCAGACGATATGCCACCATGGCGCCGGCTACACCAGCACCGATCACGACAACGTCGAAGTCGCGTGCGCTCACTTCGACCCCTTCGGCTCATTGTCGGGACGGTATCGCCAATGGCCGAAATAACCGCCCGAGAGTCCCGGCGGGTGAGCTCCAATGATCGTCCACGCCAGGCCGCTGAAATATTCCTGCTGGGTTCCAAATCGCATAACGGTCGGGGCGGATGGGTTCATGCCCAGGTTGTCTTGCACGGTGGACGTATACCAAAGCAGGATGATTTGGCAGACGGTGGGTCGAAGAGAGTCGTCGGCCACAATCTGCCTTTTGACTTGCTCAACGACGTCCGGCTTTTCTCTGAGTCCTTGAAACCGTTTGAGTATCTGGCTCAGCAAGGGGTTAAACGGACTGCTGTTCAGGCGGTCCAGATATTGACGGCCAAGATCCGCATCGAGGTTGTCGACGCCGGTGAGTATTCGTGACAGCGCAAGGAAATCATCGAAGTCTGAGGTCCGAGCTGACGACGATAACTTTTCTGGCATGGCGGGACTCAAAGCTTTTGCGCGCTGACTTTCACTAATTCCCGAGGGCGTAGTTCACAAAATCTTTCAGCGCGAAAGCAGGGTTCTTGGGCTTCCACGTCGGATGGGAGCCGAGTAATGAGTGGTTATCCCCGAACATCAGACCCAGGAAAACTTCCGCGACGATTCGCCCGCCGACCGGCCCGAGCTGCGGCGTCGTAATGCTTTTTTTCTCTTTCACCGGAATTGGTACTTCGATCTGATGATTCATCGCTTCAGCCAGGATGTAGGTCCACAGCGGGCAGTTGTTTGCGAAAGCGGGCGAGATCTTGTCAATGCTCACAATCGGAGGATCCTTGGGGTCTTGTTTGTCTACACCTTTTCCGATGAGTATTTTTTCGTCCGGCATGGGAGTGAGGCTCATGGCATGAGCAACCTGTTGCCCGGATGGAAGCTCCAACCGCAAACCACGGATGAGATTACGGACGGGAAGACTTGGAGGAGGCGTCGCAACGACCGTTGGAATCGGAAGATTGGTAAGGGCAAATACCACCGACGTATCTAGGCGATAGGCAAACTGCAGCCGATTCTTGTTGTTCGGATCTTTCTCGTTGTCGGCATCGCCATAGGGTCGCGTGTCAATGTCTATGAAACGTCCCCAGTCAATTGCTCTTCCTTGTACGACCTTACGAAAACCAGCTAGGTCATCGGTGAATCCCGCCGCTCGGGATTCAGGGGTACTGAAAATCGGAAACAGGTTCTTCGCATCGTCATTGAGGCGATAACCAGGCCTCACCATCGAATGTCCCAGTCTGTATGCGGCCACTGAAAACTCTACGGGCATGAACGGCCCGTTCTTCCAATGGAAGAACTTAAGATTTCTCTCTTTGTACTGCCCGTCCGTCTTCAGCGCCTCCAGCACCCCGGACTGGATGATCCGAGGAAGAAAATCGTGCAGGATCATGTATTGATAGTGAAAACGAACGAGTTTCTGAATATGGGGAAAGGGCAGCGTCGGATGGTCTTTCACCATGCGGTTGTGAAAGCGGTGAAACAAACCCTGCAGTTGCGAAACGATCGTATTTTCATCGTTGCGCGGATCGCCGATAAGTGCGCGCTGAGGGTCGGCAGAGTTGCGCGGCAAATCCGTCACCTGGAACTTGCTTCCGTTGAGTGCATCGCCTAACAGAAATGTCTTACCGTCCTTGTCGTACATGTACGGCTGATCATCCGGCCCTCGCCCATATATATTGTCCAGATCGAAAGCCGGAGTTCGAAAATCGGTCAGCGCATCGGGATCATCCTGCGCCTGCAAGCTGCTCGCGGGGTCGAACGTTATATCGTGATCAATAAATTGACCGAGGTAGGTGTAAAGAGCCGGAATCCCGCTCTCTTCAGGATCTGGTCCGTCGGTGGGCGGATCAAAGGTCGCGGCCATCCCGCTTTTGCTCGGCTCAATCTGCGATCCCAGCAAGGTCAGGTTTTTTATACTTTCATGCTCGTTTGCGCCAAATGTCGCCTTTGGCAGCGAGCGAAACATGCGCCCAAACCGCCCCTGGAATTGCGGCGACCGCCCCGTGGACATTAAGCCGCGAATGGGTGTGCTGTGGTGCTGAGCCATGAGATTTCCTCCGGTTTATGAATTCGCGTATGGAAGACGAAGACGTGGACTCACAGGTCGACAACGGCCACGCTCAATAGCACAACGAACTCTCGTACCGCGCAGAATGAGGCCCGACAACCGGAAGAACCTGCCAATGCAGTGATGCGTTAGTTGCGACTTGTACTACCGCGAATAATACGTGTCAAGGGAAAAAGCTACTAACCAATTACCGCGCCATTCTTAAAGCCGAGGAATCGGCTTTTCGACGGAAACTTTTATCATGATGACCTTTGCACGCGAGTTTCTTCGATATCGTCGCCTGGTGCTACTTGTTGCACTGAACCTCATGTCTCGACAATCCTCGCCAGAGGTAGGGTGAGCAACGCACAGCCCTCGTCGTTGACTGCAAAGTTGAGTGTATGCTTCTGTGCTCGCAAGTTGGATGCAGTTTAGGATGTCGCCGCGATGCCTAAACTACCGACTGTCCGACGAGAAGGTGGGAAAATCTGGAGGCACATCCGAGAAGAGTCGCTTGCGGAAACGGAACCAAGTTGACCTCGGACTTCCAGTCTGCTGGGGTGATTTGGGAGTTCTGTACGGAGGGAGGCGGCGACGCCCCATTTCAAGATTCGTCTTTGGGATCAGGGCAAACTTCTTTGACAAATTCTAGCGAACTACGACCACTTCCGAGAAATATTGCAGGGCGAACTGCCACTGAAACGAATTTGGGCTCTGAATATCGAAGAGCAGAGCGAATAATCGTCAGGCGAGACCCCGTAGTTCGCCAAATCTTCCGCAAGCAAACGGGCCATGAGATCAAGTACAGCCCCCGATTCATCCCCGTCGGTTTTCGATAAATACTAATCGCCTGTTGATCGGGTTCTGCTGCAAGGATCCAGGTCGCTGTCCGTGCTCTTGAAAGTACGAAAGCACCTTCAGCAATCGGGAATCATCCTATCCTATTCGCCTTTCTTTTGCCGTCGGCGATGAGTCGCGATGGAAGTGGGCCTGACGCCGCAAGTGTCTTAAACCCGCTTTCCCCCAGTGCTTATCCTTATATATACACTAGCTTCCGAGGACGGCGGGAATCGAGCGAACCGCCTGCTGTTTGGGGCAATCCCAGACTCAACGAGCAACTCCGTCAAGCTCTGAGCTTATTGAGAACTCAGACCATACAACCAAGTCCGAACAAGCGCCGCGTGGGATCATTTGCAAAGCGAGGCCGCCGCTCCAGGGTTGGTTTCGATCCGAATTCCCAAGAGTGTCCACCGCACGCTGCCGGAAGGAGCATCTCGTTCGACTTCTCCGGCCTGCGCTAGCACGCCTCGCGCCACTGGCGGCCGTGGCACTCGCGCGTGCGGCTCGCTTCGGCCGTCCGGGTTCCTGACTTTGCATTCGTTCTCTGTTTCGGGTCCTTGCCCCCTCCGCTCTCTGTGAAGGGGGCAGGAAGTCCCCGAAACAGGAGAACGAAGATGAACATCGAGCAAGTCAGGGAAGTTGCAAACAAGGCTCTTCAGAGTCTATGGGAAAGTCTTGCGCAAGGTGAAAGCGAAGTGCTGCACAACTATCTCGCGGCGATGGGGAAGTTTCATCGCTATAGCGCGAGCAACATTCTGCTCATCATGATCCAGCGTCCCGATGCAACGCACGTCGCGGGCTACCACACCTGGCGAAAGCTTCACCGCCAGGTCACGCGGGGCGCAAAGGGCATCATGATCTTTGCGCCGCTCGTACGCCGGACGGTGGATGCGAATGAATGCGGGATTGAGAGCGAGCGGGAGAGGCTGGTTGGCTATCGCGCTGCGGTGGTCTTTGACGTCGCGGACACCGAGGGAGATCCGCTTCCGTCACCGTCTCGGTTCCATGGCAATCCAGGTGAATATCTCGCACGCTTGAAGTCGCTGGTTTCGCGATCGGGATGCGTACTGGAATATTCAACGAGCATTTTTCCCGCGCGAGGACAATGCTCGGCGGGGAAAATCATTTTGCTGCCAGCCATGACGCCCGCCGAAGAATTTCACGTGCTCACGCATGAGCTTGCGCATGCGCGGCTGCACTTCTCCGCACGTCGAGCCGAGACGACGAAGTGCATCCGGGAGACGGAGGCCGAAGCCGTTGCGTTTGTGGTCGGCGAGGCCATCGGGCTCGAAACGAATTCCGCATCTGGGGACTATGTGAGGCTGTACAACGGCGATCAGGACACCCTCGCTCAGTCGCTTCACCACATCCAACAAGTGAGCACCGAGATTCTCTCCGGAATTACGCCTCCGTAGGGAGGTGGGCTTCGCATGCCAATCGAATGCGCCATTCCTTGCTCATGTGGCTGGCGTGATCTTTTTGGGCCCACGACCGTGCTACACCCTTCGCAGGCAAGCCGCGAAGGAAGCCCTCCCGCACGCCAAATCACACGGGCGGGCCACGGGTCACTCAAACAGCTGTTCACTCCAAGGCGATGGCCTCCTGCGTCGTTTTCGTTCGCGTGGCCATCTCGCCGGTCCGTGATTCCCGCGATGTTGTATGACGTTCAGGAGCGCCGTCAACGTGGCTTTCACGGTTTTGATTTTCTGTTGCTGTTCGCCGCGGCTTGCAGCGTTGACACGCCTGGCCCTGTTGAGGATGCTCTGCAAGTTTACGAGCAGTTTTACCCGTCTTTTCCTTCCCATGCGGTACGTAAGATGTGTCCGATCCATGCGTGACCTCCTTGTGATGTAAGTGCAGAGGATACTGAGACTGCCCCTACATGTATTTACTTTTGAGCCGAGGATCAGCATTTACGTCGCGACGCGTTCGACCATACGGCGCATCACGTCACGACGGGCGTGTGTGGGCTTCAGATTTTTAGGCAAACTCGGACGGACGGGACCGTGATGGGCAATGTACGCTTGGGACTCGGAGCCGCCTTTGCAGTGTTGCAACAGATCGTCTTTTAGCATCTTCAGCACGCTCGATAGCATCGCGCGTATTGACTCTCGGTGAAGGCCCGGCGTAGCATCCTCCCTGAACGGTAACGACATTAAGCCATAACTGGAGCATACCGTTCTTGGCCGTGACGACTGCCGAGGGCAGCACCGCGATGACCAAATCCTCCTCTGTTTTCCGACAGGCGCTCGACGGGCGCTGGGCGCGAGCCGGTTGGGTTACCATCGCGCTCATCATCGTGGTTCTCTGTGCGGCTGCGTTCCTGCCGCGAGCCTCGAACGGCCGCTCGGCTTCGGCGTTGCTGACGCTGGTCCTTGTGGCCCTCTGTGTAGCGATCGCGCTTCACCTGCGCTTCTTGCTCCGGGCTCGCCTGGCGCACGGTGAAACCGCGCGCGTTCTGGACGCGGCGGAACGCGAGTTTGAATCCATCTTCGATAGCGTCCCTGACGCCATTGTAATTCTGGGCGACCAGGGGATTTGCCTGGAAGCGAACCCTGCAGCCCTCGCGCTGTTCGGAACCGCGCGCGAAGCGTTGATCGGTCACGCCATTAAGAAGTTCTATTCGACTGCGCGCAGCTCTGCGAATGCCCAGGACCCGTTTCTTGGCCGGAACTCCGGTCACGGCGAAATCGAGATTACCCGGCGCTCCGGACAAACCCTCGTCGTCGAGTACACCGTGGATGCGAACTACCTTCCGGGCCGTCACGTGGCCATCCTGCGCGACATCTCTCTCCGGCGCGAGGCCGAGGCGACGCTGCGCGAGAGCGACGAACGCTACCGGCAGATGGCCGACAATATTCAGGAAGTCTATTGGATGATCGACGCAGGGACCAAGCACGTCGTCTCCATCAATCCAGCATATGAGACGATGACGGGCCGTTCCCTGGAAACGCTTCGCGCGAATCCGATTTCCTACCAGGAGCTGTTTCATCCCGAGGACCGCGCTCGCGTCCTGACGCGCCTGGAGGAAGCGGGCAAGGCCGGCCAGATCAACGAAGAGTTTCGGATCATCCGGCCCGATCGGGCGGTGCGCTGGGTGTCGGTGCACGGCTCTCCGGTAAGGGATGCAGCCGGAGTCGTGCGGCACCTGGTGGGGACCGTGCAGGATATTACGGCACGGAAATCCGCCGAAGAACAGATGGCGAGAAATCTCGCACTCGCGGAATCGGCATCGGCCGAAGCCGATGCCTTCCGCAAGACCACCCTGGCTCTCACGCAAAACCTATGCATGGACTATGTCCTCGATACCCTGCTTCAGTCTCTTCTGAAACTCGTGCCCTGCGAGTCAGCGCGCGTCTTGCTTGTGGAAACTGATACCCATCTATCCCTCGCGCGGGAGATGCGGCAACCTGAAGCAAGCCGGCGCGTTCCGAAGTGTCCAGCAACCATCGATGCCAGTGACAACCGGTTTCTGATGCAGGTTCTCGCGACCAAAATCCCAGTGCTCATTCCGGACACCGCCACGCAGCCCGAATGGCAAAATTTCAAGGGATATTCGCAGATGCGATCCTGGTTGTGTGTGCCGCTCATCGCTTCGCAGCGCGTGCTCGGACTGCTGTCGCTGGTCGATACGCGAGCGCAAGCCTTCTCGCAGGAGCATTTGCGTTTAGCGAAGTCGCTAGCCATTCCCGCCGCTGTCGCCATCCAGAATGCACGCCTCTACGAACGCGCGGAAATCTACGCTGCGGAGCTCGAGCAGCGGCTCGGGGATTTGGAGCAATCGCAGAATGCCTTGCGGCAAGCCGAAGAGAGTCGCGAACTCTCCGAAGAGAAATTCACGACGATCTTTCGCTCAAGCCCCATCGCTTTTTCCATTACTACCGTTGACGAAGGACGCTTCATCGACGTGAGCGAAGCATTCGAGCGCAGATACGGATACACGCGCCGCGAACTGCTCGGCCGTACCGTTTTTGATATCGGAATCTGGGACGACCCCCGTGAACGCAAGCAGATGTTAGAAGAGATTCGCAAGCACGGCCGCGTCCGCAACCGCATCACTCCCTTTCGGAAACGCTCGGGAGAGATCATCGATACTTTCTACTCGGCAGAGATCATTTCGATCGAAGGCCGCGATTGCGTCTTGGCTGTCTCGGAAGATCTGCCGGGGCGCGCGGAATTCCCGGCGCGGTTCGCCCGCAAGGCGGTGCCTTAGCTCGCGCCGCCGTGTAGGCGTTAGAGCATGTGTAGCCGGAATAGGCCGCAAGACGCCCTCTGGGAAGCAAACAGCAAAGTAGTTCGCGCTGGCGATTCCAGCGCGGGGGACCTCAGGAACACGAGCAAGGATTGCGAATGCTCCCTGACGCTCCCTGGGCTTTTTCCGACCCCGAGACAGTCAAGCGGGTGTTGATAGGGGTTGTGGGATCGAAAACAACGATCGCAGGAATTTCAAGGACTTACACGGAATATGAAGGAACTCTGAGCTTTTGAAAAGGAACGACGACGAACGCTGAGGAGCTCGTAGGGTATCCATCAAGGCTGCTCGCGTGATGCTGATTGGATAGCGCGGCACCAACGGAGTCGCGCGAGTTCCATTGAGAGGCAGAGTGACCGTCTTTACGAGCGGGCAAAGTCGAGAAGTGACTTCAGATCGTTTTCGTCTTCGTCGATCGCGCGGAGCGCCGCGAGATACCTGCTGCCGGCATCACCTTGCGCGACCAGGTATTTACCGGCTCCCCAAGTGAATTCGGCCTGGCCGTACCTTACGGCGACGACGTCGGCGATCATTCGCGCGTGGCGGCTGTTTCCATTTGCGAACGGATGAATTCTCGTCAGTTGGTGATGAAAACGAAGCAACCCTTCGTCGGTCGGGAACGTCTTGTTTTCCAGCCAGTATCGCGTGTTGGCAAGCAGCTGGGGAATTCGCTGGACGATCTCTCTCGGATCGCATCCAATGTTTCGCTCCGTTTGACGATACCTGCCGGCCCACTTCCAGACATTGTCGAACATCCGGAGATGCAGGTCTCGGACATACAGTGCATGCAAAGGGTTGAGGGCTTTCATCGTCCGACCCGCAAACGCCCAGTCGCGGGCCGACAAGATGTTGAGCGCTTCGTATTCATTGAGCTCGCCGATAGTGCTGATGCGGGGAATGAGTTGTTCGGCTTCTTCCGGCCGAATCGGAGTATTCCCGTTCGCGTACTTGTGACTGAGGATGAAGTTCATCGGGTCTTGCCGCGGTTCAAGCGGCGCTGGATCTCGTCTTCGGTCAGTTGAGTAGCGTTTTCGGGCTTCTACTCTTCGAGCGCCATCGTATGAACGACGCTTTTGACATCACGGGCGACTCGCTCGCGAGTGGGTTCTTCTGCGAGTTCCGCGAAGGAGCCGGACTTCGGCACGAGTACATAGACCAGTTCGCACCCCATCGTTCCCACAACGCGCCGAAGGGCTCGGAGCGTGATGCGGTCTTCGGCTTCGGCCTGTGCAAACTGTTGGATGGCCTGTCCGGATGCCCGCATTTTCTTGCCGACCTGGCGCTGGCTAAGGCCCAGCGCCTCGCGCACGGAGGCGATCCACCCTCCGGAAGGACGAGGCGGGAGGCTACGCCCGAGATCATGGCTTCGGTCCCGCTGCGAGAGTCGTAACCGTCGGAATTCACGTTTCATAGGATTTCTTGTCAAGGTATAACTGGCCAGAAATACTGTGAATGTTAAGTGGTAGCTTTTCTATCATTAATAAACGATAAGTTATATATTGATATTCTGTAACAAAATGACAAGCCGTAGCTTGATAATAAGTCCAGTGAAACAGCGCTCCGTGGGCGCGGAAATCCCTGGGGTTGAGGAAATTGCTGAGACCCGCATCAACCGATTGAAGTATCTGCCTGGGGCCGAGAGCGACACGTTCACGGAGTCTCAGAGCTATTTTCGTCAACTCTTCGCAGGAGGCGGCAGAGAGGCAGGCGTGTAGGTGCCACGCGGAACCGGAAATGTCTTGCCATTGCTGTGTCTGGCCGTTCAACAGTACCCGGACGCCTTTCGCCCAATTGAGGCAAAGAATTTCGGTCGTGTCACCCTGCAGACCTAAGAGTTTATCCCTGTATTGGCGAAATCGATCGTGACGCGGGCTCGGATTCATCTGTGTGTGGACGATCAACGCGCGGTCATAAATGGCGGCATCAGCGTCATAGAAATCAAGCGCATCCGAACAAATCAGGGCCACGAGACTTATGCGCTGGCCGGCAACGCCAAACCTATATATGCGCGTACCGCGCTGCATACCGTTGGTTTCGAAATGGTTGTTGTCGGCCATCGGAAACGTCTTGAACTGCCCGAGCATCACAAGCCGCGCGGCGCCGTTGCCATCGGCCGGCGGGGCCAAGAAAATGTAAGCGAGCGAATCGAGAAACCTATGTTGTTGGACGGGCAGCGCCTCGAAAATTACGGTCGCGACCCGCGCGAGGTCCTGCTTCAACTGCTGAAGCTCGTTGTACCTGATACTTTCGCAGCCGATCGCCCAGAGTTTCCCATGACAAGGAGGGATTGCGGCCTGAAGCGCCGCGCTAAGTGTCGACCACGGCATCGAAGATTCGGGCGTGACGACAAGGTCTGCATCCGTCTCGGGCGCGTCGCGCAAAAAGGCCCCAAATTGTGCAGCCGCCAATGCTTGATCGCGGTTGCGAACACCTGCGCCGCTGACCTCGATCTCGCCCCGGGGGCTGCATCAGCAAGGCCGTATAGTTCTGGTCATTCGGAACCAGAACGTTGAGGCCCGGCGGACCTAGACCTTCGGCGGCCAGGACCTCGGCGACTGCAAGGGTTTGCATGCGATTACGACGCTCCCGTCCGAGAACGGTGACGTTAAAATATTATATTGATTGAGTACTGTACCAGCGAGCTAGTCCGTTGTCAGCAATGCAACCGCTGTGTCCCTACCGGAATTGAATGTCTTGAAAAAACCTCTCGCGTTCCATGTCCTAGGCGCCTTTCGGAACAGCCGGCAGCGGCTCGCCGGCCAGCCGTCTCTCGACCAGCCCGGCGACGAAATCAGCGAATGGCGCGATGTCTTCGCCGACGCTCGCCTTTTCGAGGGCGTGCATGTAGGCGGTGCGGTTTTCAACGGGGATGACCGTCCAGGGATAGCCGCCGGACGCCATCATGATATTCATGAGGAAGCGGCCGACGCGGCCGTTACCATCCATATAAGGATGGATGTAGACGAATATGAAATGTCCAAGCACGGCGCGGACGGACGGTTCCATCTCCGCGCGCAGCAAGTCGAACAATCCCGGCATCGAGTCCAGCACGGCCTCGCGGTTCAGCGGCACGTGCATGGATTTGCGGATGTAGACGGGGCCGTTGCGATAGCCAGCGAGATCGCCCGGCTTGAGAATACCGGCCGTCACGCTCGGCGCGAACAGTTCGCGGTACCAGTTCCGGTGATCGGCGGCAGCGACGTCGCCGGCGTTCGCGCCTTCGACGACGCGGCGCACGCTACCCTGCACCGACTGGTAGGCTAGCCAGTAGCCACGCGCCGCCATGGCGTTGCGCTGTTCGCGGTCGCCCTCGTTCGCCTCCGGGTTCCACGTCCCGGTCCGTACGCGCTCGATGAGGTCGCGCGTCACGCGGTAGCCTTCGATCGACAGCGAATGGTAGGCGTCCGTGATATAGGCAGCGTCGACGCGCTTCATGTAAGCGTCGATGTTCTTCGGCAGGCCGGGCGCTTTCGGAAACCGCTCGATGACCGGCGCACGCATTTTTTCCCACAGGAGCCGGATGCGGTTGAGGTAGGGTGACGTCTCGCGGGCGGCGAAGACGAGCGCGGGCTTGTCGGCGAAGGGATCGTTCTCGCGGGCGTCGTAGCTGGCGGCCGCCATGGTCTTGAGAATTTCGTCGGCGATCTGCGCGCGCCCGACATTGCGGAACGCGCCCGCCAGCCGACCGGCGATCACGGTGTGGCCACCGTTGAGCAGGCGTTCCAGCAGCGGCGAAGCATCGCGGATCAGCGGCAGCACCGCGCGGACATCCGTCGCGTGGTTCGTGAAAAATCCCGGTGAGCATTCGATCAGCGCGGATTCGCGCGAGAAAAGACGCAGGCCGTCCTTTTCGGCGCGGTCGGCGGCGGCCGGCAGCGCGGCGCGCAGGTCGAACAGCGACGTGCCGTGCGGGAGTTTTGTAATTTTATTGCGCGCGCCGGCCGATCGCACCATCAGCTGGCGCGGCACGCTCCAGTTCCCCGCGTGGAGCGACAGGGATTGTTCGGGCGAAAGACACCAGCCCGCGCCGAACCGCTCATCGAGATAGGCGGCGCAGAAGCGCCAGAAGCAAGCGTACCAGGCGGTGCTCTCCCCTTTGACCTCGTCGGGACGGCTCGGGATGTACCAGCCCTTGATGACTTCCTGCAGAAAGCCAGCGGCCATGAGGCGCTCCCGGTGCGTGCGCGTCAGGTCGCGCGCGCGGATCGCGGCCGCGCCGCCAGCGGCCTGGAGCTTTTCCAGCAGCTCGAGTGATTCGGCGAGTTTTTTCGGCGGCGCGGCCATCAGGTGCGTCCTCATTAGCTTATTGCGCTGTACGGTAATTAGCTTTTTATGTTGTACCATTATTAGCTTATTGTGTCGATGGGATTGTGCTCTCCAGTTGCACTGAAAGCCCTCATTTGCACACGAATGCTTACCAGGCGCTTACCAGAGATCGAACCGATTCCGCGGCGATTTTTCGGACCTCAGAAGAGGAAACCAAACTCAAGCTACTTCATCCCAAGGCGAAAAATCTTCTGGAAGCATAGCTGTATCGTGGGGAAGTGCGTCGCCGAGAAGCGCCGACTGTGATTGGTACAAGACCTAGCGGCAGCCGGCGAATCGTAAATGATCTGACCAAATACGGCGCCATTCGTTCGGCGAGTGCCTACGGACCGCTGCGCCTCGCACTGCCCGCTACCCTGGCGCCTCGCTGGTCGCCAGGCCTGTTTCCGGATAAGAAGGACGAAGCATAACGAAAAGCTCCGGCAACAAACCGCCACCTTCTTCGGCGCGTTCCGATGTTTGGCGCCTCCGTCAATTCCACTTTGACAAACGCGCCATTGGCATCTCGAAAATTCTAATAGTCGCTTCTCTCAGCGGGCTTGTCGGGTCGTCCACGAACCCCTCACGCCTTGCTCCAGCACGCCAGCGCACTGCTTTCCGTTCGCTCGTCGGCTTCGCATAATAGCGGCCGGGAAAACCGACCGCCACTCGCCACGACATCGTACATTCGCTTGTACCCCAGAATCGCTTAGGTGGGTCTCGAAAGAGCATGCGACTGCCGGCCTTGTCCGCTCCCGCTTGCCTGTCTCGCTCACGGCCTCTCGCGATTTTTACCGAGCCTGGTACATCGCCTTTTTCTGCCGCTCCTTTTCCTGGGCACTGCTTCGGGCGAATTCCTGCGCCCGGCAGCTTCGCGGCCTCTGCTTTCCCGGTTCGTCCCGAGAGACCTCGGGTCCCTCCCGGAATGCAGCCGCTCGCTTTGGGAGCAGCGGCCCTCGCTTTGGGGTGCCTCAGGAAAATGGGGCAAAAAAAGGAGAAAGACATGTATCTCAATTCCGTAACCATCGTAGGATTCGCCGGAGCCGATCCCGAGCAGCGCCAAGCGAAGGGCGACGGCCCAAAATTCACCGTGCTTTCGGTCGCCACGCAGCGCTCTTGGAAAAACGCCGAAGACGAATGGGTTTCGAAGACCGAGTGGCACCGGATCGCGATCTTCCGCACGCGCCTGGCGCAATACGTCCTCGACAATATCCGGAAGGGCGCGCACGTTCTGGTGGAAGGCAGCCTGATCAGTTCGACCTACGAGCGTCCGGGGAAAGGCAAGAAGGCCCCCGCCACGAAGATCACCTCGTGGTCCATTCACGCCGATGCCGTGCGCCGGCTCGACCGCGACGAACCGGAACCGGAGGCCGTCACTTCCCGTACTAGTGCTGCGGAGGAAGCTCCCGAAACGCCGGGTGAGGCTCCCTACTGAGGCATCGGCACACCGGCCCCGGCGAAAGCCGGGGCCTTTTTTGTGCTGGCCGTACCTCCGACCGATCCCGCAATAATTCGCCGCTGCGATGCGTGGCGTAGCAGCATATGTTCCCGCACGCGCGGCCTCCGTTTCCGGCCGTTTGTGCAGAGGGGACCGCGCCTTGCGAGCCAGCGAGCTCGGCCCCGAAAACGACCGGCGCCGTCCCCCTCCCGCCGTATTCACCGAACCATGTCCGAGCATACGGAACAGGCCCTTTCTCTTGGCAAAAGGCCCTCCGCGCCGGAGCAGCGTCATGATGGCCGGAAGCGACTGCGATTGCCTGATCTGTCGTCTGGAGGCGAGTCTCCTCGATGAACTCCACCATGAAAAACAATTGGAAGAATATCGGCTGTGGGCGGCATCGAGCCGGGTCCTGGCCGCATTTCCGACCCCTGCGGAACTGATCGCGCACCTCCACTGCCAACACAGCGATGCAGGAAATTCGTCGGCCGACGAAATCCTTGCGGAGCTTGTAGGAACTGGCACGAAGGGACCGTTCGATTCCATGCGCCAGCAAATTCTGCTCCTGGTTTTTGTTCCCACCATTCACCGCACCACCACCCAGATCAGCGCGGGATTTCCCGCGCTCGCTCGCGAGGACACGGCCCAGCACCTTTTCGCGGCTCTACTGGAATTCCTCGATTCCCGGGAATTCCGCGCGCGCCGATCGCATCTCGCCTTCACGATTGCACGAAAGATGCGCCGCGGCGCGTTTCGCTGGGCCATCCGCGAATCTCGCAGCAAGCTCGCGAATGAGGCGGATCGCTCTCGCGCCTCGCCGGACGAGACAGAAGCAGGCGGGGACGTGTCCCAGGCAGCGGTTCTCCTCGCCGACTTTCTCGATAAATGCCAGCGCCGGGGATGGCTCACCGAGGAAGAACGGCAACTTCTGATTCGATTCAAACTCGAAGGTCTCACCGGCGCGGAGCTCGCGCGGCGCAGTGGCCGTTCCGCGCTCGCCATCCGCCACCGCGTCCACCGTCTGCTCGAAAGACTGCGCCGCATCGCGCAAAAGCCGGGCGCGGGGATTCCGGAGCAGCTGGACCTGTTTCGACGGTGAGCGGAATTCTTTTCTGTTCCGCCTTCGTCCGGCGGGACGAGTACTAAAGAATAAATATTTCACTGGTACCCGGTCCGTTCTTCGTTTTCGTGGCTGATTAGTATGGTGAGGGGAGTTCTCGCCAGTTAACTCCCGCGGACAAGGCGGCAACCGATTCCTTCGGTCGTCCGCTCGGTGTCGCGTACGGCCTGCTAGAGGGGACGAACACGATTGTGGGACAACGCTGTACTGGGAGCAAAACGCTCCAAGTGTGCCTGGACGAGGGAAGTCCAGGACCCGGCGCATACAGCCGTCCCAGCAATCGCCATCGAACTCCTTCCTGCAGCCGTAGCCGGGGACTCCCTCTCAACGGCCCATTTCCAAAACTCGGACGAGACAGGGAGAGCCCGAACATGAAGCGATTTCTCCGCAATTACCTGCGCAGCACTTGGCTGCGCTCACCTCTGGTTACGCTCGGTTTCACACTGCTTCTCGCAGCGCCAGCGTTCGCACAAGGCGGTTCCCCTTGGGAAAACGCCGTCAACGTCCTGATGACCGCCTTCACCAGCACCATCGCTCGCGGCCTCTCGCTCGTTGCCATCGTCGTGGCCGGTCTCACCTTCGCCTTCGAGCCATCAAGACCAATATCGCCGACTCGCTTAACGTTGTCATCCATGTCGAGCGTCGGCCTGGCCGCCGATACATTTCCGAAGTTCTCCTCGTCAACAGTTACGATCCGGACGCGGACTTGTTCGACTACGGCGCCGTGTTCCTTGCCAAACAGGACCACCCGTGAGCACCGACAGCAGATTTACGCCGCGCTCGCTCACGGCTTCGGAGTATGTCCGGGAGCTGTTCGGACCCGAGGATAATGCCGCGATCCTGGTGCGCAATCGCTCCACCCGCCACACGGTTCAAACCATCACCAAGGCGGAGACCGTCGCAAACCCCGATTTTCAATCTTGGCTTGCGAGTCAGAGTGGCAGTGGTTACGACGTGTTCATGGGCATGAATCCGATTAAGGACGGTGCGTTCAGCCGGACTAAGGGAGACATAAAGGATATCCGCCACGTCTACCTCGACCTCGACAGAAACGGCGACCAAGCGCTCCAAGCGATTC
>Ga0308309_10000373_pt1 | contig 29465 bp, 31 predicted proteins | sample HubBroMetageWFT5_FD_192491 | JGI IMG/M metagenome (GOLD analysis project Ga0308309, IMG submission 192491) | Warmed and freeze-thawed soil microbial communities from the Hubbard Brook experimental Forest, New Hampshire - Hubbard Brook CCASE Soil... | ecosystem: Environmental > Terrestrial >...
TTCTTCTTCGGTGTCGGCGGTCGAGGCGGCATACAGCGGCGGAATATCCTTGAACATAAATCTCTCACCATTCCGATTGCGCAGCACCCCTCCCTCGCCTCGCACTCCTTCCGTGACTAGAATGCCGCGCACGCTGGGTGGCCAAATCATTCCCGTAGGGTGGAACTGCACAAATTCCATGTCCATCAGCGCCGCACCGGCATGGTAGGCGAGCGAATGGCCGTCACCCGTATATTCCCAACTGTTGCTGGTGATCTTGTAAGCCCTTCCAATTCCTCCCGTCGCCAACACCACGGCTTTGGCGCGGAACAGGTGAAATCGGCCCCGCTCGCGATCATATCCAAACGCGCCCGCGATGCGGCAGCCGTCCTTCAACAGCGTGACAACTGTGTGTTCCATGAAGACGTCGAGCCCCAGATGGATTCCATGGTCTTGAAGAGTGCGGATCATTTCCAGGCCGGTACGGTCGCCTACATGGGCAAGCCGAGGATAGCGATGGCCCCCGAAATTCCGCTGGAGTATTCGGCCGTCGCCCGTGCGATCAAAAAGTGCGCCCCAGGCCTCCAGTTCTCGCACGCATGCCGGAGCTTCCTTGGCATGCAGTTCCGCCATCCGCCAGTTACTCAAGTATTGGCCGCCGCGCATCGTGTCGGCAAAGTGAACCCGCCAGTTGTCCCGGTCGTCCACATTTCCCATCGCCGCGGCTATGCCGCCCTCGGCCATGACGGTGTGTGCTTTGCCAAGAAGAGATTTCGAAATGACCGCGACCCTTCCGCCAGCGGCCGACACTTCGACCGCAGCCCGCAGACCGGCACCCCCGGCTCCGATGATCAGAACGTCGTGCTCATGCGTGATGTACTCGCTCACTAGAAGATCCTCCAATCTGTCCAGATACCCATCGAGCACATCCGCACGTACAAATCAGAAAACGCAACCGAGAAGAGGCTGCACCAGGCGAACAGCATGTGGCGCCGGTTCAGGCAACTCACGCAATCGTAGACACGCTTGCGGGCCGGCGCCCCCGCCAACCGATCGCGTAAACCGCCGACCAGATGTCGAAAGGAGTGGCATCCCAGAGTGTAGGAGCTCAGCAGCGTCAGGTTCGTCAACAAGACGAGAGTACCGACGCGGACGCCAAACCGGCCGTCGAACCAGAAAGCATCCCACACGTCCCGCGCCAGAATTACGAGAAACACGAGGGCCAGATATAGAAAATACCGGTGGACGTTTTGCAGGATTAGAGGGAACGATCGTTCGCCGAGGTATGTCTTCCGCGGCTCGCCCACGGTGCAAGAAGGCGGATCCGCCCAAAAAGCCTTGTAATAAGCCCCGCGATAGTAGTAGCACGTCACTCGAAAGCCGCCCGGCGCCCACAGAATGAGCATCGCTCCTGTGACCCAAACAGGCATCCAGCTTGGGTTCGGACCAAACCAACCCTCCAGGGCGGGGCCGAACAATTCGGGCGAGTAAAACGGTGAGAGATATGGTCCGAACCTGAAATGCTGTCCCTGCAGCGCAGCCCAAGTGGAGTAAACGATGAAAGCCGACAAACCAAGAAACACTACCAGCGGCTGTACCCACCAATAGTCGGGTCGCTGCGTCTGTCCGAAACCCGCGCGCGATAATGGGACGTCAATCTGAGACATGATCCTCCTCACGCGTCCGTGCTGACTTGCATCCGCTATCAAGCGCTAGCCTGATTGCGGTTGAATATGGGCGGTAGCCATGATACAGCGAAATTCATGGTCATTGTTCTGAGAAACGATGCCTTAACTAAACCGTTTGAGCAGACTTCTTGCGCAATGCGTGTGGGTTGTTCAACTTGTCTGTGCCGAAATCCCCAAAACCACAGGCAGCCGGAGCCTTGGGAGAGGACAAGAGTTCTAAAATCGTCTGCTAGGGCCGACCAATATTTTCGAAGAGATGAACAGCACTTCTGGTTTTCCGTCTACAGTCCTGTAGACGATTTCGTAGACGGTCAGATCCTCAGAGTCCCCCAATGCGGAAGGCCGCGACTGACCGCCGAATAGTCGGCCACTGTTGAACTCGAACTACAAGAGCAGTCTGCCCGATAGACGGGATTATGACCCGGTTAACCCGGGAAGCGTGATGCGCCGTTGATCATGAAATGGAAACTCTTCGCTCTGCCGCGATAGGCGCACTAGAAAGAGAGGGACGGGCAAGACATGAGCTAGCATTGCTTGCGAACCAAACCCAGCGGCGAATCGGGCCTTAATCGCCGCATCTTGTGCGGAGTTTATGCTTGACCTTTGCGGCGAATAGGTGCTAGATTCACCGCATATGGTGCGGAGAATAAAACGTGGAACCTACATCCATGAGCGGGCCGGATGGCCGGGCTTCCGCTGGGATCACGCGCGCGTTTCGGCGCGTCTCGTCGATGTGCGGCACCGGCAGGGTCGTCTCATTGGCCGCATGGAGGGTCTTGGGTTCCAATTGCGGGCGGAAGCCGTTCTCAACTCATTGACCGAAGAGGTCCTGAAATCGAGCGAAATAGAGGGTGAGACGCTCGACCGCGATCAGGTGCGCTCCTCGATCGCACGACGGCTCGGTCTCGACATCGGCGGGCTGACATCGGCCGACCGGAATGTCGAAGGCGTGGTGGAGATGATGCTCGATGCGACGCAGGGCTATGCCCGGCCGCTCACGGCGCGGCGGCTTTTCGACTGGCACGCTGCCTTGTTCCCCACAGGACGGAGCGGGATGTCGAAGATCAGGGTAGGGGCCTGGCGCGACGATGCGAAGGGGCCGATGCAGGTGGTATCTGGTCCACTCGGCAAGGAACGAGTCCACTACGAAGCTCCTGCGGCCAACCGCGTCCGCGACGAAATGAAGAAATTCGCAGCGTGGTTCGAGAAGGACAACTCGACCGACCTCGTGCTGAAGGCCGGGGTCGCGCATTTGTGGTTCGTCACTATTCATCCGTTCGACGACGGCAACGGGCGCATTGCACGGGCGATTGCGGACATGATCCTCGCCCGTTCGGAGCGCAGCCCGCAGCGCTTCTACAGCATGTCGGCGCAAATTCGGCAAGAGCGCAAGGCCTACTACGAAATGCTGGAAGCGACGCAGAAGAGCGAGCTCGACACCACGCGCTGGCTCGAATGGTTCCTCGAGTGCCTCGGCCGCGCCTTCGACCGGGCGGAGACGATCCTCGCGACGGTACTCAGCAAGGCGCGTTTCTGGGAGAGCTTTGCCGTGGTGGAATTCAACGAGCGGCAGCGCGAGATCGTCAATCGCTTGCTGAACGGATTCGAAGGCAAGCTGACTACATCTAAATGGGCCAAGCTCGCGAAATGCTCGCAGGACACGGCCCTGCGCGACATCGAGGACCTGATCCGAAAAAAAGTCCTGATCAAGGATGCTGCCGGGGGGCGCAGCACGTCCTATTCATTGGCCAAACTGAGATGATGTTGGCTGGAACACGGCAATGGTTCAAGCCATTATTCCTAGAAGAAGATGGATTGATGCGCATTGAACCATTCCATACCATAAGTTCGCAGTGTACTAAGGTCCTCGGCTGACTGCGGCTCAGCGGATAGAGAGAGTTGACGTACGTAAGTAAGCAGGATGGCCACCCGAACCAGCCCACGCCACCAGACTGGGCGAGCGAAGCGAGCCGGAGGGCAACCTTGACGGGTTCCTCGCCCGTCTGCATCGTCTTCCGCAAAACGAAGGCGCTCTTGCGACCAAAAAATCGTGAATCCTAGAATCCCCTCCTAGAATCTTATTTGGGCGACAGTTCTAGTCGGGTGATGAACTCCCGCACGATTTCCTGGTGTTCGATACTCATCCTTATGAAGTTTATACCTTGGCGGCCGTCTTTGGCCCATGCCACCACGCCAGTGGCTTCGATGGCGATTGGCGGTTGGGACAGCCTGAAAGACAATTCCAATGTTTCGCCGCGGGACAAACCTGCAACTTCCAACTGTACTCCGCCCTGACCGAGATTCCAGGCCGTCCCCATTAGCCGTCTCGAGCCAACCGTGCACACGACTTCGGTTTGCAACGGAACACGGTTGTATTGACGACGATTTTCGTGCAAACGGCCCTGTAACGCGTTATGCAAACTGGCCAGCTGCAGCCTATCGATCGGCTTTGGAAGAACGAACGTGACTCCCATGGCGAAGGATTTGTACATGGTGTCGCATTTTTCGTGCCCGGTTAACACGATGATCGGTGTGCATTTATTCCATGAGGACTGCCGCACCAGTTGCGGCAGTTTAGAACCGTCCAGATCGGCGAGTTCGATGTCTAAGAAGATTCCATCGAATCGTTCCTCGTTTACTAGCACGGCAGCCTTCAGACTGTCGCTAACCGGGCAGACACTGCTCTTTAGCGAACCGAACACCTCAGTCATCAACCCTAGGCTCACCGGATCTCCGTCCACAACCAAGAGCTTCGGTGACTCCATAATCCCCCTCACTTCCCGCTGCAGTTATGCCGCCTTTCTTCGAATCCTCTTCAGGCAAACCATCTTTCACTGGAGAATAAGGGCAGGTTTCGTGACCAAGAATATAGCGAATGCGAAAAGCCTTCAGTAGCCGGCTAATCGATGGTAACCCTCAGTAATAAACTTTTCCGGCTCTAGGGCGAACCCATTTCCCCAGGCGGTTGCATGCGCCGGGGGCACGATTCAAACACAATTAGCAACGCGAAGGTCTTCTTTCAATCTGCTACCAGCCATTCCAAGGCCTCCTGCCGACTATTGAACGTAGGAAAGTCGCGCCGGGAAAAGCTTTGCAGGTTCTCGCGGAACACCTCCGGGAAGCTCTGCGCGCCTACCCATGCTGTCTTCTTGATGTATGGCTTGTTGAAGACCGCGGCTTCCTTCATAGCACGAAGCGCCTCCTGGTCGAATGCCGCCTCGGTAAAGTCCGCGAGCATCAGAACCGAACTCAGCGCCTGTGAGGTCACAACCTCGGGAAGTGCGCGAACGGTCTTTTCTACCTCGGCCGTGGAACAATGTGACAGGTCAACCAGCAGGATTTGTTTCCCATTGTGACTGATGACGCCAATGCGTTTATCCACGGTCATTCTCCAAACTGCAACATTGTAAACTGCGCCGACGATCAATCTTACCTTTCCCAAGATGCGTGTTGCGAAAATCGGAACAACCTGTTAGCTACCGATCCAGGACGATCTACTGTCGACAGTCACCTCCATTTTGTGACCTCCGTCATATCCCGTTTCGAGCGTCTACGCCCCTTTTTGGTAGAGCGCAAAATGCAGAGATTGTTCAATGTAGTGTCAGCTGCGAAGTCTCTAACTGGGAGGTTGCACATATGTACAGCAACGATGTACCCGTATCGGCCGGCAAGATGCTTCTGGTGTCCCCCTCTTCGTTAACGATGTATCAGCTGGCAAAATCCGCTCATCGGTTCGCCATGTCGGTGCAAGTATGCACGGAGGTACGAACCGCGCTTGATTTGGTAAACCGGCAGAAGTTCGACGCGGTGACGGTCGATCTCAGCCTGGGACAGCCGGCGACCGCAATCTTACGAGAGGCGCGATTGTCAGCTGCAAACCGAACCGCGGTGGCTTTCGCCATCAGCAGCACGTTCGATCAGAGTGCAGACGCCTTCCGGGCGGGGTCGAGTTTTGTGCTGGAAAGGCCGTTAAGCCTGGACTCGATCCGACGGACGCTACACGCGGCGCATGGTCTGATTCTCCGCGAGCGGCGTCGCTATTTTCGTTGTCAGATTGCGATTCCAGTGTCGGTTCAACAAGAAGGAACGGCGCCAGTTTTTGGCGAGACCATAGACATCAGCGAAGGCGGAATGGCGCTACGCCTTCTGACCCCGCTGGTGCCGGGGGCCGAGGGGATTGTGCAATTCACTCTACCGCTTACGCCAGTGTCCATTCGAGCTAATGCCAAGATATGCCGCTGCAATGAAAAGGGTCAGGCGGGGTTACAGTTCCGGTCGCTGTCTGCACGGGACAACTCGGAACTGCAGCAGTGGGTTGCCGGTAAGTTTGAAAAGCAACTGACTCCGAGCGAAATTGGACTCTGTGCGCTGCCGACACCACCGCTGCCGCAGTTGATCGCTGCGGCATGGAGCGAACTGACGTAGTACGGAGGACTGGTGGCATTGTGGCGTTCGCGCCCATTAAAGGGTGGGGCAGTGAACGGCGATGCCACAATGTCCCTTCTGCTTATTGGGAATCAACATCCCGCTGCATGTAAAATTCGCTATCTAGCCATTCTGAGATTCGATCCCGATCTTGCGGACTAGCGAAGCGGAGATGCAACCCGGCTTTTCCGTGTTTATCGTCCCAAATCACCGTCCCCTCAGCGATCATCAGCGGGCCGGGGTTCGAGATTGCAAAGGCCACGCCCACAATCTCACCCTCCTGCATTGAGCGAGGAGTGCGGAGAGCCACTCCTTCGGAGCTGATGTTGATCGTCTTGCACTGAAACTCTGCGCCGGCTCTCGTTCGGATCGAGACGGCCAGTTCGATCACTAGCCGAAAATACCGCCTCCGGTCTTGAAGCATGAACCCATAAGCGGCCCGCAGCACGGGCAAAAGCTGCTCCTCGGCCAGGGGACGCTCGACGACGAAAGAAGCTCCGTGTTCAGATGCCCGTCTTTTGGCGGAATCACTCGTCGCGACTGCAAGCACCACCGCGTTCCGATTGGTTCTGCCTTGACGAAGGGTTTGAACGAAAGGCACGCGTTCAAGGATGGTATCCAAGTCCAGCACGACGGCTTCAAACTTGGCCTGAGCGAAACGCTCAGAAGCCGATGCGTGATCTCCGCACGATTGCGTGATGACCCCGAGGTCTTGGAATATCTGAACAAAGACAGTGACAGTCTTTGCATCGGGCGATACGATGAGGGCTTTCAGGTCAACGACGGAAATTGGCACAAAGTATCCTCCAGTCAGAGAGATCACCGCTGTTTTGGCCTAGACTAAAGCTGATTCGTTCGGTTTGGCCGGAGACTACGGGTTTGTTACGAAAACAGAACAAACAGGTTCCGACGCCACTTGAGGCACTCGGGGCATGTACAGAGGTATGTTGGAGTACCCGGCCGCAGGGTATGCGCACAGTCCCTGCAAACGAAACGGCCGTCTTTGTATCCCGTCATTTCTGCAAAATCGTAGCCGGCGGAACAATACGGACAATAGAAGTCCAAGATCGTATCGGTCATCCCCTTGTGGTGAATCGCTGACTTCCTCCCAGCATACGAGTTGGCAATCGCAATGCCATCGTCGATTGCTTTGTAGTGCCCAAGAAATCAAGATCCGTAAGTGTTTGCTGGTGTTTGTCTGCCGAGATGTTGGCAGCCTGCCGACCAGTCGCCACCGACGAACGACAGACCTCGCCGGCGCGGGAAGAAAAGCTCGTGGCACGAGCGCGGCGTCTCTGCGTTCCAATCGTACCGTACAGCGTTCCATTCGAGTTGATTCCACGCGTTTTCCGCACCAGATAAAGTGGGCCGAATCGTTCCAGAAATCCAGCTAGATCTCGGTCGTCCTTGATGGTTAGAAACTCCGTCCTTATGTAGTGCAGGTATCTCGTTCATTTGCAGCAACGGCTATGGCCTGAATATACCGCTTGGCACGCTCAGGGGCGAGTCTATACTGGCGCTGCCACACTAACTGGCGTTCGCTTCGTCCCACAACGCTGGTTGATGTTCCAATTCTCCACTTGTAAACGACGTTCCTACCTAACCGTTTATTTCTGGACTGACCGCAGGAGTAGAAAGTCATGAAGGCTCGAATAGTTATCGGCGTGTCTCTGATGGTTGTGGTTCTGGCGATGGCGAACTTGTTTGCCGGTCAAGCGCAGAAAGCAGCCAGTCAACCGGCACAGGCTGGGCAGTTGCAGATGCAGCCTCCTATCTTGGATGCGGGAGCGCGACTGAACCCGCTGAAGATTGCCCTGCTCAAATGGTACCTGGCCGAGAGTTCGGCGTACGTCAAGGCGGGCAGTCAGCCCTACGGGGTCTGCTTCGACGGGGCCAATATCTGGACGGCAAACAACGGCGACAACAGCGTGACCAAGGTGCGTGCCAGTGACGGTACAGTGTTGGGCACCTTTGAGGTCGGATCGCAACCGTTTGGGGTAACATTCGACGGAGCTAGTATATGGGCCTCTAATAGCGGCAGCTACACCGTCACGAAGCTGCGAGCTAGCGACGGGAAGGTGTTGGGGACTTTCCCAACCGGTGCGTACCCATTTTGGATGACCTTCGATGGGCAGAACATCTGGATCCCGAATGCTCGGGACGCCACGGTCAGCAAGCTGCGAGCTAGCGACGGCAAGAACCTGGGAACGTTCCCGGTGGGCATCAGTGCCACCGCGGCGGCATTCGACGGAGCTGACATCTGGGTCACTAACAACGGTGCGGCCACAGTGACCAAACTGCGGGCCTCCGACGGGGAGGTGCTAGGCACATTCAGCGTGGGGAACGGCCCGCTGGGCATCGCCTTCGATGGTGCTGACATGTGGGTCGCTAACGGAGCAAGCCAAACGGTAACGAAGATGCGAGCCAGCGACGGCACCGTACTGGGCACATTCCCCGCACCGAATAACAACCCGTACGGTGTTGCCTTCGACGGAACTTACGTTTGGGTCTCGGGGACCACCGCGATGATTGTGCTGCAGGCGAGCGATGGCGCACAGGTTCTTTCGCATAGACTGCAGAGCGAAGGGGTCGCCTTTGATGGTGCGCATATCTGGACCGCCATCCAAGGCTTCAACGTTTTACAGAAATTTTAAGGAGTTACGGAACGACCTACCTGGGTGGGGACTTTTCTTGCAACTACGGCCGGAGTTGCGGAACAGTGTTTAAGCTCACTCCGGCAGGCACTCTGACGACTCTGCATGTGTTCGAATACGCGGACGGCGCTGAGCCCTTCGGTGGGCTCGTTCAAGCGACCGATGGAACTTTTATGGGGCGGCGTACTCGGGCGGCAATTTCGTGTGCGATCGAGCCGTCGATTTCCCAGGCTGCGGCACCGTCTACAGTCTCTCGGTCGGCCTCGGCCCGTTTATCGCCGTGGAAGAAAATACTGTGAGGCAGCAGCGAACTTGTGCGACCGCGCCGGATGATGCCTCGGATTGCTAACGCCAGCAAGTAGGCCGTCCAACCCATTGCCAGCGCGATTCTGAGGCGCGTGGTAAGTAGCCGTGTTGGCTGTGATTTCGTCAAAGACCTCACATAATTCTCATCGTTATTATCCGAATTATCCGGCAAGCCTCCAACGGTTGAAAACAGGGGTTTACACTCATTGACCCCGCCAGCCCCCTGGCAAGAGGGTTTTGAGTGAAATGGCGATTTTTTCGCCAACCGCTGCATCGTTGCAGGTTTGGCGATCACCAGATCTAGTCGCTTGCGGGGCGTGGCAGCTTTAAAGGCCCAGGAAGTGAAACGGCGACTGTCAGTATCTTAAAGTGAACAAGACACTACCGTGGGAGGCCAGTTGACTTGCATACTTGATTGGCACATACTCTGCACGCGCTGGTCGCGGGCAGTTTACGGATCGGTGCTCGTGCAAGCTGACCTGCTTTCCTGCCCAATTCAACCCGTGCGCCAAGGAGAATTCTCCCATGATCGCGCAAACCATTCAATCAGCCATCTCCAAGCTCTCCGGCATTAGTCTTCTGGCCATGCTCTTCTGCGCCACACCTTTGCATGCCGCCAACTGCTCGGTTCGGTCTTTGACGGGCTTCTATGGATTTGTCATCACCGGCACAACCAACGGCAGCCCAATTGCGATCGTAGGCCAGATGGCGACCGACGGCACCGGCTCCATCAGCGGACTCGAAACCGTAAGCGAAAACGGCACCATTCTTGACAGCCTTGCAGTTCTCGGCACCTACCACATCAACTCCAATTGCACCGGTACCATGTCCATTCAGGGCGCTGGCCTCTCCGCACAGAATTTTGATGTGACCCTCATTTCCGGCGGGAAGGCAATTTCCATGGTCGAGATCGATCCTGGCACAACCGAAACCGGCACTGCTGAGGCGGAGGGTCCCACGGCTTGTTCCAGTTCGCGCATCAACGGCGCCTACGCAATCCAGGCTACAGGAGCGGTGACTACAACCGGCCCGTTGGCACTCTCTGGGCAAATCAATTTCCACGGAGACGGAACTCTTGACGGGACGGAGACGACCAGTGTCAACGGTGTGATCACGTCCGGGACAATTTCCGGAGGATACAAGGTCGGCAACCGATGCTTCGGCGCCGCGTCCATCGGCGTGGGCAACCACAACTTCATTCACCTCGACCTGTTCGTGGTCAACGGAGGAAAAGGCATCGACTTCATTCAGGCAGATTTCCACACCATGGTTTCTGGATCTATGCAGCAATAACCCTCGGGTCAATGAGTGATAAGGCGATATTTCGCCAAATGACGCCACCTTGCGCTCACTCGTACATCCTTGACGCAGGAGCAGAGGGTACTCCGCGTCAGCGGGTAGTGTCCTAAGTCTGCATTGTCGTTTGCAACCTTCGATTGCCTAAAATCGAGAGGACAGCGCCTTGGACTTCCGGCAAACCCTTTGCGAGACCTTGAGGAGGCCTTTAAGAACGCATCAGATGTCGAGTCTTAGGAGCCTTGCATTCATCCTATGCTCAGCGAGACGCTTATCCCGCGCAGCCTTTCTTTGTTCTCCGCTTAGATCAAAGGCGCCGAGAAACACACAGAAAAAGGCCGCGAATAAGCCTGCAAATATGGCTACAAACTCCTTTGTTTGGGTACATGGTTTCGCGGCGGAGCATGCTTGAAAAAACCCCATATAGACGCTTGGCGGATACCCCGTGAAGGTTTGCTGCGGCTCAGCAACAATCGGCTCCCGAACGGTAAGGGCCGCCGTATTCGCGGCATCGGTAAGTATCTTTACATCGGACACGGTGAAGAATCCAAGATGCGAGGTTGATGCGCGTGTTGAATATCGGAGGCAACTCCTATGTCATCCGCAACAGCAGGGCGCAACATGGCGGGAATCTGCAGGGGGCTGCATTTTCGTCTGCAGCAAACTGCGCCGCTCGACATCCGCACCGGTTTTAGCCGCCAACCCACGCCTCCGCGAGAGAGCAGAAAACTACGCAAGAGGGAGCTGCATACAGGTGCGACCTGCACCGGACGTACTACCGGGACGCCGTGCACGAAGAAATCGCCGGCACATTCCGGCTGACCGAAAACTATCCATCTCCTGTTTAGTGAACGAAGCCCTCTTTGTGTCGAACCAAAGATTGGAGCATTTGCTCGGCTTTGCAGTTTTCCCCGAGCACCGACGACATGTACGCTTGCCGACGAACCAGATCTCCGAAGGTGTTGGTGCCGCCGGTTACAGGATCCTGCACGTTTTCCTGTCCTGGGGTTGCCAACGGATATAAATCCGTCGATATACACGAGTTTACCAACGGGACACCACTGTTGTTGCAACCCAAAAGAAATCCAGACAAAGCCGATGCCGAGCCCGGTTGGCGATTCTGTACTTGTTGAAAAACATCGTTGGTCGCCGTTTCTCGCGAATGGCAACCATTGCAAGTGTTTAGCGAAAAGTCAGCTCTTGCTACCGTACTGGTTGGGGTGGGCGTACCATTCCAATAGCCAGGGAAAAACCCTTGCGGTGCGTTGAAAACCGAAGCGCCAAGGAAAGGCCCATTGAAAGAGCTGTTGGGATCGTTGTAACTCAGAGGAACAGTGTAGTTGCCACTGATGATCTGTGATTGGAACTCGTTAATATAGTCCGTCAACACGAACGCATTAGCCTGACCCTGCGCGCCGTTAAAGTCTCCGCTTGAGTTTTCCGAATCCGGCGTTTGTGCAATTGTGGTCTCCCGCAAAACTGCCGTCTGCGTTGCTACGTTCTCTGTTAGCTGAAACTGCCGTAGCTCCCACTTTAACCCGCCGAGGCGCTCGTCGTTTGTTCTTACCTGGTTCAAGGCGCTCCCAAAAGGCTTGGTCGTGTCGGCACCTGCCGTGGCAACCTGATCAGTTATGGCTTGCAAAGCTGCGTTGTAATTAGAAGTCCCCACCGTGCTCAGATTGTGCCATTGGTTTGCCCAGCCCTGGACACCGGCGCATCCCGAGGCCACAGACGCGGGAACGCCATATTCGATAATAACGTTGAAGGGAGTCCCGGTTGTACAAACACCGAACACGAACCGCACTTCGCCCCCAGTAGGAGTCGAACCTTGACCCAGGTCGATACGATTCACGATTGCATTCAATTGGAATGGCGCCTGGCTTACAGCAACGTTTCCGTTGCTGTCCTTAGGCCAGGAGGAGAGGATGAGACTGGACATATTGGTGCGTGCGGCAACTACAAAAGTATTGATCGTCTGGGCGGTCAGCCATTGGTTCAGCCATGCCTGAACCATCGCGTCGGCTTTCAACTGACTCCCGCTCGTGCCGGTCATAGCAGTCATCAGTTGACCGAAGGTCCAAGCGCCCATCTGCCCGGTGCTTCCATTCGTGCAGGAATCCCAAGTCCGATTCGGATCCGTTACCACGCTCAGGTCCGTGATCATGAGTTCCTTCTCCGGGTGGATCGTAAAGCCTGTGCCTTCCAGAACCTCTGGTGTGAACTGGACCGGTTGATGTGATTGCTGTGCGTTCTGGATGCTTGCTGGATCTACAAATTCAATCGTGTCCATACGAACCAAACGACGTCCTTCAAACACCGGAATCACTTTACCAGTGCTGGCAAGGTCCTTGCGCTGTTGCTGTTCCTTTGCAAAGGCGTTCCAGTCAAAATCCACCGTCGTGGAGAACACTGCGGAATCGTCCGCGGAGCGTCGCAGAGTTACCGTCTGGTCCCCAACCGTCATCGGCACTTGTGACGCCATGCGCTCGGCTGCAAGCTCCGGAAATCGTACCGATAGATTCGTCTTATAGATGCCGATTGCCGGGTTCGGCGGAGTAAGAATGAACTCTTCAACCGTCGGCAAATGTGGGTCCGTCGTGCTACTCACCGTCGTGGAAACGTGATACTGCGGCGATACCACGTCGCCACCAAATAGCGTCGGAATTGGAAGCATTTCCGCCCGTAAGGACGCGTTAACAAGGTGACCGGAGCTCTTCGAGTCGATCTTGTATCTCTGCCACGAGGCACGCACGCTCGACCTTAAGGCCCCGATGTCCATGGCGGTTACCAACGCGGCCAAAATGCACAATGCGATAAACCAAAGCTTCTTGGGGGATTTCATTTTTGGCTCTCCTCTTTTCTGTGGTTGGAAGGTTGTGGCCTACTCAAACGGCTCGAATCGCCGCCGACGTTGTCTGATTGTCTTTCAGGGCGCAAAGCTACCACAGGAAGGAAGAAATGTCATCCACAACGTGGCCGACTGTCGTTAGCACATGATGTGCCCGGTTGAGATAGCAATGATGTGTCCGCTTTTCGGGCGGCGAGGGTAGGAGAACATGGCAGGCATGTTCTCTTAGATAGGAAAAAATCAGTCACGCGCATTAGATGAAATATTCAAGCAGTGTTTTCTCCATAAGCAAAACATCGTCCTGCTTTTCGGAATTCATCTACGGTGTCTGGATATTTTGAGTAAAGGTCTGTGCCCGACAGCCACTCCGGGGAAGCATACTTTGCTTTTTCTTTGGGGATTGCCTTAAAGGTGATAGCTCTTAGCTCTGAACGAAGGATGGAATAAACAGATTCAGCGTGATGCCGAAGTCGCTCACTCGAAATACTCAAATCGGTTGCGACAAGATTTATATTTCGCCTTCTCGCTTTACTACTATCTTCCCTGGATGCGCCCCAGCCAACTCGTCTACCATTCGCCAGAGAGCCTCCCGAGTCACCCTGGTGCTGCGCCTGTACTGGCCGAAGGAGACGCAGCCGTCGTTGGGGTGAGTTCTGGAGCAGGAACTGGCGGGGAGCACTGGCTTGACGCACTAGTGACGAGCGAATACTATCGGGCTGGAAACCCCCGGTACCCAACCGTGGCGGTACGGCAGTACTTATGGAGCCAGTTAACCGCCTCCGCGGTGAATCTTCTTCCAGCCAGATTTCTACATTTGGTTGGCGCGTCAGTTTGACTCTTTTTTGCCTCGCTCTGGCCATCCTGGTTGTAACGCTGGTTGCCACACGATTCCATAGCATCGATCTCTCATCCATGCTGCTGGGAATCGCCCTGGCCACCTTCTGCGTCGTCCTCTTTTTCCTTTCCAGGTCTTTGTTGTTACTTCGCGAACAACAGCAAGAGACAGCTAGCGCTCTCGACTCCGCGGAAACCTCCCTCTTGGAGAGCGAAGAGCGTTTCCGGCAAATGGCCGATAATATCCAGGAGATCTTCTGGATGATTGATGCGGAAACCAGGAAGGCGCTTTATGTGAACCCGGCTTATGAAACCATCACCGGACACTCCCGCGCCGCACTCAAGGAAGACCCGCTCTCCTACGAGGAAATCATCCATCCTGAAGATCGCGTCCGAGTACTGCTTGAACTTGAAGAGGCCACTCGGACTGGAGACTTTGACGAGCGGTTCAGGATTATTTCGTCGGATGGCGAAGCACGCTGGGTGTGGGTACGCGGATTTCCGGTGCGGGATCGCGAAGGCAAGATCCGCCGACTTGTCGGAACGGCGCTCGACATTACCACGCAAAAACAGGCAGAAGAGGAGATCGCGAGAAACCTGTTGCTGGCCGAATCCGCCTGGTCCGAGGCCGACGCCATGCGCAAAGCGACCTTAGCGCTGACTCAGGACCTTCGAATGGACAACGTTCTGGACACTTTGCTTCAGTCTCTGCTCAAGCTAGTTCCGTACGAATCCGCCCAGATATTGCTCCTCGAATCGGACACTCGTTTGTTCTTGGCGCGGGAAGCCCCTCGTTCTGAGGAATCAAAACAGAGGGTGACATGCCCGCCAACCCTCGACGCAGCGAACTTCCCATTCATCGAACGCCTCCTGGTGAGCCAGAACGGAATCTCGCTCCCAGATGTCCGGCGGGAAAGGGAGTGGCGTGCTCTCAAGTGCTCCAGCCGGCTGTGTTCCTGGCTCGGCGTTCCGCTGATTGCAGCGCATCAGACTCTGGGGCTGCTTTCCCTGGGACACTCGTTGCCTGATCGTTTCACGCACGAACACCTACGATTGGCAAAATCTCTCGCGATTCCGGCCGCGGCGGCTATCCAGAATGCCCGTCTTTACGAGTGCGCCAAGATCTATGGCTCCGAACTCGAAAAACGTACCTCGGATCTCCGTGAGGCGCAGAGCGCACTGCAACGTTTGCAGAGCCGTCATTCTTCCTAGACTATCGCCAACACTGTCGCTCCTGCCATGTCCCCCACAACCCCCGGCGATCAGCTCTGGTTCTCAGTCGTATGCCTTCCCACGGGATCGTCTGGCCGGAATCACGACCAGGAAAAAGAAAAATATCGGTAACAACCGGGCATTGCTTCAAGATGTTATCCCTTCCTTCCCGACAACTGTGGGGAAGGTAAACCATATCTCGACGTCCGGCCCCCTCAATGCCAGTCGTCGTGGACGTTTCTGGAGGTCGTTGCTATGTCCAGCCCTCGACTCGAAACCTGCTCTGCCGAACATCGCCTTACTTGTGGGCATGGCCGTGCCCTTGCGACTCCTGCTATCGACTCGCGCCGCGGATAGGTTGTTGGTGCAGTATGGGCAGTCCTGAAGTTCCGCTTTGGTGGGATAGAGACGTCGACTGCGTCGGGAGGTCCATTCGGCCAGACGTGCGCTCCGCTGCGCATGCAATCTGGGATTGTGCATACAAGCGAGCGCAATCCCTCATTTCCGACTGCAGCCAGGCGGCCGACCTCATGGAGAGCACAGTCGCCGAGGTATCGCGCTATCTCGATCGCTGCGGTGTCTTGCTGTTCTCGCGGGAGATCGAAGGCCTCCTCATGCTCGCATTCCAGAGGGCCCTCTATCGCCAAGTCGCCAAGCTCAGGCGGGTTGCGACCCTGGGTGGAACAGGAGAGCTGTCCAACCGGGCCGTGGATCGGACGTGGGCACGCCAAGTCCACGCGCACTTGGAATTCGAACAAATTGTGGGGTTGCTGAGCGAAAGAAGCCGGACCATCTTGGCCTTGCGCTACGCCGGCTACACCTGGGAGGAGTCGGCACTCATACTTGGAGGGTCAGTTCCTGCTTTGCGCAGTGCTTTCTGGAGGGACGTGGCCCGAGTGAAGAGTAAACTAAAGAACCATCGCTCTGCGCTGCTTGAGGGCAGGGCTCCCGGGCAGCAGGAGACTGCCTCGACCAACGATCCACATTGCTAGTCACGCGGAAGTTCCGAGGCCGTCATCGTAGGGTTCGTCATCAAAGTCTGAGTGCGGTGATGTGCCCATCTGCTCTTCGTAGGCAGCTCTCTCCTTCTTGCTTTCCCTCACTGGCAATAGCTCGGCATGGCTTGGGGGAAAAACGAATTCTTTGACAAAGTTGAGCCTGTCAATATTCAGCCTTCGCCCCACAGCTTCTCTGCTGTGTCCCTTGCAGAACTCCGAGAAGTCATCTGCATCGATGATTTCCCTCTTTAGCTCTCCTGCCTGCACCAGACGGCATTTCAGCCAGCCGAGCGAGATCCAACGCTGGACCTCCTGTGCGCGGATGTGGAGGGCCTCGGCGAGAGTGTACTTGGTGAACCAGTCCTGACCCATCCTGGCGCTGGCGCCCAGCCGGTGCAACATGGACCGGATAGAACCTGGCGACCGGCGCATTGCAATGGCAACTTCCGGGAGGGGCTGGATTGCAATCAGATCCAATAGCCTCTGTTGTGCTCGCTCGGGCCACTGGCGGTATTCCCGCTTACCCACCATTCCGGCCTGGCGGAGAAATCTCCAGCAGGCATCTCTTGGGTTACTGGAAACTTCGACCAACCTAGTGACCAGTACTCGTAACTCGTTTCCAGAATCTTGCCCAGACGGGCGGGCCCGCTGGGCATTTAACTGGATTCTCACTAGTTCCCTGGCTTCCTTTGGCCACCGGAAGCTACGGCGTCGTTTGCCCGCATGTTCCTCGTCCATATCGCGTACGCTCTCGTCTTAGATTTCAGAGGGCTCCTCTTGCTTATATATGGCCGTGAGATGAGGAAGTATCGCGTGCCCAAAACAGTTTTGTCGGATTCGCGAATTCATATAGCTTTCGTGCAACCGAAGGCCGTATAAAAGGACGCGGGATGCGACTGGTCGCAATCAAGACCAAGTGCCGAAAGCATAAGCGAAGGAGTCTATCGTGGGTCGCAGGGAAGAGCTGGACGATTTGATCGCCGCATTCGGTCGCCGAATGCGTGAGGAACATCCCAATCCCGAACGCATCGATTGTCCGGGACGACTTGCTTTAACCACGCTGGCCAACGAGCCCGAAGCCGCTAACTCCGATTCCATCCTCGGCCATGTTCAGCAATGTGCCGCCTGCCTCGACGAGTTGAAGGAATTGCGGCTGCCTATCACGCGGCCGCGATAGTCGGTGATGTTCTGGAGGTCGTTCATACATCTCTTCAGAGTTGCAGAAGGCCTTTGGATTTCCCTCACGGTCATTAACTCTTGACTCCCGGATGCCAATGGACGGGTGATGCTTTTCTAGGACATCTACGAGATGCTCCTTCGCGCCGCCCCACTACCTGTCGGCCGATAGCGGTGTAGTTTGAAATCCACGGGGATGTCACCCCTTTCGCCCTGTGGGAAACTGTGGAGATGAAATCAGCAAAGAAAAACCAGATCGTTGGCCGTGATTTGTGCGAGCTGGAAGTATGGAAGCACGCCGGCAACTCCTCTGTGTTCAGGCCACCCCGGACCCAACTCACCGCGCAGGTCGCATAAGGCAAGTGGAACGACTTTTTGGGAAGGGGCGGCCGTCCGAGACCGCCCCGCAGGCTAGAACGATTGTGAGAACCGGGCTTCCAGGAATGCACCCAGCTTCGCCGTCGCCTTGAATTGTGGGATGGGATCTAGTTCTTTGAATGCAGATGTAAATGCATTGGAAAGACTCCAGATCGTTCGCGGCCGGAATTCCTCGTGCTTTGGCTCGAAGTACAGGTCATGCACGGTACGGGCGAGATGTTTAGGAGCTTCGAGTCTACCCTCAATGAATGCCTCATAGATGACCACCTTGGCGGTGACGTCGGTCAGTTCACTTCTCTGCCAAGATTCGACTTGCTTTCGCATGGGTTCAAAGTTCCGCTGCATGCGGTCAACACCGACGGCGATGCAATCGATGAGCGAGAACGACTTCGAATGTTTAGCAAGCACCGGCGTAAAGTCTCCAGCAAAGGCCATATTTGAGCATACGAACACGCGATATCCACAAGTCATCGCCAGGCGCATGCTTTTGTCGTGAGAGTTGCGGAGACCAATGGAAAAGCGACATCCCTGCATCTCGGTTGCGAGATCGAGAACCCCAAAGGCTTTCATGCCGTCTGGCGAGACCGCGTACTCGTCATCGACGACGCCGATGTGGCGAAATCCAAGTGTCTCGATCAGGGCTTCTACAATCTCGTGGTGCGGCACGGGACGGTGGGTTTCCGTTGCCGCTGGTGTCGGCACCAGTGCTAGTTCTTCGCGGCCAATCGTTCGGCCGCCATAGCCAATGAGCGTACTAGTTTCTGACATACTTGTTCCCTCCTTGTTGATTTGAAATAGAGTTCTCGAAAGCGAGCAAAACAGGTCGGCGTGAAAGCCCCGGAGTAGTGGCGAGGACCGAACAATTCCGGGAGAGAGGACTTCCCCGCGAGGGCTGCAAGGTCGCCCGACAATCAGGTTATTTCAGGTCAGTTGAAACCGAATAGTGAGGCCTGTTCGGGGACCACCGCTTTTGCTCGTCGTTTTCTTCCTGACAGGACCCCCGGTCGCTGTCCAAAGGCAACCATCGTAGAAGTATCCAAGGCTGCTTCCACCAGACACGCCGGGTCGAACTGGTGCTGCGTCAAAACGTCCGGCGTTTCACTCGAAGCAACATCGTCGTTTGAACTGGAGGTCGTCGTTGGGAACAGCTTTTTATGTTCTGTGTTGAGCGCTTTCCAGACAGCATCGGCCGTCTCGCCGATCCCATTCCGTTCGACCAGTTCCCGCGCCATAGCCGACAACATGTCGTCGTCTTCGTCGATGTTTTGCAGTCCTTCGCCGGCAAACTTGCCTTCCATCGTAAGCGCCACCAGGAGCTTCTTTCCCATGAGCCGCAAGCAGGCCGTCTGCATGGTGCCTTCGTAGCAAAGGAACCTTACCCGTACCGGCCATCTCTGCCCGATGCGCCAGGATCGCCGGCTCGCTTGCCGCAGAGTGTGCAGCGAGTAGCCGGATTCGCAAAAGATAATGGTTGGGAAATCCAGCAAGTCTAGGCCAGTTTCCACCAGCTTGGGGTGGCAGATGACCACCTGTACTCCATCGTTGACTTGTCTTGCGTACCAGGCTTCCCGCTTCGAGGTATCCACGCTCGAACGCAGAACTGCGGTGCGGATGCCCTCATTGTTCAGGATTCGATGCAGCCGGGCCGTGACATCGTGCTTCTGCGTGTAGACCGCAAAGACCTGACAGCGGCGGCCTTCGGCAAGCTCTTTCTTGACCTCCTCGATCAGTCTCCGCTCTTTAGACTGCAGCACGTCTTCGGGAAAATCGCGCGTTTTCGCAATGACGAAGGAAACCTTGCGTCCGAGTTCACTGTCGAACTCTTTGCCATAGAGGGTGCCCAGGCCGAACGGGTGGTCGGGATAAAGCAGCAGCGTGTTCAGCATCGTGCTCAACACCGAACGATTACCCTTGTGGGCCTTCAATGCCTTCCGAATGTCGTCTTCCAGTTCGCGATACGCTTCCGCCATAGCCGCGTCCATGGCGACGCCGAGGCAGGTCTCCTCGTAGGGCGGAAGCTCTCCGGAGATGTCCTCCAGAAAGACGAAGGCGCACAACTGCATCAAAAATTCGCCGAAGAGAAGGGGTGAAGCTCCCGGCTTGCGCCGGATCGTGCTGGTTGCCTTGGCTTTGGAACAGGCGTTGTCGACGGGCTCTACCTTCGTGATGGTTTCAAGAACGCCGTAGTCCTGGGTAAACGAACTCCTTCCTGTCGTGCCCCATTCGTATCCGCGTGTCTTCATACTCCCGGCTTCGAGCCGGAACAAGGTGTTGAACAAATCGTCAGCGTACCCGCTCAGTAGTGTTCCGGTCAGGCCTACGATGCGATCGGAACAGGAAGCCAGGGTGCCGAGGGCATTGCCTTGCGCCGTGTCGCCGGCTAGTTGGTGGACCTCGTCACAGATAGCGTAGTCAAACCAGCCCGGCATGTAACGCCCAACAAATTCAATGGGAGCCATGCGGCGGATCTTGTCGGAATCGGCCTGCCACAATGGGCTGTGAAATGTGCGGCAAGACTTGGCGCCTCTGGTTTCGATGGTTTCCGCAATCTTGACCCTTTCAAATTCAGCCGCAGTTAGTCGGCTGTCATCCACGATCACGGGTTGGCCAGTATCGGCGTTTACCAGGCAGCCCAGGTATGGCCCCGAACGTGGTACCCGATAGGCGTGGCGCCAGAAGTAGCCGAGCTTTGCGCGCTCGCGCCCGACGATGAACAGAGCAGGTCTCCCGCACAGCGACAACCAACGCTTTCGGGAACTTGGGGAATCCTTGCGTAGTCGCAACTCGCTTAGCGTGGTATGCAAACCTTCACGCACGATGTTGCCGCGCCTCAGCCGCACCTCATTAACGCCGTGAAATTTGTTTTCGTCGCCGCCATTTCGCAAATCGTCGATCAGGAACACGCGTAACCCCGGTAACGTCCGAAATGCTTCCCGCGCCCACTTTTCGACCAGGTGCGGCGGAACCATGGCTAAAGCGGTAAATGGCTCTCCTTGGCTGTGGACGTGAATCGCTCCCAGCGAGATCAAAGTCTTGCCAGTTCCGCATTCCGCGACCACCATGGCGGTCCGCGCCTGCTGCCAGCGTTTGGCGGTTCCCATGATGGCGATGGTTTGCGCTGGAAATGGTTTGCGCAGTAACTCTTGGATACGCGGTGAAACGGGATCGTCGAATTGATGAAGAGCCGGATACTTCTGAAGAATGCGCTCTCCCAGAAGGGTCGCGTGGGCGCGCATGTAGTCGTAAATGGTGCAAAGTTCGGGCATGGAAGTCCTCAGCGACAAGCGAAGGGAGTGGGAAGACAGAAACCGGGAGACAAGAAATGAGGCAAAGAGAGGAAGAATAGAAAGATGGCGCGAAGGGTTTAGGTCGCCGGCAGGAAGCTGTCGTGCAGGCTCAAGCTCGGCCAGCGCACCGAGCCGGTTTCAGCCGGAAGCTTGATAGCGCCGCTCTCCACGCCCCAACTGAGCCAATCCAGAAACTGTTCTTTCTTGCCTTTGATTAGCACCGGAGCGCATCCAATGCCGAGACCACGGATGATCGCTTTATGCCTATGCAGTTCGCCCGCAAACCAGTCAGCCCACTCCGGCATTCCTGGGATTCCATGAAGATGCGCAAGAGAAGCCCACATGAATCGGTTGTCTGAAGCTGCCAGCAGGGTTCGTCCCGAACTCGCCGACACATTGCTGGCGGCCAACTCTTCCGACAAACCAATCAGGTGCCGGAGCGGCTTCTTGCGCCCCGCCAACTGTATTGAGCCCTTGAAACACTGTGCATTTCGTTCGAGACAGACTCGAATTGGCTGCACACCTGGCCCCTCCACCATGAACCGGTCTCCAAGGGAAATTGCTGCGCTGACGGCTGCAATCTGTGTGTCTCCGCCGATCACTGAAATGAGATGGGCTTTGGCTTGCCTCGGAGGATCAGGCAAGACCTCGCCTATGAAGCGGTCGAGCCGCAATTTGATGCTGGTGGTCGTCTTCTCCGTACTCTTAACGTACACCAGCCAGCCGAATCGAAGGTGGGCATTTTTCATTCGGACTCCTTCTTTTCGTGCGTAAGGATCTGGGTCTTTCCATTGGCAAAGACGAGCGTCAGTTCGCGCGAGAACCGTTCTCGGTCATGCAGAATCCTGGTGCCGTCTTCTTCCTCTTCTTCCCAATGGTCGGTGAATTTCACAGAGCGCCAGTGAGCGATATGCCGGGCTTCGCCTTCTCCAAATACGCCGTTGAGCATTCCAGCGGTACAGAGCAATCCGACATGTCCACCGTGCAGCGGCGTGAGCGGTCGACCCTTGACGTCGCCAAGTTTTGGCAGGAGGACACGCGCTGCTTGACGATATGCCGATGAGTCCAGCAACAAGTCCTCTACCTCATCCAACGGAATACCCAGGTTGGTCAGTGCGATGGGCTCGGAGGCCGGAACTTCGTACCGAGCCTCAGTCGCATCGCCCAAGGGCTCAAGCTCGGACTGTGTTGCCAGAGTTTCGAGGTATCGCACGGCATTCAACAGAGCGGCATCGGAGAGCTTGGAGTGCCGTCTGCGACGTGTCGCCAGAACTGCGATCTGCTTATATTGCAGGCAAGCCGGCGCCGTGAGTTTGAACACTCGCAAGTCGGTGAAATGTTCGCTGAGCAGCCTCGCGCATTTCGATATCTGTAGCCGTGGAATCACAAATAGCAGCACGCCACCGGGCTTGAGCCAGCGATAGGTGTGCTCCAAAAAAACTGTTTCCAATCTTTGGTTGTTGCTCTCCCCGAATTCCCAGTCGTACGGAGGGTTGAGGTAGAGCAGGGACAGGGTTTCCGGCTGGCATCGGACATCCATGGCATTCGCTTGCAAAGTCCCGATTCCCAGGGCTCTCGCTTGTTCCGCCCGATTGGCATCAATCTCGATTCCATAGCGATGAGAGGCCACGCTCTGCAGTAAATGAGTGAATGCCACTCCATCTCCGACGCAGGGGTCGAGCGCAGAGAATCGGTCGGGAAAGATCAGCCAATTCTTTAGTCGCTTGGCCTCGAATGCCGGGAGAGGGAAAAAACCTAGCTTTGTTTGTCCATGCGGGTGCACGGTGTAACCTCCTCATTCGGAGAGTTCCTGGCAAGCCATGGAACTGGGTCTTACTGCACAACGCCCAGCATCACGCCAATTCGGAAACGGATCGCGGGTCGATGCATGGAATTTTGCGATTAGTTGCCGAATGGTAGGCCGGCGACCGTAGAGCGCCTCCACCAACCGATGCAGCCCGTCTCGATCTCCTTCGTACCACTCTTCCGGAATCTCGGCAGCACACCGCCAGATTGTGTCTAGACCCGCCTCTTCTGCTCGGGTCAGGGCTGGTTCAAATGCCTCCCAGCCAGTAACGCCTTGGTACACGCAGTTGTTGGCGTATACCCCTCGTAGCGGGGAGTCAGGGAAAGTCCATTCCCCAGCATTGAAGCAATACCCTTGGTCGATGAAGGTAGCGTGGTGGCGCTGGCTCCGCTGCGTCTTGCGGCGGAATATCGCCTGTCTCCCGTCGGCGTTGCCGGTCCACTTGTCCAGAACAAGCACCCGGGCAAAGTCCCCTACATTCACCACTTTCTGAAGCAGCTCTTGTGGCAAATAGTCCAGCGTCATCCCCCAACTCTCGGAGTCCACGTACAACGATCCCAGCTGCTTGCCGCTTCGGCACGGAATCCTGGAACCGCCCAATTCGATTCGCAGGTCTTCCGTGTGCTCGATAAGCCAGCCAGAGACGTCGATCACTTCCACCCGTGGCATGGGCAGCCCGAGGGCCAGACCCAAGTTGGTGGCAAGCATCTCATTCGCAAGCACTCGGATGTGCTGGGGATTGTTCTGGAACTTAGTCACGTAGCAATCGCCGTCCGATGCTCTCAGCAAGTGAGATTGTGCGCCGCCTCGAAGTGGACGCACGTGTTGAACCGCGGAGATGCGAGTGGTCACAAAGCACCTCCATGAGTTGCGGACGCGAAATGCTATGGGCAGATTGGTGCAGCGAGACCGTGAGAGAGAGAAAAGGATTGAGGGGCCGGCGATGCGTCCGCGCGCAGAGAAGTTCTCCCCTGACGTCGAGGATTACTGAATATCTGCATATTCTTTCAGCTTACGGTAGAGAGTTGTCTTACCGATGCCGAGCAGCTTCGCAGCCATCAACTTGTCTCCGTGTAACTGCGCTATGGCCGCGAGGATGGCCTGCTTCTCCAGATCGCAGATGGGTGCAATCCTCCCTTCTGGGCCTCCGTTACCCGGTTGCGCCGACGCACCAACAACGGACACGGGCAGATCGGCGGTGCCGATCACTGGGCCGGAATTCATGGCGCAGCACCGTTCCACACAGTTTTCCAGTTCGCGGACATTGCCCGGCCAGTCGTAGGCCATTAGCGCTTTCATGGCATCGTCAGTCAGCTCATGCTTCGTCCCGGAAACACGCGAGACGCGGGCAAGAAGGGTCTCAGCGAGAAGCGGGATGTCCTCACGCCGCGCGCGTAACGGGGGAATTCGCAAGCTCAAGACATTGAGGCGGAAATACAGATCACGACGGAACTCACCTTGAGCGACGGCCTGCTCCAAGTCGCGATTCGTAGCCGCCAGAATGCGCACATTGATGGGAACTTGCTTCGTGCTGCCGACTGGCCGAATCTCTTTTTCCTGAAGCGCCCGCAGGAGTTTCGCTTGAAGATGGACGGGTAGCTCGCCCACTTCATCCAGAAAGACTGTTCCGCCGTCGGCAATCGCCAGCAGTCCTGGTTTGGATTGCGTGGCGCCGGTGAAGGCGCCCTTTACATATCCGAACAGTTCACTCTCGATCAGGGTAGGAACCAGCGAGCCGCAGTCCACCGGGATAAATGGCTTGTCTCGAAATGGGCCAGAATAGTGGATGGCACGGGCGACCATCTCCTTGCCAGTGCCACTCTCGCCGAGAATCAACACCGGGTGAGCACTCTGCGCTGCCTTACCGATGATGCGGTAGAGCCTATCCATCTCCGGCGCACGCCCGATGATTTTGCCAAAGCCCTTATCGGACTTAATCCTCTCACCCAGGCGCCGATGTTCGACCTTATGCTTGAGGTGGGCCTCCACTCTTTCCAGCAGGAGCTTCAATTCTTCCAGGGCGAAGGGCTTGGCCATGTACTCGTAGGCGCCGTTCTTCATCGCCTGCACTGCGGAATCGACCGTGGCATTCGTACTGACGACAATCACTTCGATATCTGGGCGTCGATGCTTGATCTCGCGCAAGATGGCCAGCCTGCCTGGGTCGGACAGGTTCAAGTCAAGAAGGACGATATCGATAGCCTGGGAACCGATGAGCCAAAGCCCCTGGTCGGCGGACTGAGAGGTGCGGGTGTGGTATCCGAGAGCGGTAGCCGCTTCGCGGCAGGCGTCACGGACCAAGCGGTCATCGTCCACGATGAGCAGGTTTAGTAATGTAGGGCTCTCAGACTGAGGAGCAGTGGGAGGAGTGAACACACTTGGTGCTATTGCTGTGGTCATAACCAGATACCTCGTTGGGTGGTGGAAAGTGTAGGCAGTCACAGACACTTTAGCTTCTCAACGGACAAAGTCGGATTTGAACCTTGCGATTCGGATCGCTGGCAAAAGGCGAGTGGTTGCCAGGTAATGCCCAATGAAGACGGCGAACTCGCAACAAATCGGGTGCGACCGGAAAACCAAAGGCCGGGGAGGCGTCGCCGCAATAACGAGGATTATTTAGGGCTATCCCTGTCCCTGGACCCGTTCGGCCTCTTTCTCAAGAGCAATCACTAGGCCGTGCAGATTCTGCAGGTCTTCAATCTTCGCCGGCGGCGCATTCAAGGACGCAATCACCTTCTTCACTATCTCCGGAGCGAGCCTTGCCCGCGCCGCTTCCAGGCGTGCCACGCCGCGTTCAGCACCTTGCATCTGCGCCAACACTTGCTCAAGCAGGGCGGTCTCTCGAATCTGTTGCGGGTTCCAAGCCCTTGCAACACGCTTCAGCAAACCGCGATACAGGCGATGGCCAATCTTTTCCTCCATCGCCTCAATCGCAACAACAAGGCTTTGGCTATTGCCGTTGACTCCGTGACTTACGGAGTCACTGTTGGCCGAGTGCCGATTGGCACGAACCAGGGCACGACGATTTCTTCGGAGTTTCGGACGCAACCCCGCAAGCCACCCCTTCGGCGTCGCCCACCGCGGCAGTTTGGGAAGCCTCTTTGGCACGCCGTGCTGGTCGAGTTCGATCCATTCGCCGTCCATGTCGTACAAATAACGGCCGAGCCCAAAACAGGACAGGGCGCGCTTAAAGGCTTGTGCCTCCGCACCGGTCAGCGCGTTTTCTTTGTCAGACCATTCTTCTCCCGTGCCCGAGTTGGTTCCGATCGAAGCGATCGTCACTTCGCACGTAACCAGGATCTTCGCCGTCAGCCCTCGTTTACTGCGCTGAACTGGTGCGCTGGTTAGCACCGTGTACTTGCGCGTCCAGCCCGCCGGCGTAAACAGGGCGTTCAGTCGGTCGCTGTACGCACGCGGGTCGGCATACGACATCATCAGCCCGCTCGAACCGTCGTCGCTCCATTCTGTGACGCGCCATTGCACGAGGTTCGCGTCAAAGGGAGTTTCCAGTGCTCGCAAAACTGCATCAAGTTCCACTCTCGCAAGTGACTGGATGGCATGACAGTTCGAGCCGTCAAGCGTGTGCGCCCGTGAAGTCACCTCACTTTGGGCTTCGGTGAATGGCGAAGTCATGGCGGCACCTCCTATTCGGGAATACCAGTCGTAGTCGCTCGCCCGCTATGGTCCATGCAGCAGGTTTAAAAGTGGGAAGTTCCTTGGAGCGTGCAAAGGAAGGCTCCTGAACCTGGACAAGGAATTGATGTTGCAGCTATTTTTCGGGCTTTGTTGCGTTCGAAGTCCGCTTAAGGTCTGTCAGATCGCTGTCACGACCTAAAGCACGCTTGTTGGTCAAAAGGTCATCCAGCGAAATGAAATGCACCGGAACAGCAAAGAAACTGCCTGCGACCTTCTTTTGCCACGCATCGGAGAACTCGACGGCCGTGATTTCGGTCAGAATATCAACGCGTACGGGAGCGACTCCAATTTGGTACACCACCTGCTTTCCGGCGAATGTTTCTGCATTTATCCCATCATCATCCAGCGGAGCCCCAAACTGTTTGAGCGCTGCGACTACTCGGATTGAATTCTGCGCTGAATTGCGCACCCACACGTCGAGATCTTTCGTATAACGCGGCTCACCGTACTTCATGACTGCGTAGCCGCCGACAATCAAATATTCAACTTCGAATTCGTTTAAGAGTTGTAGCAGTTCTTTGTAGTGTGGGCTTTCTGCCATGGTTGATTTCCTCAGCTAATTCGACCATTTCCCATGCAGCCGCAAAGATGGCCTCATCTCCCTGCTCCTGCCAAAACTCAATGTCAAATAAACGATCCGGGAACCCACGCTCCACCAGTCGCGTTTTCCACGAAGAATTGTCAGGAAGGCTCATTTCACCCTCTTCGGCTCACGCACTAACAGTATCAGGATATCAGGATGAAGGGCCCTGACTTTATCTTCCGGCTCGACCGGCATAGGCGATTCCTGTCAGGGCCAACCCTCGCCCTCGACCAGATCCTGTGGGCAGATCGTCCCACCAGTAATTGTACTGATCGACTTTTGTCGGGCCGGAATTTCGCATCTCCAGCGACTTCCAGCGTCAATCACTCGCGCGGCTGACGGCGAGAGTGTCGGAGATTCAGGCAAAGGAAAACAGTTGGAAGAAGAAGATGAACCGCACGGCCGTGTTTAGGAATCGGTCGTTGAGCCTTTGAGAGTCAGCTGTGCCTCAATGTTTTCACGGCTTCGCTGGTCACCGAAATAGCAAAGGCCGACCAGTTCCTCGCCGGCCTCGGCGACCAGCCGGACTAGCTGCTCGCGGTTGATGGAATAGACCGGCCAGGACGGCCCGGCGCGAAGCGCAAAGCGTGCGGCGGAATCGCAGGGATCGTGAGGAAATTCGATCTCAATGTGCTGTCTTCGGCGTCCCAGTTCGAGAAGGAAACAGGGCACCACAACATTTGAGAGCCGCACGATTTCCTCCACAGGCGCATCTTCGGCTGGAATCCCTTTTAGGCCGCTAAAGACTTCAGAGATCAGGCGAGCCCTGGTCCGTTCGCCCCAGGAGTCCGGCTGCAGCACGAGCTCAAGAATTTGGTCGTCCAGCGGGGCCAGGAATCGGGCGAAACCTTCCTGCCGCAGGTTCTTAACGAACACAGTAGAACTATCCAGCAAGTGCTCACACTGTGCAAAGACTAGCGCGGCTTCTTTCGGTCCTATGCGGGAGATTTTCTGTCTATTCCGTGCGCGATTTCCGGTTTCGGTATCAGGCATATCGATCCCTCTTTCCCGGCGACCTGGGTGGTTCCGGGTTGTGCGGCCACGAGACCTGCCCGAGTTGTGGACTTCATATTATAGAGGCAACAGATTTGTGGATTTCGTGGACTACGCTGCGATCCCGACAACGCAACCGTGCGCAGGGGCAGAACAACTCGTGAAGCTGAGACCGCCGACTCGGAAAGACTGGCAGGATGACTGAAACAGATATAGTCAACTCCCAGACAGGATTTTGTCGCACCTTTCTTCCAGCAGGCGTGCCAGAATCTCCGAATCGTGGGCGGCATCTACAGGGTCGCGACACAAGGCGGAACGAAGCACCGCTTTAAGCCAAAAAGAAGCGGCAGGGTCGGCAAGGACCTCATTAATGCTGGGCAGGTCGCCTGCTGTAGGGCCGTCGCTCATCCAAGACTCCTCACGCCGCTCCGCTCGCGGCTGCATCGACATCCGCGCCGCCCCTCGGTTGCATCTAGAGCCTGGGGATTCTCCGTGCGGTGCGGGGCAGTCAGCGTGGGTCCGAGCAAATGACAATGGCGGCAGCCGAGGCAACACACGGCAGATGCGATTTGAGTGGCAGCATCTTGGAAATCGTTTGGCAGCACCAATCGTTCCCCCGCCCGGGTGTAGAAAACCGGACAGACGGTGCCGCGGAACGCGGCGTCCTTTCCCCACAGCTCCATCTCAAGGCTGCCCCTGCGGCCATAAAAGAGGATCGAGCTCTCTAGCTGTGGCCTCTGGCTATCCCCCCATTTTGCCAGTTGGTGCCGGGTGACGAGCAGATCGTAGGTCCGCTCTATCCGGAGCATTTGCACCCGGATCAGTACCGGCGAGACCACGATCGCGTGCACGCCGTTTACACCAATGCTGTCCACGCGCTGCAGCCAGGGCAATGCGTTGCCTTGTTCATCTACGAAGCTCGCATACGCGCCAACCTCCGCGACCGCCCCGCCTGATTCGACTCCCCGAAGCACATACTTCTTCGCCAGGTGTTGATGCTCGATTGAAACCGAGGGCTGGCAGTAGATGCCGGCAGTCCGCAGACACTTCAACGTGATCGGTGGGAGCCGCAGTCCCTGCCGTGCCAGGATTTCCGTCTCCACCCGCCTATTGTGCGTCGTGAGCTGAGATTCCATATTCAACCAGCCTCCTGACTCGAATCGGTTGTCCCAAAGCCGCGCGGATCATTTCCTTGGTACATCCCGCCCAACACTTGTACTTGCGCGGATCCGAAAGTGAGATGGCCAAATTATCGCCGCTGCGATCACGTCCATGGTCCGCGCACGAGGGACAACGAGCCCAGTA
>Ga0308309_10000374_pt1 | contig 29368 bp, 25 predicted proteins | sample HubBroMetageWFT5_FD_192491 | JGI IMG/M metagenome (GOLD analysis project Ga0308309, IMG submission 192491) | Warmed and freeze-thawed soil microbial communities from the Hubbard Brook experimental Forest, New Hampshire - Hubbard Brook CCASE Soil... | ecosystem: Environmental > Terrestrial >...
CGCGGGATTTTTCGCGCCGTAGTGTTCGGCGAGCGCCAGCATCACCACGGGCTTCGGAACCAACACAACAGGCTTCGCAATCAACTGCTGATAGAGCTTGACGGCCTCATCGCCCTGGCCCATGCGGTCGTTCAATTGCGCGAGCTCGAAGCGCGCCATGGCGGCGAAATCCTCCACGCCGCTTTCGGACAAGCCCTGCAGCCATTTTTTCGCTTCATCGTTCTGGCCGAGCTTTTCATCGCTCAAGGCGGCGTAGTAGGCGGCGAGTTGGCCGGGGCGGGTGTGGCCGTATTTCGCGTTGACGGCGGCGAATTTCTGCGCCGCGTCGGAATATTTGTTTTTCTCGTCAATGTAAGTGGTTTCGCCGGGCTGCGCAGGCTCGGCGGCGGTGCGAATTCGCGCCTGGAAGGTTTTCATGGCGTCGTCGTAGCCGGCGGTAGCCTTCACGGTCTGGCGCTCGGTGTAGGTCTGCCAGCCGAATACGCCGAGCGCCACCAGCACCGCGGCCAGCACTATGTAGAGGGTCAGCTGCTTGTGGGATAGGACGGCGTCGGCGCCCTGCGCCAGTGTGTCGCGAACTTCGTCCTTTTTCAGTTCCCTGCGGGAAAGATGCTGCGCCAAGTGTGCACCCCGAGCGAGATTGGAAACGTAAATACTAGCATAAAGCAGGGGCCGCAACGCGGCAAACGGCGCAAGACGCGGTGGGCCAGTTTCCGACGACGCGGCTTGGGCGGAGGCTTGGAAACTGCGACAGTCAGTAATAGATTGTCGGTCGAGCGACGAAGGTCGGGACGAACCCCGGTTAATACTAGGCGGCAAAGCTACCTCTGCAGTTCGGTGCCATCGGCCCAGAAAAAATGATCCCGTGCATCCGGATAGGTCAGATCAAGGAGGTGATATGAACGGCAGTGAATTGAATCAAGATTCCAAGCCGCTGCCGGCTCGATTGCCAAGCGCGGCTTTATTCGCGCGGCTCGCATCCATCGGCTTGCTGCTGGCTGTGCTGGCGGCCCTCTTTCTGTATGCGGGTGGCTGGCTGACACCGCACGCACTTACTCCCGCGGCGTTGATCAACACGTTTGAGAGCCTGAACGGAGCGCATCCGGGATTTCGGCGGAATCACGCCAAGGGGGTTTGCGTCACCGGCTATTTCGAGAGCAACGGCGCGGGGCAAGCGTTGTCCAAAGCACAGGTCTTCCGCGCTGGCCGCGTGCCGATCGTAGGGCGGTTTGCGCTGGCGGGCGGACAGCCGTATGCCGCGGACACGCCAAAGACCGTGCGGAGCCTGGCGATTCTTTTCAAATTGCCTGACGGCGAAGAGTGGCGCACTGCGATGATCAACCTCCCGGTTTTTGTGGTGAATACACCGCAGGATTTCCACGAATTTCTGGTGCTGACTTCGCCGGACCCGCAGACGGGGAAAGTGGATACCGCAGGCGTGGGGGCGTTCCTGGCGAAGCACCCGGAAACAGCGGCGGCGCTGAAGGAAATCGGCAGTCATCCGTTTTCTTCCGGATTTGGGGACAGCCCATACTACGCGTTGAATGCCTTTCGTTTCGTTAACGCCAGCGGCGACCGTACATCGGTTCGCTGGTGGGTAAAGCCGGATCAGGCCGTCGGCGCGGGCGATTCCGCTGCCACGTCCGACAAGAACTATTTGTTCGACGGGCTGATCGCGCAGATGCGTTCAGGGCCGCTGCGCTGGCATGTGATCGTCACCGTGGGCCAGCCTGGAGATCCGACCGCACAGGCGGCGAGCGCATGGCCTGCGGACAGGCAACAGATTGACGTGGGAACGATAACGATTGACACAATCGAGAGCGAGGACACCAGTGCAACGCGCGACATCAATTTTGATCCGCTGGTGCTGCCTGACGGGATATCGCCGTCAGACGATCCGCTGTTGAGCGCACGCTCGGCGGCGTATTCGCAGTCCTTCACCCGGCGCGAGGGCGAGCATAAGAGTCCCAGCGCTGTTTCGACAGCGGAGGTTGAGAAATAGCCATGTCCACAACGAATCGTCCCGCACAATTCGCATTTTTGTCGCGCATTCTGCACTGGCTGATGGCGGCACTGCTGGTGGCCATGCTGTTCATCGGCGTGTCGATGGTGGCCAGTTTGGGAGACTACCACTGGCTTGTGGCGCTGCACCGGCCGCTGGGAATTGCGATTCTGATACTGGCGGTGATCCGGCTGGTGACGCGCTTATTGACGAAGGCGCCGGCGTTACCGGCGAATATTTCGCATGCGGAGCGCGTGGTGATAAAGATGTCCGAGCCGGTGCTCTATACGTTGTTCATCGCGCTGCCGCTGGTAGGTTGGGCGATGCTGTCGGCAGGCCACTACCCGATCGTGATGTTCGGATCGGTGCATTTGCCTCCGATCCTCCCCGCCAAGCCGGAGCTATACGCTACGCTGCGGAAAACTCACACGATACTTGCTTATCTGCTGTTCCTGACGTTTCTCGCTCACGCTGGCGCCGTGCTGTTCCATACGCTGATTTTGCGCGATGGGATCCTGAGCCGCATGGTTCCGTGGACTGTTAGGCCAGCGAAAGGTGAAGGCCGAAGCTGAACTAGAGCCAGGCGGCAACGAATAATGGGAGAAGGTCTCGGGCGGTTTTCGCACATCTCGCGTATTCGAACCCGCCGCACTTCCAAATGGGATGCAGTTGAACGCTACGGCTTGAAGCTGCGGATTGCGTTGTTTTCGTCGGACTGCACGTCGAAGACGGTGAAGAGGCGCGTGATTTGCAGAATGTCGTGAACGCGCTTGGTGAGGTGCAGCAGCTTCAGCTCACCGCTGGCATTCTTCACCGTGGTGTAGGCGCTGACGAGCTCGCCGATGCCGGAACTATCAATGTAATCCACGTCGTACAGGCTGAGCAGGATTTTCTTGTTGCCGGAATTGATCAGCTCGCGCACGGTATTGCGCAGCATGGCGCTGCCTTCGCCCAGCGTAATCTTGCCGCTGAAATCAACGATTGTTACGTCGCCAAGCTGGCGGCGTGTTCCTTGGAGAGCCACGGGATCCTCGTGTATTGATTCTACTCTGGTTTGTGCTTGCCGTTGTCAGAAACTGGCTGGGGCAGTTTCTTGATCATTATCAGATGGGCGCCGCCCTCGGGGCCGCGTTCCACCCGGAAATCGTCCATAAAGGCGCGCATCAGGAACAGGCCGCGGCCGGAGGTTCGCAGCAGGTTTTCTTCCGCCAGGGGATCGGGGATTTCGGTTAGCTCGAACCCTTTGCCCTGGTCGAGCACGCGGACGATCATGTTGTCCGGCTGCAGCTCCACGGTCATCATGATCTTCTTCTGCCGATCCTGCTGGTTGCCGTAGTTGTAGGCGTTGATCACGCCTTCGCGCACCGCCATGCCGATTTTGTGGACTTCCTCCTCGGGAAAGCCGGCGGCTTCGGCCACGCGCATGGAAATGCTTTCCGCCAGGTCCACGCTCTCGAGAAGCGTCTCGAGCATGACTTCGATCCGCTGGGTTTTGGCCGCCATCCGAGGTCGGGGATAGTCCCTTTAAGAAAAGAACGCGAGTATGGTTATCACAGCGCCGGAGTGCAAGTCAATGAACTCCGGGTACCCTCCGCGGATCGCGGCGCGGCCATGTGTAACGGACACTGGCACGCGCTGCGGCAGGTTCGATGTGTGCAACGGGAGATATGGTTGGACGAGCGGCGCCGACTAGGCCGTCGCGGGCTGAGCGACGTTGGTCGGCTTGGCTACTTTGGCGATCACCAGACCTGCGAATAGCCAGGTGAGCATGGAATCGGCGAGGTTTACGGCGGTGTAGGCGCCGGAGAAGCCCCACCAATTCCAATTGGGAAGGTCAACGATGACGCTGGCCGCGAGGCCCACAACCGCCAGAAACGCCACCCGGCGCGCGTAACTCAGCCCTGAGGTTTGCAGCAGCAGCCACGTGAGCAGGAATGCCGCAGCCATCAAGCTGAGCAGTTGAATGATCAGGCCGCGGGTGTACGAACCGAAGCCGCCGAGGCGCACAGCTGCGACCATGATGGGGCCGGCCTGAATTTTCTGCATCGCGGCATCAAGAGTGGCTTTCTTCCGTTCCGGCGTCATGCCGGCGGTTGACGGCATGCTGGGCAAGAGGTAGGTGCCGTCTTGCCCGGCGTGCGAGGCAATGACGGCGGAGACTTCGTCCTCATTGTGGAACGCGACCATCGTTTTTTCATGCCAACCGATGAGCTCCCACGAAATGGAACTCCACACGAAGGCTGCTAGGCCGCCCAGGATGGTTCCGAGGATCAACGATTTGGTCATGGCTCCTCCTTGCGTTTCAGGCGATACAGCAGAATCGGTACTTCAGCGGCTATACACCGACTGCAACGGCTGCCCGGTTCGGTGAACCTGAACCGGCCGCTACAAATTCAAATGCAACGTCAAAGGCGCCCAGCTGAAGCTGGCCGCTACAGAGCCAAAACCAAAGGCCGCGCGATTCAGACATGCTGGGAGAGCGAAAGGACGTTGCCATCGGGATCTTTGAACCAGGCGACTCTGTCGCCGGAGGGCGCGGTCCAGATGCCGAGCTCTTGATCCTGAACGAACGGGTATTTCTCAAATGCTACCCCGCGTCCCTGGAGCCAGCGGGCCATCGCTTCGATGTCCTTGGCTTCCCAGCCCAGAATTGTGAACCCGGCTGGGACGAAATCTTTCGGAACTTTGGAGATTCGAAGCATGGTGTCGCCCGCCATCATAACCAGGGCGAATTGGTCGTCACTGACGAATCGAAAGCCCAGTTTGCCTTCGTAAAATTCCCTGGCTCGCTTGGAATCTAGCGTAGGGATTACTCCTACAATTTTGCTGGAAGCCAACATTTCAATCCTCCCTCAAGCTCCTGCGCGAGTGGAAGGTAGCACTTGCAGTCCGTGGTGTCTCCCGTTATGTTGACAACAAATGTCGCAGAAGTGCCACAGCCTTTTGCTGGATCGTCGCGGCCGCCAAACGGCGCAGCTCGCCACCTTGGCGTACGATTTTCACCGCGCACATGTGATCCCCGAGCATTTTCATCCCGAGGATCTATTGATTTTTGCTTCCAAGGGCGTAATGACCGTGCGCACGAAGCAGGGTATCTGGGTGGTGCCGCCGCTGCGCGCCGTCTGGATTCCGGCGAAGACGCCGCACTCGGTGGCGATCCCAGGGCCGGTTTCCATGAGAACCCTCTACTTCGCTCCCAAGCTCGTGCGCGCCGAGGCGCAGAAATGTTTCGTGATGAACGTATCAGGGCTTCTGCGGGAGCTGATTTTGCACGCTTGCAAGTTTCCGAAATTGCAGCGGGAGGAACCCGTGCAACGGCGCATCATCGAAATGATCGCCGACCAGTTGGAAGCAGTGCATTCCATCCCGCTGCAGTTGCCACATCCGACCGATCGCCGCGCGATGCGCGTTGCCCATGCGTTGCTTTCCGAGCCCGGCAGGCAAAGGACGCTGGCGGCGCTTTGCGAAGATTGTGGAGCGAGCAAGCGGACGATCGAGCGGCTGTTCCTGGCGGAAACGAGAATGACTTTCAGCCAATGGCGCCAGCAATTGAGACTGCTGCACGCAATGCAACTGCTGGCTTCCGGAGAAAAAGTGACCGGAGCGGCTCTGGACGCAGGGTGCAGCAGCCCCAGCGCGTTTATCGCGATGTTCCGGCGGCAATTGGGGCAGACGCCGCGACGCTACTTTGCGCACTGAAACTTTCCTTAGCGCGGGAAGACTGAACAGAGCTGGTGGGGCGCGAGCTAAGTGGAATTTAGAAAATATTCACGGCGCGCGCGGCGAGCAGCACCACGATCGCCAGCGAGATCAACGACTGCAACATCGTGCCCGCTTTGGCCCAACGCGAAAGAACGGCCGTATCCGTCGGCGAAAAAGCCGTGCTGGTGTTGAACGCCAGGAACAGGTAATCCATGAATTGCGGTGACCAGTTGGGATCTCGGCCTTCCTCGTTCAACATCTGCGGAAACAGGAAGGAACTTTTCAGACACCCGCTGCGCTCGTCGCGCCGCGAGGGACCGCCAGCATCCAGCTTCCAGTACCACAGCGCGAAGACCACGATGTTGGTGAGCCACAGCGCCAATGCGCCACGCAGCAAGGCCATCGGTGAGTCGCGATGTTGCGGGATGCCCTCGATCAGCAGAACCAGTGAAGTGATCATGCCCACAGTGATGGCGCCATTGACGATGACTACTAGTGGCCTGGTGATGTGGAAGTCGCCGCGTCGGTTCGACACCGCGATGGGAACCATTAAGACCAAAATCACGGCCAGCAACCCCCAGCCGGGGCCCACCGACAGCCGCTCCGGCAGCGCCAGGTATACGCCGCCCGCCGCGAGCATCGCGACGAAAGCGGGCCAGCGAGGTTCGGGAATAATTTTGGCGACTGTGGGCATGTTGGCGCGGCGCGCGGGTGGAGTTTAGTACAGATTTCGTTCCGGCTCAAAATTCATACGCGCTCCGCCGAGCGAACGGCAGCGCAGCCCCGGGAAATGCGCATCGCTTGGCTACGCGATTTGCTCCCCAATTAAGTTGCGCGATGTTCCGTTTCGCACAGATTGTGAGTCCCCTCTTCTGGTTGAATTGATGCTGCCCTCACGGGGCATGAACTTCGAGGCAGATAGTGCGAGGCGCTGCGCGCCTTTCAGGATGGCTATGAGCGGGAAAAACTTTCGAACGGCACCGACGGACGACCGGACCAGCGTGGACGGAAAACCGATTACGAACAAAGTACTGTTGGGCATGCCGGACAATGAATATGAGTTGCTGCGTCCGGACTTGACGCATATCGAGTTGCCGGGTCATCTGAGCCTGCATGAACCGACGCAAAGTATCGAGTTCGTGTACTTCCCGAATCGCGGAATGGTTTCTCAAGTGGTGGTGACCAAAGACGGCCGAACCGTGGAAGTGGGCGTCGTGGGCAACGAGGGCTACGTGGGAGCCGGGCTGGCAGCCGGTTTGAGCAGAAGTTCCGTGCGCGAAATAATCCAAATCGCCGGCAATGGCTCGCGAATACTGGGGAACGCGCTGCAACGCATTCTGCGGTCGGCTCCGCAGCTGCAGGTGATGTTGAACAGGCATACGGGGCTGCAAGGAATGCAAGTGGCGCAGACTGCGGCGTGCAATAGGCTGCACGATATACAGCAGCGCCTCTCGCGGTGGCTGCTGATGACGCAGGATCGAGTACATTCCGGTGTGCTGCCGATCACCCACGATTTCATAGCGACGATGATGGGTACCGATCGGGCCACGGTGAGCCTGGCGGCGTCCGTACTGCAAAAGAAGGGAATCCTGGAATACGTGCGCGGCGCAGTGAAGATTGTAAACCGCAGGAAACTGGAAAAGACCGCGTGTGAGTGTTACGACGTCATTCGGCAGTTCGAGGACGAACTCGGATTGCGATAACAGTCCGCAGCAGTGTTGGATATCCCACAGACAGCAGCCTCGCTATATCGTTAATGTTCGGGCCTCGACCATTCCGTCCGGCTTTGAGGTGTATGCAAAGCGAGTGGAAATCGGCGGAAGCATTACCACACCAAGTCCAGAGGGGGCCATGGAGGCGAGACGTCGGAAGCTGGTACCGGTCGAAACCAAGAATTTTCAGGGTTGGGTTTGCAGCGAATGTGCATGGGTGTTCAAGCCTTCAGGGCCGCTCGGCGGCACATCAATTGACGAGATGAAAACACAATTCATGCAGCAGCGCGACAAGGAGTTCGCGGCGCATGTCTGCGAGAAGTACCCGAAACCCACGAAAAATCCTGGCTAGCCAAATCAGTCGCGCGCCCATTGCGGTGTGTGTGCTCCACGAATCCGCGTAAAGCCGCTACCAAGCGGGCTGGCAAACTCTGCGAGTGCATTGCGGCGGCGTCACGCCCAGTAGGTGCGGTCGAGGGTGCGGTATTGGATGGCTTCGCTGAGGTGCTTGGGGGCGAGCGAGGTAGCGCCTTCGAGGTCGGCGATGGTGCGCGAAACTTTCAGGATGCGGTCGTGGGCGCGGGCGGAGAGGCCGAGGCGCTGGATCGCGGTCTCCAGGATTTTTTCGCCTTCGACGGTGATGGCGCAGTGTTTGCGGATCAGCTTGGGCGGCATCTGCGAATTGGCGTAGGTTGATTTTTCGCTGCGGTAGCGTTCCACCTTGATTTCGCGGGCGCGAACTACGCGGCTGCGCACGCAGGCGGAACTTTCGATTTCCACGTCGCCGCGCAGTTCCTTGTATTGCACGGCGGGGACTTCGATGTGGATATCAATGCGATCGAGCAGCGGGCCGGAAATTTTCGAGACGTAGCGCTGGATTTGCACCGGCGAGCAGTGACATTCGCGCTTGGTATCTCCGAAAAATCCGCAGGGGCAAGGATTCATGGCGGCTGCCAGCATAAAGCGCGACGGAAAATTCACGGAGAGCGAAGCGCGCGCGATGGTTACGTTGCCGTCTTCCAACGGCTGACGCATTACTTCCAGCACGTTGCGCTGGAATTCCGGCAGCTCGTCGAGAAATACCACGCCGTTGTGGCCGAGCGAAACTTCTCCGGGGCGAGGTATTGCCCCGCCGCCGATCAGGCCCGCGTCGCTGATGGTGTGGTGCGGCGAACGGTATGGACGCGTGCCGACGAGGCCGCGCGAATCTTCCAGCACCCCGGCGACGCTGTGAATGCGCGTGGTCTCGATGGCTTCTTCGAGCGACATCGGCGGCAGGATTGTGGGGATGCGTTTTGCGAGCATGGTCTTTCCGGCGCCGGGGGGGCCAATCAGTAAAATATTGTGGCTGCCGGCGCAGGCGACTTCGAGGGCGCGCTTGGCGGAAAGTTGGCCGCGCACGTCGCGCAGATCCACCGAATACTGACTAGCCTCGGTGAGCATTTGCGATGTGTCCACGGTGACGGGCTGGAAGGATTCTGGCGCGTTGATCAGGTCCACGGCTTGCGGCAGGGATTTCACACCGAAGACTTTGATGCCTTCGACCACGGCAGCTTCGCGCGCGTTGGCTTCCGGCACGACTACATTCTTGATGCCGCGTTCGCGCGCTGCGAGTGCCGCCGAAAGCGCGCCACGCACGGAGCGCACGCCGCGATCGAGCGACAGTTCGCCGAGGAATACGTGCGTATCGAGAATTTTGCCGAAGAAACTTCCCTGACAGCCGGCCAGGCCCAGCGCCATGGGTAGATCGAACGCGGAGCCTTCCTTGCGGATATCGGCGGGGGCGAGATTGATGGTGACCGCGTGCCCGGACGGAAAATCGAAGCCGCAATTGCGCAGTGCGGCGCGAATACGTTCGCGGCTTTCTTTCACGGCGATGTCCGGCAAGCCGACGACCGTGAAATGGCCCTCGTAGGCAGGGACGACGTCTACCTCGGTTTCGACGAGATACGCGTCAATGCCGAACACGGCTGCGCTGAATGTCTTGAAAAGCATCCCAAGATGCCTTAGGGAGCGAAATTTCAGAGGAAGGGGTCCTCTACGGTGTTGTTGTAAACAGCGTATCTTAAAACGTACCGTGATGCTAGGAATACTACGCGGCGATGCCTGGGCTCGGAATCGCTACAGCCTCTTGCGCGAAGCAAGGTTCGCCTGCTGACTTTGAAGCGGCGTTTGCACCTCGCAAAGCGGCGGCAAGCCGCCGCACTCCAAAATGAGTTTGTTCGGGTTGACGGGGTGGTTTTCTGTTGTGTTAGGCTCGCGGGGCGGCGGAGTGGGAGGATTTGAGCGCGATGTCGCGACGTGACGGGCCGCGGAACATAATCCTTGCGATTTTCATGACCGTCCTTGTAGGCGCGCGTGCGGAATGGGCGCAGAGCAAGGCGGGTGGCGCTGGCGATGCTGTGAAGTTGAACAATCAGGGCCTGGAGCGTTACAAGAAAGGAAAAGTGGACGAAGCCATTGAGCTGTTTCGCCAGGCGCTGGCTTTGAATCCGGATTTTCCGGAGGCGCTGAGCAATCTGGGGCTGGCGCTCGACAGCAAAGGGAAAGACGACGAGGCTATTTCGGATTTCGATAAAGCGCTGGCGATGAAGCCAAGCGACGCGGTGACGGAAGGCAATCTAGGCCTGGCGCTCTATCACGAGAAAAAATACTACGATTCCATTTCCGCTTACCGCAAGGCGCTCGCGCTGAATCCCAAATTTGCGCAGGCGTACAACGGCATGGGCGCGGCGCTGTTTGCTTCTGGAAACGCCGCCGACGCGATCACGGCTTACCGGCGGGCGCTGGAATTGACGCCGCGTTATGTGGACGCGCTGAATAATCTGGCAGCGGCGCTAGATTCCACGCAACAGTGGAACGAAGCGATCCCGATTTACCAGCAGGCATTGGCGCTGGAGCCGAATTCGCTTGACCTGCAAACGAATTATGCGGCGGCGTTGGGAAATGCCGGACGCGACGAAGAAGCCATCGCGCAATACCGGCAGATTGTGGCGGAACATCCTGACGATGCGCACGGCTGGTTCGCGCTGGGGCATCTGCTCTACAAGCAGGGCCATCTCGATGAGGCCGTTTCCAGCCTTGAACGAACGCTGGCGCTGAAGCCCGATCAGGCCGACGCGGATTTTAATCTGGCGCTTGCGTATCAGGGCCAGGGGAAACTGGATCTGGCTATTGCCACGTACCAGAAAGGCTTGGCGCTGAAGCCGGACGAGGCTCACGCGCTCTACAATCTGGGCAATGCATACTTGCAGGCGAACGATGCGGCCAAAGCGGCGGAATATTTTCAGAAGGCTCTGGATCAGCAGGGGAATTTTCCCGAGGCGGAGATTGGACTGGGCGCGGCGAAAATGCAGCTCGGCGATCTGGACGCCGCGCAAACCGCGTTTGTGAAAGTGATCGCGGACCATCCTGATAATGCGGATGCGCGATTCAATCTGGGGAACGTGCTCTTCAACAAGGGACAGTACCAAGCGGCCGCGGACAGCTATCGCGAGGCCAATCGGCTGAATCCGAATCTGGCGCACGCGCATTACAACCTGGGAATGGCGCTGCTGCGACTGAAGGATCCGGAAGCGGCACAGGTGGAATTTAAAGAAGCAGCGCGATTGGATCCGAAGCTCATCCCACCGAAATGATTTCGTCACTCGCAGATGCGACTTCCGAATTGCCGCGCGAAGTTGCGCGATATACCGGCTCACAGACCGGGGTAAGAGCCGATGATTGTCACCTTTCTTCACGTCCTTGGGAATTATCGGTAAACATCGCGTGGTAGATCAGGTGCGTGGCTGAATCGATCCACTGGTTTAGTTCGGGCTTGGACAATCGTCCGGCTTGCGCGAGCAGGCTCCAGAAAAAAGTGTCCATCGCGCGCGCGAGGCCAAGAACATCAAGTTCCTGACGCGCGCCGGGAAGTGTTTGCAGGAATTGAAACACGCGCAGCACGCGGGCCGTGGTCCACTTGTGAATCTCGCGCTGTTTTTTCACCAACGCCGGATCGGATAGCGCCGCTTCCTGCCAGGCACGGTATGCTCCCAGATAGCGCAGATCGTGCGAGAACGCGCGGGAAAGCAACCCGCGCAGACCGGCACGAACGTTAGTCGCGCCCTGCGGCTGCAAATTCAGCTGGCTTAATTTTTCAAGAAGTTCATCCATCAGGGCGAGCAACAACTGGCGCTTGGAGCGGAAGTGCTGGTAGAAGCTGCCGACCGCGAGCTCCGAGCGGCGCGCGATCTCTTCAATGGAAGTGTTTTCGTAACCCTTTTCACCGAACAGCTCGAGGCCCGCTGTTTTCAGGCGCGTTCTTTTGTCCAGGCTGCGTTTTTGCAGCGGCGCGGCGGGAAGATTTTCTCCGGCCAGCAGGTTGGGACGCGCGCTTACGATTTTCGCCATGGCGGGATGAGTGCTCCTACGATCGCTCCGGCGCAGCACCACAGCAGCCATCCGCCGAACACGCCGGCCACTTGCGGAGCCATGTTTGGAAACAGCACGGGGAAAAAAACGCAGGAGAACGGATCGAGCAGCAAAGTAGGCAGCGCAACCGAGACGGCGCCGGCGAGGAATTGTTCGAGCGGCAGATGCGCACCGACGCAGAGGCGGCGCACGAGCCAGGCCATCGAGGGAAAGCTGACGGCAAACAGAATAAACGTGCCGACCGGATCCGCGGGACGCAGCAGATGTTGGCCGGCCAGGCGCAAGGCGATAGTGGCAGCGAACCAGATGACCAGGCCGGAGCGTAGCAGGCGTGTATGCATAATATGAACCAGAATTCATATTCGCATATTGCCCGAGCAGGCGCAAGCACAAAATTGCACACGGCTCGTGGCCCGCGTGCCTTCCGAAATCGCGCAGAAACCTTGATACACTCCGAGACATCAAAGCAGCGGAGAACATCCACATGGCCACTAAGACTGCGAAGATTGTGCGTTTTCATTCTCTAGGCGGACCGGAAGTACTAAAAATCGAGGAAGAGGCAATTCCGGTGCCGGGCAAGGGCGAGGCGCTGCTGAATGTAAAGGCCATCGGTCTGAACCGCGCCGAAGTGATGTTCCGCGAGGGCCACTATCTGGAGTCCCCTACTCTGCCGTCGAAGCTGGGGTACGAGGCGGCGGGAGTGGTGGAGTCCGTGGGGCCTGACGTGGACAAAAGCTGGATCGGCAAGAAGGTCAGCACGACGCCGGGCTTTTTGATGACGAATTATGGAGTCTACGGAGAAGTCGCGCTGGTGCCGGCGAGCGCGCTGGCGATGTATCCGGAAAGGCTGACGCCGGAAGAGGGCACATCCATCTGGATGCAGTATCTGACGGCTTATGGAGCATTGATCACGAATGCGCGGATCGGCAAAGGCGATTTCGTGATCATCACGGCGGCAAGCAGCAGCGTGGGAATTGCCGCGATCGAAATGGTGAAGGCCGAGGGCGCGATCAGCATTGCCACTACGCGAGCGTCCAAGAAGAAGGACGTGCTGGTGGAAGTGGGGGCGACGCACGTGATTGGCACCGAGCAAGAAGATTTTCTCGCGCGCATAAAGCAAATCACCAGTGGCAAAGGCGCGCGCGTGATTTTCGATCCGATCGGCGGAAAGGGCGTGGAAGCGCTGGCGCAGGCGGCGGCGTATGAAGGAATTATTTTTGAATATGGTGCGCTGGCGCCGGAGCCGACGCCGTTTCCTCTGTACGCTGCGCTAGGCAAAGGCCTGACCATTCGCGGGTACACGGTGCGCGAAATACTTTCTGTGCCACGGCTGAAGGCCGAGGCGTTGAAGTACGTTTTCGATCACGTGGCGGCGGGCAATTTCAAGCCGCGCATTGATCGCGTGTTTCCGCTGGCGGAAATTGTGGAAGCGCATCGTTACATGGAATCGAACCAGCAGATTGGCAAAATTGTCGTGACGGTCTAGGAGCTCAAAGTGAAAACGTTGAGTCGGGGCAAGAGACGCCGCATATTCGTTTTTTTGACGGTCATGGCAATGGCACTTGTCATCTCCAGTTGCGCGACTCAGCCCCGGCCGGAAGCGTTCGATCCACCTGGTTTCTTCTCGGGATTGCTCCACGGTTTCCTTATCGTATTCAGCTTCATCGGCAGCCTGTTCACAAATATTCGTATTTACAATTTCCCCAACTCCGGTGGTTGGTATGACTTCGGATATGTGATCGGCGCAAGCATGTTTCTCGGCGGAGGCGGCGCGAGCTCGCGTTAGCGCACTCAATAATCGTAATACACCAGTTCCACTCCAATCGAGTTTCGGCCGACTTCCCTGTCCCGTGAATTCCATATTGGAACGATAGAAACTTTGAATGGGAGTTAACGAACTCCTTATGGCGGCTTTATGACTCCCTTACGTCCGCTTCGCTAGCGTCGTCCCCAGTTAGTTTGGGGGTGCTGCGATGAAGCGATTTAGTTGTGCTTCAGAATTGGTTTTTCCCGCCGCGTTTTTTCTACTTCTCATGTTTGTTAGCTTTATGCCATCGGCCTTGCGCACTGACGCGCAATCCACTTTCGGAAGCTTGCGAGGTTTGACGGTGGATGCCACCGGCTCGGCGGTGCCGCAGGCGGAAATTACGGTGCACGGACTGGACGACAACAGCGACCATCAAGCGACAAGCGGCGATGATGGCGTTTTTGAGATTGAGAATCTGAAGCCCGGGCACTATCGCGTGACCGGACACAAGCCGGGATTTGCCGACGCGCTGGTGCCGCAGCTGGCGCTTGAAGCGCGGCAGGAACTTCGCTTGACACTGACTTTCGCGGTGGCCAGCCAAAGCCAGACCGTGGAGGTGAGCGCCGTCGCCGAACAAATGAACACGGAAAACGGCACGATTGCCGGCAGTCTGGAGAATCAACAGCTGACACAGCTGCCGCTGAACTCGCGAGCGGTCTCGACGAGCCCGCTCGCGGCGCTGCAGCTTTCTCCGGAGGTGCAGTACGACGGACAGGGAAATATTTCCGTGGGAGGAGCGACGTCCGCAATGGTGGGCTATTCCGTGGATGGGATTTCGACGGCCAACGTGCGGCAGAATGGCGCACTGCAAGATGCCTATCCTTCGTCAGAGGGGATTGAGGAGCTGAAGGTGACGGCGTTTAACAACAACGCCGAATTCGCGCAGGTGGGCGATGTGACTTTCACCACGAAGAGCGGGACCAATCAATTTCATGGCAGCCTGTTTGAGTATTTGCAGAATGATGCGTTCGATGCCAAACCACTGAACTTCAGCGAGAAGGCACCCAAGCGCTTCAATACTTTCGGTGGCAGCCTGGGTGGGCCGTTTTCGATTCCGAAATTGTGCCACGGCAGCGACAAGACGTTTTTCTTTTTCGATTACGAAGGAAACCGGCGGAGCATTTCGACGACCGAGCAATATCTGGTGCCGACACAGGCGGAACGAAATGGCGATCTGAATGGATTTATCACGGCGAGCAATCCCACGCCGTTCACGAATCCAGCGACGGGACAGCCCAGCGCCATTTTGATCGATCCTGTCACGCATCAGCAGTTCACGGGCTGCGGCGGCACGCAGCCGAACGTGATTTGCAATTCGGGCGCGGGCAATCGCATCAGCAGCGTGACGCAGAATTTGCTGAATTTCTATCCGCTGCCGAACGCGAACCTGAACGTGGCGAATCCCTCTTTCAATTACGAAACGCTGGTGCCCACTCCGGCGGAAACCAATGGCTGGGACGTCCGGCTCGATCGCACCATCACTTCAAAGCAACAAGTGTTCGCGCGTTTCAGCTGGAAGAACCTGCTTACCAACACCGCAAATCCTCTGCTGCCCAGTGATGCAGACACGGAGCACAACCGCAGTTTGCTGGTTTCTTACAATTATGCGATCAGCCCCAAGTGGATTAACGAATTCCGCTTTGGATTCACAGATGCGCTGACGAGCGTGAACTTTCCGATTCTCGGCAGCACGGCGATTTCGCAGCTCGGCTTGCAAGGAATTGACATCAGCCAGCATCCCGACGGCGAGGCTTTCCCGACGTTTGATTTCAGCGACGGCAGCGGATTCACTCCGATCGGCAGGGATCGCGCGGGCATCACGCAATCCAAGACTCTGGAGTTTACGGATAATCTGACGCGCCAGATGGGCAAGCACACTTTGCGATTCGGTGTGGATATTCGCAGGGTGAACTATCAGGACCTGATGTTCTTCGAACCGTCGGACGACTACGGACTGTTTACGTTCAATCAAGGTGTGTTTACCGGCAGTTCTTACGGCGACGCGCTTATTGGCCTGCCGAACACTTCGTTTTTCGCAATCACCTCGCCGCAGGTGAATGCGCGCGCGATTCAATACGGCGTTTACGGCCAGGACGAGTGGCAGGTCAACGACCGGCTCACGGTGAATTTCGGCCTGCGCTGGGAAATGCTGCCGCCGTTTACGGAAGCGATTGGCGACCTGGGGAGCTTCGATCCGAGTAACAACAGCATTCTTGTTCCAGATGCGTTGCAAAAGACGCTGGCAAATTCGCCGGCATTTCAGCGGGTGTACACCGGATTTTTGCAATCGTTCAATGCCTGCTCGCTGGGGCAGGGCGGCGCTTGCACGAATGTGCTGACGGCGAGCCAGGATCATCTGCCGCAGGGGTTGCGGCAACTGTATCTCCGTGACTTTGACCCACGCATTAGCGTCGCGTTCCGTCCATTTCGCGATAACAAGACGGTGATCCGCGCGGGGTTCGGCGTGTTCACGATCTCGACGCTCGGCCCCATGTCGTTCAATAACGCCGGTAACCCGCTCTCCGTGCTGCATACCTATGCAAACAACGTCGCTGGCCAGCCGCAATTTCAATTTCCGGCGACGGCGCCGCCGACGAATGTGATCGTCTTCGGTGGGGGCTCGCTAGATCAGGCGAACGATCCGCTGTTCCGCGATCCGCAGGCAACTCAATGGAATTTCACTGTCGAGCGGCAGATCACCGCGAGCACGCTGCTACGCGCGAGTTACGTGGGGATGAATTCGTACCGTTTGCCGGTTACGGAAGACTTAAACCAGGTCCGTCCGAGCGCGACGCCTTATTCGCCTGCGAACACGCCCTATCCGAATTGGTTTACGCTGCTTTCCACGGAAAACGCGGGCTTCGCGAATTATCAGGCAGTGCAAGTAGATGCCAGCCACAGAATGTCGAACGGGCTTTTCTTCCAGACGAATTACACTCTGGCGAAAAATCTCAGTGACGCGCAAGGTGATGCGCCCAGTGGTTTCACGAGTGAAGTGGCGTACGGGCTCGCGGTCTCGAATCGCTTCGATCTGCGCGCGAATCGCGGCAACGTGGCGGGAACGCCTCGCCAGCGCTTTCAGACGAACGGGATTTACCAGTTTCCGTTGGGCAAGGGACGCAAGTGGCTCAATAATTCCGGCTGGCAAAATTTACTGCTCGGCGGTTGGGAAGCCAGCACCGTAACTTTGCTGCAGACGGGACCGTGGCTTACTCCGATCATGAGTCCGACGCAGGATCAATCGAACACGGACATCGCCAATCGCCTTACTTTGCTCCGGCCGGACTGCGTAGGGAATCCGGTCCCTGCGAATCGCACCGCCGCGCAGTATTTCAACCTGAGCGCGTTTGCTCCGACGCCGATGGGGGCCGGGCGAATCGGAAACTGCGGCGTCGGGATATTGCAAGGTCCAGGAACAATCGGGGTTTCCGCGGGGTTGGGGAAAACATTTTTGCTCGGCGAGAAAGCCAAGCTGCGGTTTGAATCAACCTTCACCAACGTGTTGAATCACACGAACTATGCGCCACCTGCGGTGGATGTCAGCAACCCGCAGACGTTTGGCGCGCTGCAATCCAATCAAACTTCGGCGAACGCCGGTCCGCGAACGGGACAGCTGGCGCTGCGCCTGGATTTCTGAGCTGCGATGATTTCCGGAGCCGGACCATGCTCTCCTTGACAGTCGAGGAGAGTGCTGGTATTTTCTCTCCTAGACACACAAGGAGAGTCTGTGGCGAAACCGATTGATCTGCTGCAAGGCACGCTGGACATGCTGATCCTCAAAGCCGTCTCGCTGGGCCCGCTGCATGGCTACGGCGTTCTGCTGCGTATCCAGCAAATTTCGAAAGAGCGCCTGGAAATTCAGCAAGGTTCGCTCTATCCCGCGCTGTACCGCCTGGAACATCAAGGCTGGATCGCGAGCGAGTGGGGCGAATCGGACAACAAGCGCAAGGCGAAATATTACCGGCTTACCGCCGCCGGCAAGCGCCGATTCCAGACGGAAACGGAAAAGTGGAACCGCATGGCGGACGTGATCGCCGGAATCCTGCGCACTACGCCGGAGGAAGTATGACGACCTGGAGCCGGCTTCATTCCTGGCAGCAGACAATTCTACGGCGCTCTCGCATTGAGAGCGAAATGGACACGGAGCTGCGCTTCCACATGGAATCTCGCGCCGAGGATTTGGCGCGCAACGGCGTGCCGCGACAAGAAGCGCTGCGTCGCGCGCGGCTGGAATTTGGCGGGATCGAAACCGCCAAGGAAGAATGCCGCGAAGCGCGCGGCGCAGGCTTCATCGAAACTTTGCTTCAGGATATTCGCTTCGCCTCGCGCATTCTGCGCAAGAATCCCGGCTTCACGGCGCTTGCGGTGCTTACGCTCGCGGTAGGAATCGGCGCGAGCGCGGCGGTTTTCAGCCTGGTGAACGCCATCCTTCTGAAACCGCTTCCCTATCCGGATTCCGGCAGAATCGTATTGCCCGAACTGATCTCTCCCCCTGGAGTGAATCTTGGCTCCGAATATATGCCCTGGGGCCAACTGCAATTCCGCGCACTGACGCGGGACGCGCATCCTTTTCAAGCGGTGAGCGCTTTCCAGAACGATTCGTTCAATCTGACGGGAGCGGGCGAACCTGCTTCCCTGGACGGCTTTCGCGCGTCTCAGGAATTTTTCCCTTCGTTGGGTATTGCGCCCGCCTTGGGACGCGCGTTCACAGCCGAAGAAGATCAACCGGGCCATGAATACGAAGTGATCCTCAGCGACCGTTTGTGGCGCGAACGATTTGCAGCCGACCGCAATATTTTGGGGCGAAGCGTAGAGCTGAATGGATCCGCCTACACGGTGGTGGGCGTGATGCCCGCAGGATTCGCGTTCCCGCGCGCGGAAGAAATGCCGAGCAATTTCAATTTTCCAGCAGAGCCCCAGCTGTGGGTCCCGCTGGCAATTCCGGCGGAACCGAAACCCGGCCCATCCGAACTCGCGGTGATCGGGCGGCTGAAACCCGGTGTGGCGGTGCAGCAGGCTCAGGCCGCGATGGATTTGATCACCAAACATGCGGAGGAGCAGGATCACCGGTGGACGGGCTGGTTCAACATGCGGGTGGTTCCACTGCAGCGGCAAGTGGTGGGCGATACGCGGCGTCCGTTACAGCTGATGCTAGGTGCCGTGTGCATGGTGCTGCTGATTGCCTGCTCCAACGTGGCGAATTTGCTGCTCACGCGTTCGCTGGCGCGGCGTCGCGAATTCACGCTGCGCGCCGCGCTCGGCGCCGGGCGTGCGCGATTGATCCGCCAGCTGCTGACGGAGAGCCTGCTGATTTCCCTCGCGGGGGGAGCGATGGGGATTCTGATCGCGAACGCGGGAATTTATTTCGTAAAAACTCTGGGCCCGTCGAATATTCCGCGCTTGCGCGAAGTGACCCTGGACTTGCCGGTGCTGGCGTTTGCGTTGGGAATTTCGCTGGCTACAGGGATTCTCTTTGGCTTCGTGCCGGCGCTTGCAGCCGCGCGCGAGAACTTGGTGGATTCTCTGAAGGACGGCAGCCAGAAATCTGGAGGCAGCCGGATTAGCCCGAGGCTGCGGAATGCGCTGCTGGTGTCGCAAGTCGCGTTGGCTTTGGTGCTGGTCGTCTCTGCCGGACTGCTGACACGGACTTTTTTCCAATTGCTCGGCGCGGATGGCGGATTCAATGCGGAGCGGGTTTTGACGTTTCAATTGCCGCTGCCATCTTTGAAGTATGCGGAACAGAACCGCATTGTCACGCTCTTCGGAAACGTGCTGGAACGCTTGCGCGCGATCCCCGGCGTGCAGTCCGCGGGAATTGGCGAGACGGTTCCATTGGGCGGCGAAGGTGAGAGTACGGTGATTCGCATGCCGGACCATCCGGCCACCAGCCAAAAAGAATTGCCCTTCGCGAACTTCACGGTGATTTCACCCGGTTATTTCCCGGCGATTGGAACGCCCCTGCTGCGCGGCCGCGATTTTCAGGAGACGGACACCTCGAACTCCATGCAGGTGGCGATTGTGAATGCGACGATGGAGAAAAAATACTGGCCGAACCAGGGCGCTATCGGCAAACAGGTGGGGCCCGGCAGCACGCGCTATCCGCTGCTGACGATTGTGGGAGTGGTTCCGGACGTGAAGCATACCTCCCTGCGCGAAGAGACGGCTCCGGAAATGTATGTGCTGTACAACCAGAATCCGTGGCCTTCGATGCTGGACATGCGCGTAGCGCTGCGGACCAAAGCCGATCCCGCGGGCATGACCGAAAGCGTGCGAGAAGCCGTTCATGCGATCGATCCGGATTTGCCGCTGGCAAGAGTCGCGACGTTGACGACGCTGGTAAATGATTCGATGTCGCAACCGCGATTTTCCGTGTTCTTGCTGGGAGCGTTCGGCGTGCTGGCGCTCCTGCTCGCGTCGATCGGAATGTACGGAGTGATTTCATATTCGGTGTTGCAGCGTACGCAGGAGATTGGAATCCGGATGGCGCTGGGCGCGCAGCGGCGCAGTGTATTTGGCATGGTGCTGGGTCAGGGCGCGTGGTTGGCGGGCCTGGGGATTGCGATCGGCCTGGTCGTCGCGCTCGGCGTGACGCGCCTGATGGCAGGTTTCTTGTATGGTGTCCGGCCCACGGACCCGCTCACGTTCGCCGGCGTTTCGCTGCTGTTGCTGGGGATCGCGCTGCTGGCGTGTTATTTGCCGGCGCGGCGTGCGACGCGCGTTGATCCCATGGTGGCGTTGAAGTACGAATGATCGCGCATGCTTTTGCCGTAAGCGCACGTGCGAAGTGGGAGGAAGTATGACGCTTCGGAGCCGCGTTAGTTCCTGGCTGCGCGCTACCGCGCGGCGCTCTCACATGGAGAGCGAAATGGATGCGGAGCTGCGGTTCCACATGGAAGCGTACGCCGAGGACCTAGTCCGCGGCGGCGTGTCACATGAAGAAGCGTTGCGGCGCGCGCGGCTGGAGTTCGGCGGGATCGAGAACGCCAAGGAAGAATGCCGCGAAGCGCGTGGAGTGCACTTCGCGGAAACTCTGCTGCAGGACTTGCGTTACGGCTTGCGCACGATGCTGCGCTCCCCGGGATTCACGGTGACCGCGGTGCTCGCACTAGCGCTGGGGATTGGAGCGAACACCGCGATCTTCAGCGTAGTGAATGCCGTGTTGCTGCGGCCGCTGCCGTATGATCAGCCCGACCGCCTGATGCAGGTCTGGCACACTCCGCCACAAAAAAGTTTTCCCGGGATGCGGATTTTCACGGTCTCGCCTGCCAATTTCCTCGACTGGCGCGCGCAAAACCATTTTTTCGAGAGCATGGCGGCGTATGGATTCGGCCGCTACACGATTACCGGCAGCGGCCATCCGGAAACAATTCGCATGGTGGCCGCCACGAACGGCTGGTTGTCCATCCTGCACGCGCAGCCGCTGCTGGGCCACGGATTTCTTGACGGCGAATATGAGCCGGGCCACGAACACGAAGTTCTATTGAGCTACGGACTGTGGCGCAGCTACTTCGCGGGAAATCCGGACGTCGTCGGTAAGAATATTCAGCTTAACGGACAAGCATTCACGGTGGTGGGCGTCATGGGGCCGGAGTTCGATTTCCCCATCTCCAGCGATCCGGATGCTCGCGCTCAGATGTGGAAGCCTATGGCGTGGACCGACCAGGAGCGCGCGGTCCGCGAAAACCATAACTACGCGGTGATCGCTCGCCTCAAGAATGGTGTGAGACTGCCGCAGGCGCAGGCCGAGTTGGATGCCATTTCCAACCAGCTGGCGCAGGATTTTCCCAATGACAACAAGGGCTGGGGCGCAATTGCTATCCCTATGCGCGATGATCTGGTAAGCGATGTGCGGCCGGCGTTACTGATACTGCTCGGCGCCGTTGCGCTGGTGTTGCTGATTGCGTGCGCGAATGTCGCAAATCTGATGCTGGCCCGAGCGCTTTCGCGACGCAAGGAAGTGGCCGTCCGCACGACGCTGGGCGCGACTCGCCGCCGTTTGTTGCAACAGGCGCTCTCGGAGACGCTCCTGCTCGCGGTCGCGGGAGGGACGCTGGGCTTGGTGTTCGCGCATTACGGCGTAATCTTGATCGTGAAATTCCTGGCGCAGCGTCTGCCGCGCTCCAACGAGATTGCGCTGGATGGCTGGGTCCTGGGGTTCACGCTGGGCATTTCGCTGCTCACCGGATTTGCTGCCGGTCTGCTACCGGCCCTGCGCATGGCCAAAGCAGATTTGAACGAGGCGCTGAAACAAGGCCTCGGCCGCACTGCCGCGGATTCTGGCGGCAGCCGCACGCGCGACGTTCTGGTGGTATCCGAAGTGGCACTGTCGCTGATGCTGTTGATTGGCGCCGGTCTGCTGATTCGCAGCTTGTGGGCTTTGCACCATGTAAATCCCGGCTTCGACTCCAGTCACGTTGTCACAATGGCGGTCTCGGTTCCGCCGGGCAAGTTCGCGGAACCGCAGCAGCAGATCGGTTACTTCGGCCGAGTTCTCGAGCGCGTTCGCACGTTGCCTGGTGTGCAATCCGCCGGCCTGATTGACAGTCTGCCGCTGAGCGGCGACGGCTCACACCAACCGATTTCCGTGGAGGGCAGGCCGCCGGCGCCCATGGCCGACCTGCCCGAGGTGGATGTGCGCCTCATCAGCCCCGGATACACGAGCGCGATGTATATACCACTCTTGAACGGACGTGACGTGGATGACTCCGACGTCGCCGGGCGGCCTGGCGCGGTGCTGATCAGCGAATCCATGGCCAAATCCTTCTGGCCAAATGAGGATGCCATCGGCAAGCATCTCACCTTGTACTTCTTTCCAGATGTGCCGCGCGTGGTGGTGGGCGTGGTGGCCGACGTGAAGATGACTGCCATGAACGAAACGCAGCCCGTGCCCACTCTGTACTTCCCGTTGGCGCAACTATCGCCAGTGAGAGGCGCGGCGTGGCGGTCAATTCCGATGAGCCTTGCGGTGCGCACAAATGCGGGGCCGCTCAGCGTGCTTCCGGCAATCACCGGCGCTATCCGCGAAACCGATGGGGATGTGCCGCTGTTGAATATTCGCACCATGGACGATTCGGTCTCGGCGTCGTTGTCGCCGGAACGATTTACGATGTTGCTGCTGGGGGCGTTTGCCGGTTTGGCGTTGCTGCTCGCGGTAGTGGGAATTTACAGCGTGATGAGTTATTCGGTTTCGCGGCGCACGAACGAGATCGGAATTCGTGTGGCGCTGGGGGCGAGCCGCGGCGACGTGCTGCTGTTGGTTGTGCGGCAAGCAATGTTGCTGGCGCTGATCGGTTCGGCTATCGGCATCGGCGGGGCGCTATCGCTCTCGAGGCTGATGGCCAGCCAGTTATATGGCGTGCAGCCGACCGACCCGATCACTTTCATTTCGGTCGCGGCGCTGCTGATGATCGTCTCTCTCGCGGCGAGTTACTTGCCTGCGCGCCGCGCGATGCGCGTCGAGCCCATGGCCGCGTTGCGTTACGAATAATCGCGGAAGCCGGCCGTCGCCTCAGAAGGACGATGCTACGAGTTTTACCGCGGCCAGGCCTTCGATGATGCGATCGAGATTGCGCTCGTTGCCGACGGCCAGTCGGATGTAGCGAAGAGCGGCGGGTCCACCGTTTCCGTAACGCGCGCCGGAGCCAATCAGCACGCCTTTGGATTCGCATGCTGCACAGAAAGTGTTTGCGTCGGTGCGCTGCGGTAGCTCAATCCAGCAATGAAAGCCGTTGCGATGCGCGCGGATCGTCAGGCCGGCGAGACTGCTGGAGATAAGCGCTTGCCGTTCATGTCCGAGCGCTTGTTTTTCAGCGATGAGTCGCGACACAGTGCCATCCAGAATCAACGACGTGAGGGCTTCGGCGAACAGCAGCGACGTGCCGCTGTTCAGCTGCGCGATCAGAATTTCGGCGTTTGCGCACAGGCGCTCTGGAATTAACAGATACGCAACCCTCAGTTCCGGAGATATTGGCTTCGAGAAACTAAAAATATAAAAGCTCAATTCCGGGACGAGGAAAGAGATCGGAGCTGGTCCGTCCGGTTCCAGAAAACGATAGGCATCATCTTCGATGAGAAACAGAGCGTGCTGGCGAATGATATTGGCGAGAGCGAGCCGTCTGGCTGGCGACGTGACCGTGCCGAGAGGATTATGAACCGTCGGCATCAGATACACCGCCTTCACGCAATGCGTGCTGGTCGCTTCGGCAAGAGCGTCAGGTAGCATGCCGTCGTCGTCACCGGCGCAGGAGACTAGTTTGATGCGGCGTTCTGCAGCCATCGCGCGAAAATGGGGATAGGTGAGTTCGTCCACCGCGATCGCGGCGCCTTCGAGAGAAGCGCTTGCGAACGCTATGGTTATTCCGGCATGACCACCCGCGCACAAGAAGACGCGGCTGGCGGGAGCGGTGAAGTCTTTCCGCGACAAGTATGAGGCCGCAACTTCACGATGTCGCGCGGTTCCGACAAAGGTTGTTTCAGGTTGCCGCGCAATCGGTTCCGCGCTGTGTTTCTGCAGCGCTGCTGCAATGAGGACGGCCTCTGTGCCGAGCAGCGGGTAGTTGTATTGAAGATCGATCACGGTGAAAGAATTCCTGCCATCCATCCCAAAAAAGCTGCCTGCAGCGCATAATATAGCAGCGCAATTGACGATCGTCGCCCGCGGCTGCCCCGGCGCATAATATTTAGAGAGGCAAATTGGACGGCCGAACGTAGTCTCCGCCAAAAAAAAGAAACCAGGAGCGGGGGAAGACCATCTGAGGAGTTATGACTATGAAAACAGTGAAGCTTGGTTCGCAGGGCGCGGTCGTCTCCCGCATGGGCCTCGGCTGCATGGGCATGAGCGATTTCTACGGCGAGCGGAACGATGAAGAATCCGCGGCAACGATTCTGCGCGCGCTGGATCTGGGCGTCACCTTCCTGGATACGGCGGATGCTTATGGAATCGGCGACAACGAGGAGTTGATCGGCAAGACCATCCGCGGGCGCCGCGATGAAGTGTTTATCGCAACGAAGTTCGCCAACATCCGCACGAAGGCGGAGCCGAATCGCTGGTCTATCAGCGGCAAGCCGGATTATGTGCGCCAGGCTTGCGACGCCTCGCTGAAACGGCTGGGCGTGGACCACATTGATTTGTACTACGAGCATCGCGTGGACCCGCAGACTCCGATCGAAGAAACAGCGGGCGCAATGGCGGAATTGGTGAAGGCCGGAAAGGTGAAGTATCTGGGCCTGTCGGAGGCATCGCCGGCGACGATTCGTCGCGCGCACAAAGTGCATCCGATTACGGCGCTGCAAACGGAATATTCCCTGTGGGAGCGGCACGTGGAAGCGCACATTTTGCCGACGGTGCGTGAATTGGGTATCGGCTTCGTGCCGTACAGCCCGCTGGGCCGCGGCTTCCTCACCGGCACAATCACGAAAAAGAGCGACTTGATTGAGGCGGATTCGCGCGCGACGCGCATGCCGCGGTTCGCGGGCGAAAACCTCGATAAGAATCTGGTGCTCGTCGCCCGCGTGCGCGCGATTGCCGAGCGCAAGGGCGTGAAACCCGGGCAGCTGGCGCTGGCGTGGGTGCTGGCAAAGGGCGAGGATCTGGTGCCGATCCCCGGAACAAAGCGCCGGAAATATCTGGAAGAGAACGCAGCCGCGGCGGATATCAAGCTGACTCCAGCCGAAGTGACTGAACTGGAGGCTGCCTGCCCGCAAAGTGAAATCGCCGGCGAACGTTATGCAGCACCCGCCATGAACGCGATTGACCGCTAAGCCAGAACCCATCGCAGTCCTTGCGAGATATTACGGGTTTGCGATTTAATACCAGCCTCCAAGTAGAAGCCGGGGTAGTGCAGGCGCCAGGCGACCAGCTGGTATCTTCGAATTACGGACGTGACATGAAAACGATTGTTCTGCTTATTTGCTCAAACATCTTCATGACATTCGCGTGGTACGGGCATCTGAAGTATCGCAATACGCCGCTTTTTGCCGCCATCGTCGTGAGTTGGCTCATCGCTTTCGCAGAGTACTGCTTTCAGGTGCCCGCGAATCGAATCGGCTACGGGGAATTTACAGCGTTTCAACTAAAGATCATCCAAGAGGTGATCACTCTTTGCGTGTTCGTCGTCTTTGCGTGGTGGTATCTCGGTGAAGGGATCAGATGGAATCATGCAGTTTCATTCCTATTTTTAGTCGGCGCAGTGACGTTTGCATTCTGGGGAAAGCTGTAACTGCGGCAAGATGTCCCAACGGAAGCAGCGCCGTGCCGGTCACGTTCTCTGTGGAGACAACTATGGGTTCAAGCGCTGCTCCCTGTCTCACGTCTAGCAGTGCAAATCTCGCCCAGCAAACAGCAATAACTTTTCCCTCTGCCTCGTTTTCCGCAAATGTGCCGTCCCATTCCATTGGGACCTTTACAATCTCAAGCACGACTACACAGCCAAACCAAGATGCGATTTCTTCCTATCCAAACACTTTCATGTTTTTCTCAACTGCCCCGCAGTCGGGTAACCGTACGAGTGGTTTTGCCGTGACTTCTTTTCCGGTAACCGTGTTTATCACGTCTGTGGATTATTAGCCTCGAGCGGAGCCATTCGCGGAAGGCGATTTTGCGCCAGCGGCCGGCGCGGCTTTGCCTCTAATACCGGATACAAAGGCCTGCTGCACGCGGTTAAAACTGCGTCCACGCAGCACCGCGGTGACGATGGTTCGGGTAGCCTGAATATCGCTGAGGCGCACGTAGCGGCAGGCGACGTTGCGATCAATCGCCATTTCAGGTATGAGCGAGACGCCGACACCGGCCGCAACCATTCCCAGCAGACTGCTGAATTGCCCGCTTTCAAACGCAATGTGGGGCGTAATGCGGGCGCGTGTGCAGGTGTCAATACTGAGATCCCGGAAACAGTGGCCGTCACGCAACATAACGAACGATTCTCCGCGGAGGTCTTTGAGGGCGAGCGATTTTGCGGAGGCATGCGGATGGTGTGTGCTCAATGCCGCAAAGAGCGGCTCGGTGCGGATAGGGAACAACTCCAGGTCCTTGTGGCGCAGCGGGAGCGCGAGAATCGCCACATCGAGCGACAGGTCGCGCAATCCTTCTACCAGGACCGACGTGGTATCTTCAACGATGCGCAGTTTCGCGTCGGGATACCTCTTGGCGAAACGGGCCGCATAACTCGGTATCAGATACGGCGCGACAGTTGGTATGACGCCGACGGCGACACTGCCGCGCAGGTCCGTATTCTGATCGGCCGCAGTGGATCGCGCCGCCTCCATCTGCTCCAAAATCGCGCGGGCGCGAGGAATGAAGGCGCGACCCGCTTCGGTGAGGCGAATGCTGCGGCCCAGGCGGTCGAAGAGCTTCGTACCCAGTTCTTCCTCGAGTTTCAGCACCTGCTGTGAGAGCGAGGGCTGGGCAACCTGGCAGCGCTCCGCAGCGCGGCTGAAGTTGCCGGTGTCCGCGATGGCGCAAACATATCGTAGCTGATGAAATTCCATAGGGTATGCCTATACCTAAAATGGGAGCAAGGTATTGGAACTATCTCCCATTTCGATGTTAATTTAATTCCGTCGAAATCGCAGCATGGATTTCGACGAGGTTACTCGGCTGAATTTAAAAGTGTGAAGGAGAATACGCATGGCTTCCGAAGCGAAGTGCCCGTTCCATCATAGCAGCGCCGCGAACCCAACAAACCGTGACTGGTGGCCGAACCAGTTGAATCTGAATCTGCTGGCTCAGCACTCATCGCTATCCGATCCGATGGGCAAGAATTTTAATTACGCAGAAGAGTTCAAGAGCCTGGACTACAACGGCCTGAAGAAGGATCTTGCGGCGTTGATGACGGATTCGCAGGACTGGTGGCCTGCGGACTTCGGTCACTACGGACCGCTATTTATTCGCATGGCGTGGCATAGCGCCGGAACGTACCGCATTGGCGACGGTCGTGGAGGCGGCGGGCGAGGTCAGCAGCGATTCGCGCCACTCAACAGCTGGCCGGACAACGTCAACTTGGATCGCGCCCGCCGCCTGCTGTGGCCAATCAAACAGAAATATGGCAAGAAAATTTCCTGGGCCGATCTGATGATCCTCGCGGGCAACGTCGCGCTGGAAACGATGGGTTTCAAGACTTTCGGCTTTGCCGGCGGACGTCCGGACGTGTGGGAACCGGATCTGGACGTCAACTGGGGACTGGAAACGACGTGGATGGGGACGGAGAAACGTTATTCGGGTGATCGCAATCTCGCAAATCCGTTGGGCGCTACGACGATGGGCCTGATTTACGTGAACCCCGAGGGCCCGGAAGGCAAACCGGATCCGCTGGCGGCAGCCAAGGATATCCGCGAGACCTTCGCGCGGATGGCCATGAATGACGAAGAAACCGTCGCTTTGATAGCAGGCGGACACACCTTCGGGAAAACCCACGGGGCCGGTCCTGGCACCCAGCTGGGTAAAGAGCCGGAAGGCTCGGCGATTGAGGAGCAGGGACTGGGCTGGTCGAGCGCGTACGCCACTGGCATCGCAGGTGACGCAATTACCAGCGGCCTGGAAGTGACGTGGAGCAGCACGCCGACGAAATGGAGCAACAGTTTCTTCGAACACTTGTTCAAGTACGAGTGGGAACTTACCAAGAGCCCGGGCGGCGCACACCAGTGGAAGCCGAAAGGCAATGCGGGCGCGGGTTCAGTTCCGGACGCACATAATCCCTCCAAGCATCACGCGCCGGCGATGTTGACCACCGATCTCTCATTGCGACTCGATCCCGTGTACGAGAAAATCTCACGACGCTTCTACGAGCATCCGCAAGAGCTTGCGGACGCTTTCGCACGCGCGTGGTTCAAGCTGACGCATCGCGACATGGGACCGCGCGCACGCTACCTCGGTCCGGAAGTTCCGAAGGAAGAACTGCTGTGGCAGGACCCCATTCCGGCAGTAAATCATGCATTGGTTGATGATAAAGATGTCGCTACTCTGAAGCAGAAAATTCGCGCCTCGGGGCTCACGGTCGCGCAACTGGTTTCGACCGCTTGGGCGTCGGCGTCCACTTACCGTGGGTCCGACAAACGGGGCGGCGCAAACGGCGCGCGCATCCGCCTTAGCCCGCAGAAAGATTGGAAGGTCAATCAGCCGGAACAACTGCAGAAGGTGCTGAAGGCACTCGAAAAAATTCAGACTGACTTCAACGCCTCGCAGCCCGGCGGCAAGAAAATCTCGCTGGCCGACTTGATCGTCCTGGCGGGTGGCGCAGGCGTCGAGCAGGCCGCGAAAAATGCGGGCGTCAGCGTGACCGTTCCCTTCGCGCCAGGGCGCACGGACGCTTCGCAGCAGCAGACCGACGTGAAATCTTTCGAGGTGCTCGAACCGGCTGCCGACGGCTTCCGGTCCTACCGCAACGGAAACGCTGACGCAACAGCCGAAGTCGAACTGCTCGATAAGGCGCAGCTCCTCACGCTCACCGCGCCGGAACTCACCGTGCTAATCGGCGGCATGCGGGTGTTGAACACCAACTACGGACAAACCAAGTTCGGCGTCTTCACCGAGAAGCCGGAGGCGTTGACCAACGATTTCTTCATCAACCTGCTCGATATGCGCACGGCGTGGAAGGCGAACTCTGATGCGAACGATACGTTTGAAGGACGGGATCGCAAGACGGGCGAAGTCCGCTGGACGGCAACGCGAGCCGATCTCATCTTCGGCTCAAACGCACAACTTCGGGCTCTGTCAGAAGTGTACGGAAGCTCGGACGC
>Ga0308309_10000375_pt1 | contig 29339 bp, 19 predicted proteins | sample HubBroMetageWFT5_FD_192491 | JGI IMG/M metagenome (GOLD analysis project Ga0308309, IMG submission 192491) | Warmed and freeze-thawed soil microbial communities from the Hubbard Brook experimental Forest, New Hampshire - Hubbard Brook CCASE Soil... | ecosystem: Environmental > Terrestrial >...
CGCGAAATTTCCCGCAGGTCCGTGGGCTGCATCACATGCAGACTCTCGGCCAGCTTGAGCGGAAGAAAAACCCGCGCCCGGGTCGGCCCGCGCATGCTTTCGGGGTCAAGATCGGCGACCCCCACAATCTTCAGCTTCTGCTCCCGCGAGACGACAGAATAGGCAGCGCCGGCAACGCTCTGATCCGTCGGAGCCGGAGAATTGTCACTCGCCGATTTCAAAGGCGCAGTTGGTCCCGCCTCACGCTCGGCATAGCGCATAACCAATTCCTTGCCGAGAAGCGGAGCGGCCAACTCAGCCACTTTACTTTCGTCAACGCCGGCCTTAGGTGTTTTTCCCAAGAGCTCTTCAGCGAACGCCTTCTGCAGAATTGCTTCCTGCGCGGTCTCGGATGAGAAGAAATGTCCCTGCGCGGCTTCGAACGCGTCATTTGTCTGGGCCGAAGGAGGCAGCGCCGCGACCATCGTCAGATGCGGCTTATCGTCGTATCTCAGTTCGGTGATGAAGCGGATGTCAGGATAGGCTTCCTGCACGTTGGGCAGATGCTCAATCTCCCGGCGCGTAGGCTCGTCGAGAATGCGGCTCTCGCCGGGGGCAGGACCGTTGCGCTCTTCTTCGCGATTGAAGTTGCGCAAATCGCGCCGAGAGGTGACCACTACGGTATCGAATAATCCAGACTTCATCAGCCGCCGCGACGCGAGTTGCTGCAGACCGATCCCAAGAGAAAGCATCGCAACCAGCGAAGCCACGCCCACCGAGATGCCAATGGTGGTCAGCGAATTTCGCAAAACCGATTCGCGCAAATTGCGCAGGGCGAGTTCGGTGAGATCAGGAAGCTTCACGGCCGTCCTCCGTTCTCTAAACCACCCGCTGGAACAGCCGAATTCGATTCCTCGCCAATCAGTTTGCCATCCGCCAGGAAGATGAGCCGATGAGCGTAGCGCTCGGCCAGAGCGCGCTCGTGCGTCACCATGACGACCGTCATTCCCAACTGCTGGTTGAACTCGCGCACCATATTCATGATTTCGGTCCCGGTGTGGCTGTCAAGATTACCCGTAGGCTCGTCAGCGAGCAAGAGCTGAGGGCGGTTGATCAGCGCACGCGCCAGTGCGGCCCGTTGTTGTTCCCCGCCAGAGAGTTCGCTCGGCCGATGGTTCATACGAGCCTGCAGGCCAACTCTCGCAAGAGCTTCGCGTGCGAGGCCGTCACGTTTTTCGCGATCGACCTCAGCAAAGCGCATGGGCAATTCCACGTTTTCTGCAAGTGTCATGCTGGCGATCAGGTTAAAGGACTGGAAAACCATTCCGACAGTGTGCAGTCGATACTTAGCCAGTTCCTCCCGTGACAGTTGTGCGAGATTGCGATCCTGGACAATCACGCCGCCCGAGGTTGGACGGTCCAACCCGGCGATCAGATTCAATACTGAAGACTTTCCGGAGCCAGAGCTGCCCAGCAGCGCGACGAATTCGCCAGCGCCCACCGTAAGAGTTACGCCATCTACGGCGCGGATGAGAGTCTCGCCCATCCGGTAATGGCGGCAAAGCTGTTCCGCACGAATAGCCGAAGCTGGGCTGAGGGATGTGCTGTTCTGCGGTGATGTGTGTGTGCTGCTCATGAGAGGCTAGCGAACCTCTCCTTTGAGCACACGCAATGCGTCGGCTTCCTTTACATCGCCGCGTGCCGGGCTGGAACTGCCGTTCCCGTCTGCGTCAAGCCTGCCGCCCTCGCCGGGCGCGAGAAAGAGGTTATGTTCCAGGCCGTGCTGCCGCGTGTAGAGATCGTAGTAGCGGCCCTGCGCCTCATACAGTTGTTCGTGTGTTCCGCGCTCCACGATTCGTCCTTGCTCCATCACCAGGATCTGGTCAGCGCGGCGGATGGTGGAAAGCCGGTGCGCGATCACGAACGTCGTGCGGCCCTGCATGAGATAAGAGAGCCCGTGTTGAATCATCTGTTCGGATTCCGAGTCGAGGCTGGAAGTTGCTTCGTCAAGTATCAGGATGCGGGGCTCGGCGAGAATGGCGCGGGCAATCGAAATGCGCTGCCGCTGGCCGCCCGAGAGCTTCACACCGCGCTCGCCGACCACGGTGTCATATTTCTCGGCGAAGGATTCGGCAAACTCATCCACGCGGGCGATTCTGCACGCGCGCAGAAATTCTTCCTCACTCGCGTCGGGGCGCGAGAACAACACGTTCTCGCGAATCGTTCCGTCAAACAAAAACGATTCCTGCAACACCACTCCGAGACGCGTGCGGTAGGAATCGAGGCGGACTGTGCTTAGGTCCGTGCCATCCACGAGAATCCTGCCTTTGGTGGGCACGTAAAAGGCGGAGATAAGGCCGATCGTCGTCGATTTTCCCGAGCCCGATGAGCCCACCAGGGCTGTAACTGTGCCGGGTTCCGCGCGGAAAGAAATGTCATGCAGAACTTCGTGAACGCCATCGTAGCTGAAACTTACGTCGTCGAATTCCACGGTACCGCGAATATCTCCCAACGCGACGGAGCGTCTAGGATCCTCGTCCTCGGGGCGTTCGTGCAGGATTTCCTGAGTCCGCTCTAACCCCGCCAGAGCTTCAGTCAGCTGCGTTCCAATTCCCACGGCCTGCGCCATGGGTGCAATCAAAAAAGCCAACATCGCAGTGAATGAGACGAGGCCGCCAATCGACATGGTCCCCGCCATAATCTGGCGTGCGCCCACAAACGTCACCACCGCGCCGACCACGCCCAAAAGCACGCTGGCGGAGAGGCTCATGACTGACGTTGCCGTGAGGGTGCGCATGATGTTTTCCAGCAGGCGTTTCACGCCGTGGGTGAAGACCGCCTCCTCGCGCTCCTCGGCGTGGTAACCCTTGATGACGCGAACGCCACCCAAGGATTCAGTGAGGCGTCCCGTCACTTCGGCGTTGATCTTGCTTCGTTCCCGGAAAATTGGCCGGATTGTGCCGAAGGCTTTGGCCAGAGCGATGCCGAAGAACAGCAAGAACCCCAATGCGAGGGACGTCATTACCGCACTGATGCGAAGCAACAGCACAAGCGCGATGGCCGAGGTCAGCAGTCCACCCGCAAAGTCGACCAGGCCGGTTCCCAGCAAGTTGCGGACGCCTTCCACATCGCTCATGATTCGCGAGACCAGCATGCCGGTTTTGTTCGCGTCGTAAAATGCGACCGGCAGCCGTGAAATGTGCTTCTGCACGCGCTGGCGCAGTTCGGTTATCAGGCGCTGCGCCTCCTTGGACAGCAACTGCGTCAGCGAGAACGACGTGATTCCCTGGATCAGCGTTGCTCCCAGGACCACCAGGACGAGCCGATCCAGTAAATGCAGGGAGTGCTTGGGGATGACGTTGTCGAACAAAAACTTTGTGGAGTATGGCAGCACCAGGCTGGCGACCCGGTTCACAATCATCAGCAAAAAGCCGACGCTTAGCAGGCCCAGTCGAGGCCGCGTCAACTCCCAAACAATAGGGAGAACGGCGCGCAGTCGCTGGACTTTAGGGGGCTTCTGGGCTGCTTTAGGGTCGGTACTCAATCTTTAATTGGACTCCGTCAGACTTCGATTCGCTTCATTTATTACTGCATTGTGACACGTCTGGGCAGGGCGTTGTATCCTCGGGGCGTGGCACGTCCGCCTTCTCCGGAGCGCTCTCCAACCGTGGGCCTGTTGCTCGGCCTGGTCGTCACACTTGCGGCGGTCGTGGCCTACTCGGCGTACATCACCTGGCAAGTAGCCGGTCTGCACAAGCTTCAGTCCGATCTGATCGACCGCAACCGCAAGGATTCTCTGCAGTTGCTCCGCATCCAGAACGACCTGAACCTGCTCGCGGTCGCGATGCGTGACATGATCGACAACGACGAACCGTATCCGCTCACGGCCTGGTCGGCCCAGTTTCAGCGCATTCGCACTGACCTTGATGACGCCGTGCGTCTGGAAGCTGGCCTGACGCCGACCAGCCGGACGATTGAGCAGAGCGCTTCTCTCAGCAGTTCGTTGACCCAGTTCTGGGATGCCGTCGACCGGGTGTTTCTGCTCGCCGGTTCGGGCAAGGAAAAAGACGCGAGAGTGCAGATCCAGCTTTCATTGCTGGCGCGGCAGGCAGCTCTGAGCACGACCGTAGCCCGATTGCTGGTGCAGAACAGTGAAAACGAAGAGCAGGTGGCGCAGCGCATTGTCCAGATCTATGACAGGGTGCAGCGGCAAGCGTATGTGTTCCTAGCGGCGACCCTGGCTGCGATCTTGTTGACTGGATTTTCCATGATCAGGTGGAACCGGCGTCTGTTCGCGCGTATGGCCGAGCTTTCGGAGCGGCGCAGCGAACTGGCGCAGAAACTAATCGCCACGCAGGAGTCCACGCTGCGCTACATTTCGCGGGAGCTGCACGATGAATTCGGACAGATTCTGACGGCGATGGGATCGATGCTTGGCCGCGCAGGAGCGCATGCTCCGGAAGGCTCGTCGCTGCGCAGCGACTTGTGGGAAGTCAGGGAGATTGCGCAGGACACGCTTGATCGGGTGCGAACGCTGTCGCAGGCACTGCATCCGGTGATGCTCGACGAGGCTGGACTCGAGACCACACTCGACTGGTACATCCCGACCGTAGAAAGGCAGACCGGAATTGCCATATCCTATGAGAAGCAGGGCCTGGCGTTCGATGTCAACGGGAGCGCGGCGGTGCAGATCTACCGCGTGCTGCAGGAAGGGTTGAACAACGTGGCGCGGCACTCCGGCGCGAAGCAGGCTTGGGTGCGATTGCGTTTTCTGCCTACGACGCTGGAATTGGAAGTGGAGGATCACGGTGTAGGCTTCAATCAGCGGCCTGCGAAGCAAGGCATCGGGCTCGTCGCGATGCGCGAGCGTTCGGAGTTGATGGCTGGACGCATTGAGTTTTCCACTCCCACCGTCGGGGGCACATTATTGCACTTGACGGTGCCTCGCGAGAGCGTTGAGTCCCAGGACGGAGATTCCAGAGAGAAAGATCAAAGTCAGAAAAGCCAGATATAACAAAGCAAATATGACAAAAAAGATTACTGTGTTGCTCGTGGATGACCACAGCTTGGTCCGGCGAGGCTTTCGGCGGATATTGGAGGATGAACCGGACATGGTCGTTGTCGGTGAGGCCGGCGACGGGGAAGAGGCGGTCAAACTGGCGCGCGAGTTCAAGCCGCACGTCGTGGTGATGGACTGCGCATTGCCCAAGATGAACGGTCTGGACGCAACCCGAAGCATTCTCGAAGATCTTCCGGAGACTGCCGTGCTCATGCTCAGCATGCATTCGGAGAGCACCTGGGTGCGGCAAGCAACCGAGGCCGGCGCCAAGGGATACATCCTGAAGAATGCGATGAATCTGGAACTTGGCTCAGCCGTGAGGCGCGTGGCCAGCGGGGAAACAATTTTCGATCCCCAGGTAGAGCAGTCGTCGACTCTCAAAGGCGAACGCAGCGGCGGACTCACTCCGCGCGAGCTCGAAGTCTTGCAGATGATCGTGGATGGCAAGTCGAATAAGGAAATAGCCGTGGTGCTTGATCTCAGCGCTAACACGGTTGCGGTTCACCGCGCCAATATCATGAACGCTCTCGGCATTCATAAGACGGCCGAGCTTGTGGTTTACGCGATTCGCTCAGGACTGGTGAATGTTCCGTGAAATGTTCCCTGAATCGCAGATCTTTTCTGCAGGGAATGGCGGGTCTGGTGTCGGTGTCACAGTTGCCGCTGCTGCGAGCGCTGGGCGCGGCTTCCGGAGCGGCGCCCTCGCCCGGTTTTCGGTTGACTGACGTGACATCCAGCGCCGGCATCCAATTCCAGCACAACAGCGGAGCCTTTGGCGGAAAATTCCTGCCGGAGACTCTGGGCTCGGGCTGCGCCTTTCTCGACTACGACCGCGACGGTTGGCAAGACATTCTTCTGATCAATGGGATGGATTGGCCGAGCCACAAGCAGCGGCGCTCCACGCTGCGCCTCTATCACAACAACGGGAACGGTACATTCACCGACGTTACTTCGCGCGCCGGGCTGGATGTTGAAATGTACGGCATGGGAGTAGCCGTCGGCGATTACGACAACGACGGATTCCCTGACATTCTCGTAACCTGCGTGGGGCAGAATCGGCTATTCCGCAATACCGGGAAAGGAACCTTCACAGATGTGACCAGCGCCAGCGGACTAGGGAAACGCCTAGCCTTCAGCACGTCCGCTCTCTGGTTTGACTACGACCACGACGGTTGGCTCGATCTTTTTGTTTGCAACTACGTGAAGTGGTCGCCTGAGCACGATGTTTTCTGCAGTCTCGACGGCAAGCACAAATCCTACTGCACTCCGGAAGCCTATCGCGGCGAAACCTGCTGGCTATTTCACAATCGCGGCGACGGCACTTTCGAAGACGTGACCGCCCCCAGCGGCATTTTCGACAGCAGTTCCAAATCTCTTGGCGTTGCCATGCTGGACGAAAACCAGAGCGGCTGGCCCGATCTGCTGGTGGCCAACGACACTCAGCCCAACAAGCTGTATCGAAACCAGCGCAACGGCACTTTCAAGGACGCCGCTGTAGAGGCTGGACTGGCCTTTAGCAGCGAGGGGAAGGCGCGAGCCGGCATGGGTGTGGACGTCGGCGACTTCACGAACTCCGGCCGTCCCGGCGTAGCCATTACGAACTTCGATAACGAAATGACTGGCCTTTACGAGTTCAGCGGGAAGGAATACGAAGACATCGCCGCGCAAGCAGGTGTGGGATTAGCTTCCAAGAACAGTCTGGGTTTTGGATGCATTTTCCTGGACGCGAATCTCGATGGCTGGCTCGATCTTGCCGTGGCTAATGGCCACATCGACGAGACGGTGCGTAACATTCGCGGTAATGTTGGCTACGCTCAGCCGCCGCAGCTCTTTCTAAACGATGGCAAGGGAAGCTTCCGCGACATCGCCACGGAAGCAGGCGGCGGATTCGAGAAGCCCAAGGTGGCGCGCGGACTGGCTTATGCCGATTTCGATCGCGATGGCAACCTCGACCTGCTTTTGACCACCAACAGCGGTCCGACTTATCTCTACCGGAACGACCAACTCGCCGGAAACCGCAGCATTCGTTTTCGGCTGGTCGGCACCAAGTCGAACCGCGACGGAATCGGTGCGACCGTCCGCATTGTCTCCGGGGGCTCGAATCAATGGCGCATGGTGAAAAGTGGTTCCAGTTACCTGTCGCAATCCGAACTCCCGGTTACGTTCGGTTTGGCGAAACGCGATCGCGTGGAGCGCACGGTCATTCTCTGGCCCAGCGGTAGAACCGAAGAGTTCAAGAACCTGGCCGCTGGACGATGCTACGAATGCACCGAAGGCAAGGGAATCACGCCTCTCGACGGATATTAGTTCGCGTTCCAGCGAAGTCGTTTAAGGCCGGACTTTCAAGGGACTACGGTTCCGCCGGTACTAGCGTCGATGTCCGCAAAGTGAAATGTGTGTGGCGTCTTTCATCGCTAAGCCGTTAACAGTCCCCATCCCAGAGTGAGCCCATCGAGAGCGATGTGAAGAGGCGAAAAACTTCCCACGTGCAGAGCTACCAGCCTGCGAAAGACTTCGGGATGCCTGCGAAAAACCCGCACAGTACGTTGTTGAACCCTGGGACGCCCGTCGAGTGTAAGCATCAATCGCGCCATTAAGATCGGGCGCAACGCCAAACGGCGGTGCGCGTCCTGATAACTGCCGAGATTTCCAGACCTGAAACAGTTTGCCAGCACGACGGCCTGACTGAAGGAGAGACCAAGGCCCTCGCCCGTGATGGCATCGACAGTTCCCGAAGCATCACCGATCAGCGCGACATTCCCCCGCCACACACGCATCAGTTTGCGGTTGGCGGTTACGGATCCCCTTTCAGCCGAAACAGTCTCAGCACTCCGAATCCGCTCATTGAGTTCGGGGAACGCCGATAAGGATTCTTCCAGGCGAAGCGCGGGATCGCGCGAAGCCACCGCCACGCAAACTTGTTCGTTGCTCACGGCTGTAGCATAGCCTTGAACGCGCTTTCCCCAATAAATTTCCATGCGATCGGTCCACGGCGGTATGCGATAATGCCGACGAAACGCGTAGCGAAGGCCGGTCCGCGAGTGCGCCTCCAGATTCGCCCAGCGCCGCACGCGTGAGTTGGCGCCATCGGCGCCCACAATCCACCGCGCACGGATCGATCGCTCACCGAGCTGGACGTCCTGGCCGGAAATCTTCGTGACTGTGCTTTGCCAAAGCAGATCGGCTCCCAGCGCGGCCGCTCGTTCAGTCATGATGCGATGCAATGTGGTCCGACGAATGGAGAGCCCGGAACTGTCAGAAGGGAAGACTGTCTCCGCTGACAATCCGGAACTAAGGAAGCGCACACCACGAAGACAACAGGCTTCAGCCGCGGGCACCGAAACCCCCAGCCGTTCCAGGGCCACGATCGCGTCCGGCATCAGAACTTCACCGCATGCTTTGTCGATCGGCGGCTTGGCCCCATCGGCAACCATGACGCGCAATCCTTGCTGGCGGGCGGCAATTGCCGCCGCCAGCCCAGCTGGACCGCCGCCAATTACAAAGACATCGGTTGAGTTCACCAACTACCGACCTCACCATTGTAGAAGCAGAAGCTCGGAACAAAATCCGGGTCCCATGGCAGCAAGCAGACCCAACGAGCCCGGCTCAGGGCGCCGGTTTTTCATCACATCCTCGAGCACGCACAGGACGGAAGCCGATGAAAGATTCCCTACCTTGCGCAGACAATCCCAGGAGGCATCAAGTTGGCCGTTGTGCAGTCCCAGTGCGTCCGCCGAAGCGTCAAGCACTTTCGGTCCTCCGGTGTGGAGAACGAAACTCTTCAGGTCACTTCGCTTGTGCCCGTTGTCCGCCAGAAACGCATCCACATCACGGCCAAGGTTTTCCCGAATCAGGGTCGGGACCTCAGTCGATAATATGATGCGAAAGCCTTTCTCGGAGATGTTCCAGCCCATCATCTCTTCGGTGCTGGGATAGAACACTGACCGGGTCGCGAGGATCTTGGGCCCGGGAATTTCAGGCTCCGCCGATTCAAATTCCGCGCCGGTCACGATGACAGCAGCGGCGCCGTCGGCGAACAGTCCCGAAGAGATCAGGTTCGCCACCGACAGATCTTCACGCTGCAAAGTGAGCGAACAGAGCTCGACTGACACCAAAGCCGCAGCCTGCTTGGGATAGGCGCGAACGTAATCCGAGGCGCGTGCAATTCCCGCCGCGCCCGCCACGCAGCCCAGCCCGAAGATCGGGGTGCGGCGAATATTCTTCGGGAGCTTCATGCGGTTGATCAGCAGAGCGTCGATCGAAGGGCTGGCCACGCCGGTGACCGTGGTGAAGAGCAGACACCCCAGGTCAGAGGGCTGTAGTCCGGCATTGTGCAGTGCGAGGCAGAGGGCTTGCTCCCCCAACTCCTGCGCGACCCTGATCCAGATGTCGTTGGCCTGGCCCCACGTCTTGATGTCCACATACTGCTCCGCGGGAATCGCAAGGTAGCGGCCGTCGACGGTGACGTTGCGGTGCAGCCGCGCCAGCAACAGAGGATTCTTGAGTTCGGGTCCCCAATAGTCCTGGAGGCGTTCGAGAAGAACTTTCTGAGAGTAGTAATGCTTCGGGAAGGCGCTCGCCGCGCTGGCAATCCTCATGAATTCTGTGTCCTGAAGTGAGTCTCGGCGGATTCAACTCCCAAGTCGACCGAATCGGGAGGTTTTCCGCGATTCGATGTTCGGTCCCGTGATGGTTACACAGGGGGGCTCGCGCCGGATTACCTATTGTCGCAGAGTTCGGAGTTTTTGTATGTCATCGGCCCGTTAACAGAAAACTCCGTCGCTCGAGAACCGGTCTGTTCCCAGGAGCGGCTCATGGCGGACATTCATCTATGGCCGCCCTGAGAAAACTAACCTATTCCGGCTTGTTCGTCCAGTAGGTTCATCCAGTGAGCTGCCCGCTGGGGAAAGCTCCGCCGATTCAGTCCTGAGCGGACGGCAGGGTTTGTTCCCCCTCATTGCGTCACGGCGATCGAACTAGGCGTATTCCCCACATTGTATGTGAGAAGGGGATTCAAATTGCCACTGTTGACGCCAAACGCCTGAATCCCGGCGCTGGAGCCTTGGTTCCCCACGAACAAATAATTTCCGTTGGGGTCCTCCACCAGAAAACTGGGACTACCTTCGGTGGTGAAGGCAAAGGCGCTGGTCGAGGTGGTAAGAGCCGTGGGTAATCCAGTGGTGGAATCAATCGAATACACGGCAACGTTGCTCGATCCCTGATTCGTCACGTAGAGAAACTGACCTTTGGGATCCAGAAGCAGCGCAAACGGATCACTATAGATGTCAGCGAGCGGAGAGCCCGCAACGTTATCTTCTAACGCACCGGAGGGAAGAATGCTGAAGATGGCGATGGACTGTGATTGAGTATTCGCCACATACAAATAACTGCCGCTTGGGTCGATAACGAGTCCATTGGGATTGCCCCCATCGGCACTGGCTAGGGGGGAACTGAGAGGTTGCAGTGCTCCCGCGCTCACGCTGAAGCATAAGATCGACCCATTGTTGGTTCCGATTTGTCCGCCTGAGACGCTGACGTAGAGAAAGTTGCCGGTTGGCGTGAGCACCATATTGAGCGGCGTCAAACCGCTGAGCGAAAACGGGGAATCAGGAGTCTGCGTGAGCACGCCAGTGCCAGTATCGATGGAGAAGACTGAAATGTTATCTGACGCTGTGTTCATTACGTACAAGTAATTGCCCGCAGGGTCCATCACAAGAAGCTTCGGCTGTGTGCCCCCTCCTGGCGTCCCGTTTCCGTTGATGGCAACCGACGTACGGGGGGGGATCTCATTCACATAGCCGTTGCTGAGGATGTCGAACAGGGAAATATCGTTTTCATTTTGACCGGGATTCGCCACATACAGGAACTTTCCCGAGGGATGGATCACCACAGATTCAGCTCCATCACCCACCGTGTAAGGGGTTCCCGCGAGTGCCGTAAGCGTGCCAGAGAAGGGATCCTCCCGGTAAACCGCCAACTCATTGGCAGCCGGTACAGTGGCGTAGAGGTAATGGCTCGTTGTACTGCAGCCGACGCTACCGGCTATACCTGCGACAGCGAAAACCAGGACCAGTGCTTTCTGAAGCATCCGTGACTCCTACGAGAATTTGAAAGCCAAGTTCAAAGACAAAGTTCAAAGCAAAGTTCGGAACGAAGTTCAAAACGAAGTTCAAAACGAAGTTCGATCATACCGGGCTCCGCGACAATCGGGTGCCCAAACGAAACCACCATCATACGATTTCCGGCGAGAAAAAGGGGCATTCTACTTCATGCATCCCATCGCGTGCTGCCGTCGGGTCTCTTCCGGCCCGGGGGAACCCACTCCCCTCCGGCCTTCGGCGTCCACCTCTGCGATGCGATGCTGCTGAAAACAGGTTGCACGCGGCCTGTCTTGGCCGCTGAAATCAACCTTCAGAATTCTTCAATTTTACCGGTTTCAGGAACGGGCGGTTCAGTGTACCGGACTCGGCGTGGGAGTGCGCGAAGGATCCTGCAACAGCGGCTTAGCTTCTCCACCGCGCAACGCCAGACGTAAGCGGTCGAGATACACATAAACGACGGGCGTGGTAAATAACGTAAGCGCCTGGCTGACGATCAGCCCGCCCACAATCGTAATGCCGAGTGGCCGGTGCAGCTCGGAACCTGTCCCAGTGCCCAGCGCCAGCGGCAGACCCCCCAGCAGAGCCGCCATCGTGGTCATCATGATCGGTCGGAACCGTAGCAGGCAGGCCTCGTAGATGGCTTCGACCGGCTTCTTGCCTTGCGTGCGCTCCACTTCGAGCGCCACGTCGATCATCATAATAGCGTTCTTCTTCACCAGGCCGATCAGCAAAATGATGCCGATGGTTCCAATCACGTTGAGTTCGTTGTGAGTCAACAGCAAGGCCAAAAGGGCACCCACACCCGCAGAAGGAATCGTAGAGAGAATCGTAAACGGGTGAATATAGCTCTCGTAAAGCATGCCCAGCACGATGTACACGGTTATCAGGGCGGTAATAACCAGCACCAGTTCTGTGGAAAGCGAATCCTTGAACGCGGCCGCCGTGCCCTGGAAACTTGCTTGAATCGTCTCCGGAAAGCCGATGGACTGTTGCACTTTTTCGATGGCTTGCGTTGCCTGCCCAAGTGAGGCCCCGGGAGCCAGGTTAAATGAAATCGTAACCGACGGAAACTGGCTCTGGTGATTCACTGCCAAGGGCATGTTGGACGGAACGAAGTGTGTGAATGCCGCCAGCGGTATCGGCGCGCCGGCGCTCGATCGCAGATAAATATTCTGCAAAGCCTCAGTCGTCTGTTGGAACTCCGGCGCCACTTCCATCACCACGTGGTATTGGTTGAGCGGCATGTACATGGTCGAGACCTGGCGCTGTCCGAAGGCGTCGTAGAGCGCGTTGTCGATATCTTGCGCAGCGACGCCCAACCGGCTGGCAGTGTCGCGGTCGATCACCAGTTGTGCCTGCAATCCTTTATCCTGCTGGTCGGTATTTACATCGCGCAATTCCTGCAGGCGGCGCATTTTCTCCAGCAACAGCGGACCCCATTTGTTGAGTTCGTTCAAGTCCTCGCCTTGTATCGTGTACTGGTACTGCGCCTGCCCGTAGCGCCCGCCGATGGTCAGGTCCTGCTGCACTTGCAGGAACAGTGTGGCTCCCGGAACGACTGCGAGTTTGCCCCGCAATCGATTAATCACATCGTCGGCGCTGGTATAGCAAGGACTCCAGAAGTGAGGGGTCTTGCATTGGCCGCGTTTCTCCAGTGGCTTCAGCATGACGAAGAACCGTCCCTGATTCGTCGCACCACCTCCGCCCGCGAACCCGACCGCCGTGTCGACCGCCGGATCCTTCAAGATGATTTGCACGAACTGTCCCATCTTGCCGCTCATGGCCTGGAATGAGATGTCTTGTGCCGCCTGTACCGTTCCCTGAAGCCGCCCCGTGTCCTGCTGCGGGAAGAACCCTTTGGGCACGATGATGTAGAGGTAGATGCTCAGGCAGGCCACAAGAATAGTCACCAGCAAGGTCACGGGCTGATGCACCAGCACCCATTTGAGCGCGTGCCGGTACGTCGCCAGCAGGTTGTCGAAGAACCATTCACTCGAGCGATAGAAAATATTATGCCGTTTGTTCGATTCGGAGGGGCGCAGAAACTTGGCGCACATCGTCGGCGTCGTCGTCAACGACACCAGCAGCGAAACTCCGATCGCAATGCTCAACGTGACTGCGAACTCGCGAAACAGCCGCCCCACAATCCCACCCATCATCAATAGCGGGATGAAGACTGCCACAAGTGACAGGCTCATCGAGAGCACGGTGAAGCCAATTTCCGCAGCTCCCTTGAACGCCGCTTGCACCGCGTCCATCCCTTGCTCCACGTAACGCGTGATGTTCTCCAGCACTACGATAGCGTCATCCACCACGAATCCTGTGGAGATCGCCAGTGCCATGAGCGACAGATTGTCCAAGCTGTAGTCCAGCAGGTACATCCCGCCGAAGGTGCCCACCAGCGAAAGCGGGACGGCGATGCTGGGAATCACCGTCGCCCGCACCGTCCGCAGGAACACGAACACGACCATGATCACCAGCGCGATCGAAATCAGCAGCGTGGATTCAATGTCCTTAACCGACGCACGAACCGTGATCGTGCGGTCCGAGACAACCGCCAGTTTGATAGCCGGAGAAATCGAGGACTGCAGATAAGGCATCAGCGCGCGCACCCGGTCCACGGTCTCGATGACATTGGCGGCGGGCTGCCGGAAAATAACGACAAGAACCCCAGGTTTGCCATTGGCCAGGCCGAGGTTGTGCACGTCCGCGACTGAATCCTGCACATCCGCCACGTCTCCCAGACGCACTGGGCCGCCGTTATGGTAGGCGACGATCAGCGGCCGGTACTCATCCGCCGTAAAAAGTTGATCATTGTCGGAGAACTCTTGAGAGATCGCTCCGTTCGAGACTTGTCCCTTGGCTTGATTGGCATTGGCCAGATTGAGAGCATTGCGCACCGTGTCCAGGCCCACTCCGAGCTTATTGAGCAGCATCGGGTTGACTTCAACTCTCACGGCTGGCGGCGCCGAACCGTATGTGAACACCTGGCCTACTCCATTCACCTGCGAGAGCTTCTGCGCCAGAATCGAGTCGGACGCGTCATACAAACGCGCCACCGGAACCGTGTCTGAGGTTAGCGCCAGAATCAGGATGGGGGCATCTGCCGGATTGATTTTGCGATAAGTTGGATTGCTCGGCAGGTTGGTAGGAAGCTGGCTGCGAGCCGCGTTGATTGCCGCCTGCACATCGCGGGCTGCGGCATCAATGTTCCGGTTCAGATCAAATTGCAGCGCGATGCCGGTCGAACCTAGTTGGCTCGATGAGGTCATCTGATTCACGCCCGAGATGCGCCCGAACTGCCGCTCCAGCGGTGTGGCCACGGCAGAAGCCATCGTCTGCGGATCGGCGCCCGGCAGCTGTGCACCCACGCTGATCACCGGGAAATCCACCCGCGGGAGGGAAGCCACCGGCAGGTAATTGAAGGCAAGAATCCCCGAGAGCAGCAGCGCCGCCGCCAGCAGCGACGTGCCAACCGGACGCCGGATAAATGGAGCCGAGATACTCATGCTTCAATCTGCCGGAAACTCCTGTGGAATTGGATTTCCGATCCTGTATTTTGCGAACCGATCTGCCAGCCGGGCAAACCACAGATAAACCACCGGCGTCGTATAGAGCGTCAGCAACTGGCTGAGAATCAGACCGCCCACAATCGTGATGCCCAGCGGCCGCCGCAACTCCGCGCCTGTTCCCGATCCCAGCGCCAGCGGCAACCCCCCCAGCAGCGCCGCCATGGTCGTCATCATGATGGGGCGGAAGCGCAGCAAACACGCCTGAAAGATTGCTTCTTCCGGGGGCTTATGTTCTTCGCGCTCAGCCTCCAGAGCGAAGTCAATCATCATGATGGCATTCTTCTTTACGATGCCGATCAGCAGGATGATGCCGATCAAAGCCACCACAGTAAGATCGTTTCCTGTGATCATCAGCGCCAGGATCGCGCCCACTCCGGCCGAGGGCAAGGTAGACAGAATCGTGATGGGGTGAATGTAGCTTTCGTACAGCACTCCCAGGACGATGTAAACCGTGATGATCGCAGCCAGTATCAGGAACGGTTCACTCGCCAGCGAATTCTGAAATGCGGCCGCCGTTCCCTGAAACGAGGCGTGAATGCTCGCTGGCAATTGGATATCTTTCTCGATCTGCTCGATGGCCTTCGTGGCATCGCCCAGCGAGGCTCCCGGTGCGAGGTTAAACGACAGCGTGACCACCGGGAACTGTCCCTGGTGGTTTACCGCCAGGGTCGTGTTGGTCGTTTGCATCCGTATGAAAGTCGAAAGCGGAACCGGGGCTCCGCTGGTTGCCGACGTGGCAGCATTGCCGGTAGGCGCGCCGGTGGTGGGCGTGATGCTGCTCGGCCGAACGTACACGTCGTTCATCGCGTCGGGCGTCTGGGCGAACGTCGGCAACACTTCCAGCACCACATGGTACTGATTCAGCTGCGTAAAGATGATCGAGACCTCGCGCTGCCCGAAAGCGTCGTAGAGCGTGTTGTCGATGGCCTGCGGCAGGATTCCCAGACGTGACGCGGTGTCGCGGTCGATCGTGAGATTTGTCCTGAGCCCGCCATTAAGCTGATCCGTGGCGACATCACGCAGTTCCGGCGCCGCTTTCAGTTTCTCCACCAGTTTCGGTGTCCATTGCGCCAGTTCCTGTGCATCGGCATCTTCCAGGGAGTATTGAAACTGCGTGCGGCTCACGCGGTCTTCCACAGTCAAGTCCTGCACGGGCTGCATGTAGAGCGTGATTCCGTTTACCTTGGCTAGCACAGGCTGCAGCCGCCGGATGATCGCTGAAGCGTCCGCTCCGCGCTCATCGCGCGGTTTCAGGTTGATCTGTATACGGCCGCTGTTGGGAGTGGTATTAGTCCCGTCCACGCCGATAAAAGAGGACAGGCTCTCCACATCTTTATCCCTCAGAATCTCCTTCGCCAGTTCCTGCTGGCGCTGCGACATCGCGTCAAACGAAATGTTGTCCGGAGCTTCCGAGATTCCGAGAATCACCCCTGTATCCTGCACCGGAAAGAATCCCTTGGGCACAACTACGTACAGAACCAGCGTCAACACGAGAGTCCCGAAGGTGACAAACAAAGTTGCCGTTTGATGCTTCAACACCCATTTCACCGATCGGCCGTAAGACGCAATGACCCGGTTGTAATAGTCTTCCGTGACTTCGTAGAACCTGCCCTTTTCGCCCTCCTTGCGATGCTTGAGCAGCTTGGCACACATCATCGGGGTCAAGCTCAGCGAAACCCCTGCTGACACCAGGATGGTCACGGCCAGCGTGACCGCGAACTCGCGGAACAGCCGGCCCACAATGTCACCCATAAACAGCAGCGGAATCAGCACGGCGATTAAAGACACGGTGAGCGAGACGATCGTGAACCCAATCTGTCCCGATCCTTTGAGTGCCGCATCCAGCGGCGACTCCCCGGCTTCAAGATAGCGGTCGATGTTTTCGATCATGACGATGGCGTCATCCACCACGAAGCCGGTGGAGATCGTTAACGCCATCAGCGTCAGATTGTTCAGGCTGTAGCCCAGCATGTACATCACGCCAAACGTTCCCACAATCGACAATGGGACCGCGACGCTGGGAATGAACGTGGCCCGCAGGTTTCGCAGGAAAAAGAAAATCACGATGACCACGAGAACAATCGTCAGCGCCAACTCGAACTCAACATCCTTCACCGAGGCTCGGATGGTTGTGGTCCGGTCGGTGAGAATCTGCACTTTGACGGCGGAGGGTAACGACGCCTGCAGTTGCGGCAGCAGTTTCTTGATCCGGTCGACGACGCTGATGATATTCGCCCCCGGTTGGCGCTGGATGTTGACGATCACCGCCGGAGTCTGATTCATCCAGGCTGCCAGGAGATTGTTTTCCGTGCCATCGAACACGTTGGCTACATCGCTCAGCCGCACCGGCGCACCGTTGTGATAAGCGACGACGATGGGTTTGTACTCCGCGGCGAGGAACAGTTGATCGTTGGCGCCGATCGTGTACGACTGGCGCGCGCCGTCAATCACTCCCTTCGCCTGGTCTACATTCGCCTCGGCCAATGCCGTGCGAACGTCTTCCAGGCCCAACCCGTAAGAAGCGAGCGCCGTCGGGTTCACCTGCACTCGTACCGCGGGCTTCTGTCCGCCGCTGATGGAAACCAGTCCCACGCCCGGCAACTGCGCAATTTTTTGCGCCAGAGCCGTATCGGCGAGATCCTCCACCTTCGACAAGGCCAGCGAGTCCGAGGACATCGCCAGCGTGAGAATCGGCGAATCCGCAGGATTAACTTTGTTGTAGATTGGAGGATTCGGCAAGTCCGCCGGCAGGAACGTTTGTGCCGCGTTGACGGCGGCCTGAACCTGCTGCTCCTCCACGTCAATGTTCTGGTCGAGACCAAACTGCAGCGTGATCACCGAACTGCCGTACGAACTCGTCGAGGTCATCTGGCTCAGCCCGGGAACCTGGCCGAACTGCCGCTCCAGTGGCGAAGTCACCGACGACGCCATCACCTCGGGATCTGCCCCCGGATAAAACGTTACGACCTGAATGGTTGGATAATCGACCTCCGGCAAGGCGGAGACGGGTAGTTGCAGAAAGGCAACCCACCCCACCAGCAGCACGCCCACCATCAAAAGCGTGGTTGCCACTGGCCGGAGAACGAATAGACGTGAAGGACTCATGAAGCCGGAATTCCTGATGCTGCAGTTCCCGAGGCCGCTGCGCTGCCGCCACCCGCGGCGTTGTTCGGAACCGCACTTCGCGGTTCGATGGAGCTGCCGGTTTGGAGTTTGTCCTGACCGTCGGTCACCACTGTGTCTCCGGGTTTAATGCCGCCGGAAACCGCTGTGGTGGTGCCCTGGGTAAGCGCTAGGGTCACTATGCGCGCTTCAACCGTCTTGTCAGCCTTCACCAGATAGACGAACGCTCCCTGCGGTCCGCGCAGGATCGCGGCCGTGGGCAGTACCGTGCTGTTCTTTCGCGTCTCTAGAAGCAGATTGGCATTCACGAACTGGTTGGGCCAAAGTTGGTCGTCCTTATTGTCGAACACCGCTTTCAGCTTGGCGGTTCCCGTCGTCGGATCGATTTGGTTGTCGATCGTCTGCAGTTTGCCCGTCGCCAGCTTGGTCTCATTGTCCCGGCTGTAGGCCTCCACCAGCAGTGTCGAGTTCTTCATGTGCTGCGCCACGGTCGGCAATTGATCCTCGGGCAGCGTGAAGATCACCGCAATCGGCTGCAATTGCGTGAGGATCAGCATGGGATTGGTGTCGGCCGCGTGCACGATATTCCCCGGGTCCACCTGTCGCAGGCCAACCCGCCCGGTAAACGGCGCCGTGATGTTGCAGTAGACCAGCTGCAGCTTGGCGTTATCGATCTGCGCCTGATCGGTGCGTACCTGGCCGTCAAGCTGGTCAACCAACGATTGCTGCGTGTCCACCTGTTGCTGCGCAATGCTGCCCGAGGGAATTAGCGTGGTAAATCGCTGCAGGTTCAACCGGGCATCGCGCAGCGTAGCCTGGTCCTTGAACAACTGCGCCTGCATCTGTTCCAGTTGCACCTGAAACGGCCGCGGGTCAATCACGATCAGCAAATCGCCTTCTTTTACGACCTGCCCCTCCTGGAAGTTGACCCGCATGATCTGCCCGTCGACGCGGCTTTTTATGTTCGCCGTGTAGAACGCGGTCACCGATCCCAACCCCACGAGGTAAACGGGCATGTCCTGCTGTTGAACCTTGGCCACAGCCACCGAAACCGCGCGCGGGCCCGCAGCTTGCGCCTTCTGCTGTTTTGAGTCGGCGCTGGTGCAGCCGGAGAAGGACGCGCAAACTACAAACAGCGCGACTGCTACCACTAGCCCGATCTGAAAGCGCCCGGCAAACTGCCGCTCTTCTTGAAGAGAACTCGAATCGATCGTTTTCACAGGTTTGGTCGTTTGCACCTTTCCACAAGCTCGGCGTAGAACGCGCCATTTGTTAGACGCCTGCATTTATTAGACGTATGCATTTCGACTCGGTTGCGGAACCTCTGCCCGGCAGGGAGCCGATCGCCTTACGACTAAAGTCCTCCCGCCGGAGAGGCTCAGGTAGGAACTGGAACGCAGATGTAATAGTAGAACCCTACCAAACCAGCATCAACTGTGCGTCGTGACAGGTCAAGTCCCAGGGCGAAGGTTTTACAAATCTTTACGCGCTTTTTCCTATGTTTACCATTGTTTACTATTTAGGTCTATTCACGCCGTCCGGTCGATTGCAGCGCCGCCGGTGGTGGATGCTGCGTTTCATAGGTGGCAATCTCCGCCTCGTGTTGCAGCGTGAGCCCAATGTCGTCCAGCCCATTCAGCAGACAATGCCGCACGAATTCATCGATGGGAAATTTTGCGAGAAAGCCCTGATCGTCCCGCACCTCGCATCGTTCCAGGTCAACGGCGAGCTCGTAATCTTCGCACTCGCGGGATCGTCGCATCAGTTCGGCGGTCTCAGCCTCGTTGAGGCGCACGGTAAGGAAGCCGTTCTTTGTGCTGTTATTGGCGAAGATGTCGGCGAACGAAGAGGAAATCACGGCGCGAAAACCAAAATCCGTCAGCGCCCACACCGCGTGCTCGCGCGAGGACCCGCACCCAAAATTCTTTCCCGCAACCAGAATGCTGGCACTTTCATAACGCGGCTCGTCCAGAACAAATCCGGCGTTCTTCTTCCCGGCAGCATCGAACCGCCAGTCGTAAAACAGAAACTGACCAAAGCCGGTCTTCTCGATACGCTTGAGAAACTGCTTGGGAATGATCTGGTCCGTGTCAACATTCACGCGATCCAGCGGAGCCACGCGCCCCCGATGTGTACGAAACGGTTTCATATCTTTAGCGCGCGACGCTTGTCATCCCTTGCGCTTGTCATCCTGAGTCCCGCGGTCTTTGCGGGACGAGGGATCTCCACTGACCCCGCATGAATTAACGCCATCACCGAAACTTCCAATCCCGAATGTCCGTGAAGTGTCCCGCAATCGCCGCCGCCGCCGCCATCATCGGACTCACCAGATGCGTCCGCCCACCGCGTCCCTGCCGTCCTTCAAAATTCCGGTTGCTGGTCGAAGCGCAGCGCTCCCCAGGCTGCAAAATGTCGGGATTCATTCCCAAACACATCGAGCATCCCGACTCGCGCCACTCGAATCCTGCATCCAGAAAAACCCGGTGCAAGCCTTCCTGCTCTGCTGCGCGCTTCACGCTCTGCGATCCCGGCACAACCATCGCCCGCACCTTCGCGCTCACGTGATGACCCTTAGCCACGCGCGCCGCCGCCCGCAGATCCTCAAGGCGCGAGTTCGTGCACGACCCGATAAAAACACGATCAATGCCGATATCTTCAATGCGCTTCCCCGGCTCCAGTCCCATGTACTGCAAAGCCAGCTCTGTCGATCGCCGGTCGGATTCTTTCAAGGTCCCAACGTCCGGCACGCGTCCCGTCACTGGCGCCACCATGCCAGGATTTGTCCCCCAGGTCACAAACGGACAAAGCTGCGCCGCATCAATCTCCACCACTTTGTCGAACGCTGCGCCTTCATCGGAAGGCAAGCTGCGCCAGTATTCAACCGCTTTGTCCCATTCGCCGTCGGTTGGAGCGAATCGTTTGCCCTCCACATAGGCAAATGTGGTTTCATCCGGAGCCACCATCCCGGCTCGCGCCCCGGCCTCGATGCTCATATTGCACAACGTCATGCGGCCTTCCATTGAAAGCGTGCGCACCGCCTCGCCGGCGTATTCGATAACGTGCCCGGTCGCGCCGTCTGTCCCGATTTGTCCAATGATTCCCAGCGCCAAGTCTTTCGCCGTCACGCCTTCCGCCAATCGCCCGCGCACCTCGATCATCATCGTCTTCGGCCTCTGCTGGGCGAGGCACTGCGTCGCCAGAACGTGTTCCACCTCCGACGTCCCGATGCCGAAAGCCAGCGCTCCAAAAGCCCCGTGTGTGCTGGTGTGGCTGTCGCCGCAAACAATCGTCATCCCCGGCTGCGTCAGGCCGAGTTCAGGCCCAATCACGTGCACGATCCCCTGCTCGGGCGAATCCATGTCAAAAAGCATCACGCCGAATTCCTTGCAGTTGGCCTGCAACGCCGCAATCTGCTTGGCGGCAATCAGATCGGAGATGGGAGTTCCCCGCGGTTCAGTCGGAATGTTGTGATCGACGGTGGCCACGGCGCGCGAAGGTTGCCGGATTTTTCTACCCGCAGCCCGCAACCCATCGAAGGCCTGCGGCGAGGTAACCTCATGCACCAGATGCAGATCGATGTAAACAATCGGCGAACGGCCGCCCGGTTGCGCCACCAGATGCGCATCCCAGATCTTCTCGAAGAGTGTTCGCTGTGCCGGCATAGATCAGATAGGGCGCCCCACCGCCGCTAAGGCGCGAGACCCGCTCGTGAATCTTTAGTTTTTCACAGCGCGCGAACAGGAGCAAGCCGCCGGCAAGCGGTGGAGAACTGCAACTCCGCAAAACCGTGCCTGCAGGCGCTGCTGTCAGGTATCATGGAATGTCCCCCATGATCAACGGCAAGCACATTGCGGTCGTAATGCCCGCCTACAACGCGGAGAAGACCCTCGAGGCCACAGTGGGAGAATTGCCGGATCTAGTTGACATCCGCATCCTGGTCGACGACCACAGTTCTGATCACACCGTCGACCTCGCCCGTCGCCTGGGCTTGCTCGTTTTCCAACACGACCGCAATTACGGCTATGGCCGTAATCAGCAGACCTGCTACCGCGAAGCGCTGGCCGCGGGCGCCGACGTGGTCATCATGCTTCACCCGGACTATCAGTACACTCCGCTGCTGGTCACGGCCATGGCCAGCATGGTCGCCTACGGAGTGTATGACGTTGTTCTGGGTTCGCGCATTATCGGCGGGACGGCGCTGCGCGGCGGCATGCCCTTCTACAAATACGTCGCAAACCGGCTGCTCACCGCGTTCGAAAATCTTTTTCTGCGCGTCAAGCTCTCCGAATACCACACTGGCTACCGTGCCTTCAGCCGCAAGGTGCTCACCGAACTGCCGCTGCTCGAGAATTCCGACGACTTCGTTTTCGACAACCAGATGCTTGCCCAGTGTGTACACTTCGGCTTCCGCATCGGAGAAGTGTCTTGTCCCACGAAGTATTTCGAAGAGGCCTCATCCATCAACTTCCGGCGCAGCGTGAAGTATGGTTTCGGCGTGCTCGCGACCGCTCTTGAATTCGCCTTGCAAAGAGCCGGCCTCATTCATCTGCCGCGTTTCAGCGACAAGGGCCGCAAACTCGAGCCCGGCTATCCCACTTACTACGCCCGCCGAACCGCTCGCCCGGCATAGGACGGGTAGGATTAGGAGATTCCCGGGAAGGGATTCGTTGGTTTCCGGCTTACTTTTTCTTCGACAAAAATCCCAGCACCTTGCTGGCGAACTCATCGGAGAATCCGAATCGCGCCTTGGCTCGTGAGTAAAGGTCAACGGCCTTCTTGTCCAGCCAGATCATCGCCGATTTCCTCCAACCATCCTGCGGCCGCGCAAAGTAATCAGTGGAATGTCCGGTGACCTTCTTGCCCCGCTCGACTGTGTAGTAATACAAGGCAAGACTCTTGCGCGACTGTCCCTCGGGGCAGGTAAGCGGATCGGGAAACCCGTGCAACGACCGTTCATCGGTCGTAAAGATGAGAGCATGATTCAACAGCGGCGGATAGTTCGCCGCGCACCGCGCCATCTTCCCACCTTTCCGCTCCCATAGTTCAATCGCTCCGCCCCACTCCTCCTGCCACCCCCGATTCAGATAAAGAATCAGATTCACACGCCGGTGCAAGTGTGTGTGGAAGTGGTGCATCGAAAAATCGGTGTGCACGTTCAGGTAGCCGCCGGGCCCGGACTGATGCAGTCCGCCGCCCTCGAGCATCGGGTCTGCCATCAGATTGGGAATGCCCGTCAATTCCGAAACCCAGGCCACAAACTCCGGCGAGTTGAGTTCGTCGGTGACTGCGCCGATCGTAGCCGGAAACAGCTCGCGCTTGGGCATACCCAGCTTGTTCTCGTTAGCGTGCTTGTACTGCGTCCAGGCATCGCTCGCAGCCTGAGGAAACTGCGCCGCCATGTCCCGCGCTACCTCCACGTCAAGAAAATCTTTCAGCAGAATGTGCGGATACGGATGGTTCTCACGATATCGCGTGGCCAGCCCAGGTAGTGGAGATTCCCACCTTTCGTAGGGAAACAGCTTGGCGGGGGCTCGAACAGCCGAAACAGTGGACATTATTTTTCATTGTAAATGATCGAACATACCGAAAACTGGATTTTCGTGGCGAAGAGCCATCGCTGTTACTGCCGCTAAGGAATCCGGCAAACCCGCACGGCGCTGTTCTGGTAGGCACAATCGAGTCTGGCGCCTCCAGGCTGCTGCACCACCACCCAGCTCACGCCGTACTCGCTTTTCAAGCGCGAGAAGTCTCCTAAGCGCAGACTCGTCCAAGGACTCTGCGCCTGCACCTGCGCCCACCAATCCTCGGCCAAGGGAGGAAACATACTCACCGCGCCGCTGTCCTTGGATGAGTCTGCCAGCCTGCTGCGCTCCGCCAGACAGCGGAACCCGATCGTATCTTCTCCCGGCAGCTGCATGAAGTCGGGATCCAGCGCAAACACAGCATTCACCGGCGTATTCTCACGAACCCAGATAAATGCCTGCGCCCACGGGTTCTTCGGAGCGACTCCCGGCCACTCGATATGAGCACTCGCTGCAAAGAGATCTCTCTGCGCGAAAAACATCCCTGCGCCCAGCGGAACAAACAGCGCCAGCCAGCGCCAGGCCCGACTCTTGAGCACGAACTCGCCCAGCAATCCGCCCATGATCAGAAACATCAACATGTAGAGCAGATGCAAGCTGCGCAGCGGCTGCAGGCGGGCCAGACTCTCAAACCGCGCCGGCAAATCGACTACGAGTGCGGCACAAAAGTAGACGAGGTCGTACACGATGAGCGCCCGGCACACAAGTTCGAGTTGGCGCCATTGCCGCGCCCGTGCGATGCGCGCGAACCACCAGAGCAACAACGCTGGAGCAAGTATGCCCAGCTGCTCATACCAGTGCCAGAGCTGGATGTAGTGAAACTCATGCCGCATCGCGGCCGCGTGATAGGCGGGCGAAGTCGGAGGGTCCAGCGAAATCCCAAACGGCAGGCCGGCCAATGCCGTGACCACGTTCAACGGGGCTGAGACTCTCATTCTCTTTTCAAACTTCTTCGCGATCACCAAAAGAAAACAGAATGAAAACGCAAACGCAGCCATCAGCGGATGGACGCTTCCCGCAAACACCAGCCACAGCGCGGCGCGCACATACTTCTTCTCCAGAATCCGGGCAACGGCAAACATGACGGCGAACGCCGCCAGATTTCGGGGGTTCAGATACTGGTCCATGATGTACAGCGCTGTCCCAGCCACCGGAATCGTTAGGAGACCAGCCACGAGACAGACTCCACCCCACCGCGCCCTCGCACTCGGGAAAAACAAACTGCTCAACTCCCAACACGCAAGCAGTAGAAGAAAAATGGACGCCACGTGCCACAAAAACAGCCCAGCCTCCATGGGCAAGTGAGTCAGCCGCAGAGAGAATGCGATGAGATTAGGAAAGACCGTCAGGCTGGCATGCGAAGCGAAGAATTCCTGACCCGCCGGAAATAGTTCCGGATGCAGAATCTTCTCGACACTCGGCAGATAAATTTCGGCATCCTCGGCATAGGGATGGTATCCATGCACGAACAGCGCGCCCGCTGTCAGAAGCAGAAGAAGGGCCGGCGTCTTATATTTTTCCGTCTTATATTTTTCAGTGAGAATGAAGTTCACTCAACAGTCGGGACCGTGGCTGTGATGTTACATCGCTTCCGCTCCGCAATCCACGAAGCGACCGCAAAAGCCGCCAGCACCACGTACTGCGGATCAATCGGCCGCCGGTAATAATCTTCCGGATGCGTCAGGTAATAAATTATAGGAAAGAACAGGAAAACGATGACATAAGGCATGGCGATGTTCTTGTCGAGTCGCCACGCCCGGCGAAGTCCGATCAAAGTGAGCACCGTAAGGGCAGTGCAGAACATCATATTCCACGGATCAGCCGGCTCTTCCTGCAGATAGCGGTGGCTGAAGCTCCAGAATCCCGTCCACAAGTAAACCACCCGCCGCAGAGTTTGCTCCACATAAAGAAGCCGGTGCGAATTGATGAACGCCAGCCCTTCGTGAAACTTCTTCGAGGTGTAAGCGATCTCGCCAAGTTGTTGATACTCCTGCCATTCGTTTTCGTTATCCGAAGGGTGATAGCCGGGAGGGCCCCAGTGCCACGAATCCTGATTGTTGCCAAAATAAACTTCCAGCCCCAGACAACTGCGGAACGGAATTACCTTGTGAAAGGTTTCGTAGTTTCGTATGAACCAAGGAGAAACGACCAGCGTCACAGCCAGCACCGCGCCCAATCCCGGAGCCAGCCATCGTCGCCCACTCGCGTACAGGCGATACCACGCCCACGCGCCGAGAAACGGCGCCACCGACATCACCACCGGATCAGTCAGCCCTCCCAGCCCGCTAAGCGCGCCGAAACCAACCCACAGCCAAATCGATGACGAGGTCTCCAGGTAAATCGCGGCGAGAAAAACCAGCGTCATCAAGAGAGTGGTCAGTGTCGTCGCCCAGATGAAGTCTGCCGAGAAATAGATTCCGTAAGGAAAAAACGCCCAGGCCCACCCCGCCCATGCAGCCGTCTGCATTCCGAAGTGTTTCCTTGCGATGAAATAGATCGGGATGCACGTCAGCGCCGAGAACAAACAGTCCAAAGCCAGCGCCGCAATCGCCGAGGCCTTGCTATACACACCGAATATCTTGAAGATTCCCGCCAGCAAATAAGGAAACACCGGCGCCAGCCACGCCGTCGGCCCGGTGTTGCCAAATAGAGGATTGCTGAATCCCTCGCCCTGCGCGATCGACCGCGCAATCCTGCCGCTCTCGCCGCCCAGTCGCCAGTGATCACGGTATGGATCCGTCCGCTCGGGGTATAAAAACGACATCACGACCAGCCGCAGCACGAGGGCCACCACGACCATCCAAAACAACGAATGCCGAACGCGGCCCCTGACCAGCTCACCCGCGTTCAACTCGGTCGCTCTTTCAGAAGTGGCCATTCGCTCTAATCGAAACCCAACTACAGAAATCGAGCTTATACTTTGCCACAACCCAACGACACCGGTCTGGTTTTCCTCCTAGCCTTCGAGGTTCCCGCGCTTGCGCCTCCCCCGCGCTCTACGTAGCATCTAAGTAGACATGGCCGCTGCCCTCATGCCCGACCGTCCCCGCCCCAAGATGGTCTTCGGCGAGATTCTGAGTTTCTCCTACGACACTTTTTGCAGCAACAAAGTGCGCTTCATGCTGACGGCGCTGGGCATGGTGATCGGCACCGCTTCTCTCATCCTAGTCGTCACCATCGGCATGACCGGCAGGCAGTACGCCCTGGGCCAGATTCAGGCCATCGGCACTAATGAAATCTGGGCAGAATACGAAGGCGCACAGCACATCAGCAATTCGACTCTTGATTCGCTGACCGTGGAAGATCTGCAGGCGGTGCAGGAGCAGGTTCCGGGGGTGACTGCGGCTTCGCCGGTCGTCACTCTCGGGGAGCGCATCCCGATCGGCAACGGCGACGAAAAAGACGTGCAGATTCTCGGGGTTTATCCCGAGTATCGGCTAGTGCGCAATCTGACCGTGGTCTCCGGACGCTTCTTCGATCGCGAAGATTCGCAGGCTCACAACAAAGTCGCGGTCATAACGGAAAAAATGGCCCGCGCAATCTACGGATCGCCGCAGGCGGCCGTCGGCAAGATCATCAAACTCACCGGACTGCCCTTCACCGTCATCGGCACCTTCAAAGAGAGCGGGGAAACCTTCGGCGAGACCGAAGTCAGCGACAACTCCATGGCGATTCCGTACAGCGTCAGCCGCTACTTCATGGAAACGCCCAGCATCAAGATGGTCTATTTCTCCATGGAAGATGCTGATATGGTGGTGCCGGCGACGGCGCAGATCAAGCGTGTGTTGCAGTCGCGTCACCGCGCCGAGTCGGTATACAACGTGCAAAACCTCACCGCAGTCCTAGCGATGATGGACCGCATCGCCACCGGCCTCACTTGGGTGCTTCTTCTGATTTCGATGGTAACGCTGGTGGTCAGCGGCATCGGAATCATGAACATCATGCTCGCCACCGTGACCTCCCGCATCCGCGAGATCGGCATCCGTAAAGCCGTTGGCGCCACCAATCGCGAGATCCGCTTTCAGTTTCTCGCCGAGGCCATTCTGATTTCAGTCATCGGAGGCCTCGCCGGAATTGTCATCGGCCTTGCCATCCCTTACTCGGTGCGCTTTCTTACCGAGTACCGCGTACCAATCAACGGTTGGTCCGCTGTCATCGCGATCATCGTATCTTCCGTGGTCGGCGTGATCTTCGGCACCGTTCCTGCCGCACGGGCCGCCCAGCTCGATCCCGTCGAGAGTCTGCGCTACGAGTAAAGGCAGGCTCCAGCTTCAAGAATGTGACAGAATTACTTCGGATCGAACAGCAGGAGACAATCCATGCGATCCTCGGAGATCATTTTCAGCATGGTCGGCATTCTTGGCCTAAGCACCCCAGGGCAGCAAGTTTCCCCACCGACGCCCGCTCCGCCTAGGCGCATAGTCATCGCCGCGAGCGCCTTACTCGATGGCAAAGGCCACGTGCTACACGACACTCGCATCGTGATCGAGGGCTCGAAGATTGTCGCCGTTGGAGAAATCAAATACCCAAGCACCCGGCCGGTCGACTACGACCTGCGCGGCCTGACCGTCCTGCCCGGCTGGATTGACGCGCACGTGCACATCACTTGGAGCTTCGGCCCGGATGGAAAAAACGCCGGCCAGGGCGGAACGACGCCTGAGGCCACATATGCCGCCGCTTCGAATGCATGGCTGACATTAATGGCGGGATTCACCACTGTTCAGAGCGTGGGATCTCCCGCCGACGTTCCTTTGCGCGACGCCATCGCAAAAGGCGTGCTCCCCGGCCCGCGTATCCTCACGGCCGTCGAGCCGATCATGGGCCGAGGCGATCAGACAGGCACGCCCGATGAAATCCGTGCCTTCGTGCGGAAACAAAAGCAAACCGGCGCGGACCTGATCAAGATCTACGCCTCCGGAGGCATGACGCGGGGCCCGACGACGATGTCTCAGGAACAATTGAACGCGGCCTGCGATGAAGCGAAGAAACAAGGCCTTCGCACGCTCGTACACGCTTATCGAGATGCGGTTCGCGCCGCAACTCTTGCCGGATGCACGCAAATCGAACACGGTCTGGGGGCGTCGGACGATGATCTGAAGTCGATGGCCGAACGCGGGACCTATCTTGATCCGCAGGCCGGGCTCCTGCTTGAAACCTATCTCCAATATAAAGACAGGTATCTCGCCCCGCCCTATTACACGGAAGAGGGGTTTGCCGCGATGAAGGCTCTCATCCCCGCGCACCAGGAATTTATTCAGCGAGCGCTCCGGATTCCGGGACTGAAGATTGTCTATGGCACCGATGCCGTGGCAGGCGCGCACGGTCGCAACGCGGAGGATTTTATTAACCGCGTGCGCGACTGCGGAGTGGACCCCATGGCAGCGCTGATCTCCGCAAATTCGCTGGGAGCGGAAGCGCTAGGCATGACCGATCAGATCGGCTCGATTGCGCCGGGTCTCCAGGCAGACATCATCGCGCTCGATGGCGATCCGCTGAAAGACATCACGGCAGTCCGCCGAGTCGTATTTGTGATGAAGGGCGGCGTGGTTTACAAAAACGCCGCGCACGCCGCGACTCCTGTTCATGCGGGTGTCGTTCCTTAATCTGACCCTAAGTCACGCTGGGTCTTCGCCGCCGCGTTTGATCCAGCCGTGGCTCTTCAAAATCCACAGCGATGCCCCCTGCCACGAAAAAGTTGCATTTTCCACTCACTCCGAAGTAATATGCTTTACGTAGCTTGACAGTAAGCATTCCCGGTTCCTAGACCCTGTACCGCTCGTTTCTAAACTCCAACACTCGCAGTTCAGCTGGTTGCGAAAAAACAAGATAAGAGGTGGTAGGTCCGCCTCCGTCCCGGTTCGGAGAGTTTAATATGGCGTGGTACGCGTACTGCCTTACCGAGCACCAGACCCTTCCTAACGGC
>Ga0308309_10000376_pt1 | contig 29312 bp, 21 predicted proteins | sample HubBroMetageWFT5_FD_192491 | JGI IMG/M metagenome (GOLD analysis project Ga0308309, IMG submission 192491) | Warmed and freeze-thawed soil microbial communities from the Hubbard Brook experimental Forest, New Hampshire - Hubbard Brook CCASE Soil... | ecosystem: Environmental > Terrestrial >...
AGAGATGGCCGACCCGTCGGTAACGCGCGCGCTGTCGTCTTTCAAATTGCTCTTGGTCGCCATCGATTTCTACAGCTCTCCCCGCTGTTCTTAACGCGGCGCGGTGAAATAAAAGATTGCAGTAAAGATCAGATCCACGCACACAACCATAAAAATAGACTTAACAACCGCAGAAGTGGTGGAGCGCCCGACTTGTTCGGAACCCAGCCCAGTGGAAAAACCCTCCAGACAGCCGACGGCGGTAATGGTGAGTCCGAACATGGCAGCCTTAATTAAACCGTTGGTGATGTCGCGGGACTGTAAGGCTTCGAGCGTGGCACGGATATAGCTTCCCCAGGTGAAGCTCGCTGCCGATACGCCAAAAACGCCGCCGCCGAGCACACCCATAAAATCGGCCCATACAGTAAGACAAGGAACCATGAGCAGCATGGCCAGGAACTTGGGCGCAACCAGGAAATCAACTGGCTCAAGAGCCATAGTTTCCAACGCATCAATTTCTTCGTTAACTTTCATGGTGCCGATCTCGGCAGCAAACGCGGAACCGGAACGGCCGATGACGACAACGGCGGTCATCAACGGGCCCAACTCGCGAGTCATGGAAATGGCTACGGCGCTGGCGACTACCTGGAGCGCGCCAAACTTACGAAGCTCGTAGGCGGCATTCAGGGCGAGAATAGTGCCGATGAAAAAAGAGATCAGCGAAACAATTGGGAGGGCTTCCACGCCCACAGCCATGGCCTGGTGAACCGACCGGCTGATGTGGAATTTCTTTCCGTGAAAGGGCTCAACGAAAATCGCGCGGAGGGATCCGCCGGCTAGACGCGCCAAGCCGCCTATATAAGCTACTCCGTTGATCGTGGCTGAGCCGATCGCTTCAGTGAATGACATTGTTAAATCCGGACCGCTAGAATCCCCAGGAAATCGCGCGGCCGGCCCGGAATTTACCTTACAGGAGCAACGTTAGTGTTGGCGCTGCCGCCCCGCAAAGCATCCTCTTCTGTGTTGTAGATTTCAAAAACTTTCACGAGCCGTGTGAGCTCGAATACTTCCTGGGCAGTCTTGCTTAGGCCATACAAAGCGAAAGTGCTCTTCATATCGCGCGAAACCTTCAGACCTTCTACCAAGGAAGCCACACCCGCGCTGTCAATGTATCGCACTTTCTCCATATTCACTATGACGCGAGGCGCTTTTTTTTCTTTTAGAAGGGTAAGCAAGACTTTGCGAACATCGGGGGAATTATAGAGAGTAATGTCACCGACTACATCGACGATAGTAGCTGTTCCAGATTGGCGTGTTGAAATGTCCATATTAGAGTGTAGGCCTCGGGGGCGTCAGAGTGTTTTGCCAGAGATTGCGTCCAGATGCAATCAATTTCCGCGGTACCAGGACGGCTCAGGGAGAGGACAAATGGGGCCAAACTATCTTCGCGGAGGAACCGCGGCTAACCGCGGCGATCCAACGGCGTATAGCTGCGCAAGGGGTAGCCCAGGTAAACCTGTCGAGGCCGAGCAATTTTCTGTTCAGGGTCGAGCAGCATTTCTTCCCATTGCGAGATCCAGCCGGAAGTACGGGGAATAGCAAAGAGTACGGGGAACATGGTGACTGGGAAGCCCATGGATTGGTAAATGAGTCCGGTGTAGAAATCGACGTTGGGGTACAGTTTACGGGAAACGAAATAATCGTCTTCGAGGGCGATACGCTCGCACTCCAGAGCGATTTCGATCAAGGGATTCTTTCCCATCACATCGAAAACTTCGTAAGCGATGTGCTTCACGATACGGGCACGCGGGTCGTAGTTTTTGTAAACGCGATGGCCAAAACCCATGAGCAGCTTTTCGCCTGACTTCACGCGCTTGATGTAGGCCGGAACATTGTTCACTGAACCAATTTCCACAAGCATGCGAAGAACGGCTTCGTTGGCGCCGCCATGAAGCGGGCCATACAGCGCAGCGGTGGCTGCGGCAGTGGCGCAATATGGATCGACATGCGAACTGCCCACGCAGCGCATAGCGGTGGAAGAGCAATTCTGCTCGTGATCAGCATGCAGAATGAAAAGAATGTCGAGGGCGCGCTCGAGCGTGGGGTTGGGGCGATATTTCAGTTCGGTGGTGCGGAAGAGCATGTTCAAGAAATTTCCGCAATAAGACAAATCATTGTCGGGATAAACGTAGGGCATTCCCAGACTGTGGCGATAAGCGAAAGCTGCCAGCGTGGGCATCTTGCCGATCAACCGGTAGGTCTGCTTGCGGCGCGATTCCAGATTAAAAATGTCTTTGGCGTCCGGATAGAAAGTGGAGAGCGCGGCGACGGTGGAAATCAACATGCCCATCGGGTGAGCATCGTAATGAAAACCGTCGAGAAATTTTTTGATGCTCTCGTGAATGAAGGTGTGATGCGTGATGTTGTAGGACCAGTCGGCTAACTGCGATTTGTCAGGAAGCTCGCCATAAAGAATCAGATAGGCTGTCTCAATGTAGGTGCTTTTCTCTGCCAGTTCTTCGATGGAATAGCCGCGGTAGCGCAGGATTCCTTTGTCCCCGTCAATGTAGGTGATCTTGCTCGAACAGGAAGCCGTGTTGGTGAACGCCGGGTCATACCCCATCATGCCGAAGTCGTCGGTGTTTACTTTAATGGGGCGCAGATCGAGAGCGCGAATCGTGTCGTTCTTGATCGGAAGCTCGTATTGGCGTCCAGTGCGATTGTCGGTGACGCTTATAGTGTCACGGCGTGCGCCGGACGGCGTTTCGTTGCTCACAACGGATTCGGGCTTGGTCGAGCTCATAGCTTGACCCTCTCAGGATTCAGCAAACGAATTTGGCGCTGAATCGCTAACTAACAATGTACACCAAAGGACGCCACACAAGAAATTGGTTTCAAGAGGAATGTGCGGAGACGCCGTATGGTTTTCCATACGGTACCGTATGGCATGAGCGAATCGCATGAAGCGGGAAGAGTTAACAGCGCTAGTGGCGCGGTACAGGATTTGCGGTCGCGTCAAAAGCCTCAGCAATTACGCGATGGCGATATTTGAAAAGGCGAGCAAGTTTGCGTTGGACAAACCAGCCGGCCAGGAGATTCCCGACCATTCCAAGCGGCAGCTCATAACAAATGCTATCGCTAAGGATGCAGGCGCTAGTGCCTTGCGGATCCATTTTATGGGTGTGTTCCCAACGGCGGAACGGGCCGGAGATTTGGACGTCGCGGAACTGGCGTCCTTCGATGTAATCGCGATGTTCGAAGGACCAACGAATTTTGAATGGACCCATTTGGACGCGCAATGCGCCGCGGTCGCCGTCACGAATTCCTGGCGCTCGCTGCAGGATTTCGACGGGCTCCCAAGGCGGGGAGAGGAGATCGAGGGCGTCGGGTTGGGCGTGCCATCGAAAAACTTCTTCGGCGGGCGCGTCGATTCGAGATTGGGCGACGAAATGAAGCTCGTGCGGCATAGGTGTTAGAGAAGTCTCTCACGCGAGAGCTTTATCGAAACGTTGAAAATAGAAAAACGTCCTATGGAGGGCCAGACTTGGCCGGAACGATTTCAGGAATAGCATCGAGATCGGAGACTCCCATTTCGGAGCGGTTGCGTCCACCTTCTTTGGCGCGATAGAGAGCTTCGTCCGCTGCGCTGAGCCCGAGGAATGTCGTGAGGACAAAAGAGCGGAGTCACCGTTTGAATTGATTAGAAAGCAGACCGGAGGCCAAAGCGACTGGCGTCAGAAAGAAGCAAGGTGCATAGAATCAGCCGGCTACGAGGGGTTCGAGTCGAACACACCGAGCACCCGCGGAAGAAGATGTTCCGAGGAGACCGCACTGTACCCGTGTGACGCGATGTTAACGCTGTGTTAAAAAAATGGCGGACAATCCGGTGCGGCTTGCTTCCGAGGTATGATTCCCCTATTGTGTGCACACTCCTCGTTAAAGAGAGCCGATGAAACGCGTACTAGTAATTGAAGATGATAAGGACATAGTTGAACTGGTGCGTTACAACCTGGAAAAAGACGGCTATCAGGTGACGGCGAGCGCGGATGGCTCGACGGGGTTGGCGCAGATCCGGAAAGCGGCGCCTGATTTGCTGATCCTGGACTTGATGTTGCCAAAACTTTCCGGCCTGGAAATTTGCAAAGAGATTCGCAAGGATGTCACGCTGAATCGCCTGCCAATTCTGATTCTTACGGCCAAGGGTGAAGAAGCGGATCGCGTGGTGGGTTTGGAACTTGGCGCGGACGATTATGTAACGAAACCGTTCAGCCCGCGAGAGCTTGCCGCACGAGTGAAGGCGCTGTTACGTCGCTCTGAACCTGGCGCACCGTCGGAGAAACCACTCGAGATCGGTGCGTTGAAAATCGATCCGGCAGCGTACCGAGTAACGCGCGCGGGAAAACCAGTGCAGATGAGCACGCTGGAGTTCCGGCTGCTATACTTCTTGGCAGCGCGACCCAACCGCGTGTTCACACGCGATCAGTTGCTCGACGCGGTTTGGGGAACGGAAAGATTTGTGACTCCACGCAGCGTGGATGTGTACGTGCGGCGATTGCGGGAAAAAATCGAGACCGATCCTCAACATCCGGGGTTCATGAAAACGATTCGTGGAGCAGGCTACCTCTTCGAAACAGGCCGTGCGAGCTAAGTTTTTCTGGAGGCTGGGACTCGCATATCTGGTGCTCCTGGCCGGCGTTTTACTTACCGTTGACCTTTATTCTGCGCGAGTTGTTCGCAGCCACGCTATTCGATCTGCAAACGATCAGCTTGCTTCGCTAATGAATCTAGCAGTAGCGAGTCCTCCGAGTCTATCTCAGGCAAAAGAAATGCAGGAGTGGACTGCGTGGATGGCGAAAAGCGGCGCGCGCGTCACCATTTTTGATGCGAGCGGCGGGTTGCTTGCGGATTCATCAAGCGCTGCGGACACACCCGAAAAACCGGCGAACGAACCGGAGGTGCAAGAAGCTTTGGCGAAGGGCGCCGGGCAATCGGTGGATAGAGAGCGCGAAGTTGTGAGTCGGGCCCAGCGATTACAGCCTGCGTCTGGGTCAGCTATCGTCATTCGCCTGGAATTGCCGTTAAGCCAAGTGGATTTGTCTTTGCGAGAGCTGCGCGAACGGCTGCTGGTTGCTGCTTTGATTTCGTTGCTTGCCGGGATCGCCTTGTCTCTGATTGCCGCGGGGTCTTTTCGCGCGCGTGTGGAACGTCTGAAAAACTTTTCGGAACGAATCGCGCGCGGGGATTTTCACCCCGAACCAGCCGCAGGGCCGCGCGACGAACTTTCCGACCTGGGAGACTCTCTAAATCAAACCGCGGCGCACTTGGATCACGAGATCCGCTTGTTGAGCAGCGAGCGCAATCGGGCCAGCGCGATTCTTCGGAGCATGGTGGAGGGAGTGGCGGTGGTGGATGCCCAGGAGCGCCTGGTGTTTTGCAATCGCGCGTTTTCAGAAATCCTGAATTTGCAGTCGGCCACGAGCGAAGGCATTCCGTTGATTGAAGTCATGCGAAATTCGGATTTGCTGGGTCTAATTCGCAGGGCGCTGCGGGGCGAAGAAGGATTACAGAGCGATATCGCCATGGGAATCGTGCAACCCCAAAACTTTTCGGTGACGGCGGCTCCGGTGAAAGCTCTGGAGTCGGATCGCTCGGGACCCGCTGACAGGCCGTCTGGAGCAGTGGTGGTGTTGCATGACGTGACGGAGTTGCGGCGGCTCGAACGCGTGCGCCAGGATTTCGTCGCGAATGTATCGCATGAATTCAAGACTCCGCTGACAGCTATTCAAGGCTTCGCTGAAACCTTGCTGGCTGGCGCACTGGATGATCCCAAGAACAACCGGAGATTTTTAGAAATTATTCGCGAGCATGCGGCTCGATTGGCGCGCGTGACTGATGATTTGTTGAAACTAGCGCGCATTGAGGCGGGTAAACTTGAATTGGAATTCTTTCCGGTCGGATTGCCGGAACTGATTGAAAGCTGTACGGAGACGACTTTGTTGAAGGCCAGCCGGAAGAAAATCTCATTTGAGGTGGAGGCACCCGACGGACTTCCGCCCATACGCGGAGACGCCAGTTTGTTACATGACGTGTTGCAAAATTTGCTCGATAACGCGATTCAATACACGCCTGCCGGCGGGCGGATAAAATTAGAAGCATCCGCGGGGAACAATGACGCGACTGTAACGATTGCGGATTCGGGCATCGGAATACCGCTCGCGGACCAAGAGAGAATTTTTGAGCGATTTTACAGAGTTGACGCCGCGCGCTCGCGGGAAGCGGGAGGCACCGGGCTAGGTCTTTCCATCGCGAAACACATTGTGGAAGCGCATGGCGGGCGTCTGTGGGTCGAAAGCGCGGTAGGCCGCGGATCGAAGTTTTCGTTCTCCATTCCGCTGGCGTCCTGAAGCCGGAGTTGTCTTATAGTATTCACCTGCCATTAATTTCCTTGCAGCTTTTCCCTGCCATCGTGTACGCGGAGATATTTAATCAGATGCAGTCGATTTAGCCGGGAGGAAACGGGATGGCGGCTACAAAAACGAGCACGGAAGGAATTTATCAAAGCGTTTTGGTAAATTACCTGGTATCGCAAGCGCGAACGGTGGAAGCGTCGGTGAATCGAGCGCTGTGGGCACTGTTGGAACGTAACGAGAAACTGGCGAGTGAAGTATTTCTGAATGAGCCGCGCATCAACGAAATGGAAATTACGATCGATGAACATGCCATTCGCATGTTGCGCCAGGGAAATTTGCTGGACACGGACGTGCGCCTGATCGTTGCGACCCTGAAGATCAATAACGATCTGGAGCGTATGGGTGATCTGGCGGTGAACCTGAGCGAACGGGCCATTTCATTGGCTGCAATGGGCCCGGTACAGATGCCGACGGAACTGGAACCTATGGCTACGGCTGTACGCGCGATGGTGTCCAAGTGTCTGGGAGGCTTGATTTACCAGAACGCTGAGCTGGCGACGCAGGTTCTGGAAAGCGACGACGTGGTAGATCAATATCGCGATCATTTGTTTGAATCGCTGCTGGCCGGAATGACGCAAGATCCTTCTCTAGCTGCTCCGAATTTGCATTACGTGTTGGCTTCGAGGCATCTAGAACGGATCGCAGATCACGCGACAAATATCGCTGAAGATATCCTGTTCTGGATTCGAGGGCTGGAAGTCCGCCATGGACGCGCGAAACAGATGGAGATTTCGACCGAGCAGGCGAGGAGCTTAGAATAATTTTCTGCAGCGCGCGCGTGGCTAGTACTTTGCAAAATACCGTGATTGCTGCTCTATATTGGGTGCTGGCTGGAAACGATTAAGTCATTTATTATCAGCGGCCAGCGAACCTGTTTTGGGAGCATTTCACAACTCATTCTTTCCGATGTAACACATCTGTAACAAACCAAGCCAAAAATAGAGGACTAGAGGAGAACTTAAGACTATGAGAAAGAGCCTGTTAATCGTGTTGCTCGCGCTAGGCTTGTCCGCACTCGCCCTGGCGCAAGGTGGGACCACTCTGCTGAATGCTGCGGGGGCTACCTTTCCGTATCCAATTTATTCCAAGTGGTTTGATGTTTACCATAATGCGCATCCCAACGTACAAATTAACTACCAATCCATCGGTTCAGGTGGCGGCATACGCCAGCTCTTAGCGGGAACCGTGGATTTCGGCGCGTCTGACGGTCCGATGTCGGACGAGCAGCTTAGCCAAGCAAAGTTCAAAATCCTGCATTTCCCGACGGTGCTCGGCGCGGTGGTGCCGACCTACAATATCGCCGGCGTGTCCGGAGAATTGAATTTCACGCAAAAGGCATTGGCGGGAATCTATCTGGGGACGATTACGAAGTGGAACGATCCGGAAATCGCCAAAGCAAATTCGGGAGTGAACCTTCCGGACGCGGACATTGTTGTGATTCACCGTTCAGACGGTAGCGGAACGACTTATATCTGGACGGATTTCCTGGGGAAGGTAAGCGAGGAGTGGAAGAAGAAGGTTGGCAATGCAGCCACGTCGGTCAATTGGCCGGTGGGGTTAGGCGGCAAGGGCAATGAAGGTGTAACTGGGTTGGTGAAGCAAACTCCGAACGCGATTGGATACATCGAGTTGATTTACGCGGTGCAGAACAACATTCCGTACGGAAAAGTCCAGAATGCTGCCGGCAATTTCGTGAAGGCAGATCTTGCGGGTGTGACCGCTGCGGCCGCCGCGAATGCGAAAAATATTCCGGCGGACTTTCGTGTTTCCATTACAAATCCTGCGGGCCCGAAGGTGTATCCCATTTCGAGCTTCACCTGGCTGCTTATCCCCGCTCAAATTCAGGATGCCACGAAGCGCGAGGCAATCAAGGACTTCCTGAAATGGATGCTGACGGAAGGTCAAAAATACAATGAGGGTTTGACTTACGCGCAACTTCCCAAAGAACTAATCGGGAGGGAGACCCAGGCGATTTCGCTGATTCAGTAAAAATGTCTGCTACCGCCACTACCGTCGTGAATGAGGTCCCGCCACAAACGGGGCCTGGCGCATTTCTTCGCCGGTTGCGCGGCGGCGACGAGATCGCGCACTTGATTACTCTTATTTTTGGTGCGGGAATCATCCTGCTCACATCGATGCTGGTGTGGGAGCTGTGGGTGAATTCGCATCTTTCACGGGCGAAATTTGGCTGGATGTTTTTCTTCACCAAGGTATGGGATCCGAACTTCGACAATTTCGGAGCCGCGCCTTTTATATACGGCACGTTAGTCACATCGGCCGTAGCACTGATAATAGCGGTGCCGCTGGGCTTGGCCAGCGCGATCTTTCTGTCCGAACTCGCGCCACGAAAAGTGAGCGACGTTATTTCCTTTTTGATCGATCTGCTGGCAGCCGTGCCCAGCGTGATCTATGGGCTGCTTGGGATTTTCATTGTTGTACCGGTGATGCGCACCACGATTGGCCCAGCGCTGATTAATACGGTTGGCAACGTTCCTTACATTGGCGCGCTATTTCGCGGACCTAATTACGGAGTGGGGTTTCTGACCGCCGGAATTGTTCTGGCGATTATGGTGGTGCCGTTCATTATTTCCGTTTCGCGGGAGGTTTTGCTGACCGTGCCGCGAGAACAACGCGAAGCGGCCATGGCGTTAGGCGCGACGCGCTGGGAATCCACGTGGAAAGTTGTGGTGCCCTGGGCTCGCACGGGCATCATGGGCTCAGTGTTTCTTGCGCTAGCGCGCGCGTTGGGTGAGACGATGGCTGTGACTATGGTCATCGGGAATGCACCGACAATCGCCGCATCGCTGCTATCGCCCGGCGACACCATTGCTTCCACCATCGCCAGCCAATTCACGGAAGCGACCGGTGATTTGTATTTGAGTTCGCTGATCGAGCTGGGCTTGGTGCTTTTCTTAATTACGTTCATCTTGAATGGCCTGGCACGAATTCTGATTGTCACCACTGAACGCGGAGGAGGACGTCCGGCATGATGGACCCGCGTATCATGTGGCGAAGGGCATTGAATTACGTAATGCTGACGTTGACGGGAATCGCGGCACTTGGTGTGGTATCCGTTTTGTTCTTTATTCTGGGATATCTGATCTGGAATGGCGGCAAATCGTTGAGTTGGAATTTTTTTACGCAGCTTCCCAAGCCTGTTGGTGAAACGGGCGGTGGAATGGCCAACGCAATTTTGGGCAGCTTGAAGCTGCTGATGCTCGCGGCGCTCATGGGCTTGCCGGTAGGATTGCTTACCGGCGTCTATCTGGCGGAATTTGGCGGCAAGACATTCTCGTTTGTCGTTCGTTACACGACGGATTTGCTGAATGGTGTGCCGTCGATCGTGATCGGAATTTTTGCTTACTCGTTGGTGGTGCTGCCGGTGAAACACTTTTCGGCGCTGGCGGGCGGAGTGGCATTGGGAATGATGGTGATACCGATAACGGTTCGCAGCACCGAAGAGTTCTTGAAAGCGGTGCCTGGCAGCCTGCGCGAGGGTGCGATGGCGCTGGGAGCCAGCAAGTGGAAAACGATCGTTACGGTGGTGCTGCCTGCCGCGAAAGCGGGCATACTAACAGGGATGCTGCTGGCTCTGGCCCGCGTAGCCGGCGAAACTGCGCCGCTGCTCTTTACGGCGTTCGGTAACCGCTTCTGGAGCCCGGGATTTGGGCAGCCGACCGCTTCGCTTCCGGTAATGATATATACGTATGCGATTGCGCCATATGATGATTGGCACCGCCAAGCATGGGCTGCCGGGTTGGTTCTTCTAGGACTGGTGCTGCTGGCTAATTTAGGTGCGCGTCTTTTGTTAAACCGTGGTGGCGCGGTCAGGAGTGTCTGATATGCCGTCTGTTTCTGAAGGCAGCCATGGCACAGCCGCCCGACTTGCGCCGAAAGTGCCGATGAACGAAACCCGCTCGATGGCTTCGGAAAAGGAGACGCCGGTGCGCTTTCAGATCTCCGACCTGAATTTCTTTTACGGCCCGAAGCAGGCCGTCTACGGGCTGAACCTGAATATTCCGGTGAACAAGGTTACCGCGTTAATTGGCCCTTCCGGATGCGGAAAATCCACATTCCTGCGTACCTTGAATCGCATGAACGAGATCATCCGCAACACGCGCGTGGAAGGAAATATTTTGCTCGACGGGCAGGATATTCATGGAATGGATGTGGTTAATTTAAGGCGCCGCGTGGGAATGGTTTTTCAGCGGCCCAATCCTTTCCCAAAATCCATTTACGAAAATGTGGCGTACGGTCTTCGAATCAACGGCTACAAAGGCCGGTTGAACGACTTGGTGGAAAGCAGCCTGCATCGCGCGGCGCTCTGGGACGAAGTGAAGGACTATCTGCATAAGTCGGCGTTCGCGCTCTCGGGCGGACAGCAGCAGCGCTTATGCATCGCGCGCGCCTTGGCCGTGAATCCTGAGGTGCTTTTGCTCGACGAACCATGCTCCGCGCTTGACCCGGTAACCACGGCGAAGATTGAAGAACTGATGTTCCACCTGAAAGATAGCTGCACCATGGCGATTGTGACGCACAATATGCAACAAGCGGCGCGCGCCAGCGACTTCACGGCGTTCATGCTCGACGGGAAACTGATCGAACACAGTGAAACATCAAAATTGTTCACGACGCCGAAGGATCCTCGTACAGAGGCCTACATTACCGGCCGCTTTGGATGAGCTGAGCTGGTCGAGCTGTGAGGGGCGGGAGTTCCGGTAGCAGTAGTCTGAAGGGACTGAAGAAAATGGAAAGACATTTTGAAAGAGATCTCGAAGAACTGAAACAGCGGCTGCTGTGGATGGGAAGCCTCGCCGAGCGAGCGGTGCACCAGGCCATTCATGCCGTGCTGGACGCCGAAGAAAATCTGGCCGAGACGGTCCTTACTGAGGAAGACGCTATCAACGAGATTCAGATCGAGATCGATGAGCGCGTTCAAAGGCTGTTAGCTTTGCAGCAACCGATGGCGGCCGATCTTCGTTTTTTGCTGGCAGTTTCGCGTATCAACGGGGATCTCGAGCGCATCGGAGATCAAGCGGTGAACATCGCACAGTCGGCGATGCGCATTCTGCGCCATCCACAAGTGAAACCGTATGTGGATTTGCCGCGCATGAGCGAGCTGGCTGAAGGCATGGTTCGCGACAGCTTGAACGCGCTGGTGCGCGGAGATATCGAACTTGCGCACAGCGTGCTACAGCGGGACGATCAAGTCGATCGCTTGCGGGACCAGCTTTTCCGCGAACTGCTTACTTACATGATGGAGAACTCGGCGGTGGTCTTTACCGCATTCGAGTTGGTTCTAGTGGCGAAAAACATTGAACGTATCGGAGATCACGCCACTAACATCGCAGAAGACGTTATTTATTTCGTCGCCGGTCGCGACGTCCGGCATCCCGCGCTCGACCGCCGCTGAGTTTGGAACTGCGATCGCTTGGAATGAGCGCATCGCTCCGCACTGTAATTACCTCCGGAAATTTTCAAGAAAGTAGCGCAACCTATATACGGGTGAGGGCTGTTGCTTCGTCTGGGGAGATATCCAAAACCGTGTCGAGCCTAACCATTTTTAAAAGCATGACCACGCGCTTGTTAGGAGAAAAGTAGGTGCACTTGCCACCGGCGCGCTTCAACGTGGTGAAGGCGCGGACCAACGCACCAATTCCAGAGCTATCCAGTTCCGTAACACCTGCAAGATTTACAGCCACGTGGGTGGAGCCCGCGTCTATGAGCTGCTGGATCTGATTACGAAAGGATTCTTCGGCCTCGCCGAGTTTTAACGGTCCGTCCAGATCGAGAATGGTGGCTTGGCCAGCCTTACGTATACCGATGTTCACGTGTGCCTCGCTGCGCTTTGCAAAGCTATCTGAATTATGTCCTGCAATCAAGGGGCTGGGAAAAAGTTCTAGCAATCCGCGGGCTAGCAGAGGAAGCAGTCGGATTTTAAATAGTGCGCCCGGCCTAATGTGCTTACAGAATCTTAACAAATCCGTAGTTGACAATCAGTTTCAACTGAAATAACCTGTGCCAGTTGTAAATGAGTTGCAACTGTAGAAAATCACTTTCGTGACGTCCGAGTTAGAAAGTTCCTCGTGATGGCTTCAACGAATAGGACAAGTGATATTTCGGTGAAAAAAAATCCCGCCCCATTTTTTTCTGACACGAGAGTTCCTTTTCGAGGCGTTCCCGCCAAGATCCTGGGCTGTCTATTTCTGCTTATATTTCTGCTGTGCGGCACGTTTGTGGCCCGCGCTGGTGTGGGAGGAAGTATTTCCGGCACGGTGACTGATTCTAGTGGGGCGGTCGTAGCGAAGGCTTCCGTTACGGTCACAAACATGGACACGGGAGTTCAACAGGCAGTTACCACCGATGACAAAGGATTCTATTCGTTTCTGGACCTGCCGGTAGGTCATTACGCGCTTTTGGTTCTGACTAAAGGGTTCAAACCCTATACGCGCACTAACGTGGTGATCGACGTAAATAGCGTTTTATCGATCAATGCGACGCTTGAGGTGGGAGAAAAAACAGACACCGTATCGGTAACTGACAACTCGGTTCACGTTGAGACGAGCAGCAGCCAGTTGGGCGAAGTTATCACCGGTATGCAAATGACTACCGTGCCGTTGAATGGGCGTAGCTATACGGACCTGCTGGCGCTGCAGCCGGGAGTGGCTCCGGTCACTTCCATCACCTCCGAGACGGTTCAAGACGTGGGTGCGAGCGCACTCAATCCTTCTGGGGATTTGAATCCCGGTACTATTTCCATCAACGGACAGCGGGAATTCGCCAATGCGTTCATCGTGAACGGAAGCGACGTAGAAGAAGACGTCAACATGGGTGCGGCAATCGTTCCCAACCTTGACTCCATTTCAGAGTTCCGAATTCTCACCAGCAATTTCGACGCGGAATATGGCGAATTCAGCGGGGGCCAGATTAACGTGGTCACCAAGTCCGGGACGAACTCTTTTCATGGCGACGCCTTCGAATTTCTGCGCAATACAAACCTCGATGCACGCAATTATTTTTCACCGACTCGCGGAAAATTCGATCAAAATCAATTTGGTGGAACGTTAGGCGGTCCGATTCGAAAGAATAAAATATTCTTCTTTACTGACTATCAAGGGACGCGTTCAACGCAGGGTGTCGATTCCGGCCAGATTTCTGTTCCATCTTTGCAAGATCGAACGACCGGCAACTTCTCGGATTTACCAGATAATTCCAGCGGCTTCAACCCGCTCGGTTTTTGTGGCAGCCAGACGGATCCAACTACAAAAAAGGTAGTCGAAATACCATGCACCGTTAGTGGGCCCAATATTGCCAATCAACTCACCAATAAACTCGGACAGACCGTGGTCGCTGGTGAGCCCTACTACTTCAGCGGCCTCACACCGCAGAATCCCGCCGGCGGTCCTTGTGTCAGCAACAATCCGGCAGGCGGATGTGTCTTCCCTAATGCTACGGTTCCCACGAAAGCTTGGGTCGCGCCCGGCACAAATTTATTGCAATACATTCCCAAGCCGAATAACTCGAACAGCACGTTCTCTACGTCGGCCTTCAATGAGACATTGCGGGACGATAAGGGCTCCTTCCGGCTGGACGCCAATACGCACTGGGGTTTGTTGTCGGCTTACTATTTTCTGGACGACTGGTCTCAAAACAATCCTTATCCCGTCGCGCAGGGTGGAGCAAACGTGCCGGGCTTCAACGCGTTGTACTCGGGCCGCGCGCAGTTGCTTAACCTGGGCGACACGAAAACATTGGACACGACAGCGGTAAATGAATTTCGGTTCAGTTATTTGCGCGACTCGAATGACCTGGGCAAGCCCGTGGGGGGAGTCGGTGTGAGCCTAGCGTCGCAGGGCTTTGTGGTCGGCACAGGAACGCCGGGCATCGTGCCGCTTTCGCCGAAAACCGAAGGGGTGGAGAGCGTCGGTTTTAATAGCTTTACATTTGGGACCAATACGAATGAGCTGAAGCAGTACAACAACACCTTTCAGGTTCTCGACAACTTTTCCAAGGTGATCGGCGCTCACACAATCAAATTCGGCGGCGAGTTTCATTACGATCAGGTAAATGTGAATGCGACGGCTCAGTTCAACGGTAGCTTCCTGTTTTTTGGAACTGAGACGGGCTTGGATTTTGCCGATTTCCTGCTGGGAGATCCGAGCCAATACAACCAAAGCCAGCTTCAACCTTTTTATGGCCGGAACAAATATGTGGGGCTTTACGCGCAGGACAGTTGGCGCATCAGGCCGAATCTAACGCTCAATTACGGTCTGCGCTGGGACCGCATCGAGCCTTGGTATGAAAAGTACAATCAGATTGCGACATTTGAGCCAGGAAAGCAGTCGATTGTTTTTCCCGGCGCTCCCGCTGGCATTCTGTACCCCACCGACCCGGGAGTTCCGCGCACTTTGGGGCTCCCAGGGAATCTCGATTTCGCCCCCCGCATTGGACTCGCTTATTCGCCGAAGGCTTCGGGGAACAGCTGGCTTGCGAAAATTCTAGGCGGCCCCGGAAAGACCAGCGTGCGGGCGAGCTTTGGTATGTTCTACACCGCCATTGAAGCACTTACGATCGGCGTGATGAGCGCGAACGCTCCTTACGGAACTACCTACAGCAGTCCAGCGCCGCCCGTTTTTGCGACTCCATTTATTACAGCATCCAGTGGCGAAAATCTTGGCCAAGTGTTCCCGGTGACGCTTGCGCCTCTGAACACATCGGCCAAGCATCCGGACCCCAACGTCGACTGGTCACAGTTCGAACCTATTACTGGACTTCCGAACTATTTAACGACCAACCGTATTCCATACACGGAAGAGTACATGCTCTCCGTGCAGCGCGGGTTCGGAGCCAATACCGTACTCAGCGTCAATTATGTGGGCACCCAGGCGCATCGCCTTCTAGTATTGGAGGAAGCCAATCCAGGCGACCCGGCTCTATGCCTGTTTCTGAGTGATGCGGCCAACCTCGCTCCAAGCCAAACTCCATGCGGGCCTTTCGGCGAAGATACGACCTATAAGACTTCCAGCGGCAAGGTATACCAAGGAACACGAGGGCCGTTGGGATCAAATTTCGGCAGCAATGCCAATCAAGCCGCCATTGGCAATTCAAACTACAACGCGCTGCAAGTGATTCTGAACCACACCAGCAAACGCTTGAATATTTTGGCTGGATATACCTTTAGCAAATCCGAGGACCAGTCTTCCAACTTGGGCGAAGCGGTGAATCCCATCGATCCTTCGCTGAGTAAGGCGCTGTCCGCATTCGATGTGAAGCACAACTTTGTGGTGAGCTATAGCTACAAGATTCCGTTCGAACAGCTATTCCGGACGACGAATCGGCTCACGGAAGGCTGGGAAATTTCCGGCATCACGCGCTTCAGCAGCGGTCTTCCCGTCACGCTGGTGAATTTCGGCGATAATTCGCTGCTGGGGGCGGAGCCGAACGGCGTCAATAATTTTGGCATCGATGAGCCCGACTATGCGGGCGGTCCGCTGAATCTGAATCAGAATCCGCGCAACGGAAAGCCGTATTTCAACACGGCCCAATTCAGCGAGAACGCCTTGGGCACACCGGGCACCGCCAAGCGGCGATTCTTCTACGGGCCGGGCATGAATAACTTTGACTTGGCGTTGTTGAAGAACGTGCGGCTTACGGAGTCAAAATCACTTCAGTTCCGGCTTGAAACGTTCAATGCTTTCAACCACGCGCAGTTCTTCGGGCCTCAAGCGGTTGATGGAAACATTTCCAGCTCAACTTTTGGCCAAGTGATTAATGCAGCGCCGCCAAGACTGGTGCAACTGGGCGCGAAGTTCTTTTTCTAGAGAGGCACCCATGAGCTTTCCGAGAGGAACGAGCCTATGCCGGACGCAAAGACGATATTAGCCTCGCGCGATCAACTCGGGTGCGTCTACGAGTGCGCCTGCGGAACGATTCACGTCGCCTTAGGCCCGGTAAAATTGAAGTTCACCCGGGAATTCTCTCCGATCGCGCCGCTGCAATTTCAAGGGATCCTGCTCGCGATGTGCTCATTCTCGTGGCGCACAGACCCAACGACGATCGCTGGAGAGCGCGCGCGCCAGAACTCCACGTTGGAGAATGAACATTCCTTTCTGAATTCGGAGGTTCTCCGCGAGTACGTCCTGCCGGAATCGTCGGGTGCGGGTTTCCTGATACAATCGGGTTTGGAGTAGGCCTGCGACGCACGTGTCGCGCGAAAGCCTATTTGAACCAACACTGGATCCCAGGGAGCCCGCGTCGTCCTGCCCTTGCGCCGTCCGTTGGCTTCGGCCCGCTGGATAGCCTGAAAGCAGGCGCAGGGCACCCACCTATTCGTGGGGTTCAGGGCCTAGCTCGCACGGCGGAGTGGACCGCTCCTTCTAAATTCGTTTCTAAGCGCCAATTTTATTCTTCCGGCCATCACTGAAGAATCTGGACATCTAAAGGATCGCGAGGAAAATTGAAAATACTTTTCATCGGCGACATCGTAGGCTCGCCTGGCCGCAAGATCGTTCACGACCGGCTGGCGGATATTCTGGTGCAGAGGAAAATCGATCTTTGTATCGCCAACGGGGAAAATTCGGCGTCCGGCTTCGGCATCACTCCGCGCCTGGCCGAAGAATTATTTTCGTCGGGAGTCGAGGTTATTACCGGCGGTAATCACGTGTGGGACCGCCGGGAGATTCTTGATTTCTTTCCGCACGAGCCGCGGCTACTGCGACCGGCGAATTTCCCGGAAGGCTCGCCGGGGAAAGGACACTACGTGGGACACACTAAGGGTGGCGTGGGCTACGCGGTGATGAATCTGCAAGGGCGCACTTTTATGATCGCGTTGGACGATCCATTCCGCACCGCTGAACGCGAACTCGCGAAAATTCCGTCGGACATTAGAGTGATAATTGTGGACATGCACGCGGAGGCCACTTCCGAAAAACAGGCCATGGGCTGGTATCTTGCTGGAAAAGTTTCCGCTGTTTTGGGAACCCATACGCACGTGGCTACCGCCGATCAGCGCGTTCTGCCGGGAGGCACGGCTTACATCACGGACGTTGGTATGACTGGTCCTCATGACTCCGTAATCGGCATGGACAAACAAGGTGTCTTGCAACGGTTCCTGGACCAAATGCCGGCGAAGTTCGCTGTAGCCGAAGGGGATATACAGATGAATACGGTTCAGATCGAAGTGGATGAAACTACCGGCCAAGCAGTTTCCATTGAACGCGCCGCGTTCCGCATCGACTAAACCGACTAAACGGAATTGCGGATCGAGCAGTCACGAAATCATCTCAAAATATTTAAGCGTTTCGCTGGCACGGTGCCGGCGGATGCGAAACTGCCGTCCGGAGCCGGGGAAACCTAATTGCGACTCGCGGCGTCTATTCACTAAATACTAATTACTAAGGATTTACCAATTTCGCGACTCGCCCAGTTGTCCGTGTGTCTCGCCGTACTCGTGGCTATCGCTACTGTATGGCATATTTTCCCTTTGTTTGCCGCAACTCGAATTCAGACCGAGGTGCAGGACATTGCTGCTAGCGGGCGCTTGTTTCCCGAGTTAGGACCAGGACTGCGTGCTATCAAACGGGATTCCAGCGGCCGGTATTACATTTTGGCGGCGCCTGCCAGCACGGTTTCAGTGTATGGCGCTGATGGCAAACGTACCGGCGAAATCCCTTCCGCCAATTCCCAGGGCGTTAAAATTGTTTTCGCGGAAGATATAGACATCGACGCCAGCAACCGCCTTTTCGTCGCAGATCGCGGCACAAACGCCGTGAAAATCTTCAAGGCTGATGGTTCGCTCTATATTTCCGTCGCAGTCGTTGCCCCCACTTCGGTGGCGGCCCTGCCGGGAAATGAATTTGCGGTCACTTCACTCCGGTCCGACCGTCTGGTGACGATCTACGGCGAACAGGGAAAACTGATTCGAAGTTTCGGAGATCCTCGTGATCTTCCTTCGAGCGCGGACTCGAAGCGCTACATCAATCACGGCCGGCTTTCCGGCGACTCCTTGGGGTTTATTTATTTTGCGTTTACCTTTGTTCCGAATGCCACGATTAGAAAGTACGATCGCTTTGGTTACTCGGCATACGAAATCTCTCTTCCGCATCCAGATGAGCAGTCTGCTTCTTCATCACAAACTCCAGGGGTCGATATTTTAGCGCTCGCTCGGCGCAATCAAGGCACTGCGGTAAAACCTGTAATCAACGCCTTTGGCGTGGATCCAGCCTCACAGGATGTGTGGATGGCGACGGGAGATCTGTTGTCGCACTTCGATAAAAACGGGGCTCTCGTCGCGTCGTACCGCACCGCCGCTGCGAGCGGCACGCGACTTGAGCCCAGCGCGATTCTGGTCGAGCCCAATCGAATTCTTCTTGCAGCAGATCCGCTGGGCGTCTATGAGTTCTCGCGGCCAGACAAACGGAGTTCTGATTCAACCGGGCGGCGCTGACAAGTTTTTGTGATGTTAACCTGACCAGAAAGCCGCCGTACGATTCCTCTTGTTGCCTGCTTGATCGGTCTTCGCTAACCAATTAAGAGTAATCCCGTCTGAAGGAGGAACCAGGGGAGTGTCTGGTGAAAAAGCTGACCGCATTTTTTGTGCTCATTTTCGCGCAGAGTGTCTTTGCTCAAACTACCTTTCATGGAAATAACGCGCGCACTGGTGTGTACGACGGTGCCGGACCGAGACAATCTGGCAGCGTGAAATGGGCCTTTAAGACGGATGGGCCGATTATAGCCTCTCCGGCAATCGCTGACGGTGTGGTTTTCATTGGCAGCTCCGACCATGGCTTCTACGCTTTAGATCAGGACACTGGGAAGCAAAAATGGAAAGTCATGTTTACAGATCCGATTACATCGTCACCGGCGGTGGCCAACGGTTTGGTTTATTTCCTGGCGTACGATCGCGTTCTCTACGCTTTGGCAACCGGCACAGGCAAGATCAAGTGGCGGTTCGCGACCAACGAAGAGAGGCGATTTGAGGCCAGAGGACTCCATGGATTGACGCCTTCCGATCAGACTATCGCCGACCCTATGGATTTATTCTTGTCTTCGCCGGCGGTGAGCAACGGGCGCGTTTATTTTGGAAGCAGCGACGGACATGTTTACGCCGTGGATGCGCAAACCGGAGTCCTGCAGTGGTCGTTCGAAACCCAGGGCGTCATTCACGCTTCGCCAGCGATCGCGAACAATACGGTCTACATAGGAAGCTGGGACAGCTATCTCTATGCGCTGGACGCCAGTACCGGTCAGGAAAAATGGCGATTTAAGAGCGGCGAAGATCCCATTATTCACAACCAAGTTGGCTTCCAATCTTCACCCTCGGTTGTTGACGGAACGGTTTATGTGGGATGCCGCGATGGCCATGTGTACGCGGTAGACGCAGCCACCGGGAAAAAGAATTGGGATTATTCCACCAGCCAATCCTGGGTGAACGGCACGCCGGCTGTGCGCGATGGCGTTGTTTACGTAGGGACATCCGACACGCACCGGTTCCACGCGCTCGATGCCAAGACCGGGCTATTGCTTTATGCCTTCGATACCCACGCACTGATGTTTGGCTCGGCAGCACTGGCCGGAGATCTGGCGTATGTCGGGGCGTTTAACGGAAAACTTTATGCCATCGATACAAAATCCGGAAAGCTAGCCTGGCAGTTTGAAACAGAAAGTTCGAAAAATAATCTCTTGAAGGTGCTCCAGCCGGATGGATCTGTTGATAGCGCTACTTATGGACCGTTTTTTCATAACTTTTTGGATATGACCGTCGGACTGTACAAAATGTTCTCCGTGGGCGCGATTGCATCTTCTCCGGCGGTTGATCGCGGAACGATTTATTTTGGCAGCGCTGATGGCAACCTGTACGCCCTTCAGTAATGCTCAGGAGTTGGCGAATTCCCTTGAAGCTAAACTGCATTCATAGAATTTCTGATAGAGTGTTTTGAAATTTTTTCTGGAATCAACTAAAAAATCGCCTGTGGAAAAGCTGTGAATGATTTGTGAAATCTGCGTGAATGGTTCGTTCAATTTTCTCTTGCTACCTGCGTCGCGATTAGGCAAAATCCCCGCTCGCTTCTCCCGTGCAATTCACACGTGCACTCATGAGATGCCGTGACGCGGGGTGCGTCGCGTGACATCAGACCTATCCGACACAAGAAAGCATCCCGCCGGTGGCGACGGGAGATTTCCACAAGATTTCCACCTCGGTGGAAATTGTGGCAAAGGGTAAATTTGCTCGATGAACCTCTGGGATAAGATTCTCCTGCACTCCGAGCGTCGCGTAAATCCTCACAGCTTCGCCACATGGTTTCGGCCCACGCGTCTGGAACGCGCGGAGGAAGATCGTTTGGTCATCCGGGTTCCCACTCGCCTGTTTAAGAAGCGCCTGACTGAAACTTACGGGCAGCTTATCCAAGCGGTGCTCGCTGAGTTGGGGCGTCCGCAGCTGCAACTTGAATATCTTTGCGCGGAAACGCAACCGGTGGCTGCGAGCCTTGCTCCCCCTCCGCAGGCGAAGCTTGATTTTGATGCTGTGGCGCATCAACTGAATCCGCGCTATACGTTTGAATCATTTATCGTTGGCGCTTCGAACCAATTTGCCCATGCGGCTGCCATGGCGGTAGCGGATCAACCTTCAAAGTCCTATAACCCGCTGTTTTTGTACGGTGGTGTAGGACTGGGCAAGACCCATCTGATGCAAGCCATCGGGCACACGCTGAAACGGCGCAATCCCTCGCTGCGACTTACCTATATCAGCGCGGAAAAGTTCACGAATGAAGTGATTGCTTCCATACGGCTCGAACGCATGCCGGCCTTTCGCGACCGTTTTCGCAATATGGATGTCCTAATGGTTGACGACATTCAGTTCATCGCCACTCGCGAACGCACGCAGGAAGAGTTTTTCCACACATTCAACGCGCTGTACGACCAGCAAAAGCAGATTGTTATTTCCTCCGATTGCCCGCCCAAAGAGATTTCGTCCATTGAGGAGCGCTTGCGTTCGCGCTTTGAATGGGGACTAATCGCGGACATCCAGCCACCCGACCTCGAAACCAAAATCGCCATTCTGCAGAAGAAAGCTGAAAGCGAACGCGTGCAGGTTCCCGATGATGTGGCCGAATACATAGCGCGCGCGATCAAATCGAACATTCGCGAGCTGGAAGGTGCACTGATCCGGTTGATGGCCTACGCTTCGCTCACTGGTGCGATTATTAATTTGCCCACGGCGCAGCAAGTTTTGAAAAACATTATCGAGACACAGGACAAGAAGGTCACCATCGAGCAGATTCAGAAGCGTGTGGGAGAGCATTTCGGTCTGCGCGCGCAGGATCTTAAAGTGCGCAGCAACTCGAAGCAGATAGCTTTCCCTCGTCAAGTAGCCATGTTCCTAGTGAAGCAGCTCACCTCGGCTTCGCTTCCAGAAATCGGCAGGCAGTTTGGCGGGAAACATCACACCACTGTTCTGCATTCGATCAACAAGATTGAGATGCTGCGACAGTCCGACAAAGATTTGAACAAGACGATTAACAGGCTACTTGACGCTTTCGGTTAGAGATAGCGGCGAACTGAGGTTCGCGATGTGACACAGCCTGTGCACGCGCTGTGGAAATAGCCTGACGCAAAGTTTCGGCGCTTGTTTTCACCTGTACCGCGAGGATTTCCACCGCACACGCCCGGGCATAACGTGCGCGGATGATACGAGTTAAAACGTTTTCCGCAAAATCCACACATGCGGCGACGGCGACGGTTTTCTTATATACTTAATTTATAAATAAAGGCAGTAAAGTAGCAGCCGCAGCAGTGCAAAAGAACAGCGAACAACGCGAGGGTCGCCCGAGATGGAATTCAGCGTAAAAAGATCGGACCTGCTCGACGAACTGAACCTCACGCAGGGCGTGGTCGAGCGCAAGTCGACGATTCCAATTCTGTCGAATCTCCTGGTGGAAGCGAAAGGCAGTCGCCTGACCATCACGGCGACTGACCTTGAACTCAGCATCCGCACTTCCTGCGAAGCGAAAGTCAAAAAAGAGGGCGCGGGCACGATTCCGGCAAAGAAATTATTCGAATTGATGCGCTTGCTGCCGGAAGGGGAAGTGAAGTTTAAGCTCCTCGAAAACCACTGGGTGCAAGTAACCGCCGACCGGAAGAACTACAAACTTGTAGGCATGTCGAAAGATAATTTTCCGGCGCTTCCGTCGTTTCCACACGCGCTGGTGAAAATTCCTGCAGCGCTGCTTGCAGAAGTGATAGCCAAGACAACCTTTGCAATTTCGCTGGAAGAGTCTCGTTACACGCTGAATGGCGCCTTGCTGGTCCTGAAACCAAATTCAATCACCATGGTTGCGACCGACGGTCACCGGCTTGCGATGGTCGAGAAAGATCACAAGTTCGAAGGCTTCTCCACCGAGACGCGCGTTCTGGTTCCCAAGAAGGCAATGACGGAGCTACAGCGGCTTGCCGCCGAATCGGGCGACGAAGCCAGCGTTGAATTTGCGCAGGACGAGAGCCACCTCTTTTTCCAGTTTGGTGGACGTTTGCTCACTTCGCGTAAGCTCACCGGCCAATTTCCGAATTATGAAGCGGTGCTTCCGCGGGACGCGAACAAGACCGTGGCTCTCGATCGCGGCGAGTTGCAGGACGCTTTGCGTCGAGTCTCGCAGCTCGCTGACCAGCGTTCGCATGCCGTGAAATTCATGCTCTCGAAAGAAGGCTTGGAGATTTCGGCTTCGAGCCCGGAATACGGCGAAGCAAAAGAAGTGATCGAGAAAGAATTCAAAGGCGACACCATCGCCATTGGTTTCAATGCGCAATATCTTCTCGATTTCCTGAACGCCGCGGCCGATGGCCCCATCAGCTTCGAATTGAAGGATGAACAATCCGCCGGCCAGTTGCGTCCGCTCGCCGATGAAGCCACTCGCTACCGCTACGTCGTAATGCCCATGCGTATCTGAAACTGCTGCCCAGCTAAGTGGATTTTTGGCTCGATTTTTGTCCGAAAGAACCTCGTAATAACTGAATAATTACGCCATTTCCGCATTTTATTGCGCGAGCCGATTCGCCCTCCATACGGTGACGCGATAAGGTCATAACTAATTGATCTGCCTAGACTTATTGTTCACTATTGGCCCACAATCACCTTGTGAAAAGCTCGCATTTCCGGTACAATTTGTTTGTTCTGGAGTCCTCCTGAACGGCACTGTCTGACCCGCAATTGCTCTAGTTTTCTTGCTCGCGCCAGGGCAAGTGAGCGATACCTGTTGGACGAAATAAAACTTCGCCGCGTCTCCCCGTAAAGTTCGGAACGGGACGGGATGAAGTTGCAACCCTTCGAGTCTGGCAAGCGCTGAAGCGCCCTGGAAATATTCAGGCCGGAATTTTCGGATGCTCAGGCCAATGGGCAAGGCAAGCCCGCAAAGTGGGCAAGTGTCGAGCCTCCGTGCGACCGCCTTCCCGTGTATCACCAGGATTTCTAAAAGAGATTTCTAAACTTTGCGTTCACGCGAGTTAACAGTCTGAGGAGACGCACGATCCATGGCTGAAAAAGAAAGTTCGGGCGCCAAAGGTCATAAGTACGACGCAACATCCATCAAAGTGCTGGGCGGAATTGAAGCGGTTCGCAAACGCCCGGCGATGTACATCGGCTCCACTGGGGAACTAGGTCTGCATCACCTGGTCTGGGAAGTTGCGGACAACTCCGTGGACGAAGCCATGGCCGGCTTCTGCGATGAAATCAACGTGTCGGTTCATGATGACAATAGCGTGACCGTGATCGACAACGGCCGCGGTATTCCCGTGGACATGCACGCGACCGAGAAGAAACCGGCTGCGGAAGTTGTTATGACCGTGCTGCACGCCGGCGGCAAGTTCGATAGCGACACTTATAAAGTTTCCGGCGGCCTGCACGGCGTGGGCGTGTCGGTTGTAAATGCGCTTTCAGACTGGCTCGACCTGGAAATCTGGCGCGACGGCGAAGTGTGGGAGCAGTCTTACGAAAAGGGTGTGCCCGCTTCCAAGCTCAAGGCTTCCGGTAAAACGCGAAAGACCGGTACGAAAATTACGTTTCACGCTGACCCAGAGATCTTTGCCACGACAGTGTACAGCTACGACACGCTTTCGCAGCGCCTCCGCGAGCTCGCGTTCCTTAACAAAGGCCTGAAAATTACGCTGGAAGATGAGCGGACCAACAAGAAGGCTGAATTCCGATTTACCGGCGGGATTGCTGAATTTGTGAAACATCTGAACCGGGGCAAGCAGACGCTTCACGATTCACCGATTTATATGGAAGGCAAGCGCGAGCAGGTGGAGATCGAAATTGCGCTGCAATATAACGACAGCTACGCAGAAAACATTTTTTCTTTCGCCAACACGATCAACACCGTCGACGGCGGTTCGCACCTTTCGGGCTTTCGCTCCGCACTGACACGCACGATCAACTACTACGCGAATTCCGCAGGCATGTTGAAGGAACAGAAAGACGAAGTCTCGATCAATGGAGACGACGTGCGCGAAGGCTTGGTTGCCGTGGTTTCCGTGAAACTGCCCCAGCCGCAGTTTGAAGGGCAAACCAAAGGGAAGCTCAATAGCGATATCAAGGGGCTGGTCGAATCGCTCGTGAACGAGCGGCTGGGGGAATATTTCGACAAGCATTCCTCCATCGCGCGAAAAATCATTGGCAAGTGTATTGACGCAGCTCGCGCCCGCGAAGCCGCGCGCAAGGCTCGCGAACTTACGCGCCGCAAATCGGCGCTCGACTCCAGCGGCCTCCCAGGAAAGCTTTCCGATTGCCAGGAACGCGACCCCGCCCGCTGTGAACTTTTCCTGGTGGAGGGCGAATCGGCCGGCGGTTCGGCCAAAGGCGGGCGCGATCGCCGTTATCAGGCCATCCTGCCGCTCAAAGGCAAAATCTTAAACGTTGAAAAAGCGCGTTACGACAAGATGCTTGGTCACGAAGAAATTCGCTGCATTATCACCGCTCTTGGCACCGGTATCGGCAAGGACGATTTCGACGCCAACAAGTTGCGCTACCACAAAGTGATTCTGATGACCGACGCAGACGTGGACGGCAGCCACATTCGCACGCTGTTGCTCACGTTTTTCTTCCGACACATGCGCGAACTGATCGACCGTGGACATATTTACATTGCGCAGCCGCCGCTCTATCGCGTGAAGCGCGGAAAGATGGACCGTTACATTCGCGACGAGCGCGAATTCGCTCACGAGCTGATGAAGCGCGCCACCGAAGAGCACGAAGTGAAATCGAAAGGCGGGAAATCGCTGGAAGGCGGCGATCTCACGCAGTTTCTCTTGAATATCCAAGAATACGATCAGGTGGCTGCAAAACTCGGTCGGCGTTTGCGCGAGCCCAAACTCGTTGAACTGCTTGCCGGCAGTGAGCTTGAAAAGAAGGCTGATTTTGCCGACAAGAAAAAACTTCAAGAGCTGGTGAAAGCCATCGAGAAGGCCAAGCTGGAGCTGGAGGCAAAGTTTGTTTTCGACGAAGAGCACAGCTTGCACGAGCTGGTTCTGAAAAATGGCGGAGAACGTCGCGTTAATTGGGCTTTGGCGGCTACACCTGAATACAAGCGCATGCGCTCGCTGCACCAGCAGATCGCGGTACACGATCGCCCGCCGTTTACAGTGGGCCACAACGGGGACAAAGTCGTTAAAGACGATGCGACTGGCCTGCTCAACTACGTTCTGGAAGATGCGAAGAAACAGTTCACCATCACGCGTTTTAAGGGTCTGGGCGAAATGAATCCCGAGCAGCTTTGGGAAACCACGATGAACGCCGAGACGCGCACGCTGTTGAAAGTGCGCCTCGAAGATGCCGTTGCTGCCGAAGATATTTTCTCCACATTGATGGGTGAGAACGTCGAACAACGCCGCAAATTCATCGAGGACAATGCCCTCGACGTCGTGAACCTCGACATCTAAGAATGATTTATCAATTGAGCTGGAAGATTTTGCCGGGGCTGCGGGGAATGAGTTGCTCGGAATTCAGTGCGACGGCGACGTCTTCGCCGAACAACGAGCAAGGCGTCGCTTTTGAATGTTCGTCCGAAGCCGGGTGCGATTCACTGTTGCGCGAATTAGAAACGCACTTCGCGCTGCAACGCTTTTCGAACAACGCCACCGCATTCGAGACCGTAAAGACTTACGTAATCGAGCGGGCGGCGAGGAAAGCGCAATCTTGAACTGAACAATTAAAGATACGGAGAGACAAGTGGCCGACGAAATAGATAAGTCAATAACCACGCCGGTTGATATCGAATCGGAGATGAAGAAGTCGTACCTCGATTACGCCATGAGCGTAATCATCGGACGCGCGCTTCCGGATGTGCGCGACGGGCTGAAGCCAGTTCACCGGCGAATTCTGTTCGGCATGTACGAACTGGGGCTTACCTCCACGAAGGCTTACCGCAAGTGCGCAAAAATCGTCGGCGAAGTGCTGGGCAAGTTCCACCCGCATGGTGACACGCCTGTGTACGACGCGTTGGTCCGGCTGGCGCAGGATTTCAACATGCGCTATCCGCTCGTAGATGGCCAGGGAAACTTCGGCTCGGTGGATGGCGATCCTCCGGCGGCGATGCGGTACACCGAAGCGCGCCTTTCGAAAGTGGCGGAAGAGATGTTGGCGGACATTGAGAAGGAAACCGTCGATTTCGTTCCGAACTTCGATGAAAGCGAACATGAGCCGGTCGTCCTTCCTACTAGGATTCCGAACCTTCTGGTCAACGGTTCCACCGGTATCGCCGTGGGCATGGCGACAAATATTCCGCCGCACAACCTGAGGGAAACCATCGAAGCTGCCATCCTGCTGATCGACGAGCCCGAAACAAACCTGAAAAAAGTGATGAAGTTGATACCCGGTCCCGATTTTCCCACCGGTGGCTACATTTACGGGCGCGAAGGAATCGAGCAAGCCTACAAAACCGGCCGCGGGTCGTTCCAGGTGCGCGCGAAGGTAGCCATTGAACAGCGCGGCAAAGATCGCCAGGACATCGTCATCACCGAGCTTCCTTACCAGGTGAACAAAGCCCGCTTGATCGGGCACATTGCCGAGTTAATTCAGAACAAAAAGCTGGAAGGCATTGCCGACATTCGCGACGAGAGCGACCGCGACGGCATGCGCATCGTCGTAGAAATCAAACGCGACGAAGAACCACAAATTATTCTGGCCCATCTATTCAAACAAACGCAGATGCAGGAATCGTTTGGCATGATCCTGCTGGCAATCGTTGGCGGACAGCCGCGCGAGCTCGGCTTGGTCGAGCTACTTCAATTGTTTATTGCGCACCGAGTCGATGTGGTTCGCCGGCGCACGCAATATGAACTGCGCAAAGCCGAAGAGCGCGAGCATATTTTGCTGGGTTACCAGATCGCGCTGGATTATCTGGACGAAGTGATACGCGTGATTCGCGGTTCTTCCAGCCGCGCGAATGCCCGCGAAAATCTCTTTAATTTCTTTGCGAACAAATCGATTTCAATTTCAGAAGACGGGAAAGCCAAGAGTATTGCCGGCGTAAAGCTCAGTAACAAAAAATACGGCTTGGCCGCCGAAGTCGCCGGCCTTAGTTACCCGCAAATCGACGCTATTCTCGAATTGCAGTTGCACCGCCTTACGAAACTTTCGATTGACGACATTCTGAACGAGCTGAAGCAAATTCGCGAGCAGATCGCCGAGTTGCGCGAAATTCTAGCCAGCGAGAAGAAACTGAAAGCGGTGATCGTTGCCGAGCTGCGCGAGATTGCGAAATCCTATGGCGACGAACGGCGCACGCAGATTGTTGACCGGGTCGAGGAAATCAAACTCGAAGACCTGATCAAAGACGAAGAGATGGCCATCACTGTAAGCCACGCGGGCTACATCAAACGCACTTCGGTTGATGTGTATCGCCACCAATCGCGCGGCGGCAAAGGGCGCATCGGCGCGAAAACCCGCGAAGACGACTTCGTCGAGCACTTTTTTGTGGCTTCGGCGCACAGTTACATTCTTCTATTTACTTCGAAGGGCCGCATTTACTGGCTCAAGGTTTACGAAATTCCGGAGGCTGCCGCCGCCACACGCGGAAAAGCTATCGGGACTCTAGTACGTTTGCAGGAAAACGAGAAACTTACTGCCGTGGTTCCCGCCCGAAACCTGGAAGAAGCAGACCGCTACGTTTTCCTGGCAACGCGCAACGGCACGGTGAAGAAAACCGCCATTGCTGAATTCTCGAACCCGCGCCCATCCGGAATTATTGCCATCAATCTCGAGCCCGGTGACGAACTGATCGGCGCGAAACTCACCGACGGCAAGCAGATGATTTTCCTGGCCAGCCACGATGGGCAGGCAATTCTCTTCCGCGAAACCGAAGTACGTTCAATGGGACGAGCGGCCGGCGGTGTGAATGGCATGGACCTGGCTAAAGGTGATTTCGTGGTCAGCATGGACGCGGCGCAGCCGGATTTCGTCATCATCCAGAAGGAATACAAGAAGGACACACAGAACCTGGATGAACTGGAAAGCGACCAGATTCGCGAATCGCTTACCTCGCTAATGCTTACCGTTTCCGAAAAGGGTTACGGCAAGCGCACGCCGCTCGCCGAGTACCGCGTTACATCTCGCGGCGGCAAAGGCGTGATCAACTTAAAATCCACAGATCGTAATGGCCCGGTAGTGGCGGCGCTGCAGGTCCGCGAAGATTCCGACGTGATGATCATCACCGGGCAAGGGAAAGTGATTCGCGTTCATTCCGGCGAGATACGCGAAGCGGGGCGTTCGACGCAGGGTGTGCGCTTGCTGCGGCTGGAAGAAGGCGACCGCATCGCCGCTGCCGCTTCGATTCTGGAAGAAGAAGATGCTGCGGCCCCAGAACCCGAGAAAAAGTA
>Ga0308309_10000377_pt1 | contig 29177 bp, 25 predicted proteins | sample HubBroMetageWFT5_FD_192491 | JGI IMG/M metagenome (GOLD analysis project Ga0308309, IMG submission 192491) | Warmed and freeze-thawed soil microbial communities from the Hubbard Brook experimental Forest, New Hampshire - Hubbard Brook CCASE Soil... | ecosystem: Environmental > Terrestrial >...
CGTCGCGCCACTGGCGAGGAGCGCCGCATGAGCAGACGCTATCCGCAGGCGCGACACGTCGCGCCACTGGCGAGGAGCGCCGCATGAGCAGACGCTATCCGCAGGCGCGACACGTCGCGCCACTGGCGAGGAGCGCCGCATGAGCAGACGCTATCCGCAGGCGCGACACGTCGCGCCACTGGCAAAGGCCGCCGAATGACCAAGCCCGTCAGCTACTTCCCCTCCGACGATCCGGCGGCGCGCTACCTGCCGGCGCGGCCCGAACCAATCATGCTCCGGCCGGCCGAGACGGCGCTGATCATCGTCGACATGCAAAACGCCTACGCCTCGCCCGGCGGCTATCTCGACATTGCAGGTTTCGACATCTCCGGGGCCGCGCCGGCGATCGAAAAGATCGGCGAGGCCGCGGCAGCGGCGCGGGCCGCGGGCATGCCGGTGATCTTCTTCCAGAACGGCTGGGACCCCGACTATGTCGAGGCCGGCGGCCCCGGTTCACCCAACTGGCACAAGTCGAATGCGCTCAAGACCATGCGCAACAAGCCGGAGTTGCAGGGCAAGCTTTTGGCCAAGGGTGGCTGGGACTACGAGCTGGTGCAGGCGCTGCCGCCGCAGCCCGGCGACATCGTGGTGGCCAAGCCGCGCTATAGCGCCTTCTTCAACACCAACCTCGACAGCCTGTTGCGCACACGCGGCATCCGCTCGCTGGTCTTCACCGGCATCGCCACCAACGTCTGCGTCGAATCCACCCTACGCGACGGCTTCTTCCTGGAATATTTCGGCGTCGTCCTGCACGACGCCACGCATCATGCCGGACCCGACTTCATCCAGCAGGCCTCGCTCTACAACATCGAGAAGTTCTTCGGCTGGGTGTCCTCGGTCGAGGAGTTCCGCACGGCGTTGCGGGCTAATATCAATCCGACGCTGACAATGAAGGGAGAGTCCTGATGCCAATGAAAGCCATCTTTCCGCCCGGCTCCGGCAAGACGCTGGCCCCCTATTCCCCCGGTGCGATGGCCGACGGCGTCGTCTATGTCGCGGGCACCCTGGCGCTCGATGCCGAGACCAACGTGGTCCATGTCGGCGATGCCGCGGCGCAGACCGAGTATGTGCTGAACGCCATCAAGTCGGTGATCGAGACGGCCGGCGGCACGATGGCCGACGTCACTTTCAACTCGATCTTCATCACCGACTGGGCGAACTACGCCGCCGTCAACGGCGTCTATGCCAAGTTCTTCCCGGGCGACAAGCCGGCGCGCTACTGCATCCAGTGCGGCCTGGTGAAGAAGGATGCCCTGGTCGAGATCGCCACCGTGGCGCATGTCGGCAAGAAGGGGTGACTTTGCCTCTGTCATCGCGGGCGGAGTGACCTCCGCCCTGGAGCGCAGCGAAGGATCTCATGGCGCGGCAAACGGCGATGAGGTCCTTGGCTGCGCTCAGGACGACATGACCATGTTCTTCGATGTAATCGACGGTCCCAAAAACGGCGCCGAGACGGTGCTGCTGTCGGCCGGGCTGGGCGGGACTGCGGGGTACTGGACGCCACAGCTTGCCGCCTTGCGCGAGCGCTATCGCGTCGTCACCTACGATCAAGCGGGCACCGGCCGCAACCGCCGGGAACTCCCGGCCGACCACAGCATCGCGCACATGGCAGACGAAGTGCTGGCCGTGCTCGATGCGACCGACACCCGGGCCTGTCACTTCGTGGGCCACGCCCTGGGCGGCCTGGCGGGCCTCGACCTCGCCGTGCGCCGGCCCGATCGCTTGCGCTCGCTCACCGTCGTCAACGGCTGGGCGGCGGCGCACGCACACACCAGGCGCTGCTTCGAGATGCGCCTGGCGCTGCTGAAGCATGAAGGGCCGCCCGCCTATGTGCGCGCCCAGCCGATCTTTCTGTATCCGGCCGATTGGCTGGCGAAGAACGCCGCACGCCTGGAGCAGGAAGAAGCGCACGGCCTGGCCAGCTTCCAGGGCGCCGACACCCTGCGCCGGCGCATCGCGGCGTTGCTGGCCTTCGACGCCACACCGCAGCTTGGCGCTCTGCGTATGCCAACGCTGCTTCTGGCGGCGCGCGATGACGTGCTGGTGCCGAGCTCGGTGTCCGAAGAGCTTGCGGCGGCGATCGAGGGAGCGACCTTGCATATCGCGCCGTGGGGCGCTCACGCGGTCAACGTGACGCAGGCGGAGTCCTTCAATTTCCTCTTGCTGGACTTCCTGGACCGCCAAGCCAGGCTTGGTCCTTAGCATGGACGACGCGAGCCTCGATCTCCTACAATGGCCGCGGTCACAACAGGCAGGAGGCGGGTGTCGATGCGGGCTGCAATCGGACTGTTCGCAGCGTTAGCGGTTTTTGGGGGAGCAGCGTCTGCAGAATCCCCCGGCATCACTAGAACGGCAGGCCTCTATACGCCGATACCGACCGTCGCGACCGATACCCTTCTGCGGAGGGTGGAGGTGGTGAAGGTCAAGTGCACCTGCAAAGGATCCTCCAAGTCCGTAACACTCGAGACGGACCCCTGTCCGGGCGGTGTCACGCCCAGCTGCGAATGCCCCAAAGGGGGGACGGGCGGTCAACCCGCCGCAATTTGTGCAAAAGCCCGCAATTGACCGGCCGGCGCCGCGCGCGCCCAGCGTGACGGAAAGCATGCTCGAGGTCTCCGGCCTTGCCTTCGCGTATGACGGCGCGCTCGCGGTGCGCGATGTGTCGCTTACCGTGCAGCCGGGCGAGATTGTGGCCCTGCTCGGCGCCAACGGAGCGGGCAAATCCACCACAGTGCGCATGATCGCCGGCGTCCTGCGACCGCAGAAGGGCGCCATCCGGTTCGGCGGCGAGGCGCTGGCCGGATCGCCCAGCCACGTCGTCGTGCGCCGCGGCATCACCCTGGTGCCCGAAGGACGGCTGGTCTTCCCGCAGATGACGGTCATGGAGAACCTGCAGCTCGGCGCACACATCAAGCAGCGCGCGCAGGTCGCCGCGCTGGTCGACTACGCCTTTGGCCTGTTTCCGCGCCTGTTCGAGCGCCGCGGGCAGCTGGCCGGCTCGATGAGCGGCGGCGAGCAGCAGATGCTGGCGATCGCCCGCGGCCTGATGGCCGAGCCGCGGCTGATCATCCTCGACGAACCGTCGCTCGGGCTGATGCCGATCGTCACCCAGGAAGTGTTCCGGCTGATCGAGGCCGTGAACAAAAGCGGCATCGGCGTCCTGCTGGTCGAACAGAACCTGCATCAGTCGCTGCGCATCGCCCATCGCGGCTACGTGCTCGAAAAGGGCTCGGTCGCGCTGGCCGGCACGGGAAAAGAACTCTTGGCCGACTCCTACGTGCAGCGCGCGTTCCTCGGCCGGTAAGATCGCACGGCGGGCGTTAAGGCAATGCTGTCATCCCGAGCGTAGCGAGGGACCCTTGAGGCAACAGGAAGGTCCCTCGCTGCGCTCGGGATGACAGGACCTTTGTGCTTGCGCTTGTGCGTCAACGCTTACATGTCGGCAGCTTCAGGTGTCCCCAGATAGGCGGCGATTACCTTCGAATCCTGCGCCACCGCGTGCGGCGGACCGTCGGCGATCAAACGGCCGGCATCGAGCACCAGCAGCCGGTCGGACACTTCCATCACCGACGGCATGTCGTGCTCGACCAGCACGACGGTGACGCCGCTGCTGCGGATGCGGCGCAACACCTCGATCATGGCCGCCGTCTCGGTCGGGTTGAGGCCGGCGCACGGCTCGTCGGCCAGCAGCAGGTCGGCCCGGGTGGCGATCGCGCGCGCGACCTCGAGGTGACGCAGTTGCCCGACCGTCAGGCTGCTGGCCGGTTGGTCCGCCAGGTGGGCGATGGCGGCCAGCTCCATGCCGCGCGCCGTCGTGGCGGCAACGTCGCGGTTGCCTGATTTGCCGAACAGCGCGCCGATACGCACGTTGTCGAAGACGCTGAGATCGCGGAACGGGCGGGCGATCTGGAAGGCCCGCGCGATGCCCAGCTCGGCAATGCGGTTGGTCGCCATGCGCATGATCGGCCGGCCCTGGAACTGGATCTCGCCGGCGCTCGGCGGCAGATAGCCGGTCACCAGGTTGAACAGCGTGGATTTGCCGGCGCCGTTGGGCCCGATGATGCTGGTGATCGAGCCGGGCTCGATGGCAAAGGACACGTCGGCAATCGCCGCCAGGCCACGGAAGTTCTTGGACAGCCGGTCGACCTGTAGGATGGGTGCCATGCTCATTCCGCGGGAGCCGCGGCGCGGCGACGGCCCAGCCGGAAGGTGCGGACCAGGCCGAGCACGCCGCCGGGCGCCGCAAGGACCAGGATGACCAGCAGCAGGCCGGTGGCGAACAGGTGGAAGTCGAGCAGCCGGCCCAGGATCACCTGGGTGATGAACACCAGCATGAAGGCGCCGATTACCGGGCCGAACAGCGTCCCCATGCCGCCCAGCAGGGAGTAGACGATCAGGCTGAGGTTGGTGTCGTCGCGATAGACCGACTCTGTGGTGATGTAGCCCAGCGAATGGGCGTAGATCACGCCCAGCTGCCCGGTGAGAACGGCGCTGATGACGAAGGCCATGCGCTTGTAGCGCTCGGTCGGCACGCCCAGCATGCGCGCGGTGTCCTCGTCTTCGCGGATGCTGAGAAGGCCAGCGCCGAAGCGGCTGCGCCGGATCTGCCAGGCGATCAGCAGCACCACGAGGGCGGCCAAAAGATATAGCCAGTAGAAGAAGGTCGCCGGTTCGATGTTCTTGGGCGCGACGGCTGGGAAGTTGAGCCCGAGTGATCCCTCGAAGAAATCGACATTGTTGTTGAGCTCGGCGCAGACATGGCTGACGCCCAGCATGGCGATGGCGAAGAAGGTGCCACGCAGGCGCAGGATCGGATAGGAGATCGCCGCCGACAGTACGGCGCAGCAGATGCCACCCACCGCCAGGCCAAGCAGCAGCAGCAACGGCGGCGCGACGCCGGAGAAGCGCGCCTCGACGAGGCCGGCGGCGAAAGCGCCGACGCCGATGAAGGCGGAATGACCGAAGCTCGCATAGCCCGCGAAACCGCCCAGGATCGTCCAGGCGACGGCGAGGCCCGCGGAATAAAGCATCAATTGCCCGACCCTGACGTAGAACGGCGGCAGCACGAACGGCCCCAGGGCCAGCAGGGCGGCAGAGGCCACCATGAACAGCACGGCCAGGTTGGGAGAGATCTTCATCGCGAGGCGCTGAACGCGTTGCCCAAAAGGCCGGTCGGGCGGACCAGCAACAGGAGCACCAGCAGCAAAAACATGGTCACGTTGGGAAAGGACGGGCCGATATATTGCGCCGTGAGCGTGCTGACCATGCCCAGCAGCAGGCCACCCAGCAGCGCGCCGGCCGGACTGCCGACGCCGCCCAGCACGACGACGACGAAGGCGTTCAGCGTCCAGGTCGCTTCGTCGGACGGCGAGAACGGCAGGATGATGCCGATGATGATCCCGGCCGCGCCGGCGAAGGCTGCCGATACGGCGAAGGTGAGCGCATAGACGTGCCGCACGTTCACGCCGCACAGCCGCGCCGCCATCGTCTGCTGTGCCGTCGCGCGGATGACCCTGCCGAGGGCTGAGAACTTCAGCAGCAGCGCGAGGCAGCACAGCAGGACCAGGCTGGCGAACAAAGCGCTCACCCGCACTGCGTCGAAGTTCACGGCGCCCAGGTGGAACGAGGTGAAGGCCCAGCTCGGCGTGATGTTCTTCATGTCCGGCGAGAACACCCAGATCATGATGTTCTGCAGCATCAGCGCCACGCCGAAGGTGAGCAGCATCGAGCCGAGCTGCGAACGATCGACGGCGTGCTGGATCAGGAACCGCTGGTAGACGTAGCCGACGGCAAACAGCACGGCCATCACCAGCGGCAGGGTGAGCAGCGGATCGATGCTGAGCGCCTTGGAGAAGATCAGCGCCAGGTAAGCGCCGAGCAGCACCAGGATGCCGTGGCTGAGGTTGATGACATGCAGCACGCCGAAGATCAGCGAGAAGCCCACGGCGGCCAGCGCATAGATCCCGCCCAGCACCAAGCCGTCGGCCAGCGTCTGCGCGATCAGGTTCATCTCAGAAAACGAATCCTTCCAACGAATGCGTCAGGGGTCCTCTCTGCCGCGAAGCGGGGGAGAGGAAGGGACCCATTGCGAAGCAATGGGTAGGTGAGGTGGTGTGCGATAAAGACGGGATGAGTCCAATGCGGGCATCGCAGCCCACCTCATCCTCCCCGCGCTGAAGCGCGGGCCCCCTCCCTCTCCCCCCGCGCTGACGCGGGCGGAGAGGGCTTTCCAACGATGGAGCAGGAGATCACGCCTTTTTATCCCACGGCGGCGCCGGGTAGATCGGGTCGGCCGAATGGGCCTCGCCGGGGAACACGATCTCGAGCTTGCCCTTCATCACCTGGCCGATCATGGAGCCCATGATGATGGCATCGCCATCGCCGTCCGGCGTGAACTTGATGCGGCTGTAGAAGGTCTCGTAGTCCGCGACGGCCAGCGCGTCGCGCACCGGCTCGGCCTTGATGCTCTTGGCCGCTTGCATGGCGAGGATGTAGGTCTCGATGCAGGCCGCGGCGCCGGCGGTGTGATAGGCGATGGGGCGGGTGAACTTGGTCTTGTAGTATTCGACGAATTTCTTCGAATCGCCGAAGAACTTGTCCTTGTAGGGCACCGTCTCGTCCCAGTAGGTCGAGCACAGCAACGCCTCGGAATATTTGCCGAGCGCCTCGCGGAACGATGCGAGCTGCGGCCCCAGCCCCTGGAACAACAGCTTCACGTTGGTGCCGCTGGCGATCATCTGCCGGGCCACCAAGAGCGAGTCCTGATCGTGCATGACGCAGACCAAAAGATCGGGCGTGTTGGCGCGCACCGAGCCCAGCACGCTGGAAACGTCGGTCGGCTTGGCGGGCAGCTCGAAGCTGTCGAGCCGCTTGAAGCCCGCCGCATCGCAGGAAAGGCGTACGCCCTCGCCCGCGGTCTTGGAGAAGGCGTCGTTGGTGTAGATCACCGAATAGGTCTGCGGCGTGGGCTGCAGCGTCTTGAACAAAGCCGCGGCCGAGGCGAACTGGCGCGTGGCGCGCGGGTACATGCCGAACACGTACTTGAAGCCCTTGGTGAAAATCGCATCGGAGCCGCCGCCGGTCTGCACCATCGGCTTCTTCGCCCGTTCGGTGATCGCCGCAGTCGGCAGCACGATGTTCGAGCCAAACGAGCCCAGGAAGAAATCCGTGCCGTCGTCGAGCTGGCGCTGGATCAGCGTCGTGGCACGCGCCGGATCGCTGGCGTCGTCGAACAGCTTCAGCTCGATCTTGTATTTCTCGCCGGCGATCTCAACGCCGCCCAGCACTTCGTTCAGGTAGCTGGCGGCGGTGATGTAGCCGTTGTTAACGTTGAGCCCGGTCTCCGCCGCGGCGCCGGTAAGCGGCACCGAGCCGCCGAACACCAGCGTCTTGCCGGCCTGCGCCCGGGCCGACCGAATCGCCGGAGCCGCGAGAGCCGCTGCTCCCATTCCCTTCAGCAGAACGTCGCGACGTCGCATGCTTGCCTCGCCTGTCTTTGATGGCCCACCCGCGTCCCGGTTCTACTGCAAAAGCCGTGCCCGTGGGAGAGCCATCGACGTTTCGACGAGCAATAGGTGCGAGTTGACCGGACGCGGGCAGCGCTCGATGTTCCATGGTCATGGAGAAGCGCGACCCTCTGGACTACGACGCGCTCGTCATCGGCGCGGGCATATCGGGCCTCTACCAGCTCTACCGTCTGCGCGAGTTGGGGATGCGGGTCCGGGTGCTCGAGGCCGGGTCGGGCGTCGGCGGCACCTGGTACTGGAATCGCTATCCCGGCGCACGCTTCGATTCCGAAAGCTACTCCTACGGCTATTCCTTCTCGCAGGAACTGCTGGAGGAATGGAACTGGTCCGAGCATTTCGCTCCGCAGCCCGAGACGCTGCGCTATCTCAACTACGTCGCCGACAAGTTCGACCTGCGCTGCGACATCACGTTCCACAGCCGCGTGAGCGCGGCGCATTACCGCGAGGACACGGGGCAGTGGGACGTGACGGCGGAAGAAGGCAGCCGCTACCGGGCGCGCTTCCTGATCACCGCGATCGGTCCCTTATCGGCGCCGACCCTGCCGCGCATCGAGGGCGTGGAGACATTCCAGGGCTCCTCGTTCCACACCGCGCGCTGGCCGCACGAGCCGGTGAGCTTCGCCGACAAGCGCGTGGCGGTGATCGGCACCGGCGCCACCGGCGTGCAGACCATCCAGGAGGTCGCCAAGACAGTCGGGCATCTCACCGTGTTCCAGCGCACGCCGAACTGGTGCGCGCCCTTGCATAACAGCAAGATCGACGAGGAGACGCAGCGCCGCATCAAGGCCGGTTACCCGGAGATGTTCGCGCGCTGCCGCGAGACCTTCGCCTGTTTCCTGCACACGCCCGATCCGCGCGGCACCTTCGAGGTCACGCCGGCCGAGCGCGAGGCCTTCTTCGAGAAGCTCTACGCCGAGCGCGGCTTCGGCATCTGGCAGGGCAATTTCCGCGACATCCTCACTGATCGGGCGGCCAACGCGGCCGTGAGCAGCTTCGTCGCCCGCAAGATCCGCCAACGCGTGAAGGACCAGGCGGTGGCCGAGAAGCTGATCCCGAAGAACCACGGCTTCGGCACCCGCCGCGTACCGCTCGAGACCAGATACTACGAGGCCTACAACCAGCACAATGTCCGGCTGGTCGACATTACGGAAACGCCAATCGAGCGCATCACGCCCAAGGGAATCAAAACCAGCGATGCCGAGTACGAATTCGACATCATCGTCTATGCCACCGGCTTCGATGCCATCACCGGCAGCTTCGATCGTATCGACATCCGGGGACTGGATGGGCTGAAACTCAAGGATAAATGGGCCCACGGGCCGCAGACCTTCCTGGGCGTCCAGGTTGAGGGCTTCCCCAACATGTTCATGCTGATGGGACCGCACACGGCGCTCGGCAACATTCCACGCAGCATCGAATACAACGTCGACTGGGTGACCGGCCTGATCCGCTACATGCGGGAGCACAAGCTCAGCCGCGCCGATGCCCGGCCGGAGGCGGTGGTGGCCTGGACTGATCACGTCAAGGCGCTGGGCGAGGGCCTCTTGTCCAACGAGGTCAATTCGTGGATGACTGGCATCAACACCAATGTCGAGGGCAAACAAACCCGTATCATCGCCCGCTACAGCGGCAGCGCGCCCGCCTACCGCGCACGCTGCGACGCGGTGGCGGCGAACGGCTATCGGGAGCTCGTGCTGGAGTAGTCATCGGACCGCGGGCCTCTGGCCCGCTCATGATCACGAGCGGGCCAGAGGCCCGCGGTCCGGAAGACCATGACGCGTTCCCAGCAAAGAGACGCTAAGCTCATATCCTTGATGACCTCATCCCTCCCTCCCCTCGTCGCTCCCTGGCGCATCGGCGTCGATGTGGGCGGAACTTTCACCGACATGGTGCTGCGCGATGCCGCGGGCGCCGTGCGCATCTACAAGGCGCCGTCGGTGCCGGCCGATCCCAGCGAAGGCGTTTTGGGCGTGCTGCGGCTGGCCGCCCGGCAGCTCGATCTGCCGCTCAGCGCCCTGCTGCGTGGCTGCGCGCTGTTCGTGCACGGCTCGACCGTGGCCACCAACACCATCCTGGAAAAGAACGGCGCCAAGGTCGGCATGCTGACGACCGAAGGCTTTCGCGATTCACTCGAAATCCGCCGCGGCTTCCGCGACAACCAGTGGGATCACCGCGCGCCGTTTCCCCCGGTCCTGGCGCCGCGCTATCTGCGCCTGCCGGTGCGCGGCCGGATCGGCGCCGACGGCAAGGAGCTGGCCCCACTGGTCGCCGCCGATGTCGACGCAGCCGCCCGAGTATTCGCCGCCGAAGGCGTCGAATCGGTCGCCGTCTGCCTGTTCAACAGCTTTCTCGATGGCGCGCACGAGCGGTTGGCCGGCGCGCAACTGGCCAGGAGCTGGGCCGGCCAATGGGTTTCGCTCTCGAGCGAGGTCATGCCGACGATGGGCGAGTACGAGCGCGGCTCGACCACCGTGGTCAACGCCTACATCGCGCCCAAGGTGACGAGCTATCTCGGCGCGCTCGACGAGCAGCTCCGCCAATTCGGCCTGCCGCGATCCCTGCTCCTGCTGCAGAGCAACGGCGGCGCCGTGTCGGTCGCGCAGGTCGCGACCCGTCCCGTGATGCTGGTCCTGTCCGGCCCGGCCGCCGGCGTCGGCGCGCTGAAAGGCTGCGCGGCGCCGGGCGAAGCGGCCAACCTGATCTCGATGGAGATCGGCGGCACCAGCTGCGACGTCATGGTGATGGCAGAGGGCGACGTGCCGGTGGCCGACCAACTCACCATCGACGGCTACCATCTCACCACGCCATCGGTCGAAATCCACACGGTCGGCGCGGGCGGCGGCGCCATCGCCTGGGTCGACGACGCAGGCCTGCTGCATGTCGGTCCACAAGGCGCCGGCGCGCGACCCGGACCGGCGGCCTACGGGCTGGGCGGCGAGCAACCGACCGTCACCGACGCGCAGCTCGTGCTCGGACGCCTGCGCCCCGGCCCGCTGGCCGGCGGTGCCGTAACGCTCGATGGCGCGCTGGCACGCAAGGCGGTCGAGACCAGGCTCGCCAAGCCGCTCGGACTCTCGGTCGAGGACGCCGCGGCCGGCGTGATACGCCTCCTGGAGCAGAACCTGCTTCATGCCGTGGAGCGGCTCAGCATCGAGCGCGGGCACAATCCCGCGACCTTCACCCTGGTGGCCGCGGGCGGTGCCGGCCCGATGCACGGCAGCGCCGTCGCGCGAGCGCTGGGCTGCCGCCGCGCGCTGCTGCCGCGCGCCGCGGGCGCCTTCTGCGCGCTCGGCATGCTGCAGTCCGACGTCCGGCAGGACTATCTGCAGGTCTTCGTGGCCGATCTCGACAGGCTCGACCGCCCCGCCCTCGACGCGGGCTTTGCCCAGCTCGAGGCGCGGGCCCGCGACGCGCTGTCCCGCGACGGTTTTGGCGCCGCCGACTCGGCAATCGAACGCGAAGTCGACCTGCGCTACGACGGCCAGCAATGGCCGGTGAGGGCGGCCTTGAATGGCGCGGGCTTCGACGCCGCCGCCACTCGCCAGGCCTTCGAGGCTGAGCATCAGCGCCTGTTCGGCCACATCCAGCCCGGCGGCCGCATCGACATCACCGCGCTCCGGGTCGTCGGCCGCGGCCGGCTCGACGGGACGCCGCCGGCCACGCGCTCGCCGCAGACCACCAACCCGACGCCGCGCGAAAAGCGCAAGGTCTGGATCGATCCGGTGCACGGCTGGCGCGAGGTGCCGATCTACGACGGCGCGGACTTGCGCCCCGGCTGCACGCTGGAGGGTCCGCTCATGATCGAGGAGCGCACCATGACCGCCTTCGTTGGCCCGCGCGACCGGCTCGAGGTCGACGAACGCGACGACTTCCTGGTTCACGTCGGAGCCAACTCATGAGCACCGCGACACTCGATCCCGCAACGCTTGATCCTGTCACCCTGGCGCTGGTGCAGAACCGGCTCGACCACATCTCGCACCAGATGGGCTGGGTGATGACGCGCACGGCGCGTTCACCGATCTTCAGCCAGAGCCACGATTTTTCCTGCTTCATCGCCGACGCGCGCGGCACGCTGATCAGCCAGGCCGACGGCATCCCGATCCATACCGGCGGCGGCGGCTTCGCCGTGCGCGCCATCCTGCGCGACTTCAAGGACGCCGCCTCGTCTCCAGGAATTTGGCCGGAAGACGTCTTCCTGCTGAACGACCCCTACACTGCCGGCGGCAACCACCTGCCCGACTGGGTGATCGCGCGGCCGGTGTTCGTCGCAGGTTCCCTGGTCGCCTTCGCCTGCAACCGTGCCCACCAGGCCGATATCGGCGGCGGCGCGGCGGGCACCTACAACTCGGCGGCCACCGAGATCTTCCACGAAGGCATCCGCCTGCCGGTGCTTAAGCTGATCGAGGGCGGCAAGACGCGCGACGACCTGTGGCGCCTGCTGCTGATAAACACCCGTCTGCCCGACGCGCTCGACGGCGACCTGCGCGCCATGATCGGTTCGACCCGCATCGGCGCCGAGCGCCTGGCGCTCCTGGTCGAGGAGCTGGGCCCAGATCGCGCCGATCAGTTCTTCGAAGGCGTGCTGGCGCACGCCGATCGCCGCTTCCGCACCTGCATCGACCGCCTCGCCGAGGGCGTGTGGCGCGCCGAGGAGCCGGTCGACAACGATTGCTTCGAGCCGATCGACGGCAAGATCGCCGTCACGCTCACGGTGAAAGACCGGCGTTTGATCGTCGACTTCGCCGGAACCTCGCCGCAGATCCGCGGCTTCAAGAACAGTTCGATCGCCAACAGCACCTCGGCAGTGTTCATGGCGCTCGCCTCGTTCTTCGAGCCCGACCTGCCCAAGAACGAAGGCGCTTTCCGCAGCGTCGAAATCCGGCTGCCCGAAGGCACGCTGGTGAATGCGCGCGCGCCGGCGCCGATGACCATGAACACGGTGTTCGTCGCCCACGAGATCATCCACGCAATGTGGAAGGCGCTGGGCCAGGCGCTGCCCGAACGCGCCTCGGCCGGCTGGTCGAAGGCGGTACATGCGGTTACCGCCGGCTTGCGCGCCGATGGCGGACGCTACGTGATGTATCAGTGGGCGGGCGCGCCGGCCGGCGGCGGCGTCGAAGGCCGCGACGGCTTCCATCTCATCGGCCATCTCATCACCCTGGGCGGTCTCACCCTGCCCAACCTGGAAACTTACGAGCATCTCTATCCAGTGCGCTTCCGCCGCCAGGAGCTGCGCTGCGACAGCGCCGGGCCGGGACGCTTCCGCGGCGGCGCCGGCTGCGACTACGAGGTCGAGATCTTCACGCCGGCCGACTACGCCTTCCGCGGCGAAGGCGTCGGCGCGCCATCGAGCTTCGGCGCCGCCGGCGGCCGCGCCGGCGCGGGCGGCGAAGTCGTCCTCACCCTGGCCGACGGCAAGCGCATCCAGGCACCGAAATACGGCGTCGCGCGGCATGGGCCGGGCACCTATCGCGCGCTCTCGCCGGGCGGCGGCGGCTATGGCGATCCCCGCACGCGCGATCCCGCGCGCGTCCTGCGCGACGTGCGCGACGGCGTGGTGAGCGCTGCCGGCGCCGAGCGCGACTATGCCGTAGCGATCACGGTGGACGGTCGCGAAATCGACCAGGCGCGCACTACCCAGCTCAGGAATGGACGGGCGTAAGTAAAGTCTGCCGAGAGTAGGTCCGGACGCAAAGCGCCCGGGATGATATTCTTGAGTCGCAGGCCGCGACGAATGCGGTGCCGGCCATGACGCCGGGAATCAGAAGGTAGACTCGATATGACAAGTGGCTCGGACGCGCCGAAGGCATCCCTCTCCCCGTTGGTCGCGGCGCTGGCCGCATCGCTGAAGGCGATCGACGACGACTACAGCGAGGAGATGCGCGAAATGCGCGAACTCTTCGAGGAGGCCAAGAAGGAAGCCGAAAAGCACGAGCCGAACATGGTGAAGCTCAAAGCCCTGCTGGGCGACGGCAACAAGATGGTCCAAACTTTCGCGGCACTCGATCCGCTATGGCAGGGCGTGCAGCGCGTTTCACGGATGTTCGGCATTCTGTAGCGGCGGGCCTGCGCGCCGCAGGGAGCACGATCGGCGTCCGGCAAAGGAGGCGGCGGCATGCGCGGGAAATACCTTGCGATCCTGGTCGCGATCATTGTCCTGGGCCTGATCGTCCTCGGGCGCGCGGGCAACACCCTGGTCGACTGGCTGTGGTTTTCGTCGATCGGCTATGAGGGCGTCTTCTGGACGATCTTCACCGCCCGTACCGGCCTCTTCCTGGTCGTCTTCGCCGTGTCGACCGGCGCCTTCTGGCTCTCGGGAGGGCTGGCGCTCCGCTTCGCCCGGCAACCACACGCGGCCACGCCGGCGCACACGGCCTTTTCCCCCCGGATGTCGCAAACGTCGCTCCAGCTTCTCGCCGGTTACGTGTCGCCGCACGTCCCGAGCCGCCTTCTCGTCGCGGGCGCAGCGGTCCTGTTAGGCCTGCTGACAGCATCGATTGAACTCTCGAACTGGGAGGTCGTGCTCCGCTTCCTTCATCAGGTGCCCTTTGGCGCGAGCGATCCGGTCTTCGGCAAGGACATCGGCTTCTATCTCTTCTCGCTGCCTGCCTATATCGCGCTCAAGAACTGGCTGCTGCTGCTGCTGTTCTTCAGCGCCGCCCTGGCCGGCGGGGTCTATTGGGTGCAGGGCGACATCGAGCTCGACAAGCCGCCGCGCGGCCTGTCGCCCGCGGCCCTCACCCATGGGTCGGTGCTGCTCGGCCTGTATTTTGCGGTCAAGGCCTGGTCCTACGGGCTCGATCGCTTCCTGCTGCTCTACAGCGACAACGGCGTCGTCGTCGGCGCCGGCTACACCGACCTCCACGTCAGGCTGCCGATCCTGTGGTTCCTGGTCGGACTGGCCGTCCTCTGCGCCATCGCCACGTGGGCGAACGTGCGGTGGCGGACCTGGCGCCTCCCCGCGGCGGCGGTGGTGCTGCTGTTCGCCAGCTCGATCGTGATCTCCGGGCTGTTCCCCGCGCTGTTCAACCGCTTCTATGTGAAGCCGAGCGAGCTGCAGCTGGAGACGGCTTACATCGAGCGCAACATCGCCTTGACGCGGCAGGCCTACAACCTGCGGCAGATCGCGGTGAAGCCGTTCCCGGCCGAAGAAGGGCTGAGCTTCGCCACGCTCGAGGCCAACCGCCCGACCGTCGACAACATCCGGCTGTGGGACGTGCAGCCGCTGATGAGCACCTACGCCCAGCTGCAGGAGATCAGGACCTATTACAAATTTATCGACATGGACATCGACCGCTATCGGCTGGACGGCGCTTATCAGCAGGTGATGCTGTCGGCGCGCGAGCTCGACCCGGCGCTACTGCAGTCCAACGCGCAGACCTGGGTCAACCTGCATCTGCTCTTCACCCACGGCAATGGCGTGGTGATGTCGCCGGTGACGCGGAAGAGCAGCGAAGGCCTGCCGCTCTTCTACCTGGAGGACATTCCGCCGGTCGCCACCGGCGGTCCCGCCATCGGCGAGCCGCGCCTCTATTTCGGCCAGGCCGAAGAGCGCTATGCGATCGTCAAGGGCAGCACGCCCGAGTTCGACTATCCCAAGGGCAAGGACAACGTCTATGCCGCCTACGACGGCGCCGACGGCGTTGCCATCGGCGGCGCGGCGCGGCGCGGCCTGTTCTCCTGGTACTACGGCGACCCCAACATCCTGCTCACCGAGTACATCACCGGCGAAAGCCGGATCCTGCTTCATCGCAATATCCAGGACCGGGTACGCACGATCGCCCCCGTCCTGCGCCTCGACCACGATCCCTATATCGTGGTGAGCGGCGGGCGCCTGTTCTGGATGCAGGACGCCTATACCACCAGCGACTGGTTTCCCTATGCCCAGCCGCAATCCTCCGGCGGCCTCAACTACATCCGCAACTCGGTCAAGGTAGTGATCGATGCCTACAACGGCTCGGTGAACTTTTATGTCAGCGACCCCGACGATCCGCTGATCCAGACCTACCAGCGCATTTTCCCGAGGCTGTTCAAGCCGCTGTCGGCCATGCCGGCGGACCTGCAGCAGCACATCCGCTACCCCGAGGATCTCTTCCTCGTCCAGGCGCAGCTCTACCGCACCTATCACATGGACACGGCCGAGGTTTTCTACAATCGCGAGGACCTCTGGCAGTTCCCGCGCCAGCCCGTCGACAGCGAAGTCCTGGGCGGCCGCGACGTCGCGCGCATGGCGCCCTACTACATGATCATGCGGCTGCCCGGCGAAGCGCGCGCCGAGTTCGTCCTCATGCTGCCGATGGTGCCGAGCCAGCGCGAGAACATGATCGCCTGGCTGGCGGCGCGCTGCGATCCGCCCGACTACGGCAAGGTCGTCGTCTACGAATTCCCCAAGGACAAGCAGGTCTTCGGACCGTTCCAGATCGAGGCGCGCATCCAGCAGAACACCGACATCTCGCAGCAGATCTCGCTGTGGAACCAGATGGGCTCGCGCGTCATCCGCGGCCATCTCCTGGTGGTGCCGATCGAGAACTCGATCCTCTACGTCTCGCCGCTCTACCTGCGCGCCGCGACCGGCCAGCTGCCGGAACTGAAGCGCGTGATCGCCGCCTACGGCGGTCGTGTGGTGATGGAGGAAACGCTGGGGGCGGCGCTGGCGGCGCTCTTCAAGGACACGGCTCCGCCGCGGGCACGTCCCGCCGAGGCGGGTGCGGCGACGTCCGCCGGTCAGGCGGATGCGCGTGCCCGCGAGGCGCTCGCCCATTATGACCGGGCCATCGAGCACTTGAAGGCAGGAGATTTTGGTGGCTTCGGCGCCGAGCTCGACGCGCTCCGACCCCTGCTCGAGACGCTCGGCCGACCGAACGGAGAGCATTAGAGCCATGTTCCGTTTCCCCAGAACCACCTCACCCTGAGGAGCGCCGCGAAGCGGTGCGTCTCGAAGGGTGGGATGCAGTCGTGGTGTTGCCTCCCTTCGAGACGGGCGCTTCGCGCCCTCCTCAGGGTGAGGTGGTATGGTTTCGGTATCGACGGCGCCCGCCCGGGGGTGCCGAAGGAGGCAGCGTTGAGTGTTCTCGAGACCAGGCACGACCAGATGTTCCCGGTGCTATCGGCGGCGCAGATCGAGGTCGCGCGCCGCTTCGCCAGCGGGCCGCCGAGCCGCTTCGAGCCGGGCGCCGTCATGGTCGAGGTCGGCGAGCTGGCCGCCCCCATCTGGCTGGTGCTCGCCGGATCGATCGAGGCCGCGTGGCGTGACGGCCTCGGTCATGAAACCGCGATCGGCATTGAAGGGCCGGGGCAGTTCTCCGGCGAGATCAGCCAGCTCGCCGGCCACACCTCGCTCGTGGTGGGACGCGCCGGCCCGCAGGGCTGTACCGCCATTCCGTTCGATCCAGCCCATCTCCGAGCCCTCGTCATTGGCTCGGCGGATATCGGCGAGATCGTCATGCGCGCCTTCATCCTGCGGCGGGTCGGGCTGATCGAGAGCGATCGGTCCGGCTCGATCCTAATCGGACGCGCTGACATGCCGGACCTCGTGCGGCTGCAAGGCTTCCTGACCCGAAACGGCTATCCCGTCACCGTGCTGGACGCATCCAACGATCCCGAAGCGCGCGCGTTGATCGAGCGGCTGGGCATTCACGACGACGAGCAGCCGTTGCTGCTCTGCCCGAACGGCACCGTTCTGCGCCGGCCGACCAACGAAGAGGCCGGCAGGTGCCTCGGCCTCACGCCCAAGCTCGATCCTGGCCGGCTCTACGACGTGGCGGTCGTCGGCGCCGGTCCCGCCGGGCTCGCCACCGCCGTCTACGCCGCCTCCGAAGGCCTCTCGGTGCTGGTGCTCGACCAGCGCGCCATCGGCGGCCAGGCCGGCACCTCCGCCCGCATCGAGAACTATCTGGGATTTCCCACCGGCATCTCGGGCCAGGCCCTGGCCGGCCGCGCCTATAACCAGGCGCAGAAGTTCGGCACCGAACTCGCCATTCCGCTCGAAGCCGAGCGGCTCGATTGCGACGATCGCAACGGCCCGCTGCGCGTGAAGCTCAGCAGCGGCGAGCTGATGCAGGCGCGCACCGTCGTCATCGCCTCGGGCGCGCGCTACCGCCGGCCCGACATTCCCAACCTCGCCACCTTCGAAGGCGCGGGGGTCTCCTACTGGGCCTCGCCGATCGAGGCGAAGCTGTGCGAGGGCGAGGAGATCGCCCTGGTGGGCGGCGGCAATTCAGCCGGCCAGGCGGTCGTCTTCCTGGCCGCAAAGGTGAAGCAGCTGCATTTGATCATCCGCGGCAAGAGCCTCGAAGCCTCGATGTCGCACTACCTGGTCGAGCGGATCGAGGCACTGCCCAACGTGACGCTCCATGCCGGTACGGAAGTGGTCGGCCTGGAAGGGGACCGCGCGACGGGCCTTTCCGGCGCCATCTTCCGCGACCGCGCCACCGGCGCCCAGCATCGCTGCGAACTGCGCCACCTGTTCCTGTTCGTCGGCGCCGATCCCAACACCGGCTGGCTGCACGGCTGCGTCGAGCTCGACCAAAAAGGCTTCGTCCTCACCGGCAAGGACGCGGCGGGCGGCCCCATGACGCTCCCGCTCGAAACCAGCCGCCCGCGTGTGTTCGCCGTGGGTGACGTGCGAGGCGGCTCGACCAAGCGGGTCGCCGCCGCCGTCGGCGAAGGCGCAGCGGTGGTGGCGCAGATCCATGCGTCGCTCGCAGAATAACCTGGAGAGAGCGGCTATCGCATCGGCGTTTGCAGCGCTGGCAAGACATCGCGTCCCGCAGCCTGGTTGAGCGCCCCCGTCGTCACCAAGGCTGCGGCGCTCGCGATATCGGCGGAAAAATACCGGTCGTCCGACAAACCGGGCACCCGGCTCCGCAACAATGCACGAACCGCCTCGAGCTTCGCGCCGGATGTCAGCGGCGCATGGAAATCGCAGGCTTGCGCCGCCGCCAGCAGCTCGATGCCGATGACGTTGCCGACATTGGCCGCCATCTCGAGCAGACGGCGCGCGCCGTGCGCCGCCATCGAAACGTGGTCTTCCTGGTTGGCCGATGTCGGAATGGAATCGACGCTGGCCGGATAGGCGCGCTGCTTGTTCTCGGCGACCAGGGCGGCTGCCGTCACCTGCGGTATCATGAAGCCCGAGTTGAGCCCGGGCTTTGGCGTCAGGAACGCCGGCAGGCCCGATAGCGCCGGATCGACCAGCATGGCGATGCGCCGCTCCGCCAGGGATCCGATCTCGCAGAGCGCCAGAGCGATCATGTCAGCGGCGAAGGCGACCGGCTCGGCATGGAAGTTGCCACCGGAGAGCGCTTGATCTGAATCGGCGAACACGAGCGGATTGTCGGTGACGCTGTTGGACTCGGTCGCAAGCACCCCGGCGGCATGGCGCAGCGTGTCGAGGCAGGCGCCCATCACCTGGGGCTGGCATCGCAGGCAATAGGGATCCTGGATCCTGTCGTCGCCCACGCGATGGCTTTCCCGGATGGCGCTTCCCGCCAGCAGCGCGCGCAAGCACGCCGCGACGGCGATCTGCCCCGGATGCTGGCGCAGCGCGTGGATGCGCGGGTCGAACGGCGTGTCCGAGCCTTTGGCGGCGTCGGTCGACAGCGCACCGGTGACCAGGGCTGCCTGAAAGACGCGCTCGGCCTCGAACAGGCCGGCCAACGCGTACGCCGTGGAAAATTGCGTCCCGTTCAGCAAGGCCAGGCCTTCTTTGGGTGCAAGCGTCAGCGGCTTCAACCCGACCCTGGCGAGGCCCGCCGCGGCCGGCATGACCTCATCGCCCACCGTCACTTGACCGACGCCGATCATCGCCGCCGACATGTGCGCCAGCGGCGCCAGGTCGCCCGACGCGCCAACCGATCCCTGCGCTGGCACGACGGGTAAGAGGTTGCGATCGAGCATGGCCGACAGCAACTGCACCGTCGCCGTGGCGACGCCGGAATAGCCCTGCGCCAGGGACGCGAGCTTCAGCCCCATCATCAGGCGCACGACGGGTGCCGGCGTCGCGGGCCCGACGCCCGCGGCATGCGACAACACGATATTGCGCTGGAGAATCCCGAGGTCAGCCGCCTCGATGCGAATGTTGGCGAGTCTCCCGAAACCGGTGTTGATGCCGTAAACCGGCTCGCCTCGCTCGACGATCCGCGCGACGCAAGCAGCACTTGCCGCGATCCTGGCCCAACAGGACGAGTCGAGCGCTGCCGCTGCGCCGCGATAGACTTCCAGCCATGTCGAAAAGGGAACGTTCCCGCCTTTCAATTCGAGCTTCATCGCCCTCTCCGCCCGCCAGCCGCTCTATGTTACAGCTACCATCATGACAGTTGACCGGGTCTGGCACCGCTGCCGTCTTGCGACCCTTTCGCCGACCCTTCCCGGGCTCGGCCTCGTCGAAGACGGCCTGATCGCAGCCAACGCGGGGAAAATCGTCTACGCCGGTCCCGCGCGGGAGGCTCCCACCGGCCTCGATGCCCGGCAATCGATCGACTGCGAAGGTCGCTGGATCACCCCTGGCCTGATCGATTGCCACACGCACCTCGTCTACGGCGGCAACCGTGCCGAGGAGTTCGAGTTGCGGCTCGCCGGTGCAAGCTACGCCGAAATTGCCCTGCGCGGCGGCGGCATCGCCTCGACCGTGAAGGCGACACGGCTGGCGAGCGAGGACGAGCTGGTGGCCAGCGCCCAACCGCGTCTCGACGCCTTGATTGCCGAGGGGGCAACGACCGTCGAGATCAAATCCGGCTATGGACTCGAGCTGGAAACAGAACGCCGCCAATTGCGCGCGGCGCGGCGGCTTGGCCAGGAACGCGGCGTAACGGTCCGCACGACCTTCCTCGGCGCCCATGCCATGCCGCCCGAGATGAAGGGAGACAAGACCGCCTATATCGACGCGGTCTGCAACCAGATGCTGCCTGCCCTTGCCAAAGAGGGGCTGGCCGACGCCGTCGACGCGTTTTGCGAGACCATCGCCTTCTCAGCCGACGAGACCGCCCGCGTCTTCACGACAGCGCAGGAGCTCGGCCTGCCCATCCGCCTGCATGCCGACCAGCTCACGAACCTGCACGGCGCGGCGCTGGCGGCGAAATTCGGCGCCCTGGCCGCGGACCATCTCGAGTACACCGACGAAGACGGCGTCATCGCCATGCGCACGGCCGGCACGGTCGCCGTGGTCCTGCCGGGGGCGTTCTACTTCCTGCGCGAAAAGCAGATGCCGCCGATCGACTTGATGCGCCGCCACGGCGTGCCCATCGCGATCTCGACCGACTGCAATCCGGGCTCCTCGCCGCTCACCTCGCCATTGCTCACCATGAACATGGGCGCGACCCTGTTCCGCCTCACCGTCGACGAATGCATCGCCGCGATGACGCGCGAGGCCGCCCGCGCGCTGGGTCTGTTCGACAAAACGGGCAGCCTCGACGCCGGCAAAAGCTGCGACCTCGCCATCTGGGACATCGAGCGTCCCGCCGAGCTCGTCTACCGGATGGGCTTCAATCCTCTTCATGCACGGGTCTGGCAGGGCACTTCCAGGGAACGGACATCATGACACGCATCGACAATATGCGGATGATCCGCGCGGCGCGCGGCAGCGACCTCACGGCCAAGAGCTGGCTGACCGAGGCGCCGATGCGCATGCTGATGAACAATCTCGACCCCGACGTCGCCGAAAAGCCGGGCGAGCTCGTGGTCTATGGCGGCATTGGCCGGGCGGCGCGCGACTGGGAGAGCTTCGATCGCATCGTCTCGACGCTCAGGCGCCTCGAGGCCGACCAGACGCTGCTCGTGCAGTCCGGCAAGCCGGTCGGCGTGTTCCGCACCCATGGCGACGCGCCGCGCGTGCTGATCGCCAATTCCAACATCGTGCCGCATTGGGCGACCTGGGAGCATTTCAACGAGCTCGACCGCAAGGGCCTGATGATGTTTGGCCAGATGACGGCAGGCTCGTGGATCTATATCGGCAGCCAGGGCATCGTCCAGGGCACCTACGAGACTTTCGCCGAGCTCGGCCGGCGGCACTATGGCGGCAGCCTCGCCGGCAAATGGATCCTGACGGCGGGGCTGGGCGGCATGGGCGGCGCGCAGCCGCTCGCTGCGGTCATGGCGGGGGCCTCGTGCCTGGCCGTCGAATGCCAGCCGTCGCGCATCGAGATGCGCCTGCGCACGCGCTACCTCGACAAGCAGGCCGGCAGCCTCGACGAGGCGCTGGCGATGATCGAGCAGGCAAACAAGGCGCACAAGCCCGTGTCGGTCGGGCTGCTGGGCAATGCCGTCGACATCTTCCCCGAGCTGGTGCGGCGCGGCGTGCGGCCTGACGCCGTCACCGACCAGACCTCGGCGCACGATCCGATCAACGGCTACCTGCCGAAGGGCTGGACCATCGCCCAATGGGAGCAGCGCCGCGAGTCCGACCCGAAGGCGGTGGGCCGCGCCGCGCGCGCCTCGATGGCCGAGCACGTGCGCGCCATGCTCGACTTCCATCGCCTGGGCATCCCCGTCCTCGACTATGGCAACAACATCCGTCAGATGGCGTTCGAGGAAGGCGTGTCCGACGCTTTCGATTTCCCGGGCTTCGTGCCGGCCTATATCCGGCCGCTGTTCTGCCGCGGCATCGGGCCGTTCCGCTGGGCGGCGTTGTCGGGCGATCCGGAAGACATCTACCGGACCGACGCCAAGGTGAAAGAGCTGCTGCCCGACAACAGCTCCCTGCACCACTGGCTCGACATGGCGCGGCAGCGCATCGCCTTCCAGGGCCTGCCGGCCCGCATCTGCTGGGTCGGGCTGGGCGACCGCCATCGCCTGGGCCTGGCCTTCAACGAGATGGTGGCCAAGGGGGAGCTCAAGGCGCCGGTCGTGATCGGCCGCGATCATCTCGATTCCGGCTCCGTCGCCTCACCCAACCGCGAAACCGAATCGATGAAGGACGGCTCGGACGCCGTGTCCGACTGGCCGATGCTGAATGCGCTGCTGAACTGCGCCAGCGGCGCCACCTGGGTGTCGCTGCATCATGGCGGCGGCGTCGGCATCGGCTTCTCCCAGCATGCCGGCATGGTGATCGTGTGCGACGGCTCGCCCGAGGCCCAGCGGCGCATCGAACGCGTGCTGTGGAACGATCCCGCCACCGGCGTCATGCGCCACGCCGACGCCGGCTACGAGGTCGCCATCGACTGTGCCCGCGAGAAGGGCCTCGATCTGCCGGGCCTGGCGTGACGCATGGCCCTGCTGAACGTCGAGAACTTCTCCTGCGGCTACGGCGAGATGGTCGCGGTGCGCGACCTGTCGCTCACCATCGAGCCCGGGCAAATCCTCGCCTTGCTGGGGCCGAACGGCGCCGGCAAAACGTCGACCATGCTGGCGATCATGGGCCACGTGCAGATCAAGACCGGCAGCCTGCAGGTCGACGGCACTGACATAACGCGCCTACCCGCCCTGCGGCGCGCCGGCCTCGGGCTGGGGCTGGTTCCTGAAGGCCGGCGGCTGTTCTCCGATCTCAGCGTCGCCGAGAACCTCGTCGTCGGCGGCTACGGCCATTCGCGCGCCGACGAGAAGCGCAATTTCGACCGCGTCTTCGAGCTCTTTCCGCGGCTCTCCGAGCGGCGTGGCCAGCTCGCCGCCTCGCTGTCGGGTGGCGAGCAGCAGATGCTGGCGATCGGCCGGGCGCTGATGTCGCAGCCCCGGCTCCTGCTGGTCGACGAACTGTCGCTCGGCCTGATGCCCAGGATGATCGATCTCTGCATCGATGCCCTGAAGAAGCTCAACCAGGAGGGCCTCGCCATCCTGCTGGTCGAGCAGAACACCAGCCGCGCCCTCGACGTTGCCGACAATGTCTGCGTGCTGGCCTCGGGCCGCAGCGTCTTCCAAGGCACCGCCGAGACGGCGCGTCGCGACGTCGACCTGCTGTACTCCTACTTCGGTATCGCGGCCTAGGGCGTGTCCTTGTAAATCGAGCTTGCTGACTGCGGCTTGATCGATGTCTGCTTTACCCTGCTCCTTGAGGACGACGGCCATCGGCGGACCGCTCTGTTTCTCCAGTCTACTGCCCCCGTTCACTAACCACGGTCGCCACAAGGGGCTGCGCATCCTCATATCGCTTCAGACGACGTTCAAGTTCGTGCTGAAAGGCGAGAAGGTCCTCCTTCGTCCGGCTTTTCAAGAATGCGAATCTGGGTGTCGCCAAAACATCCGTCTCCGGCACCACTTCGTCGTCTCGCATCGCAAGTATTCGCTTGGTCTGCTGCAATTCGAGTCGCCAGCGCTCCGCGCCCTTCTTGCGGCGCTCTACATAAGGCGTCAACTGATCGATGGACTTGCCGCGCAAATACGCCAACACGGCTGGATAGGATCGATCGCGGCGCTCCTCATCCGCCTCCAATAGTCTTGAAAAGTCCTGGTCGTCGATGACGTCGTTGCACAGCCCGACGCATTCGTCGCAGACGAAAAGCGGCGGCGGCCCGGCAATCAACTCCTTTACCTCGTACTGCGTCTTGCCGCAGAACGAGCAAGCGAGCAGCTTTTTCGTGGCCGGGTCGTGCGTCCGGCGGTCGGGTTCGGGCGATTGCGCCGCTTCGATCTTGGCGGACAAGACATTCCAACTCTCACAACCGAACGCCTTCGCGAGCAGCTCCAAGCATTCACTGTGAGTGGTTTCGACAGCCTTCGCCTTCAAGCCATCGCGCAGAGCATGCGCCATGACTTTCACATCGCGGAAATCGCGCATGAGAGCACCTCTTCATCGGCGAACGGAAAAGATCGGAGCCTGCGTTGCCGACCCGTTCGCCCATGGCGAGGGTGCGGAAGGAAATTGATACGTTCACCATCCCCGAAGGGTGCAGGCAGCGGGTGCATCAACCCAGGTGCAAATTTTTGCGCACAGCCGGCTCTCGTGTCAACTCAAAAGGATGCCACCAAGCTAGTTGCCGTCGCACAGTTGTCTCTCGTATGCCGCGGTGCCAGTTTCCTTGCGGCGCATTGATCAGCAACGGCAATCGTCCATGGTGACGCGCTCCGAGCGAACTGAGCTTACGACTCCGCGCGTGACCACAACTAAAGTGGGCCACACGCCCTAGCTGGTCCCCGTGTAGGCTTGCCGGACATCGGCGCGCGCCATGACCTCAGCCGGTGCGCCTTCGGCCAGCACTTTACCGGCATCGAGGACCACGATCCGGTCGGCGACCCGCAACACCTCGCCGAGATTGTGCTCAACCAGGACCACCGTGATGCCCGCCTGCGGCAGAGTCCGGATCAGGTCCGCCATGGTCGCGGCCTCCGCGCTGCTGAGGCCGGCGAGCGGCTCGTCGAGCAGCAGCAGCCGCGGATCAAGCGCGATGGCGCGCGCCACTTCGAGACGCTTGCGCTGGCCGAGCGGCAGAGCGCGCGGCGACTGGTCGGTCTGGGCCGTCAGGCCGATGCGTTCGAGGATCGTGGCGGCCTTGTCCCGCGCCGCCTGGCGCGAGCGCAGCGTCAACGCCCGCCACGGGCTCGTGGTGTGGCGATGGCCGGCCGCGATCATCACGTTCTCGATGGTGCTGAAGCTGTAGAACGGCCGCACGATCTGGTGGGTGAAGCCCAGCCCCAGCCGCACCCGCGCATGCGCCGGCAACGACGTGACATCGCGATCGTCGAAGAAGATGCGGCCGGAATCGGGCTGCAGGAGTCCTGCCATCAGACGCAGCGCCGTCGTCTTGCCGGCGCCGTTCGGCCCGATCACCGCCAAAAACTCGCCGGCATTGACGGCAAAGCTCACGCCGCTGGCCGCGGCGACGCCGCCGAAACTTTTATGCAGGTCGTCGATCCGTGCCAGCGCAGTCATGGCACAGCCCGCCGGCGCGCGCGCTTCGATCCAAGGAACGATCGCGCCATCCCGGCAAGACCGCCCGGACTGAAGCGCATCACCAGGATCAGCATGCCGCCGAAGATCAGCAGCCGGTAGTCGCTCGCCGCGCGTGAAACTTCGGGCAGCAGGGTGAGCGCCACGGTCGACGCCACGACGCCCCATACCGAGCCCGTGCCGCCGATCACCACCATGGTCAGAATCGCGATCGACTGCACGAAGTCGAACGTGTCGGGCAGGATGATGCGCGCGAAGTAGACATAGAGCCCGCCCGCCAGCCCCGCGAGCGCCGTGCCGATGCCGAAGGCGGTGAGCTTGTAGGCCGGAACGTTGACGCCGACGGTCCGGGCGGCGTCCTCGTCGTCGGCGACGGCGTCGAAGGTGAAGCCCATCCAGCTGCGCTTGATCCACAGGCTGAAAGCGATCACCGACGCCGCCGCGACGGCGATCAACAGCGCATAGGCAAGCGGGTCGAGTCCTGGCGCCGGGATGCCGGAAATGCCGAGCTCGGCGCCCAGCCATTTCTGCTTGCGCACGAAGCCCAGGAACACGAAGCCGATGCCCATGGTCGTGACGGCCAGGAAGTCGTGGCGCACGCGGAGCGACGTCAGGCCCACCGCGACGCCGATCAGGCCCGCCATGGCCGTGCCTGCGGACAAGGTCAGCAGCAGCGGCACGCCGAGCTTGCTCAGGTAAGCCGCCGTATAGGCGCCAATGCCGTAGAAGGCCGCATGTCCCAGGCTCACCTGGCCGCAGAAGCCCGTAATGATGTTGAGGCTGAGCGCCAGGATCATGTTGATGCCGATGACGCTCAGCAGGCTCGCGACGTAGCCGCTCATCGGCTCATCCGCGTCCGAGCAGGCCCTGCGGCCGCACCATCAGCACGACGATCAGGAACAAAAAGCCGATGGCATCGCGGTCGAAGATATCGGCGAGATAGATCGTGCCGTAGGATTCGACCACGCCCAGGATCAGGCTGGCGATCAGGGTGCCGCGCACGCTGCCCAGCCCGCCCAGCACGATGATGGCGAGCGCCTTGTAGCTCACCAGCGCGCCCATCGTCGGCTCGACGTAGTTGTTCAACAGGCCGACCAGCGCGCCCGCGATGCCGGCGAGGCCCGAGCCGAAGATGAAGTTGAGATAGCGCACGCGCACCGGATCGACGCCGAAGCTGGTCGCCATTTGCGGATCGCTGACGGTCGCCCGCCAGCCGACGCCGGCGCGCGTCAGGCTGGCGAACAGGCCGAACCCGACCAGCAGCACCGTCGCAGCGACCACCATCGCGATCTCGACATAGTTGAGACGGATACCCGCGAGATCGACGGTGGCCGTGTAGTACGGATTGTAATCGAAGGCGATGCCGTAGGCCCCGAACACCATGCGAAAGGCTTCCTGCATCACGATGAAGATGCCGATCGACACGATCATCGGCACGAACGCGGCGTGACCGAGCAACGGCTGATAGGCAAAACGATAGATGGCGACGCCCGCGACCGCGCTCACCACGATCGCCAACGCAAAGCCCAGCGCCAGGCTCCCGGTCTCGTTCGCCACCACCACCGCGATGAAGGCGCCCAGGGCAAAGACACCGGCATGGGCGATATGCAGGATACGCAGCAGGCCATAGACCAGCGTCAGGCCCACCGCCATCATGGCGTACATGCAGCCGTAGACGAGGCCCTTGACCCCCAGTTCGACGAAATACATCGAGCGCCCTGTCGGCGCTGGTCGCGGCGCTGGTTACTTGCCCGGCGGCGCCAGGATCGACGGGTCGTCGATCACCGCGGTGCCGACGAAATTGCCGTCTTTCACCACGGTCACCTCGAGCGGCATGTACATCTCGCCGACCGCATTGAAGTAGCCGAGGTTGCCGGTCAGCATCGGGAAGTTCTTGGTGGCCGCCAGCGCATCGCGGATCTTCTTCGGATCCGTGCTGCCGGCGCGCTTGATGGCGTCGGCCACCAGCATCACCGACGAGTAGCAGTTCGCCGCAACCGCTTCGGTCTCGTAGCCGGCGCGCTTCTTGAACTCCGCTTCGAACTTCTGCAGATCAGGCGGCGTCTTGCGCAGGCGGTCCATGCCGCCGACCACGAACACGCCGTCGGAGGCCTCCTTGGCGATTTCCATCAGCTTCATCGAATCGAACGCCTGGGCGCCCACGATCGGCTGCTTCAGGCCGGCGGCGCGCAGCTGCGCTACCAGCGGGCCGCCGACGAAGTAGTAACCGATGGCGTAGATCACGTCGGGATTGTCGTTCTTGACCGAGGCGATGATCGGCCCGAACTGCCGCTCGCCCAGGCCGAAGGTGTATTCCTTGGTGATCGACAGCCCGTACTTGGGGCCAGCTTCCTTGAAGCCATCGGCGATCGACTGGCCGAAATCGTTGTTCATGGTCAGCAGGGTGACCTTGGCCTTGCCGAACTTGTCGGCGATGAACTTCGCCGCGCCCTTGCCCTGCGGCGGTCCGAGCGTCACGCCGCGGAAGGCGAAGTCGCCGCCGCTGGTGATGTCGGGATGCACGCCGTAGGCCGAGAAGTACGGGATGCCGGCGGTCTGGAACACGGCGGCCGCGGCGCGCGTCGGCGCGGAATAGCTGCCCGACACGGCCGCCACGACCTTGTCCTGGCCGATCAGCTTGTTGGCGATCGGCACCGCCTGGTCGGGCTTGTTCTGGTCGTCATAGATGACGAGCTCGATCTTCTGTCCCAGCACGCCGCCCTGCTCGTTGATCCAGTCGCGCGCGATCTCCGCACCGACGGTCGAGGACTTGCCGTCGGCGGCGGCCGGACCCGACTGCGGCGCGTGGAAGCCGATCTTGATTTGTGCCGAAGCGCTGCCAGCAAACAGCAGGCCCGCCGTCAGCGCGGCCGCAACAAAACGCCTCTGCATGATCGATCCCCCTAGACCGTCGGATGGACCGGCACGAATACCGGCCGGAACAGATATTGACGCGTGATCTCCCAATAGCCCCTGAAGACGAAGTTGTCGTTGTGCCTCGGCAGCGTCGCGCGATTCTCGCGATAGAAACGCGGCAACTCGTACCACGGGATGGTGGGTCGCAGGTAATGCGCGGCGCGCAGGTTGTTGTAGAGGAACAGCAGGCCGAACAGCGTGTTGGACTCCACGCTGGCCACGCGCCGCAGGATGGCGCACCTGAGGCCGAGCAGCGGCATGGCGATCAGCGTGCGGAACCATTTCGGCACGCCGCGGAAGCCGTGGATGGTCTCGTGCTGCAGCGAGAACTGCCAGGCGATGACGTAGCCGCCCAGGAAGATCATCGCCCAGGGGATGTCGGCCTGGAACCACATCAGCAGGAACCAAGCGCTGTAGATCGCCACGGCCAAGATCCAGGTCGGACCTTCAACGTCCCAGAACTTGCGCGCGATCGCTGCATGGTCAGGGCCCGCCCAATTCGTTGGCGAACAGCGGATGGGCTTTCTCTGCCAGGGGATGGCGGCGCCAGAACGCCTGCATAGTCAAAAACCTTTCTCGCAACGCATCATAGGCCTCCGCCTCAGGGCGGGCAAAGCTGTGAAGCAAGAGTTGGTCCATCAGGGCCCGCGTCGACGCCTCGGCGCCGGCTGACAGGAACGCGGCGGCGACGCCCGCCGGGGCCTGGCCGGAGGCCACGACCGCCGGGATCGCGGTTGGTTCGGTGCTCTTGATGATGCGGACCTGCGCGGTGAGATCCGGCGCGTATTTCGTGAGCAGCGCCAGCGCATAGGAATCGATTGGTGCCACCTCGGCCTTGTTCTCGATCACGGCCGTCAGCGCACCCATCGGCGTGAAACGCG
>Ga0308309_10000379_pt1 | contig 28974 bp, 23 predicted proteins | sample HubBroMetageWFT5_FD_192491 | JGI IMG/M metagenome (GOLD analysis project Ga0308309, IMG submission 192491) | Warmed and freeze-thawed soil microbial communities from the Hubbard Brook experimental Forest, New Hampshire - Hubbard Brook CCASE Soil... | ecosystem: Environmental > Terrestrial >...
GGCCTGCTGGCCAAGGTCGGGCTCGGCGCCTTCACCGGGCGCTATCCGCGCGAGCTGTCGGGCGGCCAGCAGCAGCGGGTCGCCATCGCCCGCGCCATGGCGATGGCGCCGGAGGTCATGCTGTTCGACGAGGTGACGTCGGCGCTCGATCCCGAGCTGGTGGGCGAGGTGCTGGACGTCATGAAGCAGCTCGCCCTCGAGGGCACGACCATGATCGTGGTGACCCACGAGATGGCCTTCGCGCGCGACGTCGCCGACTGGGTGGTCGTCATGGATGCGGGCCAGGTGGTCGAGCAGGGCGTCGCCGAGGAAGTCTTGCTGCAGCCGAAAAACCCGCGTACGGCGTCGTTCCTGTCGCGCTTCCACAGCACCATCGGCGAGCGTAAAGGGCCGCTGTCATCCTGAGCGCAGCGAAGGCCCGCCCTGAGCGTAGCCGAAGGGATCTCATGCCTGTGGCAAGCGGCGATGAGGTTCCTTCGCTTACGCTTCAGCGCGGGGGTTACCCCGCGCGCGACGACAATAAAGGAGAAAAACGAATGATTCCGTCGAAGGAAAATCTGACGATCTGCTTTGCGCACGCGGCCTACCGCATGAAGGACCGCTTCGAGCTGCGCAGGACGGGCATCAGGAATTTCCAGACCTGGGCCTACGACGACCTGGTGAAGCGCATCGGCGAGGCCGACGTGGTGGTGGCCTCGGGCATGTGGAAGAACGATCTCATCCCGCATGCCGGGAAACTGAAGTTCATCCAGTCCATCAGCTCGGGCATGGACCAGTATTCCAGGGAGCAGCTCGGCGCGAAGAGCATCCGCTTGGCAAGCGCCGCCGGCGTCAATGCCCGTGCCGTGGCCGAGCATGCGCTTGCCCTGATCCTCGCCGTGGCGCGGCGTCTGCCCGAGGCGCGCGACAACCAGCACAAGAAGGTTTGGCGCGGCATGCTGGGCGACCTCACCCAGCGCGAGGACGAGCTGGGCGGCAAGACCCTGCTGATCGTCGGCATGGGCCGCATCGGCAGCCATCTCGCCAGGCTCGCCAAGGCCTTCGACATGAAGGTCCTGGGCATCCGCCGCGATCCCGCGCAGGGCGCCAACGGCGCCGATTCGATCCATGGCATGGCCGATCTGGTGAAGCTCGTGCCGCAGGCCGACTTCGTGGCGCTCGCCTGCGCGCTCACGCCCGAGACCACCGGCCTGATGAGCGCGGCCGCCTTCGCCGCCATGAAGCCGTCGGCCGTGTTCGTGAACGTGGCGCGCGGCAAGGTGGCCGACGAGGACGCCCTGATCAGGACGATGCAGGGCAACAAGATCTGGGCGGCGGCGCTCGACGTCACCGTCGACGAGCCGTTGCCGGCCGCCTCGCCGCTCTGGTCGATGCCCAACGTCTTCATCACGCCGCACACCGCAGGCGAGACGCGGGCCTACGAGGACAACGTGCTCGACATCCTGATGGACAATCTCGGGCGACTGTGGCGCGGCGAGAAGACCCTGCGCAATCAGGTTCTCTAGAAGCCGCCTACTTCTTTTCCTCTTCCTTGTGCTGCTGCGGCGCGGGAGCCGGTGCCGGCGGTGCCGGATGCGCCTGCTGCTGAGGCGGCGGCGGCGCGGGACGCGGTGCTTGCGCCTGCTGCGGCTGCGCCGCCGGATGTGGCTGCGGCGGCGGCGCGGCGTGTCCCTGCTCCTGGGGCGCCGGCTGATGTTGCGGCTGCGGCTGCGGCTGAGGCTGAGATTGAGGAACCGCCTGCTGCCGCGGCGGCTCGGCCGGATGCTGCTGTGGCTGGTTCGTCTGGGTTGGCTGCGGATGCTGGGCCGGCGGCTGAGGCACCGCCTGCTGCCGCGGCGCCTCGGCAGGCTTCGGCGGCTCGGGCCTGACCTGCTGCTGTTGCGGCGCCGGCAGCGGTGGATGTTTGGGCTCGATGGCCGGCGCAGCATGCTGCTGCGGTGCGGCCTGCTGCTGCCTCGGCGGCTCGCCAGGCTTGCCGGGCTGAGACGGTGCCGGCGTGGCGCCGCCCTTCAGCTCGGGAGGGGCTGCACCCTGGCGTGGTGCGAGTGCGGGCAAGGCCTGCTTGCCGTTGTCGGCGATGGGCGCCGTGGGCCGCGTGGCGGCGAACTTCGGGCCCGGCGCGGCCGGTGCCTGAAGGTTGGCGGGCCGGGCGAACGTCGGCATCCCGGCAACGGCGGTCTTCGCGGTCGCCAGAGTCGTCGCCGGCGCGGGCGTTGCCGGTGGCCTGGCGGCGTTGGGCGCGGCCCCGGCCGGTGCTGCGGCGGCAGGTACTGCGGCGACCGACGCCGTCGGCGCCGGCGGCGCCGCGACGGGCGCCACGGGCGCGGCGGCGATCTTGTCGGGCGCGACCTGCAGCGCCGCCCGCGACACCGGCTGCGAGTGCACGAAGGCCGTCGCCGGCACCACCGTGGCGAAGCGCTGGTTCATCAGCGCGGCGGCCGGCTGGTTCTGGCCGGCGGCGGGCTCATGCCGCTCCGCGCGCTGCCAGCGCTCAGCCAGCACCTGGTCCTCGACCCGCGCCGGACGGTTGATGCGCTGATAATAATCGCGGTTGGTCGTGTAGGATGGCACGTAGGCCTCGCGCGGTCCCAGCGGAAACCAGCCGACTGGCGCGCTGCTTTGCCGGGACAACGCCGCGGACAGCTCGACACCGCCCACGAAGGCGACCAGCGCCGGCGCATAGACCGGCCGCACGTCGCGCTGCGGCGGCAGCCACATCCAGCGGCCCTCGCGGTTGGCCCAGCGGCCGTAGTGATAGGGCGCGAAGCCCCACGGCTGCTCGTCGATCCACGTCCAGCCCCACGGCTGCTCGTAGACCCAGTGGCCGGTGCGATAGGGCGCCCAGCCGCTCGGCACCGAGCGCGGAATCCAGACCTCGCCGTAGCTGCTGTCGTCCACCCAGGTGCCGTACTGGTTGAGGTCCTCGTACCCGGTGACGCCGGCCGTCAGATATTGCGGCGGCTGGTCATAGGACACCTGCCGGTCGCGGTCGGCCCACGTCGCGGGCAGCGCCGGCGGCGCACTGTGGATCGTGCGCAGCTGCGGCGTGGCGGCATCGCCCGTCACCTCGCCCACTTCGCCGGCGCGCACCGCCAGCAGCTGGCCGTTCAGGCCCTGGATCTGCGCCGCGCCGGCGCGCACGCCGATCTGGGTCGGATCCTCGGTCGAGCCGGCCTCGACATAATAGTCGCCCTGCTGCAGCAGCGAGATCGTGCCGCGCGGTGTGATGATCTGGTAGGGCTGGCTGGTATCCATCGCCTGCGTCTTGATGTCGATCCGGCCCTGGTCGACCTGCAGGCGGGTCTGGGTGTCGTCGACCGCCAGCATGTCGAGCTCGGTGGCGCCGGCCATGCGGATGCGCGTGCCGGCGAGCGAGATTTCGCTGCGGGCAGTGGGCTCGGTCCACAGGCTGTCGCCCGTGCTGAGCGGCATATTGACGGCGGCCGGCGTCCACTGGCTCTGCTCGTTGTCGTGCAGGGAGACGGTGCCGTCGGTGAAGGCCAGGCGCCCGATCCGGCCGGGCGGGTCGCTCTGCGCCTGGGCGGCGCTCGACCAGACCAGGGTTGCTGCCAAGGTCGCTCCGACAAATCCCGCCACAAAGGTGACGGCGCCATGACGAAACAGCGTGCCCATTCCCGGCCTCCTGTTGGCTTTGCCTGCAACCGACTGGAACGCAGGACCGCCCGCGCGGTTCCGGCCGGGCGATTTGGCCAGGGGGAGAAAAGATGAGCCTCGCGGATCCGCAGAAGCTGATAGGCTTTGCCGGCAATCGTTGTGATTTGAGCAGGGGGAGAAAAGATGAGCGTCGCCGATCCGCATAAATTGATCCTGACCGGGGAGAACCCGTTCCTGCGCATGAGCGACAAGGACGGCGATCCCAATTCGACCGATGCCAGCTTCTGGCGCATCCTGTTCTGCCCGGCCGGCCCGGGCCATGTGCTCTATATCAAGAGCGAGCTGACCCACGCCCACTGGCGCATCTACTCCGACAACATCGCCATGGCGCGCTGGCTGCAGCAGACGGTGCAGGGGATGCTCAATCCCGACCTGAAGGACCTTTCGATCCCGGTGACCGACGCGGAATTCTCGAAGTCGGGCGACCCGCGCTACTACTGGACCGAGCACGTCAAGGCGCACGACACGGAGCTGGCGCTCACCTGGTACGACATCGGCGAGCCATTGTTGATCCACACCGAACCGAACCAGCCGCCCAATCCCCGGCCCTACGGCGTCTGCACCGTGCTGGTTCCCGCCCTCGGCGGACGGCTGAGCTGCAACGGCCAGCAGGCGCGCGGCAAGCCGTGGAAGCGCGAGCGCGAGGGCCGGCCCTTCAGCACCTCGGCGCTGGCCTTCTCGGAAAGCTGGACCGAGCCGCGTTGACGCTGGGGGCGCGCCACTGCGCGCGGAGTAAACTCCGCGCTGAAGTGGCGCGGTCATAGGCGCACACTTACATACGAACCTCACCCTGAGGAGCGGCCCGCAGGGCTGCGTCTCGATCGCGCGGAGTAACCTCCGCGCTGTGGTGGGCAACAGAGCAGGTGCCGCGAACCGGCCTTTTCCACGATTTCGTGCGTGGCCCATCCTTCGAGACGGCCGCTACGCGGCCTCCTCAGGATGAGGTTGTTGACTGGAATATCGTCAAAGTTAGCGTCACTGGAGAGGCGCGGCCCCAGCTATGAGTTCTTCGGCATGAAGCCGGCCGCCTTGGCGAGTTCGGTGTAGCTCGCCCGCCGCACCTTCTCGTCGTGGGTCCAGGTGACGACGGCCATCTCGTCGACGCCGACACTTTTCTTCAGCTCCTCGATGCGACCGACCACCTCGGGGCCGGTGCCGACGAAGGAGTCCTTGCGGAACTGCGCCACGCGCGCCGGATCGTAGGTTTTGGCGAGCGCGGCGGCGGCGGCATCGGGCGATTCGAGCGGCCCCAGGATTCCCCGATCGCGATGCATGCGCGACAAGACACGCGGGGTGAAATGGTACTGCGCCTCTTCCATCGTGGGAGCCGCGAACGCCAGGACGCAGAGCGCCGAGTGCGGCTCGGGATGGCGCGCGCTCGGCCGGTAGCTCCTCTTGTAGAGCTCGATGGCGCGCTCGCCGCCCGCGCCGTCGCTGAAGAACCAGGCATAGCAGTAGGGCAGGCCGAACAGGGCGGCGACCTGGGCGCCGTAGTCGGAGCTGCCGAGGATCCACACTTCCGGCGCGGTCGGACCCTGCGGATAGGCCTGCACGGCGGCGAAGGGATGGCGGTCGACCAGCGGCTCGTTGTGCACCCAGGCGAGAAGGTCGCGCACGTCGGCGGGGAAATGCTCGGGCCGCTCGTTGGCCGCGGGGTTGAGCGCGAAGGCGGTGCGCCCGTCCGAGCCCGGCGCGCGGCCCAGCCCGAGATCGATGCGGCCGGGCGCCAGCGCATCGAGCACGCGGAACACCTCGGCCACTTTGAACGGCGCATAGTGCGGCAGCATGATGCCGGCGCTGCCGATCCGGATGCGCTCCGTGGTGGCGGCGATCGCGGCGATCACGATCTCCGGCGCGGTGCCGACGATGGTCGGATGGTTGTGGTGCTCGGAGACCCAGAACCGGTCGTAGCCCAGCGCCTCGCAGTGCTGGGCCAGTGCCACGGTGTTGCGGATCGATTGATCGTGCGGGCGGCCGGCGACGGCGATCGACTGATCGAGAACGGAAAGACGCATTGTGATGAGAGATGGGTTGCGGACGCTAGTCCGGCAAGCCCGCCAGCTGGTACAGGGCGGCCAGCATCGGGCTCGGCGTCGACAGCACGCCGAACGCCGTCTTGAAGATCACCGTGATCTCGCCCTTGCGGTAGATGTGGCTCAGCGCCGTGTCGACGGCGAGGCGGAAATCCGGGTCGCCGAGCCTGAGCGCCAGCGCGATCGGCTCGACGCTGAGATAGGTCTCGGCCAGAAGGAGCCCGACGGCCAGCTTCTCCTTGCGCAGCAGGAACGTCAGCGTGGCGCGGTCGGCGAAGTAGGCCGCGACGCCGCCTGATTCGACCAGGTCGATACCCTCCTGGTTGGTTTTGACCAGCACGATCTCGGCATCGATCTTCGTGCTGGTGAGCGCGCGGCGCAGCTCCTGTTCGGTGGTGGTGCCGGGCAGCACGCCGACCTTCTTGCCGGCGAGCAGCTTGACGTCGCGCGGCCCGTCGCGGCGGATCACGAAGCTGGCGCCGTCGATGAAGATCGGAATCGAGAAATCGACGGTCTGGCGTCGCGACAGGGTCGCCGTCGTCGATGTGCAGAGGAGATCGGCCTTGTCGCCGGTGATGGCGTCGAACCGGTCCTGCGAATTGACCGCGACATAGGTGATCTTCATGTCGGGGATCTTGAGTTGTTCCCGCAGCGTGTCGAAGACGGCACGGCAGAGCTCGACGGAATAACCCTGCGGATCGGCATTGGCCGGGCTGCCGGGTACGATGTAGGAGTAGGGCGGCGCATCGGGATCGTAGGCGATGCGCATGGTCTTGCTGTCGCGAATCTGGTCGAGCGTTCCGGCCGGGGCGTCGCCGGCAAACAGCGCGCCGCTCGCCAGCGCCAATGCACCGAGCGTCTTCGACATCGAAGCCATGGTCTCGTCCCCCGGGTTGCTCATGTCGGACGGGCCTTGCCCGTCTCGGATGGCCGGGAAACAATCCGACATCCCGGCCGTTGTGACCACAGGAATTCCGCGGTCTTTTTCGCCCGCCATCCCTGAAGAGGAGCACCCCATGGCCCGTGCCAAATCCCGTCCCAAGTCCCGTCCCAAGTCCCGCCCGACATCGCGCCCCACCTCGCGCCCCACCTCGCGCGTCGTCGGCATCGACCACATCTCCGTCCGGGTCAGCGATTACCAGAAATCGAAAGCCTTCTACGGCAAGCTGTTCGAGTTTCTGGGCTTCGAGATTTCGGACGAGTATCCCAACACGATCGGCTGGACCAACGGCCGGACCCGCTACTGGATCGCACCCGCCGAAGGCCGCAAGACCTACCGCATCGGCGACCTCGGCCTGCATCACTATGCCTTCGAGCTGCGCAACCGCCGCGACGTCGACGCCCTGCAGGCCTTCCTTGAAGGCGAGGGCGTGCGCATCGTCGATCCGGCCGACGAATATTATGAGGACTACTACGCGGTGTTCTTCCTCGACCCCGACGGGATCAAGCTCGAGGGCATGAAATACGGCGAACTGACGGCGAAGCGGAAGCGTAAGTCGTTGAAAAAGAATGGGTAAAGGTCTCTTTGAAATAGTTCTGCGAATGACTTGCAATTGAACGCAGGCGCAGCATATTTAGAAACGTTCCAATCTACCCTACCCAGTCAACGGAGCGTTTCATGCTGACGATCGGCGACAAGTTTCCTTCCTTCGACCTCAAGGCGGTGGTGAGCACCGACCCCAGGACCGCCTTCAAGGACATTTCCGACAAGAGCGATGCCGGCAAATGGAAGGTCGTGTTCTTCTGGCCGAAGGATTTCACCTTCGTCTGCCCGACCGAGATCGCCGCCTTCGGCAGGCTCAACCGCGAGTTCAACGATCGCGACGCCGTGCTCTACGGCGTCTCGACCGATTCGGAGTTCGTGCACCTGGCGTGGCGCCAGAACCATGCCGACCTCAGGGCGCTGCCCTTCCCCATGCTGGCCGACCTCAAGCGCGAGCTTTCCCAGTCGCTCGGCATCCTCGACAAGACCGAAGGCGTCTGCCTGCGCGCCACCTTCATCGTCGATCCCGATTGCGTCATCCGCTTCGTGTCGGTGAACGACCTCTCGGTCGGCCGCAATCCGCAGGAAGTGCTGCGCGTGCTCGATGCGCTGCAGACCGACGAGCTCTGCCCCTGCAACTGGCAGAAGGGCGACGACGTCCTGAAGGCCGCCTGAGGAGACAGCCATGTCCATCGACCTCCTGAAAGACCGGCTGCCGGAGTATGCCCGCGACCTCAAGCTCAACCTGTCGAGCCTGGCGTCCGAGCCGCTTCTCAGCCCGCAGCAGAAAGCCGGCAGCTTCATCGCCGCCGCCCTGGCCGCCAACCACGCGCCGACGACGCAAGCCGTCGTCGACACGTTCGGTCCCGAGCTCTCGCCCGAGGCGCTCAACGCCGCCAAGATCGCGGCGTCGCTGATGGCGATGAACAACATCTACTATCGCTTCGTGCATCTCGTGCACGCCGCCGACTACAAGACCCTGCCGGCCAGGCTGCGCATGACCGCGATGGCCAGGCCCGGCGTCGACAAGGTCGACTTCGAATTGTGGTCGCTGGTGGTCTCGGCCATCAACGGCTGCGGCATGTGCCTGGAAGCCCACGAGAAGGTGTTGCGTGAGCATGGACTGTCCACGGAGCAGATCCAGGCGGCCGTGCGCATTGCTGCCACCGTGCATGCCGTCGCGCGCACGCTCGCTGCAGAAGAGGCGCTGGCGGTCCCTTTGGCGACAGCAGCCTAGGGCGAGGTCCGAAAGTGACCCTCAACGGACATCGCCTAGCTGCGTGAGAATGTAGTTGGCTTGGCCGACAAACGAATCCCGCGCTGCCCGACGTGCATTCGGCAGCGATATGGACAGGGCGTCTCAACGCTCCGATCAACTCTCAGCGCGTCACAGCCGAGCGCGTCTTGAGGCGATCTTGAGATCGGATGGCTCGCAATATGGGCTTTTGCCCACTTTCCGAGCGCGACGACCATGTCGCACACCGCTCTGGCCCGGGCGCGGTTCGCCGCCTGGAGCATTTCCGGTGTCGGCCAATCAAGTATTGAGAATTTGCCAGTCGCCTCTGAATTCTGATTCACGGCTCGGTCATCCATCCTCGCCTCCTCAGATCGTGCAACGCTCTCCTTTGACCAGTCTCGTAGCGACGCAATCTGTGGGATCTCCTTCGCCTCCAGTCGAAACGGTCGACACATACGGCAATCAAAAACCCCCGCCCGACGATAGCTGAAGGAGGGTGTCGCATTTGCGCTGGACTCTCGCTGGCAATGAAAGCGAGTCACTGGGCTTTTTACGAAGTGCCCAGCGAAGCAGTCGACGTAGTGTTGTCCAGAAGGTGCTGCAAACGGTCATCACAACTCTCTCCCGCCTTCACGGCCAAATAGCGGAGCGCAACATCGCCAACCCCGTGGCTATGAGCACAATTGAAAAAACCCGACTCAGGAGAAGCGCGCTTGAGCGCGCCGCGATGCCCGCCCCTAGCCAGGCCGCCGCCGCCTGTGCCGGCGCGATGCAGATCCAGATGGCGAGATCAATGCTGCCGAGCTGGGTCGGATTGGAGGAGTGTGTCGCCATCGCTGCCACCAACGAGGCGGGGACGCTGACAACGATGCCCGTTGCCGCAGCGCGCCCGACACTCTTGTGCATAGGCAGCCCGGACAGCGTCATTACGACGTTCGTCAGAATGCCACCGCCTACGCCCGCCAGTCCTGAACAGGCACCGATCCCCATGCTGGCGACATGTCGAAAGAAGCCACCGGGTGGAGCTTCCAGGACTGGGGCGAAGCGATCGGGAAACGCAAACCTGTACGCGAAAACGAGGCAAAGGGCGGCAAATACCGTCTCCAGCACCTGACCATCGAGATGGGGGGCTACGATTTGGGCGGCGGCAACCCCCAGCACGATGCCGGGCCCCCACTCTTTGAGGAACCTCAGATCGGCATGACCTGATTTCAAATGTCGTGCGAAAGACACGACGGAAGCAGGCACGATGGAGGCCAGGGATGTCGCCACTGCCACGTGCGCCGCATCGTTCGGAAGGGCGCCGGCGGAGGTAAGTCCATAGTATACGGCGGGTACGATCACCACACCGCCGCCGATGCCGACCAGGCCGGCAAGCAGGCCCGCGCCAAGTCCGGTCAGCACCCCCAATCCAACCAACTCGACGGCACTCATCGTACACCCCGTACGCCTGACTTGCCGACGTGGGGGATTGTCCGATGTAACAGGCGTGAAATCGCTGCCGTCGTCCACTGCCACAACGTTCTCGTTCTCAGGTGCTGAGCTTCGAGGAGCAACTGGTGTCCGGGCCATTCGAGGCACGGACGGAATGGCCTGCGGGTATCACGCACACCTGCCTCCCGATCCGATCTCGCGGAGCATTTTTGATCGCCGCACGGGCCTCGCCTTGCGAGTATTCAAAGTGCGGCAGCGACGGCGATCGTGCTGGACGGTACTGGCGAAGCCGCCTTAAGGTCTTTGTTTAAGGTTCTAAAAAATTGCGGACCGCGGGCCTCCGATGGAGAACGAGGAGATCAGCTTCGGTTGTTTTAGGCTCGATCCCAGACGCCCCGAATTGCGGCGCGATGGTCAACCGGTGCGAATTCACCGGCTCGCGCTTGGCATCCTGTGTGTCCTGGCCGAAGCCAAGGGCGAGATCGTCAGCAAGGACGAGCTGATGGCCCGGCTATGGCCCGGCCGCATCGTCGAAGAGGGAAACCTCCACGTCCATGTCTCGGCTCTCCGGAAGTCGTTGGACGAATACGGGGAAGGGCACAGTCTCGTCGTCACCGTTCCAGGCCGCGGCTATCGACTGTCGGATCTGACCGGCGTGCGATCGGCTCCATTGGCCGAAGGCCTCATGCCGCCGCGACAGCCGCTCCCCGATAAGCCATCGATTGCCGTAATGCCGTTTGCAAACATGAGCGGCGATCCCGACCAGGAATACTTCGCCGACGGCATGGTCGAGGAGATCATCACCGCGCTCTCCCGCATCCGCTGGCTGTTTGTCATCGCCCGCAATTCGAGCTTCACGTACAGGGGCCAGGCGGTCGACGTGAAGCGGGTCGGCCGCGAGCTCGGCGTCCGCTATGTCCTCGAAGGTTCGGTGCGCAAAAGTGGAACCCGGGTGCGCATCACCACGCAGCTGATCGACGCGACAAACGGCGCGCATCTCTGGGCTGACCATTTCGACGGCTCGCTTGAAGACGTTCTCGACCTGCAGGACCAGGTGGCTATCAGGGTCGCCGCGGTCATTGAGCCAGAATTGGAGGCCGCGGAAATCCGGCGAGCGCTAGATCGGCCGAGGAACGATCCGACAGCCTACGATTCTTATCTCCGCGCGCTGCGAGCAAGGCAGTCGTGGGAGAAGAAGGGTTATATAGAGGCGCTCGATCAGCTGAGCCAAGCGACCAGGCTGGACGCTACCTACGGCCCAGCCCTCGCGTTATCCGCGTGGTGCCATATGGCGCTCAACGGCAGTGGTTGGACCGACGACCCTGAGGCGACCCGCCAAAAGGCTATCTCGCTCGCCCGCCGTGCCCTTCGCAACGCCGCCGACGATGCCGTGACGCTCGGCCGAGCCGCATATGTCCTTGCCTACTACGGCGAGGATAGTGATGCCGCAACGGCCCTCATGGATCGGTCACTACGTATCAATCCGAGCTTCGCCGACGGATGGCATTGGAGCGGGTGGTTAAGAATGTGGGCGGGCTCGCCCGACGTCGCGATTGAACATTTCGAGAGATCGTTGCGGCTCGATCCACGCGATCCTAATGGCCGCACATTGGTGGCGAACGGCATAGCCCACTTCTTCGCGCGGCGCCTCGACCAGGCGCGGACCATGTTGTTGCTGTCATTGCAAGAGCACCCGGATTGGGTCCCGACGAACCGTTTTCTTGCTGCCTGTTACGCGCACCTAGGTCAATTGGATGAGGCGAAAATCATAATCAAGCGGCTGCGCGCCCTGACGTCGGTAGTGCTGCCGAGCGCGGATCATTGGCGCAATCCCGAGCAGCGCGAGTTCTTCCTATCCGGCCTGCGGCTGGCGATCAGTCAGACGGAGTGAGGCAGCCTGGTGCACCGGTAAACGAGCAGCACTGCCCCGCAGCCATAGTCTGAGCCGACCTCTTGGGCTACACGCGAATGATGGGCCGGGACGAGAGCGGCACGCTGACGCTCTCGTCCGCTATCGGGGGTGATAAGCGGAAAATAAATTGCTAAGCGCGGCCTCATCAGCTTTTGGCACAAAGCTGACGTCAATCGGTTGCAAAGGAACGTCCGCTTCCAAGGCTAAAGCGGACATGACACGGACTGGCTGTCACTTCCGAGTCTGGCCCGAAGCGGACATCAGCGCGATTTTTTTGCACCTCGCTTTCTCGGCGATGCAGACTCGGCAGAGGTGGCAGGGCAAGCGACGAATGACCCGAGGCGGCACAAACTCGTTGAAAGTCCTCGCAATCGTTGCTCAAGGTTACGTCTTCACCGAGGGCCGGACTTAGCCCTGGTACGTTGATTGTTCAGGCCTAAACCTTAGCCAAGTGTCTGATGCCGTGGCTCTCGGAAGAGTCCGGTTGATTTGAGGGGAGCCGCCCTTTCAAGGGTCGGAGGAGCTAGACAGGAACTCGTGCCTGGCACTGGTGGTCGCGGTGGCAGCAGGCGGCTGCGAGCAGGGCAGTGACACCCCTATGCAGTTCCCACCTTGAGTAAGCCGGCTCTTAGATGCTCAAAATGAGCGCGATCAGCATATGGATTGGAGATATTCTCATAGCGCTGGAAATCGGCGGGCTCAATGCGCTTCATTTCCTCTAGAATTTCCTTGCCCTTTTCCAATTGGCCGAGCTGGCCCAAGGCCGCCGCAAAGGTACGAAGAGACACGTATATCCGACGTCCACGCAACGCGCGCTCCGCCGTTTGAATACTCTCTTCGTATCTTCCTAGATGGTAATAGGCCAACGCCAACATGCTGAGGAACAAAAATCCCATGGGATCATGGGGGCTGAGCCGAATGCAGCGAAGCAGCGGTTCCAGAGCCTCCTCAAAGCGCCCCATATAGATTCGGCTAAAACCCAAGGCAAAGAAACCAAGCGCAAAGTTCGGGCTAAGATCAATCGCCTGCTGGGCTGCCGTGAGTGCTCTCTGATGTTGACGGGTCATCATGCAATAGAATGCCAAGGCGTAATGCGAGTATGGATCTCGATCGTCGAGCGATACAGCTAACTCCGCTTCCACACCATTGGCAGCCAAATCCGTTTCCAAGTCCTGACTGAACCCATACCAGCAACGACCACCCAATACTCTGCCCGCATACATGTGTGCGCGTGCTAGATTCGGATCCAAGCTAATCGACCGGCGCAGCCACTCGACCGCCTTCGCCGTCTCTTCCGCCGTGAAATGGTTGTAGTGCCAGACGCCTCGCATGCAGCAATCAAACGCGTCGAGGTTTTCTATCGGCTTTCTTGCCGCCCTTTTCCCCTCACCCACAAGAATCTCCGGCTCGATCGCGCCAACTACGCTCTCTGTTATTTCATCTTGTATTGAGAACACGTCTGCGTAATCCCGATCGTAACGCTCGGCCCACAGGTGCGTGCCGATTTCGGCGTCAATCAATTGGCTGGTTACTCGCACTCGTGCGCCAGCTTTACGTACACTGCCTTCCAGCACATACCGAACGCCGAGTTCGCGAGCTACCCGCTTAATATCGACAGCACGTCCCTTGTAGGTAAAAGTTGAATTTCGAGCGATGACGAAGAACCATCGGTACTGCGACAGGGCGGTAATAATGTCCTCGGTAATTCCGTCCGCAAAATATTCCTGTTCCGGATCTCCACTCATATTATTGAAGGGTAGTACGGCAATCGACGCTCGGTCAGGCAGACTGTATTCACCGTCTAGAACAGACTTTGCGATCGGAATGTCGAGTTTCCAGTCCACGCTGTAGACGCGAACGGGTCGAGGAATGTTCTTGAGCGGCACCTCGCCGAGATCGACCATGGGGAAATTGGATTTGCCCCGGATCTGCTCGTGTATCGCGCTAGAAATGCAAATAGCGGTGGGTTCGGCAATCTGTTGCAGGCGCGCAGCGACGTTTACGCCATCACCCAAAAGGTCATCATCTTCGGATACAACGTCGCCAAGGTTAATGCCGAGGCGAAACTCCATCCGCTGTGCTTGGGGCAGATCGACATTGTGGCGGTGAAGCGCTCGTTGGATCGCGACAGCCGCACGCACGGATTGAACAGGGCTTGCGAACTCCGCGATCACGCTGTCACCGGCAGTACCAAAAATCCGACCGGCGTGCTCGGCGATCAAACCTGAAATGGTTTTACGGTATAAAGCGAGCGTGCGAAGCGTTCCCTCCTCGTCGTTCGCCACCATGCGGCTATAGCCGGCTACGTCGGCGGCCAAAATTGTTGCTAACTTGCGTTCCATAGCGACGGCCAATCCGGCGAACGGGTTGCAATGATAAACCTAATCCGATTATCGGTAGGATGGAAGAGACGCCATGACCTCCGGCTTCTGCGCCTTGGGCGACGATCAAACCCGCGCCGTGTTCGACGGCTTCCTTTACATGCTCGAGTGTCTGTACCTGACAGATGAGCAGTGCGCCGACACGCTTGATCTTTTGACATCGAGCACCCCCTAGCTTCGATTCGGGTGCTCGACAATGAATCACATCCGATTCTTCCGACTCAACAACTTTTCGGAACGGTTCTAAGCTTTCGCGTGGCCCGGTCCGCCGCAGAAGCCACGCGCGGCGGCGGACCAGCCGCCAACGCACGGAGGGAACCCCAATGCCCACACCACTCTTCATTGGTCAGGTCAACACGGAGACCACAACGACGACCCTCCAGTTCTCAGCACCAACCGGGCTCGAGATACAGGGATCCGGATCTACCAACGGGCTTCGCTCGGAGATCGTCGATGCCGTCGTAGGGGAAGGATCGACGGGTACCGCGATCATTGGAAGCGCATCATGGGGAACCGCGGTGCTTGGGATGTCGGCGGCCGGCGTTGGCGTGTTTGGAACCTCGGAGGTCAACATCGGCGTGTTGGGGCAATCGGGGGATAGCGCCGGCCTTCTGGGGCGCTCAGGCAGCGGCCCTGGAATCGTCGGGCGTTCGAACAGCGAGCAAGGCGTTGTTGGCATTTCAAGCAGTGGTTCGGGCGTCCTCGGATCATCGACGAGCCGCGCGGGGCTCTTTGGAATCTCGAGCGCCAGTTTCGGAGTCGTTGGCCAAACGGATGCCTCGGCGAGTGCGGGCGTCGCCGGCATTGCAGACGGCGATAGCGTCGGCGTCTTCGGCAAGACGGAGTCCGACAACTGGCCTGGCGTTCTGGGTGCCTCCAGCGTCAACAACGGTGTGCGCGGCGTCACCACGGCGGCTGGTCAAATCGCCGGCGTCGTCGGCGTCTCGGCGAATGGCGTCGGCGTCGCCGGCATCACGGATTCTTCGTCGAGCTTCGGCGGCTCCTTCTTCGGCGGTCTGCATGTCTCGGGCAACCAGGTTGTCACGGGCTTCAAGTCTGCAGCCGTTCGGCACTCGGACGGTTCGCATCGGCTGCTCTATGCTATGGAGAGCCCGCAATGCTGGTTCGAGGACTTCGGGCGGGCCAAGTTGGTTCGCGGTGCCGCCAGAGTGATGCTTGACCCGGACTTTGCAGCCGTGGTGCGCACTGACGACTATCACGTTTTTCTCTCGCCCGAGGGGGACTCGAAGGGGCTCTATGTGAGCAGCCGTACTCGCACTGGCTTTCAGGTACGCGAGCAGGATCAGGGCGCCGGCAGCGTCGCGTTCAGCTACCGGTTGGTAGCCCGGCGGAAAGACGTCGCCGTCCAGCGGTTCCAAAAGATTAAGCTCCCTGCAATACAGCGCGCTGGTCTGTCGAAGACGCCCAAAGCGATTTCCCGTGTGACGGTTCCGCAGCTCCCGGCGCTGCCGAAGGCGCCCAGGCTTCCCAAGCGCTCGAAGCTGCGCGAGCGCTGACCCGGTGCGCTGGCGCGCGGCACAAGCGCGGGAGTAGAATTACCCGTCGGCACGTTGGCATCTCTATGTTTGCGACGACCGCGGTCGCTGATGGCTGGTACCCGGAAACGTCTGCTGTTTGGGGTAGTCCGGACATACCGCGGACATCACGAAACCGACGCGTTTGACCCGAAGCGCACCGTGCTCATCGCGCTTCGCTGAAGGCGGCACGCCGTATTTTCAGGCGCCGCGCACGGCCGCCATCCTGACGTCAGGCTGACGGCAAATTCCCCGCCTCGGCCACAATCGCTCGCCATCTGTGGGATGTCTGAAGGCGTTATCCAACTGCAAAGGAGGTTGCCATGCGCAACATCTCGAAGAGCAAATTGGGTCGGGCCTCGATGATTTCTGCCATCGCGGCTCTGGCCTTTATCGCCTTGGGTGCAAACGCCGAGGCGCGCGACGGTCACGCGGGCCACTGGCACGCTGCGCCAGGTCATTGGTGGCATGGTCCGGTCTACGGCTACCGTTACTACGGTTGGGCACCTTACTATGCGCCGCCCGTAATCTATGCGCCGCCGACCTACTATGCCCCGCCGGCCTACTACGGGCCGCCGTCGCTCAACTTCAACATTCCTCTTGGCTAACGTGAGGCTTGCGGCGTCCGGCCGGCCGATGATCCGGCCGGACGAATGCAGGCAGATTGGTGCCGCCCGCTGCTGGTCACTGAAGGCGCGAGGCTCAATGTCCGCTGTTGGCGCTTCTGCGACACGGCAAGGGAGGCGAACGAAGGCCCCTGTTGGCCCGCGAGCGGACATCCTTGCGTCGGTCCGAGCAGAGCCCGTTTATGGGTTCGCGGCCTGGTCTTGTCGCGCGATCTTGTAGAGCCGCGCCCTGCGGGCCAAACTCCGGGCCGTTTTCAGTAACCCGTGAGGAGGACCCGCATGTCGACCGCCACCGAGACCAAGCCGCAATCCTCCACGCTGGCGTCCACCCTGTCGTCAAAGGGCATGCTGATCGGCGGCCAGTGGGTCGAGAGTGCCTCGGGCGCGCGCCTCGCCGTCGAGAACCCGGCCAGGCGCGCGCCGATCGCCGAGGTGCCGCGCGCCAATGCCGCCGACGTCGAGCGCGCCGTCGCCGCCGGCACCAGGGCCTATGCCGACTGGCGCAAGGTCGTGCCGCGCGAGCGCGGCAAGGCGCTGCTCAGGATCGCCGAGGCCCTGCAGGCCCGCAGCGAGGAGCTGGCGCGCACCATCGCGCTCGAGACCGGCAATGCCTTGCGCACCCAGGCGCGCGGCGAGGCCAACATGACGGCCGACATCTTCCGCTATTTCGGCGGCCTGGCGAGCGAGCTCAAGGGCGAGACCCTGCCGCTCGGCGAGCACGTGCTGTCCTACACCCGCCGCGAGCCGCTGGGCGTGGTCGGCGCCATCATCCCGTGGAACGCCCCGGTGATGCTGGCCGCGCTCAAGATCGCGCCCGCGCTCTGCGCCGGCAACACCATGGTGCTGAAGGCGGCCGAGGACGCGCCGCTGGGCGTGCTGCTGATGGCCGAGATCTGCCAGCAGTTCCTGCCAACCGGCGTGCTGAACGTGCTGACCGGTTACGGCGAGGAATGCGGCGGCCCGCTCGCCAACCATCCCGGCATCGCCAAGCTCAGCTTCACCGGCTCGACCGAGGTCGGCAAGATCGTCATGCGCGCCGCCGCCGAGCGCATCGTGCCGGTGTCGCTCGAACTGGGCGGCAAGAGCCCGTCGATCGTCTATCCCGACGCCGACCAGGACTGGGCGGTCGATGGCATCATCGCCGCCATGCGCTTCACCCGGCAGAGCCAGAGCTGCACCGCGGGCTCGCGCCTGTTCCTGCACGAGGACATCTTCGATTCGTTCCTGGGCAAGCTCGAGAAGAAGACGACGGCGCTCACGATCGGCGATCCGCTCGACGAGAAGACCGACATCGGCACCATCATCAACAACAAGCAGTTCACCAAGGTCTGCAGGTATGTCGACGAGGGCCTCAGGCGCTCCGACGCCCGGCTGGTGTTCGGCGGCCTGCCGCCCAGGACCGGGCCGTTGAGCGAGGGCTACTACGCCCTCCCGACGGTGTTCGCCGACCAATCCAACGACTGGCGGCTGGCGCGCGAGGAGATCTTCGGCCCGGTGCTGGTGGCGATCCGCTGGAGCGACGAGGCCGCGGCGATCCGCATGGCCAACGACAGCCATTACGGCCTCGCCGCCTATGTCTGGACGCACGATATCGGCGCAGGCCTCAGGACCGCGCACGCCATCGAAGCGGGCTGGGTGCAGGTCAACCAGGGCGGCGGCCAGGTGCCCGGCATGTCCTACGGCGGTTTTAAGCAGAGCGGCATCGGCCGCGAGTTCTCGCTCGAAGGCATGCTCGATAGCTTCACGCAGCGCAAGAGCGTGACGGTGAATCTGGCGGTGTGAGGTTGTGGCAGCGGTGGAGGGCGCCAGTGTTGTCACATAGGCGACATGCGCTCGAAGCGATGAGAGCGAGCGCCGACCCGGTAAGCAACTGTGCGCTCGTCGTACCAATAGGTTTTAGTGAAGGATGGGTCCCCACACGAACTCAGGGACTCGGTATGGATAGTCCAGCCCCTTGGCGGGATCGAAGAACGCATCATTGTTGAGATGATTTCGGGCGTCTTGTCTCACGCGTTCAAATGCTGCTTCCTCGGCAGCGATGTCTTTCAGCTCCGGCGTGAGTTGGATGACAATCGCGCCATTATCCAATTCCCTTATATGATGAGCTGGACAGGAGAGAAGCCGTTCGCGGGAAAATAACTCCACATACGGCCTGCCGAACACTGTCGTCCAATAGACGTCTGGCACACATTTTTTTAGCATTGGCATGGCAACATAGAGGTGCTTCTCAGTCTTGGCTGCATCCAAAAAGCTGATTGAGCCGTGCGCCCGGCCTCTTGATATCTCCGCCTCGGTAATCGTGTGGATGAGGCCAAAGTCCGCTGAGAACGCAGCAGCAGAACGCTGCAGCAGCTTGCAGAATGCGGGCTGGTCAAAATCTTTGACGCCCAGACTAATGGACCACACACTGTGCTGCCGATGCGGACCGTATTGCATGGCGATACGACCTTCGAGCTTTGGCGAGGCGGTTCTCTTCACGAGAAAATAAAGTTCCCAGGTGCGAATTGCCTCCTCCAAAGACGACATTGAAAAGCGATGCCGTAAAGGTTCGTAAAGCCCCCATCTGTCTGGCAAGAAGTTGATCGCATTCTCAGCCCAGAGTTGAAATAATTTCCGGGCATCCTGGTGCCTGTCGAGAGGCAGAGGGCTTAGGATTTCGAAGAAGACGTCGCTCATTTGAACGGTTTAATGGAACCTGTCGCGGGATCGAACCTTCGGATTGTTCCTCCGGTGTCGGAAACTAGCTCCTGTACGCTCTTGCTGACGCGTCGCGTGGCCGGACCCACGACAGCGTTAAACGGCACTCGATTCTTTCGAGCGTAGGCAGAATGTGTTCTTAGTTGGGGGGAACTGTCTATTTCCACTCCACTCTTTATTTCCGTAATGCCCTTATTCAAGATGTCTGGGACGGATCGACCCACACCTTCCACGGTGATTTTAGTCTTATTTTTTTTGGCTTCCAATGCCTTGAGCACAGCTCGTTCAAATTCGCCACCGCGCACCGCGTTCGCCAAGATGTTGAATACAGCCGCGAAGCCCGCAAAAAACTCTCCCTCTACGCGCGTCTGCGGAAAACTGGCCAGAAGGCTATCGGCCGTCCCGACCGCGTCGTCGGCAAATCGCTCTGCAAGAAGCGCTAAATCGCTTCCCATTTTTAGGATCGTGTCTTCATAGACCCGGCTTCCAAAGCGTGTGGCAGCGTGCGCAAGCTCTTGTGTCAGGTCGGCCGCTGCGCGCCGGCACTCCTCAACGAATTGCGAGAGCTCTTTGTCGGACTGGCGTTCAGCCGCCGTCATTTCCGTGCCCGGCTTCTCAGGAGCGCGAAGCGCCGGCGGCGTCTCGGCCCGCCCTGTGTCGGGCGAAGACGCCGGAATTTGCTGTTGTGTCTGTTTATTTTGCGGGAGCGGTTTCTGCTGCGGCGCCTGCTGGACGCCAGCGTCACCGGCGTTCGCGAGGGGAAAGTTGGAGTCTGCAAGAGGCCTGCCTGACAGCGTCGGGGGAACGCCTGCTGCCTGCCGTTCTATGGGCACGCTCCATGGATCCTGGAGGTTTCCACCGTTCGCTTGGGCATATGGCTCGCCCATCGTTAGTGGCGGGAGCCAAGCGTTCCTCATCTCTTGCTGGGCCGCCGGTTGGGGATTGGGGTTCTGCGCGGTGGTGGCGCTCGTGCGGATATTGATGTTCGGCGGCCGCCGAGGCGCGGTGGAGGGTGGCCACAGGGCCGCGCCCGGCACCGTGGCTGGTCCTATGCCCGGCAACGAGTTGATCTCGATGCGCGGATCGAATGCGGTCGGCAACCGCGGCGGCAACATGGTCCCGAACTGGTAGGGCCACACGGGAAGTGGCGGTATTGCTGGCGGGGCCGGATCATCCAGGTCTGGAGGCGGCGTCGGCGTTTGCGCGGTGTTGGGATCCTGTGACGTCACCGATCCCGGCGGCAGCCCGTCGGACCAAGTTGTTTGCTGCTCCTGGACGCCGTTTTCGTCGACGTTGAAGCCCGGGGTGTCATCCTGTGGACCAACATTGAAGCCAGGGACATCGTCCTGTGGACTGACGCGAAACCCGGGCGAGCCGATCAACGGAGCCGATAGGACCCAGCCCTCGGCTCCTGGCAGGCTGAAGCTGATGCTGTCCGGACTCTGTATTTGCGCCGCGCCGGGATACCGTTGCGCCACCGAATCCGGGAGCGCGCCCTCGGACGAATCACTCGCGCCCTGCGGCAAGCTGCTGTCGTCGATGTTGAAGCCCGGCACGCTAACCGGTCCAACGCGAAACCCAGGCACATAGCGGCGGAAGAAGAGATTGAACATCGCGGCATCTCCGATTGGTCAGCGGAGAGTCGCGATCGAAAACCTGGACGCCAAACATGGAGTTGCCATGTTTCGGGGCGCCATGTTTTGAGGCTTGTTCTACCTCACTGGCTTGACGTTCGGCCTGTCAGTCCCAGGCCTTGTTTTCTTGGGCCGCCCACCTTTGCGATCACGCGGTGCGTTGTTCCAGATGTCGAGAGCCACTTTACGCGAAAGGCCAAAGTGATTCATGGCCGCTCTCAGCAGCACGTCGCGGCCCGCTCTCTTTCGTTCTGCTCTGAGCGCTTTCCGCTTCTCTTCAGTGAACGCGCGCACTTCGCCGTCGGAGGGACGGCGTGCGGACACCGAAGGCCCAGAGGCCGGCTGCGTTCGCGAGGCGGGCTCGGGCCAGCATCGCTTGCAATCGTCGGCGCGCACCGACAGGTTCGACCAGAACGGATGCCTATCGAAGTAGAGGGTCCTATCGCCGAGACACACCTCCCCTCGATAGTCACGAAGGCCAAGACCTCTAGGCCCAAGGATCAATCGCGACGACTCCTTGCCCCACTTGCGGCCGAAAAGCGCAACGCGCCGGGCCTGCCAAGCTTGCAGCAGTTCATCCGGCGCTGCCGAAAGGGACACGGGAGGCTCATCCAGGCCTGATGCCCGCCTCATTCCTGTCATGCGCCCAAGCCCGGCCACCGTCCGGACGCCATCGGCTCGCAACACCTGAGACTCGCTGCGCGTCACGATCCAGATGATTGCCTGGGGGATCGACCACCACGGTGATGACAAGGTGTCCTCGGACCTCTGTTCGCTGCCCGGAAGTATACGGCAGAGGTATGATTGCGGTGAACCTGGCTGTTTGAGTCTCGGTCTGAGCGGAGCGAAGGATCTCGTGCCGTCAGCAACCGGCGATGAGATCCTTCACTAACGCTCAGTCAGTCGATCTAAGGCCTGAACTGCAGCGCGCGCGGCACCAGCCGCGAGGGCTGGGCGACGATCCGGTAGGCGTCGGCGATCCAGTCGCAGACCAGCCGGCGGGTGTCGCGCGGATCGATCATCTCCTCGATCTCGAAGCGGTTGAGCGGGCCGATCGGGCCGCGCACGCTTTCGATGCGGGCGTTGATCTCGGCGCGCAGCGCGGCGGGATCAGCCGATTCGGCGAGCTGGCGTTTGTATGCCGCCTCGATGCCGCCTTCCGGCGGAATGCCGCCGACGTCGGCCGCCGGCCAGGCCACGCGCACCGAGGCCGCCGACCGCGGCGTCGCATAGTTGTTGCCGGCGACGCCGAAGCTTCGGCGCATCAGCACCGTGAAGATCGGCACGGCGACCTGGGCGAAGGCCACCATCCATTCGCCGCCCTTGCGGATCGTGCCGGCGATCTCGTGCTCGATGCCGACGGCGAAGCCCGGATTGTCGACCAGATTGAGGATCGGCAGGTGGAAGAGGTCGCACAGATCGTGATGCCGGCGCAGCTTGTCGCAGCCGTCGGCGGTGAGGGCGCCGCCGTTGGCATGCCGGCTATCCGAGGCGACCACGCCCATCGGATGGCCGGCCATGCGCACCAAGCCGGTGACCTGGTCGGTGCCCCACAGCGGCCCGATCTCGAAGAACGAGTCCTTGTCGGCCATCAGCCGGATCGCGCGCCGCACGTCGAAGGTCGCCGTGCGCTTGCGCGGCACCAGCGTCAGCAGCTCCTCCTCGCGGCGCCCCGCCGGATCCGTCGTCGGCGCGACCGGCGGCGCCTCGTAGGCGCTGGGCGGCAGGTACGACAGGAAGCGCCGCGTCATCGCCATGGCCTCCTCTTCGGACTCCGCCAGGTTGTCGACCGAGCCGTTGCGGCAATGGATCTGCCAGCCGCCCAGGTCCTCCTTGGTGACCTCGTAGCCCATGGCGTGGCTGACGACCGGCGGGCCGGCGACGAACAGCTGCGCGATGTCGCGCACCATGACGGAGAAGTGCCCGAGCACCGCCTTGGCCGCCCCGATGCCGACCACGCTGCCCAGCAGCAGGTTGACCACCGGCACCGTGGCGAGCTGCTCGGTGTAATAGGTGCTGCCGAGATGGCCGGGCAGGAACGAGCCGCCGCCGCCCACCACGCGCGGCCGGCCGGCCTTGATGGCGCCGGTGCTTTCCTTGGCCGCCGCCGAGCCGTCCTGCTTGGGCACCATGGTGGCGACGCTGCCGCCGCCCGACGAGCCGTCGAGCAGGCGGATCGAGGGCGCCCGCAGCTCGATCGACAGCCGGTCGAGATAACGCGACTTCTGGCCGATTGCGCCGTCGGCATGGCCGCCGCGCGAGGTGAAGTCGTCGGCGCACACCACGCAGGCGCGGCCCTCGATGCGGCCCTGGCCGCCGACGTGACTGGCCGGCGTGAACTCCAGGACGTCGCCCGCCTCGTCGAAAGTGGCGAAGCCCGCCAGGCTGCCGATCTCGCGGAAGCTGCCGGGATCGAGCAGGCCGTCGATGCGCTCGCGGCAGGTGAGCTTGCGGCGGTTGCGCTGGCGCACCACGCCCGGGTCGTTCGAGCCGGGCGCGAGGCGCTTGCGGGCGATCGCCTCCAGGGCCGAGACCTTCTCCAGCATCGACGTCCAGCCTTCGTCCGCCGGTGCCGGCGCAGCTTCTTTGGCGCCGCCGGCTGCGGGCTTGATGACGGCGAGGATCTGCCCGCCATCGACCGGGTCGCCCACGGCCAGCGTGGCGAGCGTCGCGACCACGCCGGCGCAGGGCGCCGCAACGGACGTCTCCATCTTCATGGCGCTGACCACGAACAGCAGGTCGCCCGCCTTCACCTGGGCGCCTTCGCGAACCTTGACCTCGACGACCGAGCCCGCATGCGGGCTTTCAATCGCCTCGTGCCCGGTTGGCACCGGCAGCGGACGGGCAGGCGGCGCGCTCGCCGGGCTACGGCCGCGACCAAGGGCTGCCGCCTGCCGGTCGAGGAACTGCAGGGCGGCCGATTTGGCCTTGGGCGTCGCCATGGCCTCGGACAACAGGGTGGTGCGCGCGTTGCCCGACCTGAACTCGGGATGCGCCAGGATGGCGCGCAGTTGCTCGCCGTTGGTCGGCACACCCGCGATATGGAACTCGTCGAGCGCGCGGCCGAGGCGATCGACCGCCGAGGCGAAGGTGCCCGAGGAGCCCGACTGGCAGATCAGCTTGGCCAGCAGGGGATCGAACTGCGGCGGCGGCGCCAGCCCGAGGTAGCCGCAGGCATCGACCCGCACGCCGGGCCCGGACGGCTCGCGATAGGCGCTGAGCGTGCCGGTGCCCTGGGCGACGACGCGCGCCTGCACGGCAAAGCCGCGCGGCAGGCCGACGGAATTCTGGTCGGCCAGGCCCAGCGACGCCAGCGAGGCGCCGGCGGCGATGCGGAACTGGGCCTCGACGAGGTCGAAGCCCATCACCTGCTCGGTGATCGTGTGCTCGACCTGGATGCGCGGATTGCACTCGATGAAGAAGTGCTCGCCGGTCTCGGGGTTCACCAGGAACTCGACCGTGCCGGCATTCTCGTAGCACGCGGCACGGGCAAGCGTGACGGCATCGGCGAGGATGCGCTGGCGCAGGCCCTCATCGAGGTTCGGCGCGGGGGCGATCTCGACGACCTTCTGGTTGCGCAGCTGCACCGAGCAGTCGCGCTCGAAGAAATGCACGACATTGCCCTGGCCGTCGCCCAGCACCTGAACCTCGATATGCCGGGGCCGCGGCACGATCTTCTCCAGGAAGAGCGCGCGATCGCCGAACGCGGCCTGGGCCTCGCTCTGGCAGCGCGCGAAGGCCTCGTCCATCTCCTCGGCGCGTGTCACGGCGCGCATGCCGCGCCCGCCACCGCCGGCGGAGGCTTTCAGCATCACCGGGTAGCCGACGGACTTGGCCAGCGCCTTGGCCGCGGCGCTCGACGCCAGGGCCGCCGCTGCGCCGGGGACGACGGGAATGCCCTGCGCCTGGGCAAAGGCGCGCGCCTCGACCTTATCACCGAACAGCTTCAGCGTTGGCGGAGCGGGCCCGATGAAGCGCAATCCCTCGACCTGGCAGCGCTCGGCAAAGGTGGCGTTCTCCGACAGGAAGCCGTAGCCCGGATGCACGCAATCGCTGCCGCTGGCCTTCGCCGCGGCGACGACGGCGTCGATGTCGAGATAGCCGCGCACCGGATCGGCACCGGGCGCGCCGATCTCGCGCGCCGCATCCGCGAGCTTGGTGTGCAGCGACAGGGAATCGGCCGCCGTGAAGACGGCGACCGACTCTACACCGAGCGAGGACGCCGCCCGCGCGATCCGGATCGCGATCTCGCCGCGATTGGCGATCAGTACCCGCTTGAACATGGGTCTCTCTCCAAAGAAAACCTCATCCTGAGGAGCCGCGCGCAGCGCGGCGTCTCGAATCGGGCGAAGTATTCTTCGCCCTGTGATGGGCAACGACAAGAATGTGGCCCACCCTTCGAGACGCGCACTTCGTGCGCTCCTCAGGGTGAGGTCGGGGGCGCATCACGGCAACCGATAGACGCGCTTGGCCGTACCGCTGAACAGCGCCGTCTTCTCGGCCGCGGAGGCGCCCGCCGCCATCAGCTTGAAGGCGTTCCACAGCACGGCGTATCCGGTCGACAGCTTGTCGACCGGGAAGTTGCTTTCGAACATGCAGCGCTCGGCGCCGAAGGCATTTATGCAGGTCTCGATCCACGGCTTCCAGGCGTCGGCGATCTCGCGCGATGTCGGCGGCACCGGCCGGCGCATATGGTCGAACACGCCGATATCCATGCCGAGGCCGCCCAGCTTCACGACCACGTTGGGGCAGCGCGCCAGCTCGGCCATGTCGGCCTTCCAGGTCGCGAACACCGCGTCGGTCTTCTCGGCATAGGGCCCGATGCCGAGCGGTCCGCCGCAATGGTTGAGGATCATGGTGGTCTGCGGCACGGCGCGGGCGAGCGCCGTCACCTCTTTCAATTGCGGATGATATTGCCAGGCCTCGTAGGTGAGACCGAGCGCGCCCAGCTGCGCCACGCCCTCGCGGTAGGCCGCCTGGCCGTAGAGGCCCTGCGGCGGGTTGGTGTGGCTGTTGCGCACGTCGGGGCTGGCGTCCCAGCCGCCGGCGTGGCGGATGCCGCGAAAGCGGCCGTTGCCGGCGGCGACATGGGCCTCCAGCACCGCGCGGGCGCGCGCGCCCAGCGTCATGTCGACATAGGACACGATGCCGGCGCAGGCGCGCGTCGGGCCGTAGATGCCGCTGGCGCTCATGGCCGCCACGCCAACCGCGAACTCGGTCTCGCCGACCGGCTTCATCTCGGGCGGACCGTCGCCGCGATACATCGAGCGGCAGTCGATATAGACCGTCGCCGTGATGTTGTGGCCCGACCCGGTGTCGGCCAGCAACTCGTCCAGCAGGTAACGAGAGTTGAGGTGGTCCCACAGATGATGGTGCGGATCGACGATCGGCAGGTCCGGTTCGAGGATCGGCTCGGGCGCCTGCTTCGCCAGCCACGCCGCGTCGGGCACGTATGCGCGCCGCTGCCGCTCGGCGCCAGTCCCGGTCTTGTCTGCCATCGCTTCCCTCCAGGATTTTCAGTGTTTCAGTCTATCGGCCATTTTTTCGGCCAGCATCACCGTCGTGAGATGGGTATTGGCGCGCACCACTTCCGGCATGATCGAGGCATCGATCACCCGCAGGCCCGAGCAGCCGATGACGCGGCAATCGGGATCGACGACCGAGCGCCGGTCATCGCGGGCGCCCATGCGGCAGGTTCCGCTGGCATGCTGGGCGTCGGAGCATTCGGCGAACAGCCAGTCGTCCAGATCCGCCGGATCGAGCGCCTCGTCGATCGAGCGCCCGGTGGAACCGTACTCGACGCGCGTCGCGACCGCGCGGACGCTCGGCTGCAGCCCGAGCTCGCGCAGCCGGCGCACGCCGTCGCGCATGCGGACGAGGTCGCGCTCGTCGGACAGCATGCGTTCGTCGACCTCGGGATCGGTGCCCGGATCGGTCGTCGTGATGCGCACGCGGCCCTGGCTGAAAGCCTGGTAGACCGAAACGATCAGACGGCCGCGCGACGTGTCACCGCCCTCCAGGGAGACGAGGTTGCCGGCGATGACGATCATGTCGTTTTCGCCGGCTCCGGCGAGGCCCGAGGCATAGCGCAGGCAGCAATTGGTGTGGCGATGCATCAAGGTCCCGACCCGCGCCTCCTCCTTGAGGTGCAGGTAGAGGGGCATCGCCGGATGGTCGAGCAGGTTCTCGCCGACGGCCAGGTCGGCGATCACCGGCAGGTCCAGCGATTTCAGCAAGCCGGCCGGGCCGATGCCGGAGCGCTGCAGGATGGCCGGCGAATGGATGGCGCCCGCGGCGAGGATCACGTCGCGGGTGGCGCGCGGGGTGAACTCGCGGCCGTCGACCTTGACCTCGACGCCGCTGACATGCGCTCGATTGCCTTCGAACTGGAACTTCGACACCAGGGCATTGCCGACGATTGTGAGGTTGGCGCGGCCGCGCGCCGGCTCCAGGTAACCATCGTTGGTCGATACGCGGACACCCGCCCGGCTGTTGATCGCATAAGGCGACGCGCCCGTCCCCTTCGGCGCGTTGTGATCCTCGCACCAGCCGTAACCCAGACCGACCGCGGCATCTTTCAAAGCGCGATCCACCGGCCCCAGTCGGCGACGGGCGCGCGATAGACCGGTATCGGGCCGTTGTTTCCGTGATAGGGCGCATCACCGAAATTGACGTCGCTTTCCAGCTTGTTGAAATAGGGCAGGACATCCGACCAGCCCCATCCGGTGCAGCCGGCCGCAACCCAGCGCTCGAAATCGTCGGGAACGCCGCGGATGGCGATCTGGCCGTTGATGGTGGAGCTGCCGCCCACCGCGCGCCCGCGCCACAGCAATTTCGGTTCCTGCCGCTCGGTACGGCGCGCCATGAGATGGGGCCACCGGTAGTCATCGTCGCCGATCGCCCTCATGGGATTTGGAATGCGGATATGGTCGGGGGTTTCGGCCGACCGGAAGTCGCGTCCGGCCTCGAGCAGGAGCACCCGCACGGCGGGGTCTTCGCTCAGCCGCGCCGCCAGCACCGCGCCAGCCGATCCCGCGCCGACGATGATGTAGTCATAGTCCCGATCGATCATCCAAACCTCATGCTGAGGAGGCCGCCCAGCGGCCGTCTCGAAGCATGGGCAACCCGCACCGTGTCCACCACAGCGCGGAGATTACTCCGCGCGATTCGAGACGCGACCCTGCGGGCCGCTCCTCAGGGTGAGGCCTTAGGTCATGCATCAGCCCAGCCGGGGCTGGTGGAAACTGTAGGGCGGATAGTCCTTGGCGATGTCGGAGACGACTTCGATGACGGCCGGCGCCTCGCTGGCCAGGGCCTCCTTGAGCGCGCCGCGCAGCCCGTCGGCGGTCTCCACCCGCCAGGCGCCGACGCCGAAGGCGCGCGCATAGTCCTGGAAGTCGGGGTTGTGCAGCAGCGCGCCGGAATGGCGTCCCTCGTAGAGGCGCTGCTGGTCGCGCAGCACGTTGCCGTAGGAGGCGTTGTTCACCACGACGGTGACGAGGTTGATGCCGAACTGCTTGGCCGTGGCGAGGTCGGAACCGCCGAACAGGAAGCCGCCATCGCCGGTGACCGACACCACGGGACGATCGGGGTTCGCCACCTTGACGCCGAGCGCCGTCGGGAAGCCGTAGCCCAGCGTGCCGGAGAAGCCGGACGAGACCAGCCGGCGCGGCTGATGGACCGGATAGCCGTACCAGATGATGTAGCCCAGCTGAGTGACCTCATCGACCACGATGCCGTCGTCGGGCAGCACGTCGCGCAGGACCTTCATAAACGAGTATTGAGGGTCGGCCTTCTCGATCGCCAACAGCGCCGCCGCCTTGGCCGAGGCGATGGCCGTGCGGCGCGCGGAGTCGTCCTTGCGCGTCACGGCGGCGGCCAGCGCGCGCGTGCCGTCGGCGGCATCGGCGGTGATCGCCACGTCGACGGGCTGCCGCCGATGCTCGGCCGGGTCGATGTCGATGCGCGCGATCCTGAGGCCCGCAGGCGCCGGCGCCCAGCGCGCGATCGGCACGTCGAGGCGCGTGCCGATGCCGATCAGCAGGTCCGTCGTGTCCCACAGCTCGAAGCCGCCGAGCGTATTCAGCGACAGGGGATGGCGCGAATCGACCACGCCCTTGCCCATGCGGAACGATACGACCGGCGCGCCGATCTTCTCGGCCAGCGCCAGGATCTCGGGTCCGGCATCGACCGCGCCGCCGCCCACCCAGATCATCGGCGCCCGGGCGCCGTCGACCAGCTTGGCCAGCGCCGCGATCTTGTCGGGATCGGGCAGCGGGTTGGCGCGTTTGCCGAGCGGCTCCAGCGGCGTCACGTCGGCGCTGGCC
>Ga0308309_10000380_pt1 | contig 28951 bp, 26 predicted proteins | sample HubBroMetageWFT5_FD_192491 | JGI IMG/M metagenome (GOLD analysis project Ga0308309, IMG submission 192491) | Warmed and freeze-thawed soil microbial communities from the Hubbard Brook experimental Forest, New Hampshire - Hubbard Brook CCASE Soil... | ecosystem: Environmental > Terrestrial >...
TACTACGAAGGCCACAAGGCGGAGAGCGAGAACAGGCCCGCCGTCTATCGTCTCGACGCCGCGACCGGCAAGCTCACGATGATGACGGACGAGGTCGCCGGCCCCAACGGCCTCGCCTTCTCGCCCGACGAGAAGAAGCTCTATGTCGTGGCCTCGCGCGCCGAGCCGCATCGCACCATCGTCGCCTACGATGTCTCCGCCGACGGCACCAAGCTCAGCGGCGGCGCGGTGCTGATCGATGCCGGGCCGGGCGGCTCGCCTGACGGCTTCCGGGTCGATGTCGACGGCAACCTGTGGTGCGGCTGGGGCATGGGCTCGCCCGAGCTCGACGGCGTGCGCATATTCAATTCATCGGGCAAGCCGATCGGCCATATCGACCTGCCGGAACGCGCGGCCAACCTCTGCTTCGGCGGCCGCTACCGCAACCGGCTGTTCATGGCGGCGAGCCATTCGCTCTACGCACTCTATGTCAACACCCAGGGCGTTGCCGGCGGCTGATCGCAGTGCACGGTATCGATTCGGCGTACGCCTGGCGGCGGCTGGCCGCCAGCGTGGCCTTGAGCACGGTCGGCGGCATCGGCATGTGGTGCCTGGCGGTGGCTTTGCCGACCGTGCAGGCCGATCTCGGCGTGAGCCGCGCCGACATCTCCTTCGCCTACACCATGAACATGCTGGGCTTCTTCGCCGGCGGCGTCGTGGCGGGCCGCCTGGTCGATCGCCGCGGCATCGTCGTCACCTCGATCCTGAGCGCCGTCGGACTCTCGCTGGGCTTTGCGCTCGCGACCACGACGTCCTCGCTGGTGTTGTTCGCGGCCGCCCAGATCCTGATCGGCTTCAGCGCCGCCGCCACTTTCGCGCCCCTGGTCGCCGACATCTCGCACTGGTTCGAGAAGCGACGCGGCGTCGCCGTCGCCATCGCCGCCTCCGGCAACTACATCGCCGGCGCGATCTGGCCGCCGATCGTCGGGCTGTTGATCCGCGACCACGGCTGGCGTCTCGCCTATGGCGCAGCCGCCGCCTTCTGCCTGCTCACGATGATACCCTTGGCGCTCACCTTGAAGCGCCGGCCGCCCGACCACGAAGAGACCCAGATCGCCACCGTCGCGCGCCGCTCGCAGGCGGCTCTTGGCCTGTCACCCAATACGCTGCAGGCGCTGCTGGGGGTGGCGGGCGTGGCCTGCTGTGTTGCCATGTCGATGCCGCAGGTCCACATCGTCGCCTACTGCGCCGACCTGGGCTACGGCGTGGCGCGCGGCGCAGAGATGCTGTCGCTGATGCTGGGCTTCGGCATCGTGAGCCGCGTCGGCTCGGGCTGGATCGCCGACAAGGTGGGCGGCGTCACCACCCTGCTGCTGGGTTCGACGCTTCAATGCGTGGCGCTGGTCGTCTACCTGATGGCCGACGGCCTGACCTCGCTCTACCTCGCCTCGGCGCTGTTCGGCCTGTTCCAGGGCGGCATCGTGCCGTCCTACGCCATCATCGTGCGCGAATATTTCCCGCCGCGCGAGGCCGCCACCCGGGTCGGCCTCGCCGTCTCCTCGACCATCGTCGGCATGGCATTGGGCGGCTGGATGGGCGGCGTGCTATTCGACATGACGGGCTCGTACCGCGCCGCCTTCATCAATGGTATTGCGTGGAACGTGCTGAACGCCGCCATCGCCATGTGGCTGCTGATGCGACAGAACAGCCGGGCCGCGGCCGCCTGAGGGAGTTTTTATGCGCATCGTCGATATCCGCGACATCGTCTCGCCGATCCGCTCCAACATCGCCAACGCCTACATCGACTTCAGTCAGATGACGGCGAGCGTGGTGGCGATCGAGACCGACCTCAAGGTCGAGGGCAAGCCGGTGATCGGTTACGGCTTCAACTCCAATGGCCGCTACGCCCAGCACGGACTCCTGAACGAGCGCTTCATCCCGCGACTGAAGCAGGCCAAGCCCGACTCGCTAATCGATACCGAGGGTCTGCTCGACCCGGCCAAATGCTGGGCGGCCATGATGGCCAACGAAAAGCCGGGCGGCCACGGCGAGCGCTCGGTGTCGGTGGGCGTGCTCGACATGGCGCTGTGGGACGCGCTGGCCAAGGCCAAGCGGGCGCCGCTGTGGAAGCTCCTGGCCGACCGCTACAACGGCGGGAAATACGACGACAAGGCGTGGGTCTACGCTGCCGGCGGTTATTATTATCCCGGCAAGGACCTCGACGGGCTGCAGGACGAGATGAAGCACTATCTCGACCTCGGCTACTCGTGCGTGAAGATGAAGGTGGGCGGCGTGCCGCTCGCCGAGGACATCAAGCGCATCGAGGCGGTGCTGAAGATCGTGGGCGCCGGCGATCGGCTGGCCGTCGACGTCAACGGCAAGTTCGACCTGCCCACCGCCATCGCTTTCGGCAAGGCGATCGAAGCCTACGACCTGCGCTGGTACGAGGAGCCGCTCGACCCGCTCGACTATCTGGCGCACGCAGCCCTTGCCACCCAGTACGCCCCACCAATCGCCACCGGCGAGAATCTTTTTTCGATGCAGGACGCGCGCAACCTCGTGCGCCATGGCGGGCTGCGGCCGGACCGCGACATCCTGCAATACGACCCCGCTTTGTCCTATGGCCTGGTCGAGTACCTGCGCACGATCGATATGCTGAAGGCCAACGGCTGGTCGCCGCGACGGTGCGTGCCGCATGGCGGCCACCAGTTCGCACTCAACATCGCCGTCGGCCTGCAATGCGGCGGCAACGAATCCTACCCGCAGGTGTTCGCCCCCTTCGGCGGCTTCGCCGACGACTGCGCGGTGGTCGACGGCAAAGTGGCGTTGCCCGATGCACCCGGCATCGGCTTCGAGCGCAAGGCCGACCTGTGGGCCGTCATGAAGGCCGTGTGAGCGGCGCCGCCGGTACCTCCGCACGGGTGTTGCTGCGGCCGCCGTCGTGTATCTGGTAGCGATCGTCGTTGGGTATGCCAGGGCATCCCGCAACGAGCAGAGCCATCGCCGTCGCGACGAGCCCCGCCAACACGCTTGGACAACGAGCTTTCATGCTCGGAAATTGCTGCGGCCGCCGTCGTGATCCTGGTAGCGGCCGTCATTAGGAATGCCGGGACAGCCGGCGAGCAGCAACATCATGATCAGCACGACACCCCGCGCCAGCGTCTTGCGAAAACTCGTCGTCATGCGACCGACGCTTGCCTCGGTTCTGCCGCCGGTGCCTCGGCACGGAAATTGTCCCAACCGCCACGCGGGTCCGTCTGGTACCGGCCATCGCTGGCCGTCGAGACGCATCCCGCGACGAGCGCTGTCGCAATCAACGCGGCAAGGGCCCTCAGTGGCCTGAGGCTGAATGTCTTCATGCCCTCGACATGGCGCCCGCCTACTCGGGCTTCAACAGGCCCGACTTCACAAGTTCGCTAACGCCCGCTTCCTGATCCTTCATGGAGGCGGCGGATTGCCGCTATTCCGCCGGGCAGACCGCGCCGCTCTCGAACCACGCCCGCATCAGCGCGCCGAACTCGGCCTGCGTGCCGGGCGCGGGCGTGCGTTTGCCGCCGGGCGCCCATGCCCAGCCGACGAGCGTGTCCTCGCTCACGTGGCGCAGCAGAGCCGCCATGTCGCGCCCGCCATTCAGCGCCGGGTCCTTGATCTGTCGGCAGATCTCGCCCAGAGAGCGGCCGGCCCAGGCCATCGATGCCGGCGCCAGGTGCCATAACGGATGGCCGGGCACGCCCGATTCGTCGTAGTTCGCCGCGTGATGACAGGCATTGCAGGGCAGGCCCGGCGCACCGTGCCCGTCGGCGCCGCGGATGACCATCGGCCGGTGCGGTGTCATGCGATCGGTCTGGGTCGGGCGATCGCCCACGGGATGACAATTGAGACAGCGCGGATGTTGCAACACTTTGCCGGCCTCGCGGAACAAAGCGATCGATCGTGTGGCCGGCTCCGATTCGCGCGATTGACCAAACGCGCCGGCTGCTGCCACGAAGGCCGAAAGCCCGAGAAGCGCCACGAGACGTCCCGGCATCATCTCAACCCCCCAACGCGCGCGCCGCGTCGTGGATCGCGGCACGGATTCGGACATAGGTGGCACAGCGACAGAGATTGCCGCTCATCGCGAGGTCGATGTCGCGGTCGGAGGGCTTGCGGATCGTCTTCAGAAGCGCGATCGCGCTGATGATCTGCCCGGACTGACAGTAGCCGCATTGCGGTACGTCGCGCGCGATCCAGGCATGCTGCACCGCCGCCGCCTCCGGTCCGGTGACGCCCTCGATGGTGGTGATTTCGCTGTTGCCGACCGCCGTCACCGGCAGCGAGCAGGAGCGCGTGGCCACGTCGCCCAAGAACACGGTGCAGGCGCCGCAGAGGGCAGCACCACAACCGAACTTGGTGCCGGTGAGGCCGAGATCGTCGCGCAGCACCCAGAGCAGCGGCGTGTCGCCGTCGACATCGACGCTGCGGGTCGTGCCATTGAGACGAAGGGTGAAGCGGGCCACGCCTATCTCCTGAACGCTTCGGCGGGCAGCGGCATCGTATCGATGCGCCGGCCGCTGGCCTGCAGCAGCGCCTGGGCGATGGCCGGCGCCACCGGCGCCAGCACGACCTCGCCGAAGCCCTGGGGCGGCCGGTCGCTCGGCAGGATGATCGGCACGATCTCCGGCATCTCGTCGATCGACAGCAGCGGATAATCGAGAAAGTTGGTCTGCTCTGCGCCGCCATCCGCGAAGGTGATGCGGCTATGGAGCGCCGTCGTCAGGGCAAAGCCGATGCCGCCCTCGATCTGCGCCGCGAGCGTGTTGGGATTGACCACCAGGCCGGGATCGACGGCGCAGAAGACGCGCTTGAGCGCCAGCCGGTCGCCGGCCGGCACCAGCTCGACGACCTGGGCGACGTAGGTCTTGAAGCGTCCGCCGCGGCCGACATAGCAATTGTAGGCGATGCCGCGGACCGTGCCCGGCAGCGGCGGCGCACTCCAGCGCGCCGCCTCGGCCACTGCATCGAGCACGCGTAACGCCAGCGGCTTGTCGGCCAGCAGAGTCCGCCGGTAGGCGTACTGGTCGATGCCGGCGCGGTGCGCCAGTTCCGAGATGAAGCTCTCCCAGAAGAACACGGCGGCGGTCGAGCCGACCGAGCGCATGAAGTAGACCGGCACCGGCAACGGCGTGTCGATGGTCTCGACCAGGAAGTTGGGTAGGCGATAGTCCTGGTTATAAATGCCGTCGACCATGCTCTCGTCCCAGGCGCCCTCCGGCGTCTGGTCAAGCCAGCTCTTGCGCGTGGCGCCGAACAGCGATTGGCCCACCACCCTGGCCTGCACCGCCAGTGGGTAGCCCTTGCCGTCGAGCACGGCGCGAAAGCGGCCGCCGGCATTGACGCGGAAGATGCCGTGCCGGAGATCCTGCTCGCGCGTGCGCAAAAGCTTCACCGGCCGGCCGACCGCCTTGGAGGCATGGACCGCCTGGACGACATAGTCGGGCACGATCTTGCGACCGAAGCTGCCGCCCAGGAAGGTGACGTTGATCTTGATCGCCTCGGCCTTGACGCCGACGGATGCAGCGATGGCGTCCTGGCAGGCCGCAACCGCCTGGATCGGCCCCCAGACCTCGACGGCGCCGTCCTTGTAGGACGCCGTGGCATTCACCGGCTCGAGCGGCGCGTGGGCGATATGGGGCAGCACGAAGCGCCGCTCGATCACCGCTTGGGCGCGCTCCTCGAGAATCTCGCGCGGCCGGCCGGTCTCGACGGCGGTGACAGCCTTTTCGGCATCGAGCGCCTGGTGCAGCAGGCCGTCGATACCGGCTGTCGACAGATTGCCACCGGCGCCGGGATCGAAGGCGAGATCGAGCGCGTCGGCGGCGCACTTGGCCTGCCAGAATCGATCGGCCACGACGCATACCGCATTGTGCCGCGCCTCCTGTGCCAGGCCGGGATGTTGCGAACCGGGTTCCTCGTTGGCGACGTGCACGGCGGGTAGCCGGACCACGGCGCGCACGCCCGCCATCCCGAGGATCTCTGCTTCGTTACGGATCGCGGTGAGCGACCCGGTGAAAGCCGGCGCCGAGCAGATGGCTGCGTGCAGCATGTTGGGCACCACGACATCGATGCCGAAGATGGCGGTGCCGGTGCTCTTGGCCTTGCTGTCGAGCCGCGGCAACGGCTTGCCGACCAACGTGAATTGAGTGCGATCCTTGAGGTGCGGCGCAGGGTCGAGCGGCAGCTTCGCGGCGTCGGCCGCCAGCGCGCCGTAGGACCGACGTTGTCCATTGGGGCCGATCACGAATCCTTTCTCGGCGCGGCATTGATTGGCCGTGACCTTCCAGTGGTCGGCGGCGGCGCGGACCAGCACCCCGCGCGCGGCAGCGCCCGCGGTCCGCAGGCGGGAATAGAGGACAGTGGTCGACATCGAAGCGCCCTCCTTCTGGACGGGGGGCTCGTTCTTGAAGGCGATCTTGTAGGCCTCACGGCCGGTCACGAAGCGGACTTTCACCCGCTGCCAATCGGCGTCGAGCTCGTCGGCCAAGATCTGCGGCAGCACGGTGTAGGAACCTTGCCCCACTTCCGGCTGCGACAGGCCGAGCGTGACGTCGCCGCTCGCGGAGATCAGGATCCAGTCGGTGATTTCGTGATCGGCACCCGCCTCGGCGGTCTGGCTGCGCAGCGGTGCAATGGCGAGAGGAACCAGCAAAGAGGCGGTCCCGGCAAGCAAAAGGCGGCGCGGCAAAGCGAACGTCACCGGGCGAGTCTAATGCAATTCGTTCCCGCGATCACTTGAAGCGGCCAATCGGGATGACAATACTTGAACGGGCATTTATACGCTGCCCACATCACGCCCCAATTTTAGCCCACGTGGCGACCTGCCGGCCGGAGTTCGTGCACTACCGGCATAGCGTTGGAGGGTGTAGCCATGTTCACACGTCGCAATGTTCTGATGGTGATGGCAGCCGCCACTGTTGTGGGCGCCGCCGTCGGATCGGTGGGCGCGCTTGCCGAGGTTCGCGCCATTGCGCAGGCCAACCCGCCTGCGACCGTGCGGCTTGGGCTGAAGGGCTACGACCCGGTCGCCTATTTCACGCTCGCCACACCGACGCCGGGCCTCGCCGAATACGAGTACGTCTATGACGGCGTGCGCTACCGCTTCGCCAATGCGCGGCACCGTGACCTGTTCAAGGCCAATCCGGAGAAGTACGCGCCGCAGTTCGGCGGCTCTTGCGCCATGAACATGTCGAACGGCGTCCGTCGCGAAGCCGACCCCACCGTCTGGGTGATCTCCAACGGCAATCTATATGTCTTTGCCGGGGCCGGCGGCGCCGAGCGCTTCCGCCAGGATCCGCAGGTCGCGGCAAGCAAAGCCGCGATCAACTGGAAGAACCTCAAGAACACACCGAGCCAGTAAGCTGCCTCGATAGTGCTGGGTGTCATCCCGAGCGCAGCGAGGGACCTTTAAGGCAACAGGAAAGGTCCCTCGCTGCGCTCGGGATGACAGCATTTCCGGAACGATCGCTGCGACTCAGTTCAAACCTGCCTTGCGCAGGCTTTCCTCGACCCGGCGCTGCAGCGCCGGGTCCTGGAAGCGCGAGCCGAAGCTCGCCAGATCGAAATGCGGATTCTTGCGCTTTCCCTGCTGGACGGCAGCCAGCGCGTCGTCCGTTCGGTCGAGCTCGGCGTAAGCCGCGGCCAGCGGGAAATCGAGCAGCGGATGCGTCGGATAGCGCGCCCGTGCCGCCTCCAGCAGCCGCACGGCGTCGGCATAGCGGCGGCTCAGCAGGTAGGCGAGGCCGAGATTGAGCGAGGCCTCGGAGCCGATATTGACGTTGAGGCGCATGGCCGCTTCGGCCGTCGCAACCGATTCGTCGATGCGGCCCGTCCATAGCAGCACGGCCGCCCGCGTGAGCAGCGCCTCGGAGTCGCTCGGATTGATCTGCAACGCCCGCTCCGACTCGGCGAGTCCGATATCGTACTTGAGGATCGACGTGTAGGCGCGGGCCAGGACGCCGTGGGCCAGCACGCATTCCTCGTCGAGCTCGATCGCCTTCTGGGCGAGCCGGATCGCCGTCTCGATGTCGGTCTGGGCAAACTCCGACCAACCGAAGGCAGCCCGCTGGAAATAAACGTCGGCAAGCTGGGCATAGGCGTCGGCGTAGCCTGGCGCGAGCCGGATCACCCGCTCGAGTAGCTCGCGTGCCGAACGGTTGGCCGGCCGCGTCGTATCGGCGGCCAGCGCGCGGGCGCGCAGCACCAGGTCGTAGGCATCGAGGTTGTCGGTCGGCTTGCGCAGGCTCTGCTGCAGCGCGATCTGCTGCAGGCTGGACGCCAAGGTGCCGGCGACGCGGCGGGCGATGCGCTCCTGGACGGCGAAGATGTCGCTCAGCTCGTCGTCGTATTGCTCGGACCACAGCTGGGTGCCATTGGCCGCGTCGCTCAGCTGCACAGAGACCCTGACGCGCTGGCCCATGCGGCGCACGCTGCCGCTCACGAGATAACGGGCGTTCAACGCGCGGCCGATCTCCGACGGTGGCAGCTCCTTGTTGCGGAAGGGCAGCACCGCACCGTAGGCGATCACCGTGAGTTCCTTGAAGCGGCCGAGGGCGCGCGTGATGTCCTCGGTGAGGCCGTCGGAGAAATAGTCCTGGGCCGCATCGCCGCTCTGGTTGGCGAATACCAGGACGGCGACCGACAGGCCGCTTTCGGTCGACTGTCGAACGCCGGCCGCGGCCGCCTCCTCCGTCGACGACAGGCGCCCGGTGAAGTAGGCGGCGCCGCCCGCAGCCAGTGCGGTCGCCACGGCGACGGCGGCCAAAGCCATCATCCGCCGCCGCCGCGAAGGCGCTGGCCGGACTGCCGCCGCGCCGGTCTCGGACAGGGCAGCCGCGTCCAGGGAATAGGTCCGGATCGGCCGGTCGATGTTCTTGAGCGTGCGCGCGCCCTGGGAACGGAACGGCAAGGCGAGCTTGTCACGGACCTGCTCGTAGACGCTGGCCGAAAGCACGATCGAGCCGGGCTCCGCCAGTCCCTGCAGGCGCGCCGCAAGGTTGACCGTGTCACCGAACACGTCGTCGTCCGATACGATGATGTCGCCCAGGTGCAGGCCGATGCGGAAAGCCTGGCGACGCTCGGCGGGCGTGCCGATGTTGCGCTCGAACATGCCGCGCTGCAGCTCGACGGCCGATCTTACCGCTTCGACGGCGCTGGCGAATTCCACCAGCACGCCGTCGCCCACCGTCTTGACGATGCGGCCATGGAACCGCCCGACCACCGGGCCGACGAGCTCGGTGAGATGCGCGTGCAGATCGTCGAGGGTCCGTTCCTCGTCGGCGCGCATCAGGCGGCTGTAGCCGTCGATGTCGGCGAACAGGATGGTCGCCAGCCGGCGGTTGGTGCCCGAGCTCGGCATCGGCCGGCCGTCAGCCTCCCGCGGTGCGCTGCGCGGCAGGCCGGGCGGAAAGACGCGCGATGTAATCGTCGAACACCTTCTCGCCCTTGAGGCCGGGGGCGCCGAACGTCATCGCAAAGCGGATCTCCGAGCCGACATAGACGTCAGCGGCGCTGAACGTCTCGCCGAGCAGATAAGGGCTCTCGGCGAGCGCCTTCTTGAGCGTCGCCAAAACATCGTCGTAGCTGCCCCAGCCGACGGCGGCCTTCCGCTCGACTTCCGGCCACTTCATCATCTTGTCGATGAGCGCCGGCTCGAAGCAGCCGGCGCCGAAGAACAGCCAGCGATAGTAGGCGCCGCGCAGGGCATCTTCAGGCTTGGGGGCGAGGCCGGCCTTGGGGAAATTGTCGGCGATATAGGCGATGATCGCGGCGGTCTCGGTCACCACCACGCCGCGATGCACGATGGTCGGCAGCTTGCCCATCGGATTGATCGCCAGGAAAGCGGGGGCCTTGTGCTCGCCCTTCTCGAAGTTGATCGGCACGATGCGGTAGGGCGCACCGGCCTCCTCGAGCATCCAGTGCACCATCTGCGCCCGCGAGCGCGGATTGTGATAGAAGACGATCTCTTCCGTCATGACAATGATCCCTCGGATGTCGGAAACGGCGTCTGCTTACACCCCGGCGTCGGGGCTGTCAGGTCGTGTGCTGCGGACAAGCGTCGCCCCGCCGCGGGCCCTTACAGGATTCCATTCATTTGGGGAATCCGTGTGGCACAGCCGACCGCTCGCCAATCTGCCTTCATTGGCGATGCCAAATTGGCGACGCTAGATATAGACGGCCTTCATGCCCGCTTCGGGGTAGCGCGTGCCCGCAGCTACACCGGGTGGCAGTGCTGCCGAGATCCGCGCGACGTCGTCGGCCGACAGCATGACATCGAGCGCCGACAGGTTTTCGTCGATGCGCTCGGCGCGCTTGGTGCCCGGGATCGGCACGATGTCGGGTCCCTGCGCCAGAAGCCAGGCGAGTGCTACCTGTCCCGGCTTGAAGCCCTTCTCGCTCGCAACGGCTTCGATGGCAGCGACCTGCGCCAGGTTGCGCGCCAGGTTCTCGGCGGCGAAGCGCGGATGGCGGCCGCGGCCATCGCCTTCGGGGATGTCGGAGACCTGCCGCACTGCGCCGGTCAAGAGGCTGCGGCCGAGCGGCGAATAGGCGACGAAGGAGATGCCGAGCGCCCGCGTCGTCTTGAGCGTCTCTTCGGCATCGACGCGATAGAGCAGCGAGTACTCGCTCTGCACGGCCGCGAGCGGATGCACCTTATGCGCGCGGCGGATGGTTTCCGGCTTGGCCTCGCTCAGGCCGAGCGCCCGCACCTTGCCCGCCTTCACCAGTTCGCCCATCGCACCCACCGTTTCCTCGATCGGCACCGAGGGATCGACACGGTGCTGGTAGTAGAGATCGATCACGTCGACCCCCAGCCTCTTGAGGCTCGCCTCGCAGGCGGCCTTCACGTAAGCCGGGCTGCCGTCGACGCCGTTGGCGCCGCCCGGCTTCTGCGTCTGGCCGAACTTGGTGGCCAGCACGACCTTGGCGCGCCGGCCGCCTGACAGCGCCTTGCCGAGTAGCGTCTCGTTGTGGCCCCAGCCGTACATGTCGGAGCTGTCGAGAAAGTTGACGCCGCGATCGAGCGCGTGATGGATGACGCGGATCGCCTCGGCGTCATCGCTCTTGCCGTAGGCGCCGGAAAACGACATGCAGCCGAGCCCGATGGGGAAAACGGAGAGCTTGCTGTTGCCGAGGGTGCGGGGCTTGGCGTGCGTGATGGCGGTCATGGATACCTCCTTGCTTCGAGTATAGAAGATCACCCCAGGCGTTTCCGGGCAAATGCAAGTTGCCGGTTAGCACGCAATTTGCTCATTCGTCGTTGATCGAGCTGCGATAGGCAAATGAAATTCCCTCGCGCTATCCTCCTCGCCCTGCTTTTGGCCGCCATCGTTGGCTCGCTCGCCCACGCCCAGGAGAGACGTCCGTCCTCTTCCTCTGCCAAGGTACCCGATTGTGTCGCGACCATGGGCGCGCTGCCAAAGCCCTTCGACGGAGTGGCCTTCGCCGTCACCGGCGACACGCTGGCCATCGTCGGCCTGAAGCCTCACGTCCGCCTCTGGGGCATCCAGGCGCCGGAACTGCGCGACAAGAACAAGCAGGAGACCGTACCCGGCATGCGCGCCCGTGCCGCGCTCGACGACCTGCTGACGCCGGCGGATCACAAGATCCATTGCAATCCCGACAAATGGGACCGCGACTGTCGGATCGTGGCGTTATGCGTGGCGAAGACCACCGACATCGGCGGCCGGATGATCGACAACGGCATGGCCTACGGTTTCGATCTCGCCGATGTGGACAAGGCCGACGTCCCGCTGAGCCAGAGCTATGCCGAGTCGGAGGCCGCCGCCCGCAAGGAGATGCGCGGGCTGTGGCCGGAATGGCTGGGCAGGAAGTGAGGCGGCGCGAAGCGGCTTCAGACTGGCAGTCTTAGCTGCGTGACTGTCTTCTCGACCAGAGGCTCAGTGACAAGAGTCCGTTGCGCCTCGCAATGGACGACAGCAGGAACAACCATAGAGCAGAGACCGCGGTCGGATTTCGTCTCATGGGACAGCCCTCCCGACGTTAACTCATAGGCGCTTTCCATGGTTGCGGATGTTCGAATTGGAACACTGCCGCCAATGGGCTGAGTCGCTGGGGGTGTGGGCAAACTCACAGATGCCTTGGGGCGTGCTGCTACCGTGTTGGGGTAAGGTAGGAGCGCAACATGCTCTGGCAATCCCGGTCCTGGCCTGGCTCCGTGGCGCAACTTGCAGCCCGTCGAATGTTGACTGCATGCTCGGTTTGGCGCTGGCGCTGATGTGCGGCGACTATCGCGTCATTGTAACCGCCAACGACTCCGAGAAAGCCGATAGCTCCGCCCTCGATCGGCTTCTCGCTCTGCGGGGACTCTATGGCTCCGATTTTCCGGCGTGCCAGCACCTGCAGCAAATCGGCTCCTCCGGCGCACTCACGACCTTCAAGGCGAGGCGGATCGAAGGCGGCTACTCTCTTGCCGTTCCGAAATGACGACGTCGATGACTTGCGTCACACGCCAATGTTTTTGTCCTTTTTTGCCGCCTGACCTGAATCGCCGCCTCACCTTCCGCACGCTCGCTCGACCTCCATGCGGCCCTTGCCCTCCGCGGCCTTCTGACGCTGTATGCGGCGTGCGCAGAGGCGTTGTTTCCAGCGGCGGCTACGCTAAATCCTTCGCACGGAAACTCGTGCCGTCTGAAACCTGTTCGGTGACGCTCTTGGTGTCCCGTCCTCGCGATTTTTAGGATGGAATGAACTTCACGGAACTCGTCGAAAGCCATCCCGAGATCATGCGGGACCGGCACGACCTCTCCTTCTCGGAACAGCGCCGTCCCGCCGATATCGCGGTCGCCTTCGCGCGGTCTGGCGTCATCATGTTGAAAGGCGCGCTGGCACCCGCGACGCTCGCGACGTGTGCCGAGGCTTTCCGGCGCTTCGTCCATTCGTCCGAAGCCAAAGAAGGCGTGGCCCGCGCCGGGCGGCGCCTGCAAACGGGCGACGGCGAACCCCGTGCCGGCAGCTGGCACAGTCCGTGGGCGGTGCGGTATCAGGATGGCTTCCCCGCCGCCGTCATCATCTCGGCGCTTCTCAAATCCTGGACATGGGATGTCGTCGAAGAGATCTGCGGCTCGTCGCATATCGCCATCGTGCTCAAGTTCTGCACCGCGCGGCATGGCCTTGACGTGCCGCTTGGCGTCGGTGCGCATCAAGACGCAAGAGTCGTGGCTTCTGATCTTCCCTTGTCGATCTGGATTCCGTTTCATCAGATCGTGCCCCATCTGAACTCCGGCCTTGGCTTCGTCGTACCGGCCCCCAGCCGCCTGCTGCCGACGCTGCCGCATAACGACGTCGGTCCGGAATATGTCCTGGAGGATCCCGCGAGGCTGTGGATTCCGCCCTACGCCGCCGGCGACCTCACCATTCATTCCAAGTTCTCGCCTCACTTCACGACAGGCTACGGAACACTCTCCGATCGCTTCAGCCTCGAAATCCGCGCCACGCCCCGCAGCGCCCTCCCCCCGATGCACGAAGATCCGGTGATTTGCGTATCGCGACGAAGCGGCATTCCGACCATCGTGGAAGCGAGAAGTTCGGCCGGCAGCGCCGCTCAGCAGTTTCTCGATTGTGCGGAACTCGGCCGCGCAGCTTCCAAGGACCTGCGCAAGGTCCGTATCTGAGCCGGGTGCCGATTGAGAAGGTTCCCGTGTGGATCGCGATGCGGGCTTTTAGCCCGATGGGGGTCCGCTGAGTGCCAATAGCGACGAACGACAGCGGGCTATTTTCTTCTCGACCAGAGGCTTAGTGACAAGAGCCTGTTGCGCTTCGCCATAGACGATAACAAGCCCAACCATGGGACAGCCTGCCGACATTGAACGCCGGTCGCTACTGCGTCAGTCCACCCGGCGTTGGTACGGTCCCGGCGACCGGCCACTCGCCAGATGACGACTTGCGGCTTGTGGCGCTTATCGCCTTCGGCGTGGCCGAGCGGATCCGATCCCATTCCAAGCATCTCGCGCATCACGCCATCTCGGCGCTCTATCGCTTGCGCAAATGCCGACCGATTTTCGGTTTTGGATCTCTCCATGGTCTTGCTCCCTCTCAGATGGGGCAGCAGGACTCATAGGCGCTTTGTATGGTTGCAGATGTTCAAATTGGAACATGGCGCCATGCGGGATACCCCGCGCGCAAATCGTGGAGGTTCCCCAGCATCTCGCCCATGTTCGGCCGCCGCCCCGGCCATCGCAGATTTGTATGTCGGGTAACTCTTCGTCACTTCGGCCAAGGCCTGTAGTCAGCAGCGAAAGCAGGCACACGAGGCAACGCAACGACCAAAGCCGGGCACTCTCATGGCTTCCCCCAAATCGGTCGTATTATGCGAGAATAGTACCACCGAACTTTGCAGGGCCTCGATGAATCTTCGACCGATGTGCTGGTTGATCGTCGGCCTATTTGGCCTATCGCCGGTAACGTCTTTCGCGGTGCTGACAGCGCGCGCTCAGTCGGCGCCTCCTGAAATCGCCCACTTCTGGAACGCGAGCGCTGGCTCAATGACAAGTGTCGAGGTGGATCCGCCGACGATCCCGCGACGGCCGACTACTGCGCCGTCCGTGATCGGGCCGACGAAGAGCTGAAGGCGCTGGGTTGGTGTTGGGGGCCGCCGGAGCAAGTCGAGGCCCTCAAGGAATGGCACCCCTGCAAGGTTGCGTCTGGACCTGCGGCCTGCGTCGCCGCCATCGATAGGCATCAACGTGCCGTCGCCATCGCACTCGTGGCAACGATCTGCCAACTCCGAGATGATCGGTACCAGGCACTTTTCAAGCAGGCGCGCGATAGCGCCTATTTTTCCGCTCCTTCCTGTGTTCAATTATCCGCCGCTGAAAGCGCGCGGGTCGATGCGGAGCTGGTGCGCATCGTCGTTGATGAGCAATCGAAGATCGGCCTCCGAGAAGGCGAGTTGTCGCGGACATATGCCCACGCGTGTGAGGTTTTGCAAAAGGGCCATACCCTATCGGATCTCGACCGGCAGGCGCGACCCACTATAGGGAAGTAGCCGTGGCCTCTGTTTAGACTTCTCGGCCGACGACGTGAAGACATGCCAGCATTCTGCTGTCATCGCGCGCGAGGATGGCCCTCCTCATGGTGTTCGACCGACCCTCGCCGCTCTCCCGCACCCTCTATGCCGGTACGCAAGTATTATTCTGCCCGGCGATGACGCTGTGCGCTTGACAGAATTGAGCAATGTTGTGGCGTATGTCTAGCGACCTTCAAGGAAAGAGGATCGGCGCCATGGCCTTCTCTGGACACCCCCAGCCGGCGACCAACGTTTCGGCCATCAGCGTTTTTCGCCGCCCAAAAGGGGTGCGGGAACTGCGGAAATGCATTCTTCGGCGGAAATGGCGGAGAGGGTGGGATTCGAACCCACGGTACGCTTGCACGCACAACGGTTTTCGAGACCGTCCCGATCGACCACTCTGGCACCTCTCCGGGGCACCGCTTATAGGGGGCCGGTTTTGTCGGGGCAACTCGGTGGTTGGACGTGCCAATCTTCCCCTTTTCAGCCCGGAATCAGGGGTTTCCGGCGTTGACTTGGGGGACTTCCTGCGTATATTCCGCCCTCCTCCGGCGGGTCATTCAGGCCCGCCGCGCTCTTTCGTGCTTTCCGGCACTATGGGCACGGATCCGGCCAATCCCCCTATCTGTTGTGAGGTGGATGGTAGGGTCCGCTCAGCCGGGAAGGCTTTTAGTCAGGTGTCAGCATGATCGCCGTTATCCGCACGGGTGGAAAACAATACACCGTCGCCCCTGACGACACGCTCACGATCGAGCGCATCGCGGGCGAGGCCGGCGCCCAGGTCGAGTTCACCGACGTGCTGATGGTGGACGACAAGGTCGGCGCGCCGACGGTTGCCGGCGCCAAGGTTTTGGGCTCGATCGTCAAGCAGGCGCGCGGGCCGCACCTGATCGTCTTCAAGAAGCGCCGCCGCCAGAACTCGCGGCGCAAGAACGGTCATCGTCAGGACCTGACGGTGGTCAAGATCGAACAGATCGTCGCCTGATAGAGCGACCGGAGCAGTACGATGGCACACAAAAAGGCAGGCGGCTCCTCGCGCAACGGCCGCGATTCCGCGGGTAAGCGGCTGGGCGTAAAACGCTTCGGCGGCCAGAAGGTCCTGTCGGGCAACATCCTGGTCCGCCAGCGCGGCACCAAGATGAACCCCGGCGAGAATGTCGGCGTCGGCCGCGACCACACCCTCTTCGCCACCATCGACGGCGTCGTCTCGTTCCGCAAGCGGACGGGCGGCAAGGTCGAGGTGAACGTGCTCCCGGCGCCGGCCCCTCCTCCGGCCAAGATGGCTGCCGAATAGCCGTTCCCGTCCGATCGGAGTTTTCTAGGGGGAACGGTCTGCCGTTCCCCCTTTTCATTTTGGACCCACCGCCATGAAGTTCCTCGACCAGGCCAAGATCTACGTCCGCTCCGGCAACGGCGGCGCGGGGTCGGCAGGCTTTCGTCGCGAGAAGTTCATCGAGTTCGGCGGGCCCGACGGCGGCGACGGCGGCAAGGGCGGCGACGTGATCCTCGAATGCGTCGATGGGCTGAACACGCTGATCGACTACCGTTATTCCCAGCACTTCAAGGCCGAGACCGGCCATCACGGCATGGGCAGCCAGCGCACCGGCGGCGCGGGTAAGGACGTCGTGCTGCGCCTGCCGCGCGGCACCCAAGTCTTCGCCGAGGACAACGAGACCCTGCTGGTCGACCTCACCGAGCTTGGCCAGAGGGTGGTGCTGGCCAAGGGCGGCGACGGTGGCTACGGCAACCTGCACTACAAGAGCTCGACCAACCGCGCGCCGCGCCGCGCCGACAAAGGCTGGCCGGGCGAGGAGCGCTGGGTGTGGCTCAGGCTGAAGCTGATCGCCGACATCGGCCTGGTCGGGCTGCCCAACGCCGGCAAGTCGACGTTCCTTGCCGCCACCTCCAACGCGCGACCCAAGATCGCGGGCTACCCCTTCACCACCCTGCATCCCGGGCTGGGCGTGGTGAAAGCCGGCGACCGCGAGTTCGTGATGGCCGACATCCCGGGCCTCATCGAAGGCGCCCACGAGGGCGCGGGGCTGGGCACGCGCTTCCTCGGCCATGTCGAGCGCTGCCGCGCGCTCCTGCACCTGGTCGACGGCACCGGGGACGACGTGGTCGACGCCTATCGCACGGTGCGCGGCGAACTCAAGGCCTATGGCGGCAATCTCGTGCGCAAGAAGGAACTTGTGGCGCTCAATAAGGTCGACGCCATGACGGCCGAGGACATCGAGGCAAAGCGCGCGCTGCTCGCCAAAGCCAGCCGCAAGTCGGTGTACGTGATTTCCGGCGTCTCCGGCCAGGGCGTGCAGCCGTTGCTGCACGAATTGCTGAAGCTGGTCGAGAAGCAGCGGGATCCCGCCAAGGAAGCCGCGTGACACCGCTCGAGGGAGCACGCCGGCTGGTCGTCAAGATCGGCTCCTCGATCCTGGTCGACGAGACCGGGGGCGAGATCAGGCGCGACTGGCTGGAGACCCTGAGCGACGACGTGGCGCGCCTGCACAAAGGCGGCTGCGAGGTGGTGGTGGTCTCGTCCGGCGCCATCCGGCTCGGCCGCACCCATTTCAAGCTGGCGCCCGGCCCGCTGAAGCTCGAGGAGAGCCAGGCCGCCGCCGCCACCGGCCAGATCCAGCTCGCCCATGCCTATCAGGAGGCATTGGCGCGGCACGGCATCACCGTGGCGCAGGTCCTGCTGACGCTCGACGATTCGGAGGAGCGCCGGCGCTACCTCAACGCCCGCCAGACCATGGCCACCCTGCTGGCGATGAAGGCCGTGCCCGTGATCAACGAGAACGACACGGTGGCGACCGACGAGATCCGCTTCGGCGACAACGACCGGCTTTCAGCGCGCGTCGCCGAGATGATATCCGCCGACACGCTGGTGCTGCTGTCCGACATCGACGGGCTCTACACCGGCGATCCGCGCCTCGACGCGTCGGCCAGGTTCATTCCCGAGATCCGCGAGATCACGCCCGTCATCGAGGCGATGGGCGGCAGCGCCGCCTCCGAGTTGTCCAACGGCGGCATGGCGACCAAGCTTTTGGCCGGCCGCATCGCCATGGCCGCCGGCTGCCGCATGGCGATCGCCGACGGCCGCGCGGTGGGAGCGCTGGGCGCCCTTTTGGACGGCAAGGCGCGCTGCAGCTGGTTCCTGCCCGAGGGCTCGCCATTGTCGGCCCGCAAGAAATGGATCAAGGGTTCGCTCAAGACAGCGGGCGCGCTCATGGTCGATGACGGCGCGATGCGCGCGCTGTCGGCCGGCAAGAGCCTGCTGCCCGCCGGCGTCACCGCCGTCGAGGGCGAGTTCAAGCGCGGCGATGTCGTCGACGTGAAGGACCGCGCCGGACGGGTGCTGGCGCGCGGCCTGGTGGCCTACGCCGCCGACGACGCCCGCCGCATCGCCGGGCGCAAGAGCGCGGAGATCGAGCATTTGTTGGGTTTCCGCGGTCGCGACGAGATGGTCCATCGCGACGACCTCGTGGTCGAGTGAGTGCGGGAACGGCTATACTGGAGCGGCCGATGAACGTTCAGTCCAAGCCTGCCGAAGATACCGCCGCCCTCGTGGCGGAGCTGGGCCGGCGCGCCCGCGAAGCCGCCATCGACCTGCGCAATGCCTCGACCGAGGCCAAGAACCGCGCGCTTGGCGAAGCGGCCCGCCTGATCCGCAGCGAGAAGGTCGCGATCCTGGCCGCCAACGCCAAGGACATCGACGCCGCCAAGCTTGCCGGCATGAGTGCCGCGCTGCAGGACCGCCTGCTGCTGAACGAAGCGCGGGTCGAGGCGATGGCGAGGGGGCTCGACGATATCGTCACCCTGCCCGACCCGGTGGGGGTCCTGATCGAGCAATGGACGCGCCCCAACGGTCTGGTGATCAGCCGCGTGCGGGTTCCGATCGGCATCATCGGCGTGATCTACGAGGCCCGACCCAACGTTACCGCCGACGCCGGTGCGCTTTGCATCAAGTCGGGCAATACGGTGGTGCTGCGTGGCGGCTCCGACAGCTTCCATTCCTCGCGTGCCATCGTCGAGCTGCTGCGCCGTGCACTCAAGGCCGCCGGCCTGCCCGAGGATTGCGTGCAGCTCGTGCCGACCACCGATCGCGCGGCCGTGGGCGAGCTGTTGCGCGCGACTGGCTGGCTCGACCTCATCGTGCCGCGCGGCGGGCGCTCGCTGATCGACCGGGTCACCGACGAAAGCCGGGTGCCGGTGCTGCGCCACTATGACGGCATCTGCCACGTCTATATCGATCGCGACGCCGACATCGCCATGGCGCGCGACATCGTGGCCAACGCCAAGATGCGCCGCGTCAGCGTCTGCGGCGCCGCCGAGACCCTGCTGGTCGATCGCACCGCGCTCGACACGCATCTGATGCCGGTGCTGGCCAGGCTGCACGAGCTCGGCTGCGAGGTGCGCGGCGACGGCGAGGTGCAGAAGCGCGATCCCCAGGCGCTGGCCGCCACCGACAAGGACTGGCGCACCGAGTACCTGGCGCCGGTCATCTCGGTCGCTGCGGTCGACGGCGTCGGCGGCGCCATCCGCCACATCGCGCGCTGGGGCAGCCAGCACACCGAGTCGATCGTGACCGACAACACGGCGACGGCCCAGCGCTTCCTCGCCGAGGTCGACAGCGCGATCGTCATGCACAATGCCAGCACGCAGTTCGCCGACGGCGCCGAGTTCGGCCTCGGCGCGGAGATCGGCATTTCGACCAACCGTATGCATGCGCGCGGCCCCGTCGGCCTGGTCGAGCTCACGACCTACAAGAACATCGTGCGCGGCAAGGGCACCTTGCGTCCATGAGCGCTGCGGCGTGATATCGGCGCATCATCCGATGCCGGGCGTGCCGCGCGACACGACGCGCCGCATCGGCCTGCTCGGCGGCTCGTTCAACCCCGCCCACGACGGCCATCGCCATGTCAGTCTCGAGGCGCTGCGGCGGCTCGGCCTCGACGAGGTGTGGTGGCTGGTCTCGCCGCAGAACCCGCTCAAGGCCGGCGACGGCATGGAGCCGCTGGCCACGCGCCTGGCGCGCGCCAAGCAGATCGCCCACCATCCGCGCATCCGGGTCGAGGCGCCCGAGCTGCTGCTCGGCACGCGCTACACGCTCGACACGGTGCGGGCGCTCAACCGGCTCTATCCCAGAGCGCGGTTCGTGTGGCTGATGGGCTCGGACATCCTGCCCCAGCTCGTCCACTGGGCGGGCTGGCGCGAGTTGTTCGCCGCTATCCCGATCGCCGCCTTCGCCCGTCCGGGCTGGAGCTATGGGGCGCTGGCCTCGGCAGCCCCGCGCGCCTTCGCGCGTTATCGGATAGACGCCGGCCAGGCGCGCGCGCTTGCCTCCTGCCAGCCGCCGGCCTGGTGCTTCATCCCAAGCCGGCTCGACAGCCACTCCGCCACCGCCATCCGCGCCGTGCGGCCGCGGCGGACCAAAGGGAAAGGAACGACCATCGCAGATCAGGGTTTATCCGAACGGGGCCGCCAGCTTCCCGACCGGAGCCGCGACACCGACGCGCTGCTCGCGCTGGTGCGCCGTTCACTGGACGATGACAAGGCCGAGGACGTCATCGTCATCGATCTCAAGGGCAAGTCGTCCTTCGCCGATTACATGGTGATCGCCTCGGGCCGGTCGAACCGCCAGGTGGTGGCAATTGCCGAGCATCTCGCCGACAGGCTGAAGCAGGCGGGGCACGGTTATATCCCGGTCGAGGGCAAGCAGACCGGCGACTGGGTGCTGGCCGACGCCGGCGACGTGATCGTCCACATCTTCCGCCCCGAACCGCGCGCTTTCTATGGGCTGGAAAAGATGTGGGCGCTCGAGACCGAGGCGATCGCGGTGAAATCCAAGCCGGCCAAGACGGCCCGCCCGCGCCGCGCCAAGAAGCCCGCGTGAGACTCCTGATCGCCTGTATTGGCCGCGCCAGCCGCGGACCCGAACGCGATCTCTACGAACACTACGCCGACCGCATCCGCTGGCCGCTCGCGCTGCGCGAGCTGGAGGAAAAGCGCAAGCTGCCGCCCGCGCAGATGATCCTGCGTGAGGGCGAGTTGCTGCTGGGCGCCGTGCCGGCCAAGTCGGTGATGGTGGCGCTCGACCGTCGCGGCAAAGTTTTGGACAGCGAGGGCTTTGCCGGCCGGCTGGCGCGCTGGCGTGACAATTCGGTGTCAGACGTGGCTTTCCTGATCGGCGGCGCCGACGGCCATGGCGAGCCGTTGTTGAAAAAAGCGGCACTCGTGCTGTCGTTCGGGGCCATGACCTGGCCTCACCTGCTGGCCCGCGCGATGCTGGCCGAGCAGATTTACCGGGCACAGCAGCTCCTGGCCGGACATCCCTACCATCGGGTGTGAAAATGGCAGCGATTTTTGCCTCTGTTCTGACGAAAAACCGGGGCTACATTGCGTCCATGCGCGTACCTCCCTGGCGGCTCCTGGCTGCCATCACCACCCTTGCCCTGACGGCCGGTTCCGCCGCTGTCTCCGCCCAGACCGCGCCGGCGGAGAAGCCGGCGGTAAAATCCGTGCGCAGCATCCCCTATGTGTCGATCACTGCCGACGACGGCCGCCAGCGGCACTACGAGACCAATGCCATCCCGCTGCTGTTCAACCGCGCCTGCTTCGGCTGGCGCATGTATCTCGGCGGACCGAACCGCGTCGTGTCGCTGAAGGAGGTGCTGACCACCTCCCAGCCGGCCGAGCAGGTGATCGCCGGCCCCGAGACCGAAGTCAGCACCGACAAGACCCGCGCCACCACGCGCATGTTCGAGACCGTGCAGGACGGCGTGCTGCAACGCTCGTGGTGCATTATCCCGGGCGATCCGCCGGGCACCTACACCTACGACATCACGATCGACGGCGAGCCGCGCGGCGAGTTCGTGTTCTGCGCCATCGAAGTGCCGAACCAGGATCCCAACACCGATCCGCGCGACCTCTCCTGCCCCAACAAGTTCAACTCCGTCGAGCGCGGCAATCGGCGCCCCTGGTCGCACTCTGGGCCGCGTCAGGGCACAGCGTCCTGATGCCTTCGCCTAGCCGTCCGCGGCCCGCCGTTCTGTGCATTCTCGATGGTTGGGGGCATCGTCCCGACCCGCGCTACAACGCCATCCTCGACGCGCGCACGCCCAACTACGACCGGCTGATTGCGACGTGCCCGCAAGGCCTGATCGATGCCTCGGAGACCTTCGTCGGCCTGCCCAAGGGCCAGATGGGCAATTCCGAGGTCGGCCACATGAATCTCGGCGCCGGTCGGGTGGCGGTGCCCGACCTGCCGCGCATCGACACGGCCATCGCCGACGGCTCGCTGGCCAAGAACCCGATCCTGGTCGAGCTGATCGCCACCCTGAAGAAAAACGGCGGCGCCTGCCACCTGATGGGCCTCGCCTCACCGGGCGGCGTGCATGCCCACCAGGACCATCTCATCGTGCTGGCCAACCTGATCGCGGGCGCCGGCGTGGCGGTGTGGATCCACGCCTTCCTCGACGGCAGGGACATGCCGCCGCGCAGCGCGCATGAGTGCCTGAAACACATCCAGGCCGGCCTGAAAGCGGGCCTGCCCATCCATTTTGCGACGGTGGCCGGCCGCTACTATCCCATGGACCGCGACAAGCGCTGGGAGCGCGTGGCCCTGGGCTACGACGCCATGGTCGATGCCAAAGGCGAGCACGCCAAGGCACCCGATGGGGCCGTCGACAAGGGCTACGAAGCGGGTTTGGACGACGAGTTCGTGCGGCCGACCGTCATCGACGGCTACGCGGGCATGAAGGACGGCGATGGCGTCCTGATGTTCAACTACCGGTCCGACCGCGCCCGCCAGATCCTGACCGCCCTGCTCGATCCCCGGTTCGACGGCTTCAACCGGGCGCGCGTTGTGAAGTTCGCCGAAGCCGTCGGCATGGTCGAATACTCGGCCGCGCTCAACCCGTTCCTCAAGACGCTGTTCCCGCCCGAGGTCATCAAGATGGGGCTGGGCGAAACGATTTCGAAAGCGGGTCTCAAGCAATTGCGCATCGCCGAGACGGAGAAGTACGCGCACGTCACCTTCTTCTTCAACGGCGGCGAGGAGCGCGTGTTCGACGGCGAGGAGCGCATTCTCGTGCCCTCGCCCAAGGTCCCGACCTACGACCTCAAGCCCGAGATGAGTGCGCCGGAAGTTACCGACAAGCTTGTCGAAGCGATCGGCTCGGGCAGGTTCGACCTGATCGTCGCGAACTACGCCAATAGCGACATGGTGGGCCACTCCGGCGATCTTGCAGCCGCCGTGAAGGCCGTCGAGGCGGTCGATGCCTGCCTCGGCCGCCTCATGGAGGCCGTCAAGCAGGCGGGCGGGGTGCTGCTGGTCACGGCCGACCATGGCAATGCCGAGCAGATGTATGACGAAACAACCCACCAGAAACACACCCAGCACACGCTCAATCGCGTGCCCGCGCTGCTGTTCAACGCCCCGGCCGACATCCATTCACTGGCCGACGGCAAGTTGGCCGACGTCGCCCCCACCATGCTCGCCCTCATGCACGTCCCGCAGCCCCGGGAAATGACCGGCCATTCGCTGCTTTCCGAGGCTTCGCGGTCCCACGTCCTCGCCGCGCCGCGCGCAGTCGCCGCGGCTTCCGCTTGACTTGTGAAGGGCCGTGAGCCCACGTCGCCTTGATCCTGCCAAAGAGCCCCCTGTAAAAGAGCCCCTGTATCTTCGCCCCGACCGCTCGAAACCCCCGACTAGCCGGCCACTGACGGTCCGGCATCCTGTGAAGGCACCACAATGACCCGTTTGCGCATCGCTTCCGCCGTCGCGATCATGGCGTTCCTGGCCGTACCCGTCGGCATGACCGCCTGGTCGCAGGACAAGGCCGACCCCAAGGCCGCCGGTGGCGACAAGAGCGAACTCTACCAGCAGCTCAATCTGTTCGGCGATGTGCTCGAACGCGTCCGCCGCGACTACGTCGAGCCGGTCGACGAGAAGACCCTGATCGAGAACGCCATCAACGGCATGCTGTCGGCGCTCGACCCGCATTCGAGCTACATGAATCCCAAGACCTACAAGGACATGCAGATCCAGACCAAGGGCGAGTTCGGCGGACTCGGCATCGAGGTCACGATGGAGAACGGCGTCATCAAGGTGGTGTCGCCGATCGACGACACGCCCGCCTCCAAGGCCGGCCTGCAGTCCGGCGACCTGATCTTCGCGCTCGACGGCGAGCCGGTGCAGGGCATGACCCTGCAGGACGCGGTCGAGAAGATGCGCGGCAAGGTCGGCACGCCGATCAAGATCTCGGTGCGGCGCGCCGGCAAGGACCCGTTCGACGTCTCGCTGACCCGCGAGACGATCAAGGTGAAGGCTGTGCGCTACCACCTCGAGGGCGGCGACATCGGCTACATCCGCGTCACCTCCTTCACCGAGCAAAGCACCTCGGGCGTTCTCGACGCCGTCGAGAAGCTCAAGAAGGAGGCCGGCAACAAGCTCAAGGGCTACATCCTCGACCTGCGCAACAACCCGGGCGGCCTGCTCGACCAGGCGATCGCCATGTCCGACGCCTTCCTCGACAAGGGCGAGATCGTCTCGGTCAAGGCGCGCAAGAGCGAGGACGTGCAGCGCTGGAACGCCAAGCCGGGCGACGTCGCCAATGGCCTGCCGATCGTCGTGCTGATGAATGGCGGCTCGGCCTCGGCCTCGGAGATCGTGGCCGGCGCCCTGCAGGATCATAAGCGCGCGATCATTCTCGGCACGCGCTCGTTCGGCAAGGGCTCGGTGCAGACCATCATGCAGGTGACGGGCGGCGGCGCCATCCGTCTCACCACGGCGCTCTACTTCACGCCGTCGGGCCGCTCGATCCAGAAAGAAGGCATCAAGCCCGACATCGAGGTCGAGCCCGCCAAGATCGAGAATCTCCAGGCGCGTACCGGCTTCCGCGAGGAGAACCTGCGCCGGTCGATCACCAACCCGAACGAGAAGCCGGCCGATGCCAAGCCGGAAGCCGCCAAGCCGGGTGACGCCAAGCCGGGCGATGCCAAGCCGGAAGCCGCCAAGCCGGGCGACGCCAAGCCTGAGGCTGCCAAGCCCGGCGACAAGAAGGACGACAAGGCCGCGGCAGGCCAAGCCACCCCGTCGGGCGATCCCGACGAGCCGCCGAAGGACGCCGTGGCCGACTACCAGCTGCTGCGCGCGGCCGACCTGATCCGCGGCATCTCGCTCTACAGCAGCCGCGGCAACTGAGCGGCCTCTAGTGGAATGACGTCGTGGCCGGAACGGGACAGCGGCGCGGCGGCCTGATCGCCGCCTACCTGCTCGTTCTTGGCCTGATCGCAGCCAGCGCGGCGTTCGTCTTCGGCGTCGAAGGCGAGATGCCGCGCGTCGCCGACCGGGCAGCGGCAGCAGCGCCCATCACGACCGGTTCGCTGGCGCTGCCGCCCAAGGCCGTGCTGCCCGAACCCCCACCGCTCAAACCAGCACTCTTCCGCGGCTTTGCGCCGGCTGAACTCCGCGCAATGATCGAGGTCACCGAGGAGGGGCAGCGGCTGCCCCGCATCTCGCCGTCGGGCTGGATGCCGTGGATCGCCTATGCACGGCGCTTCGATCCTGCCGGTCCGCCCGCGCGTGTCGGCGTGCTGATAATCAATCTCGGCGCCAGCGAGGCGCTGATGAAGCGCGCCATCGACGAATTGCCGGGCGAGGTGAGCCTGGCCTTCCTGGCCGGCACACCCGACCTGCCGCGCCGGCTCCGCGAGGCGCGCGAGCATGGCCATGAGGCCTTTCTCATGTTGCCCCTCGAGGATCCGAACGGCCCCGCGGAGCGCGGCATCCGGCCAATCCAGGCATCGGCCGAGCCGATCGAGAACCTGCGCCGACTGCGCGCCGCGATGGCTCGCGGCGAGGGCTACGTCGGCTTCGTGATCGCCTCCGCCGGCCCGATCTCGCAGTCCGAGGGCGCCGTGCGGCCACTCCTGAAGGAAATCGCCGACCGCGGCCTCGCGCTGATCGAGATCAACCCGACGCCGGCCACGGCCGCCGTCCATCGGCTGACCGAGGAACTGGGCGCGGGCTATGCGCGCACCGCCGACGTGCTCGACTACAAGCTGGCCGACGGTGGCGTCGCGGGCAATCTCGATCGCCTGGTCGCCTGGGCCGGCGAGACCACGCCCGAGCAGCCGCCACGCCACGGCTTCGGCGTGATGCAGGCCAATGACGAGGCAATCGACGCCCTCCTGGCGTGGTTCAGGCGCCAACCCGAGCGGCCGGCCGCCTCGTTCGTGCCGATCATCGGCCACTTCGAATGCCGCGACGCCTGCATGGCGAGGATGCGCGCCCAGCCGGCGCAGCTCCGCCCATGATTCGCAGCCGTCCCGAATTCTACCGCCGCAATGTCGGCCTGATGCTGATCGCCGCCGACCGGCGGATCTTCGTCGGACGGCGCGCCAAGCAGCCCGACGCCTGGCAGATGCCGCAAGGTGGCATCGACGCGGGCGAGACAGAAGTCGAAGCCGCCTGCCGCGAGCTGTGGGAGGAAGTCGGGACGACCAAGGCGCTGCTGTTGCGCGAAAGCGCCAAGTGGATCACCTACGACGTGCCGGAGGCGCTGCGCCCGGTTCACTGGAAGGGACGCTGGCACGGCCAGGCGCAGAAATGGTTCGCGTTGGCCTTCACCGGCTGCGACGCCGACATCGATATCGCCGCCCACGACCGCGAGTTCGACGCCTGGCAGTGGCAGGCCGCGCGCGACATGCTCGACCACATCGTGCCGTTCAAGCGCCCGGTCTACGAAGCCGTGCTGAAGGAATTCGGCGATCTGGTGAAGTGAGGCCCGCGGTCCGCTTGAGAGCTTATGCCCCCTGCTCGGCGAGCCTGGCGGCGTTGCGGCTCAAGAACCACAGGCCGATGCGGGTCATCAGGCCGTTCAGCCAGCCCTGCGGCTGCAGGCCGATCGCCTTCAGCACCATGGCCATGGCGCGCTGCACGTGGGTTTGCCGGTAGAGCGGATAGGCGCGCCTTGCATAGGCCTGCATGCTGCGCTTGCGGTCGTAGACCGCGTCGGTGGGTTCGTTGGCGGCGAAGTAGGCGTAGGCGAGTTCGTCGTCCTCGCTCTCAGCGAGGCGGCCCCAGCCGATGCGCAGCCTGCTCCAGCGGCTGAGGCGATCGCGCTTCAGGCAGCGCCGCAGGTGTGAGTAGAAAAGCTTGTAGTGGCGGAACTCATCGGCGGCGATCTTGGCGCAGACCTGCTTCAGAACGGGCTCCTCTGCCGCGTCCTTGAGCGCGCTGTAGTAGGAGCTGGTACCGGTCTCGACGATGCAGCGGGCCATCATCTCGCCGGCCTGGCTGCCGCGCACCGAGCCGTTCGCCTCGAGCGGCACCTTGTAGCCGGCGCGGAAGCGGGCGAACGCCGAGTCGAAATCCCAGCCCGGGTCGGCGAGTTGCGCCCAGCGGCCCAACGCCATGCCGTGCTGGATCTCTTCGGCGACCCAGCCATTCACCGATTCCCTGAAAGCGGCATCGTCGGCAAAGACGCGACCGAGATAGACGCCATAATCTTCGGCGTTCCGCTCCACCAAGGCCGCGGCCTTGATGTTGCGCAGGATCTCCGGATCCACTTTCGACGCGTCGAACCGATCCCACCAGATCGTTTCGAGTGTCCAGCTCCCCATGATCGAGAACCCTCGGCGACTTGTCGCTCAAGCGTAATAAAGCGGGCTATGGCCCGGCTTTCAATGGCCCGGCCACACTGATTTAGAAAGAAAATTTCGCGTAGGGTATGAAGTCAGCGGCTGGCGTAATAGGCTTGGGCTCGCCGGAGGTCCTTGGCCACCGCCAGGTCTTTCTGGGCGGCGACCTTTTCAGCGTCGGTGGCAGCGTCGACCAGCTCGCGCTCGGCCGCCTGCTCGCGCTCGGCGAGCTGCTCAGCCGTCACCTCTTCGAACGGCATCACCTCGTCGGCCAGCACGGTGCAGCGCTCGGGCGTCACCTCGGCAAAACCGCCGACCACCAGGAAACGCTGCTCGGCCTTGTTGCCCTGGAAGACTTCCAGCACGCCCGGCCGGACGGTCGAGATCAATGGCGCATGGCCATGCAGGACGCCGAAGTCGCCTTCGCTGCCCGGCACCACGACCATGTCGGCCTCGGTCGCGAGCACCTCGCGCTCGGGCATGACCAGCTGGAAGGCGACTTTGGCCATCGGCTTAGGCCGCCTCGGCGGCGAGCTTCTTGGCCTTGGCGACGGCCTCGTCGATGGTGCCGACCATGTAGAAGGCGGCTTCCGGCAACTCGTCGTAGTCGCCCGCGACGATGCCCTTGAACGCCTTGATCGTGTCCTCGAGCTTCACGAACACGCCTGGCGTGCCGGTGAAAACCTCGGCCACGTGGAACGGCTGGCTCAGGAACTTCTGCATCTTGCGGGCGCGCGAGACGACCAGCTTGTCCTCTTCCGAGAGCTCATCCATGCCCAGGATGGCGATGATGTCCTGCAGCGACTTGTACTGCTGCAGCACGCGCTGGACGGACAGCGCCACGGTGTAGTGCTCCTCGCCAACGATGCGCGGATCGAGCATGCGCGAGGTCGAGTCGAGCGGATCGACGGCCGGGAAGATCGCCATCTCGGCGATCGATCGGCTGAGCACCGTGGTCGCATCCAAGTGGGCGAACGAGGTGGCGGGCGCCGGGTCGGTCAAGTCGTCGGCTGGCACATAGATCGCCTGCACCGAGGTGATCGAGCCCTTCTTGGTCGAGGTGATGCGCTCCTGCAGCGCACCCATGTCGGTCGACAGCGTCGGCTGATAGCCCACCGCCGAGGGAATACGGCCGAGCAACGCCGACACTTCCGAGCCGGCTTGAGTGAAACGGAAGATGTTGTCGACGAAGAACAGCACATCCTGGCCTTCGGCATCGCGGAAGTATTCGGCGACGGTGAGGCCCGACAGGCCGACGCGCGCGCG